>Ga0326728_10002153_pt1 | contig 66799 bp, 45 predicted proteins | sample MB3enrmetagenome_FD_207602 | JGI IMG/M metagenome (GOLD analysis project Ga0326728, IMG submission 207602) | Lab enriched peat soil microbial communities from McLean, Ithaca, NY, United States - MB31MN | ecosystem: Environmental > Terrestrial > Soil > Wetlands > Peat | place: USA: New York... | reverse complement strand
GAGCGGTCCAACTTAGCGTCACGGAGGCGTTGCCGGGTGTGGCCGTCAGACCGGTTGGGGCTGCCGGCGCGGGTGGTTCGGGCGTAGCCGACGCCTCGGCGGACAGGGCGCTGGTTCCACCAGCGTTGAGCGCGGCCACTTTGTAAAAGTACTTCGTACCGTTGGTCAGGCCGCTGTCGGTGTAGGACGCGGCGACGACGCCGGTAGCAATGGGCGTGGCGCTTTCGCCGCCTGCGGTGGTGCCGCGGTAGATGTTATAGGATGCCGCGCCGGTGGGAGCGGTCCAACTTAGCGTCACGGAGGCGTTGCCGGGTGTGGCCGTCAGACCGGTTGGGGCTGCCGGCGCGGGTGGTTCGGGCGTAGCCGACGCCTCGGTGGACAGGGCGCTGGTCCCGCCGGCGTTGACCGCGGCCACTTTGTAGAAGTACTTCGTGCCGTTGGTCAGGCCGCTGTCGGTGTAGGACGCAACCGCGACGTTGGTAGCAATGGGCGTGGTGCTTTCGCCGCCCGCGGCGGTGGCGCGGTAGATGTTATAGGATGCCGCGCCGGCGGGAGCGGTCCAACTTAGCGTCACGGAGGCGTAGCCGGGTGTGGCCGTCAGGCCGGTTGGGGCTGCGGGAGCGGGTGTTCCGGCCGTCACGGTGATGGTGGCGGCGTTGCCGTTCCAGTAGTAGTCGGTGGACCAGGCCGAATCGAAGACGCCAATCTCGACGGTGTAAGTTCCCGCCGGCACGGTGCTGGCGGGGGTCCAGTTGGATGTGTACTTCAGGGTCTGACCGGCAACGAAGTTCTGCGCGCTGAAAGTCTGACTTCCCACCGCGGTGGTCGAGCCGGCGGGGTAAACATCGATCAGTACATTGGCGTTGCTGAGCGCGCCACCAGTATCGGTGACCGAGGCCGCTATGACCGAGGTGGCGCCCACGGATATCGAGGCTGGCTTGGCGGCCGCCGAAGAGGTGAAGGCCGGCGGCGACGCTCCACCCGTCACGGTGATGGTCGCGGCGGCGCTGTTCCAGTAGTAATCGGTGGTCCAGGTGGAGTCGAAAACGCCGATCATCACCGTGTAAGTCCCGGCCACCACGGTGCTGGCGGGAGTCCAGTTGTAGGAATACTTGAGGGTCTGGCCGGCGGCGAACGTCTGCCCGCTCCAGTATTGCGTGGCGGCTGCGTTGCCGGACTTATCGAAGATCTGTAACTCGACAATAGCGTTCGAGAGGCCGGCGGCGCCATTGGCGGTTACGGCCGCAGCGATGACGGAAGTGGCGCCCACGGCTACGGTCGAGGGAGTGGCCGTGGCGGAGGACGTGAAACTCAGGGATGAGTTCACCGTGATGGCAGCCGCCGAAGCGTTCATACTCCACTGCTGCCCGGTGGCGCTGAACACGGCGATTTCCACGGTGTACGTTCCGGCCAGCGCGGGGGTGAGCGCCAGCGTGTAGGTATGAGACTGCTTGGCGGCGAAGGTCTGGGCGGTGAAGGTCTGGGTCGCCGCCGTGTTGCCGTTAGGGTCGAGAGCCGATACCTGAACGGCGCCGCCCGTCAGCGAATTGGCGGTGCAGGTGACGGTGGCGGTGATGGTGGTGGCGGCATTCTGAGCGACCGGATTGGGCGACGCGGTGGCTGAAGACGAGAAGGTGGGGGGTATCAGCGGAGTGGCCGCGACCTCGGCCGAATTGGGGCTGGCGCCGGCCGAGTTGGTTGCGGAAACCACGTAGTAGTAAGTCGTGCCATCCGCCAGGCCGGTGTCGGTGAACGTGGTAGGCGCGGGGCTGCTGACGGTTCCGACGGAAGTGTACGGACCGCCGCTGGCTGTGCCGCGTTTGACGGTGTAACTGGTGGCGCCACCCCCGGCACTCCAGGTGAGCGTCACCGTGCCGTTGCCCACCGAAGCCGCCAGGCCGGTGGGCGCCGTGGGCGCGGATACGCTGCCGCCAGCCGGGATGACGAATAGGGTGATGCTCTGCGACGGAACGGTGGTGACGATGGCGTTGTTGGCTACGGCGACGCCGCCCAGTGGTGCGATGGATGTCTGGGCCGCCGATGAGATCTGATACGCCTGGGCCGTGCCGGTTGCGGCGAAGTTTGCCAGGCTGATGGTGACCGGGGTGCTGCCCTGCTGCTTGTTGACGACCATGACGGTGAGCGCGCCGTCCTTCGAGCGAAGCGCGGCAAACGCGGACAGGTTATCCGGATTGACCACGGTGGCGGACACGCTGGTGTCTCCGAAGGTGGACAGTTTGCCGTCATAGTTACGATAGATCTGGCTCGCGAGGTAAGTCGGCGACGGGTTGGCGGGAACGGTCCAGCGGGTTGCCAGGTCGAATCCTTCGCGCCCGTAGATACCCAGCACGTCGGCCTGAGTGGTGGCGCCGTTCAGGTTCGCCTCGTCTCCCCAGTTGTACTCCGTGCACCCGATTTCAAGCCCGGGGTAATACTGGTTCACCCAGTTCCGCATGGTTGGAATCCACTCCATGATCCCGCCGTTGATCCCGGAACCGGTCTCCCAGGACGAATCCACGAAGGCCGGATCCCAGAGAATGCGCGTCTCCCGGTTGCGGGTCGCCTGGCCGGAGGCGGAGTCGTCGGAGCCATCCGGAATGGCGTTGTAGCAGTGAACGCTCAACACGTCGAGCAGCTTGGTTCCGGTAGTTTGTTCATAAGTGGAAAGCTGTTGAAGCAACCACGGGTAGTAGTAAGTATGGTTGTGGGTATTGTAATCGGAGGTGGCGGCGCCGGTTCCGTTGGCCTGGTCGACTCCGCTGAGATACATCGCCCACCAGGTCCACTCCTCGGGGCCGACGATTTTGGCGTTTGGATCGGCGGCGCGTATGGCGGTCGCAAAGGCGACGATGTCGTTGTACAGTTCCTGGTAAGTCTCGGGGTTGGGGTGGACATCGCGATGAGTGCCGCTCCAGATGGAGGGCTCGTTGTCCAATATGTAGTACTTGACCCCGTTGGCCGTGGTCGACGTCCCCCAGGTGGCCAGCAGGTGCTGCAGCCAGGATTGCTGAATGGCTACGCTGTTCGGCACATAGGCGTCGCTGGGGTTATTGACGATGTATTTGCCGGTGGCGGCGCTGATTCCGTTGCCGGCATCGGCGTTCCACGGGTCAACGCCGGTTTGAGCGCCGTACTTGGCGACCGAGAAGGACCACACCTCGGCGTCGTTGGCGCCGAGCTTGGCAATGTAGGCCAGCATGGGGATGGTGACCATCGGTTCGGCGCCCACGTTGGCGGAGCGGGTGTTCTGGATATAGTCGTCGGCGTACTTTCCGGGGGTGAGGGGAGTGTTCTGGAGCCAGCTCTCAAAATACCAGTCGTTGCTGAGGTTCAGGGTATCGAGTTGCCAGTTGTAGGTGCTGGTAAGATCGCCCCCGATGCGGTTGAGGGGCGCGTTTAAGGCGGCCACATCGGAGGTTCCGGCCATAGCGAGCCCGTAGATATCGGGGTTGATGGCCCGCCGGTTGGCGTTCGCGTCCACGCTCACAGACGTGGCCGGATTCTGGGCGTACAGGCGCCCCGCGCCGGCCGCAAGCGCCAGGGCCATGGGGACCATCGAAAGGCACGCCGCCCCCAGTCCGATGACATTCGCGTTCTTGTGAATCGCCAGACTCATAATCGCTCCTTCAAACGGCGGTTTGGGAGTTCCCAGGTGCCTGGGGTGAACACCCCTCGCCGAACGGGATCGGAAGTAAGGTACTGAGAGTACCAGTACGCTAACGGATAATAACCGTCTCCGCCCAGGAAATCAAGCATGATGGAACCCTGAATTTGGACGTAACATGCATGCTAACAATTGGATAGAAGCATATGCCGAAAACGGCCAGATGGCGTGTGTTACCTGAAGTTAATTGGCATGTAGAACACCACTTGATGGTGCTGGCATGGTGTGGTGCCCTCTCTCGACACAGTTTCCCGTGCCACAAATGTCTGAGAGTTTCAACCCGATCCGGCTACACTAGTAGAGAAGCCCTGCGGACCATGCCGGTTCGCTCCTGCCCTGGTTGACATTGACAATCGATTTCTTGGTCGAAATCGCGCGGAGAGGAGTCGTGTCGCTATGAATGAGAGTACGCCTGAAGGCTTTTTATCCGCCTTGCTGGTGGGCGAGTACGAAGACGACCGGGTGATGGTCCGCGACATCTTCCGCAAGCTGGGATGGCGCTTGTTCGAGGCGCGCGACGGGCGCCGGGCGATGGTGTGGCTGGAGCGCAACGCGGTGCAGGTGGTGATTGCGGAGGGTCGCGCGGCGGGCGCCGGATGGCAGAGGCTGCTGGAGGCCCTGCGGGACCTGACGGATCCGCCGCAACTGGTGGTGACCTCACGGACGGCGGACGATTATCTCTGGAGCGAAGTGCTGAATTGCGGCGGATACGACGTCCTGTCGCAACCGTTCAATCGCGACGAAGTGGAAAGGGTGATAGCCGGCGCCGGGCGTCACCACCGCTCGATGCGGGACGGGTTTGCGCGGACGGCTGCGCCGGGGACGGCCGCATAGCCGCCGCGGCGGCTTGATGGACCGGCCGCCGGCCCCGGCGCGGAGCGTGCGCTACGGGCAGGGAGCCCGCAACAGGGCGACGGTTTCCTTGGCCTTTTCCAGCAGCAAGCCGTGCTCGGCGCCGGCGCCGACGAAGCGCATCCCGCGATCCACCCACATCCTGGCCATGGCGGCGCTGCGCACCTGAATGCCCGGGACCACGCCGTACTGGCGGCACTGCTCGATCAGGCGCTCGACGGTGGACACCAGCAGGGGGTGTTCAAACTGGCCGGGGATGCCGAGCGAGATGGAGAGATCGGCCGGACCCACCATGGCGATGTCCAGCCCCTTCACGGAGAGCAACTCGGCGGCGCGCTCCATGGCGGTGGTGGTTTCAAACTGCACCACCGCCAGGGTGTTGCGATTCTGGTGCTCGATGATTTCGGCGAAGCTGCGCGCTTCGTAATCGATCATGGTGGCGTTGACGCCGTAGCCGCGTGTGCCTTCCGGCGGGAAGCGCATCCAGTTCAGGGCCTCGCGCAGGATTTGCGGATCCTCCACGCGCGGCAGGATGATGCCCTGGGCGCCCGAATCGAGCAGGCGCGCCACCAGCGAGTACCGCAACTCGGCCACGCGCACGATGGGGGTGATGCCGGAGCCGGCGGCCGCGGCGATCATGTCGTGGGCGGTTTCCAGGTTGAAGGACCCGTGCTCCAGGTCGATGAAGACGTAATCGAAGCCGGCGGCGGCGAAGGTCCGAGCGATTTCCGGAGACCGGTAAACCTGCAACGCGCACCCCAGCGCCGTCTCGCCCCTGGACAACTTCTCCCGCGTCCGGTTCACTCGCATCGGTATCCGCTCCCGGTTCTTCAGAGCGCCTCGATTCATGCTATCAGGTGGCGCGGGCGGCGCCGGGCCACCGGCTGTCTACAAACCGGCCGGCGATGGGAACGCCGGAGCGTCGCGGCCGGTTGCGAAGCGAGCGGTTTGAGAGCGGCCCAGGACGGCGGCGTCTCCCGCGGAAACACCCGGTTCCGCCGCGCCGCGGGGACCGGGCCGGCCGCGCGCGGGCATTTTCGCCCCACCCGAAGGCTCACCTCCGCCGCGGCTTCACCATGCCTCTTGACATTCGTGTCATCATGACACCATAATAGTGTTGGATAGACACTAAAGGAGGAATGAACATGTTTGGCGTCACCTATCGAAAAGCGAATCCCACCGACTATGTCCTTCACTACTCCGCGGGAAAGCTGAAGCGCGAGGGCGCGGGGCTCTCCTTTTTCTACTTCGGCCCGTCATCCAGCATCGTTTCCGTGCCGCTCGCGAGCGTCAACATTCCGTTCGTTTTCAACGAGCCGACGGCGGATTTCCAGACGCTCACGGTGCAGGGGCAACTGACCTACCGCATCGTGGATCCCAAAAAGGCCGCGGCCATGCTGGACTTTACCCTGGATGCCAAGGGCCGTTACGCCGGCGACCAATACCAGAAACTTCCGGAGCGGCTGGTATACGGGGTGCAAACGCTGATCCGCGCCGAGATCCAGGGCCTGCTTCTTCGCCGGGCCCTGCTTCAGGGGGACAGTCTCACGGCCCGCGTGGTGGAGCGGCTCAGGGCCAGTCCCGAAGTCGTGCAACTGGGCGTCGAGATCCTGAATCTCGCGGTGCTCTCCCTGAAACCCGCTCCGGAGATGGCCAAGGCTCTCGAAGCCGAAACCCGCGAGGGTCTCAACCGGGAAGCCGACGAGGCCGTCTACACGCGCCGCAATGCCGCCATCGAGCAGGAGCGGCGTCTCAAGGAGAACGAGCTTCAGACCGAGTTGCTGGTCCAGGCCAGACAGCGCGAGCTTCACGAGAAGCAACTGGAAGGCGAGATCGCGCTCGAAACGCAGCGCGCGGCGCTGACGGACCGGAAGACGGAAAACGAGCGCAAGGAAGCCGACAGCCGGGCGTACGCCCTGAAGGCCGTGATCGGTCCGGTGCAGGGACTGGACTGGCGCGTGCTGATGATGCTCAATCCGCAAGGCGGCGATGCGCGCGGCACTATCGCCATGGCCTTTCAGGAACTGGCCGCCAACGCGCAGAAGATCGGCGAACTTAATGTGACACCCGACCTGCTTCGCACCTTGATCGGCTCCGCCGCGCAGCGAGGATAAGACCGTGTACGAGAAGATTGTCCTGGTAACCCGCAAGACGCGGATGGAAGAGTTGATCGAGCGCTTCAACACCCAGGCGCAGGCGAAGTTCTACATCGAGCACGCGGGCGGAGACTTTTCCACCTACGTCCTCGAACACGACGCCTACCGGCGCTCGCTCGAACTGGTGCGCCGCTCGATTGAAACCGGGCTCAAGATTCAGGTGATGGACCGGGCTTTGGTCCCCACTTACATGTTCTCGAAGAACGATGTGATTGTCACCCTGGGCCAGGATGGGTTAGTCGCCAACACCGCCAAGTACGTGGGCGGGCAACCCATTCTGGCGGTCAACCCGGACGCCGAGCGGTTCGACGGGATTCTTCTGCCTTTCCCGCCGGCGGGCCTGCGGGCCGCGCTCGAGCGGACGCTAACGGGAAAGGCGCCGGTGCGCAGCGTCACGCTGGCGGAGGCCAGGCTGAAAGACGGGCAGCGCCTGCTGGCCTTCAACGACCTGTTCATCGGCAGCGGCACGCACGTCTCCGCGCGCTACCGGATACGCTACGGCGAGCAGCGCGAAAACCATTCATCCAGCGGCATCATCGTGTCCACCGGCGCGGGCAGCACCGGGTGGCTGTCGTCGATTTTCAACGAGACATCCGGCATCCTTTCGTTTCTCGGCGGCGCGCAGGAGCGGCTTTTTCCGATGGAGTGGCCGAAGATGGGATGGGAAGAGGAGCGGCTTCTCTTCGTGGTGCGCGAGCCTTTCGTCAGCCGCCATTCGCAGGCCGGAATCGTGGCCGGCGCCATTCGCTCCGGCGCGTCTCTGGCCCTGGAATCCCAAATGCCTGCGGGCGGAGTGATCTTCTCCGACGGCATAGAAGCCGACCATCTGGACTTTAACTCGGGCGCCCTGGCTAACATCCGCATCGCGCCCGAGAAGGCCAACCTGGTGGCCGCCTGAAGCGAACGCGATGACCAAGTTACTCGTCGCTGTCGATATCGTCCTCTTTACCATCCGCGGCCGCCAGCTCCATGTTCTGCTGACCCGGCGTCTGGCCAGGCCATTCGAACACCGCTACGCGCTTCCCGGCGGCTTCGTCCGGGAAGACGAATCCCTGGATGCCGCGGCGACCCGGGAACTTCGCGGGAAAACCGGCGTGGAGAAAGTCTACCTCGAACAGCTCTACACCTTCGGCGGTCTTAAGCGCGACCCGCGCGGCCGCGTCGTCACCGTCGCCTACTACGCGCTGGTGCCTAATGTCGAGGTGCTTCACGCCGGGACCGGCGCCTCGGACGCCGCCTGGTTCCCGGTCGCGGAGCTGCCGCCGCTGGCCTTCGATCATCGCAGGATCGTCGAATACGCCCATCTGCGCATTCGCAACAAGCTGGACTACACCAATGTCGGATTCGAGTTATTGCCAAATAAGTTCACACTTACCGAACTTCAGTCGGTGCACGAGGCTATCCTTGGCGAGCGGCTCGACAAGCGGAACTTCCGCCGTAAGATCGTCCAGCGGGGCATTGTGAAGCCCACCCGGGAATGGCAGCATACCGGCCGCAAGCCGGCTCAGCTCTACCATTTCAACCGGTGAACGCGCGATGATGGCGAAGGAAGCCGGGACCGGCTACGTGTTGCGGTTTCAGTTGGACGGCGGCTTCCTGGCGCGCCGCGCGGTTCAGACGGCCGCCGCCGGCTGCATCCCGCGCGCAGTGGCTCGCGATCCCGCCTCCTCACTCCTGCCGCAGCGAAACCGCCGGATCGATGCGCAGCGACCGGCGCGCCGGCAGGTAGCACGCCACCAGCGCCACCGCCGCCAGCAGCAGGGGCGCGCCCAGCAGCAGCGCCGGATCGGACATGCTGGTCCCCGCGGTCTGGGCAATGCTGGCCAGCGTGGCGGAGAGAAGCCGCAGCCCGGTATGGCCCGCGGCCAAGCCGATGGCGGCGCCGACGAGGATCAGCATGGCGCCCTCCTGCATCACGAGGCGGAGCACGTCGCCGCGCTGCGCGCCGAGAGCCACGCGAATGCCGATCTCCCGGCGGCGCTGCGTGACCGAATAGGCGGTCACGCCCGCCAGGCCGACCGAAGCCAGAACCAGGCCGAAGATTCCGATGCACCCGTACGTACAGAGCGCCACCTTGACCGGGAACATCATGCCGTCGATCTGGCGCGGCATGCTGCGCGCGTGGAAGGGTTGGATGCGGTCATCCATTGCCGCAATCTCGCGCTGCACCTGGGTGAGCACATCCGCGCCTGGCCTGCCTCTCACCACCAGCGTCCAGCCCTGCAGGGGTGGACGGGAATAATCGGATGGCTGAATGGGACGGTAGATGGTTGCGGGTGAATTCGCCACCGAGGAGTTCAGAGAGTCCCTGACGTTTCGCGCGACTCCCACCACCTCGAACACGCGAGGCTTTCCGGAAAGGCGCTTGCGCCGCCCGCTCCCTCCCATGAAAGTCGGCGGATCCGCGTTGCCCATCTCGATGCGGCGGCCCAGCGGGTCGCGGCCATTCCAGCACTCCTGCACCAGCCTTTCGCTGACGATCGCCGCGGTCGCGCCTTCGGTCTGGTCTTCCTTCCGGAAGCCGCGTCCCAGCACGATCGGCACGCCCAGCGTGTCCAGGTAGTCTCTCTCCACCGTGAACGGCCGCGCGCCGTGCAGCTCCTTCTCGCCACTCACTCCATCCACCGTGAAGGGCGCGAACGGTTTGCCGATCATGCTCATGGGTGTGGTATCGGCCAGCGTGGCAGAGGTGACCGCGGGCAGCGCGCGGGTGCGGTCGAGCAGCTTTGAAAAGAACTCCGCGGCGTGCGCGGGCGAGTACCCGTCCCGCACCGGGTCGAGCGAAACCAGATACAGATTGCGCGACTCGAACCCCACCTCGACATTCGCGATTTTGCGGTGGCCCACCACCAGGAAGCCGGTGATCAACAGGTTCATCAGCGATATCGCCATCTGGCCCACCATCAGCAGGTTGCGCATGCTCAGCCGGCGGAAGCGGCGGACCCGCGGGTTACCGCCTTCTTTCAGCGCCGTGGTCAGATCCGGCCGCGTGGCCTGCAGGGCGGGAACCAGGCCGAACCCGAGGCCGGTGCACGCGGTCAAGGCCAAAGTGAACCAGAGGACCCGCCAGTCGGGCGCCAGGTTCATGGTGATCGGCATGGGGAACGGCATCAGGTTCTCCGAGGATGCCGCGCGCATCAGCCACCCGGCCCAGGCGAACGCCAGCACCCCGGACGCAGCGGCAATCAGCAGGCTTTCGGTCAGCAATTGCCGGACCAGCCGGGCGCGGCCGGCGCCCAGGGCCAGCCGCACAGCGATCTCCTTGCGGCGGTCCAACGCGCGCGCCAACATCATGTTGGCCACGTTGGAAATGGCGATCAGCAGGACCATGCCGCCCAACACGATGAAGAAAGTGGTGAACATCGGCTGGTCCTTTTTCTCCATGGGCAGCAGTTTGCCGCCCGGCGCCACGCCCAGGCGCCGCCCCGGGACATCCCGGTTGGGGTCGCTGAACTCGTCGTCGAGTTGCCGCTTCATGGCGTCGAGCGCGGCCTGCGCGCGCGCCTCGGAGACCCCCGGGCGCAGCCTGGCGACCACCTGGAAGACCGCCAGGTCGCGGCGTTCGAGGACGTTGTCGGCCAGTTCCGGCGCCACCGCCGCGCCCACCGAGAGCGGCAGCCAGATGTCGGCCACAAACATCAAGGGCGACGCGCCCTGGAAGTCCTCCGGGGCGACGCCGATCATGGTGCAGGGTTGCCCGTTGACGATGAGCGGCCTTCCGATGGCCGCCGGGTCGGAGCCCAGGTGGTTGCGCCAGAAGCGGTAGCTGACCACCACCACCGGCCCGCGGCCCGGCTGGTCGTCCGCGGCGTTCAGCACCCGGCCCAAAGCCGCTTCCACGCCCAGCGTGGGGAAATACGAAGCCGTCACCAGGTGGCCCCAGGTCCGTTCCGTGTGCCCACCAAGCGAAACTCCGAACGGCACCGGCGCGCGGTAGGCCAGCGTGGCGGCGAACAGGTCGCTGCGCTGGCGGTAACGCCGGTAGTCCGGAAACGAAGACGGGTGATTCAGCACCACCAGTTCGCCGGGGTGGCGCACGGCTGGGACGTCGCGCTGGATGAAGCCGTTCATCTCGCTGTAAGCCGCCGTGGCGACGCCGATACCGAGCGTGAGCGACGTCAGCGCCACCGCCGTGAACCCCGGCGAGCCGCGCAGCATGCGCAGACCGTAGCGGATGTCGGCGCGGAACTCGGCGGCGTACTCCACGGGAATGCGCAGGGCGATATCGAGCAGCAGCCGCACCAGTCCCAGGATGCCGTGACGGCGCCAGACGGGCTCGATGGCCTCTTCGGTCACCTGCATGAGCTCGTCGCCGTAGGCGTTCTGGAAATCGTAGGGGAACGCGCCGGCCAGGGCGCGGTACAGGCGCAGGCCAAGGGCTACGGGGCGCGCCGGGGGGATCACGATTCCGCCTCCGAGAGGCTGTGTTTGGAGCGGATCACGCGCACCAGATCCTGGAGCCGCTGGCTTTCCGCCGCCAGCACGCGCCGGCCGAAGGGGGTGAGCTTGTAATAGCGGCGGCGCGCGTCGTCGGCTTCCGGGGCGGGCCGGACAGCGGACTCGTCGATCAGTTCCGCGTCGAGCAGCCGTTTCAGGGTGCCGTACAGCGTGGCCGGCCAGAGGTGGACCTTGCCGCCGGTACGCTCCAGGACCTCCTGCATGATGCCATAGCCGTGCTGTTCCCGGTCCGCCAGGGACAGCAGGACGTGGAACCAGTTGGGCTTGAGGGGAAGAAGCGAATCGGGAGACGGCCGTTTTTGAGGCATATCGATATCAGCTAATATATATATGCATTAAGACAGGAAGTCAAGGGGGGATTTGCGTGGGAGGGGCGAGGCAGGCCGGGAGCGGGCGCGGCTGGGGTCGGCGGCCGCAACAGGTATAGAATGCTTATCTGAGACAAGCAGGTCCGATCAGGTCTGAGCGGGGACAATCGCCATGCCATCCACAATCGATCCGCTGGTGGAGATCATTCACTCCGGAACGCTGGACTCCTGGAAGGAACGGAACGAAAAGGCGCTGGCCGGGCTTTTCGGTAGCCGCTATCCCAAGCGTGCCGAAAACACCGTCGCCCTCCGTGCCCCCGACATGCGGGGGAACGAATCGGGAGTTCCCTACGCCGCGTACATTCATCCCTCCAACGCGGATGCCGGTGCCTACGGAGGCATGAGCTTCGTGATTTTCCCGGCCGAAGGCGAGCCCTGTCTGGCTGCCATGGTCATCGGGACCCAGGGGCTGGCACCGGACGAAGCCATTCTCGGGCGGCCCGGCCACTCGCGAAAGCTGCAAGCCATTTCCACCTGGCTGAACCATCAGTTCGGCCGCGGCGACCTGGTGGCCTGGGCGAAGCAGGACCCCACCCGCGTTGACATCGACGTGCCTGGACCGGTACAAAACTCGTGGCCGGCGTACCAACGGGTCTTCAAGCGCTATGGCCGGGTCCTCTACGCTCTCTACCGGCCGACCGGCGACGTTGCCGGGACGGAGGCCGCTCTTGCCGCCATGCTCGACCTGATGTTCGCCGAGCGCGGCCACGCTCCCCTTAAGGAGTACCAGGAGGATTCCGCTGGAACGCAATCCGCCTGGTTCTCGCATCTCATGCCGAAGACCGGCCACGCTCAGGTGGTGGACCTGCTGAAGAGCCGCCGCTTTGTCATTCTGCAAGGTCCGCCCGGGACAGGGAAGACACGAATGGCGCGCCAGATTCTCGAAGGTCCATACGGCAACTTCGGCCGCTCCGTTCAATTCCATCCGGGCACCACCTACGAGAACTTTGTCGGCGGCCTGGCCCCGCTTCAGAATGGCGGAAACGGCGAAGCCGGGCTGGGATTCCGCTTCGCTCCGAAACCCGGCTTTCTTTTCGAATCCGCCGCCATGGCCGCGGATTCCGCCAGGCCGTACCTTCTCCACATCGATGAGATCAACCGGGCGGATCTCGGGAAGATCCTGGGCGAAGCCATCTACCTGTTTGAAGCCACTCCGGAATCGCGGCGCGAGATCGATCTCCCTTATGATTTCGGACCTCCTTTTCATCAACGGCTCCACCTGCCCGACAATCTCCACGTGCTCGGAACCATGAACAGCGCCGATCGAAGCATCGCCATTGTGGATGTCGCCGTGCGCAGGCGATTTGCATTTCTGTCCCTGTGGCCGGGCCTGGACGTGGTGCAGGAACTCGGTTGCCCGCTGACCCAACGCGCCTTCCAGGACCTCGTTTCCATCTTCGTCGAGCACGCACCCGATGAGGCACTGACATTGGTGCCCGGCCATTCATATTTTCTGGAGAAGGACGAGGCGTCCGCGCGGGTCAGACTGCGAACCAGCCTGGCGCCTCTGTTGGCCGAATACCTGGCCCAGGGATATGTGAGCGGGTTTGCCGAATCCATCCGGAGTTACATGCAGTGGCTGGAAAGCCTGTAATCTCGAGAGGACAGGCGCGAACGGGCCGTCACCGCGCGTCTGCGGGTCCGCCGCTGAACGCCCACGGACAGACCCAGGAGATCTGCCTCGAGGTTCAGGATCACAGCCGGGTTACCAGACGGGCGGTGGAATTCTTCGGCAGCCGGAACTCCGCCGATCCACAGGCCCAGGCCGCGCGCCTGGCCGACCAGTTCATCAGGCAGAACTCACCCGTCTTTCAACTCATGCAGGTTGATGTCCGTCGCGACTATGATGGCGCCGAGGTTCTGCTGAACATCGAGTCCCACAGCGCGGTTGGCGCCGTCCCGCTTGTATCTCCGCTGACCGCCCGGAACGACCTCGGCCTGGTTGTGCAGCCGCGATTCCCCTGGGCGGGCATTGGCCCGATGCTGGCCGAAATGGGATGGCTGATCAGCCCCACGCCGCTGAAGTTGCCTCTTCTGAGGCGATCGGAACGGCGCGTCCCACCCTGGGTGCTTTCGTTCATGGTCCTGGCCAGGTTCAGGGCCCTGCTGGATCGGCTGGACCGCCGTTTTGAAGTCACCACCGAAACGCGACCGGCGCCGAAGGGCAGAGTCGAATGGACCGAGTACGCCACCCGGCAGATCCCGCGGGGCGACTTTCTCTCCGTGCCTTGCACGTTTCCCGACCTCCGGGATGATCGCCATCTCAAAGGTGCCATCCGCTTCGCTCTCGAGAAGCAACTCCGGTCGCTCGAGACGCAGTGCGAGCAAGGGGCGTTTGTCCACCGCCTGATAGCTTTCGCGGAATCGCTGCTGCTGCTGGTTCGCAGTGTTTCCGCCCGCCGGCCCGCCATGGGCGAGGTGCAGACCTGGCTGCGGCGGCCGTTGCGGACCGACGTGTTCGTTGAAGGCCTTCAGGCGATCGATTGGACTGTCGAAGAGCGGGGCTTGGCCGGCCTCAGCGACCTCGATGGAATCCCCTGGACCATGCCCATGGAGCAGTTCTTCGAGGCCTGGGTGGAGACGATTGTTCGCAATGTGGCCCGGAGAACGGGCGGATTCCTCAAGGCCGGGCGGCGCAGGGAAACGGTTTCGCCGCTCGCCTGGGAGCCTCCATATCTCGGATCGCAACGCTCGCTCGTTCCTGACCTGATCCTGGAGTGGGAGGACGCCGCCGTCGTTGTCGACGCAAAGTACAAGCGGCATTGGGAAGAACTTCAGGACGGCGGCTGGCGCGGCCAAACCAGCGAACTCCGCGACGAGCATCGCGCCGACTTACTGCAGATACTCGCCTACGCGAACCTCGTCCGTGCCCGCGACATCGTGTGTTGCCTGGTCTACCCCTGCTCCATGACCACCTGGGAATCGCTCGCCAGGCGTGGGCGCCTCTTTCACCAGTCCGAACTTCCTCAGCGCGGGCGCCGCATCCGCGTGTGGCTCACGGCGATGCCCATGTGCGCCGCCGTGGAGCGCGTTTCCGCGCCTTTCAGCGATCGGCTTCGCGCCATTCGAGCTGCGTAGCCGCGCCGGCTCTCGAAGCCCGCGGCAGCCGGCATCCCGGCTTCATCGCCGCTTCATGCGCCGGCGGAGTTCCTCGTACGTCCGGTGGGTCTTGCTGTCCGGAAACGCCCGCCCGCTCTTGACGAGCTCTTTCAGAATCGGCAGCGCCACCTCCGGCGCGCGTTCCGCCAGCACGTAGGAAAACGCCATTTCGGCCTGGGCCGCGCGCTTCTCGATCTCCTTGGTTTTCCACCTGGCTTTCGCGAAGCCTGCCAGAGCCTTGTCGACGGCGCGGTCCCGGGCCACCAGCGCGTACCACATCAGGAGTCGCAGAATATTGCGGCCGGTGATGGTGAGGCTCAACGGCTCCGGTTTGCCAAACGGCGCAAACCAGGCCACAAAACGCTTGCGGAACGCGGCGGCGCCGAGCTTCTTGAAGGCCGCTTCGGCGGGCGGAAACCACTTCTTCGGCGGCCGGTCGGTGACGATGAAGGTGTGGTTGTCGAGCAGCGCCATCCAGTTCGCCCGCTCTTCCGGCTGCATGGCGCGCAGGTCCCGCTTCATCCCATGACTCCAGCAGGCCTCGAGCTGAACCGGCGCCACGTCCTCGAACCACAGGAACCAATTGACCTTGGCGCGGTGCTCATGATCGGTCTGCGACGTGCCGATTGTCGAGACCCATTTTTCGAGAGCGGCCACCAACTCCGCGTCCCAGCCGTGTTCCGCGACGTACTGCCGGCTGAGCTCGAACACTTTCATGCGGCCCGGATTGGCGCGGATGGCGTCCAACAGCCGCTCGAGCGAAAGGCTGACGACCTTCTCCAGGCTGCGCGACAACAGGCCCGACCCGCAGCCCAGGCCCTGGATCGATTCCCGCCACACCTTCAGCGTATCCTCGGAAAACTCTTTCTCGTGCGCCTGAATCCACTCCGTGCGAATGGCCACTGCCTGGTGCAGGCTGGCGGGATCGGCCGAAAACTCCCTGACGATCGAGTTCTCCATGGCCTGGATGGCGGCGCGCACCAAGGGCCCGCCGTCGAACCAGGGCGTGGGCGCGGTCATCCGGTCAAGCTGTTTCCTAAGCGGTAGACCCGTGGGGGTGTTCTCCAGCGCTTTGACGGCCCGGATCACCGCGGCGCGCACCGCATCGTCGGCGTGCGGCCCGCGCGCGGCGGCGGTGGCGCCCATGCGCAGCAACTGGTCGATGCGCGTCTGCTGTGCTTCCAGCGCCGGGTCCCGGTCCAGGAGAAAACCGTCGATGCCGATTTTCGCCGCGGGCGCCGATCGGGCGCCGAAGACGTTTACCAGCGCCTCGTATTCCCGCCGCACCCTGTCGGTCGCCGTCACCGGGTTCATGGCCAGAGCTTCCAGGCACGCGAATGCGCGGTCGTCGGGACGGCTGCCGATCACCTCCAAATAGGTAGCCAGCCAACCGGCATCTTCCTTGCGCGACCAGCGGGCGCACGCCATCTGGTAGAGCAGCCGGTCGGACGGGTCGCCGCCGAGCAGGCCGCACAGTGCGATGACGTGCTGGAAGACGGCCGCGCCGTCCGGCGACAGCGTCGGGCCCGGCTCGCCCGCCAGCATCCCGATCCAGCGTTCGAGGCCGCTCTCGAGTTGCTCCTTGCCGAGCGCTTCCACCGCCGAAAGGCAGCCCTGGGTAGGCCCGCCCTCCGGTTTCGCATCGAAGGCGCGCAGCCAGGTGTCGCGCAGCTTCGGTTCCATCGCGCCCAGGTCGCGGCGCACGCGGGCGGCCCAGCAGTCCTGGTTGTCGGTGAATGGGGAATCCGCGTGGAAACGGGTCCAGACGGTGGCCTCGGGCTGGCGCACGCGCAGCCGCCGGAGCTTTCGCTGCGCCTCGATTACCGCCGGGCTGAGCGGGCCCGCTTCTTCCAGGGCGCGGGCGTACTTATTCAGCATGGGCCGCCAGTCCAGGGGCAACTGCGCCAGCAGGGCCTCGCATTGCTCCGCCAGCGCCAGATACTCGGCCTCGCTCACCCGCTTCACGTTTTCCAGCGACCAACCGATCAACTCCGCCAGGTCGCCCAGCCACGGCTCGCCGGAGACTCCCTGGCCGCGGTTCCAGGCGAAACGCCGCAGAGCCGGCATCAGCCATTTCCGGCGCGGCCGGGCGGCGAAGAGGTGCGGGTACAGCGCCCGTTCATCGGGCTGTTCGCCAATGCTCTCCATGAACTTGGAATCCAGCATCCGCGCCACCGCGGCGGCCGTGCTGCCCTGGCCCTTGGGAAGAGATTCCTCGTAGGCTTTGCGGAGGGCCTGGGCGTTTTCCAAATCGGCGTTGATGAGCAACTGGATGGCGCAATCGCGATCGCCGGCTTCGAGCGGGAAGCCGTCGATCATGGAGGGTAACTTAGGCATCGGTCTCGCTCCGGATTCTACATTTTAACCCCGGCTTGTTTGCGGTCGCCGGGCTATCATTAGGAGATCGGAGAACTTATGAATCGCCACCTGTTGACTCTTCCCGCCGTCCTGCTGGCGGCCTACGCCGCCTCCGCCCAGCCGCCGCGCACGGTGCAGGTGCGCACGCCCAACGGCATCCTGGAAGGCGAAATCGCCGCCGATAGCGGCGTCCGCTCTTTCAAGGGCATCCCCTTCGCCGCGCCGCCCGTGGGGGCTTTGCGCTGGAAGGCGCCGCAGCCCGCGCCGGCGTGGACCGGCGTGCGCAAAGCCGTCGAATTCGGCCCGCGCTGCATCCAGGACAAAATCTTCCCGGACATGGTGTTCCGCGATCCCGGCCCCAGCGAGGACTGCCTCACGCTGAACGTCTGGGCGCCCGAAGCGGCCTTCGCCGGCAAGTCCTCGCAAGCTGCCAAGCTGCCGGTGATGTTCTGGGTTTTTGGCGGCGGCTACATGGCGGGCGGCACTTCCGAGCCGCGCCAGGACGGCGGGAATCTCGCGCCCAAGGGCGTGGTGGTGGTGAGCTGCAACTACCGTCTCGGCATTTTCGGTTTCTTCACCCATCCCGAAGCGGCCAAGGAGTCCAAACACCATTCGGCCGGGAATTACGGCCTGCTCGATCAAGTGGCGGCGCTGCAGTGGGTGCGCAAGAACATCGCCCGGTTTGGCGGCGACCCGGCCAACGTCACCATCTTCGGCGAATCCGCCGGCTCCTTCTCGGTGAGCGGCCTGGTCTTGTCGCCGCTGGCCAAGGGCCTGTTCCGGCGTGCCATAGGGGAAAGCGGCGCCATGTTGGGCGAGGGCCTCGGGCCGTTGCCGCTCCAGCAGGCTGAAGAGAACAACGTGAAGTTCGCGCAGGACGCCTTCGGCACGGCGTCGCTGGCTACTCTGCGAAGCCTGCCGGCCGCAGAGGTGCAGCAGGCGGCCCGCGAGAAGCATGGCCGCTTCCTAATCGTGGTGGACGGCTGGTATCTGCCCCAACCCGTGCGCGCCATCTATGCCGCCGGAAAGCAGAACCATGTCGCGCTGCTGGCGGGATGGAATGCCGACGAGGCCCGCGCCGCCGCTTTCTTCGGCGGAATGGCGCCCACGGCGGAAAGCTTTGCGGCCGTTGCCCACGAGCGCTACAAGGACAGGGCCGCCGAGTTTCTGAAACTGTACCCCGCCTCCACCGACGCCGAGGCGCTGCGCAGCGCCGGCGATATCGCCAGCGATAACTTCATCGCCCTGGGCACCTGGAGGTGGATTGAGCTGCACACCAAGACTCCGGGCGTGGCCGTCTACCGCTACCACTTCGAGCAGAAGTTGCCCTCGACGCCGCCCGCCGCCAATCATTCCGGAGAGATCGAGTATGTCTTCCGGACGCTGGCCTCCAAGAATCTTCCCTTCACGGATGAGGACCGCCGGGTTTCCGAAATGTTGGCCAGTTACTGGACCAACTTCGCCAAGACCGGCGATCCCAACGGCGAGGGCCTCGCGAAATGGCCCGTCTACCGCGAGGCGGACGGCTACCAGGTGATGCACCTCAAGGCCAACTCCGCGGCCGCGCCCGACGGCCTCCGCGGCCGGTACCTGTTCCTCGACAGCCTCGACGCGGCCTCGCGGTAGGATGCCGCTGCCCATCGATCCGCTGGTTCCCGGGATCCTGCGGCATCTCCGGACGGAGCGGAACCTGGTGCTGGAAGCGCCTCCCGGCGCGGGCAAGACCACCCGCGTCCCGCCCGCCCTCCTGTCTCTGGACGGTGGCGGCGTGCTGGTGCTGGAACCGCGCCGCCTGGCCGCCCGCCTGGCCGCGCGGTACGTAGCGGCGGAGCGCGGCGAGACGGTGGGGCAGACCGTCGGCTACCAGGTGCGCTTCGAGGACGTCTCAGGCCCGCGCACGCGCCTGCGCTTCCTCACCGAAGGCGTGCTCACGCGGCGCCTGCTGAGCGACCCCGCGCTCACCGGCATCGGCACGGTGGTGCTGGACGAATTCCACGAGCGCCACCTGGAGGGCGATCTGGCGCTCGCCCTGCTGCGCCGGCTGCAACGCGGCCCGCGGCCCGATCTGCGCCTGGTGGCCATGTCGGCCACGCTCGACGCGGCGCCCGTGGCGGCGTATTTGGGCGGGGCGCGCGTGATGCGCGCCGAAGGCCGCCGGCATCCGCTGGAGATCGAGTACACGCCGCATGCGGCCACGCCGCTGGAGCAACTGGTCGCCGACGCTCTGGAGGGCGTGTCCGCCGCAAGCGCCGGTGGGCACGTGCTGGTTTTTCTGCCGGGCGCGTTCGAAATCCGTCGCGCGCAGACGGCCTGCGCCCCGCTCGCCGCCCGCCGCGGATGGGCGGTTCTGCCGCTCCACGGCGATCAGCCTCCCGAAGAGCAGGACCGCGCCCTGGCGCCCTCCGCACAGACGAAGATCATCCTGTCCACCAACGTGGCCGAAAGCTCCATCACCATCGACGGCGTGGATACGGTGGTGGACAGCGGCCTGGCGCGCGTCGCGGCGCATTCCGCCTGGAGCGGTTTGCCGACGCTGCGCGTGGCGCGCATCAGCCAGGCGTCCGCCAACCAGCGGGCCGGGCGCGCGGGACGCACCGGTCCCGGCCGCGCCATCCGCCTGTATCCGCTGGAGGATTTTGTGCGCCGTCCCGAGCACGACCTGCCGGAAATCCTGCGCGCCGACCTGGCCCCCGCCGCTCTGCTGCTGCAGGCCCTGGGCGCCGGCGGCTTCGAAGCGCTCGACTGGCTGGACGCTCCGCCCGCCGCCAGTGTCCGCCAGGCCGAAGAGTTGCTGCGGCAACTCGGCGCGCAGGGCGATCTGGGCCGCCGGATGGCCCGCTACCCGCTGCACCCGCGCCTGGCGCGCCTGATCGTCGAGGCCGAGCGGCGCGGCGTGGCAGAGGACGGCTGCACGGTAGCGGCCCTGCTTGGCGCGGGCGAGCGCCTGCCCGCCCAGCCGGGCCACGCCACCCGCTCCGACCTGCTGGCGCTGCTGGAGTCAGTCTGGGAGCCGCGCACCGCGCAGGTGGTGCGGCAGGTGCGGCGCATGGTGAACCCTCCGCGGCAGGCCTCGGGACGCGATGAGAACGCCCTGCTGATCTCCGCTTTGGCGGCGTTCCCGGACCGCGTGGCGCGGCGGCGCCAGGGAAGGGAACTGCAACTCGCCGCCGGTGGCCCGGCGCAGTTGGACCGCTCGAGCACCGTCGCCGATGCCGAATTCCTCATCGCCGTGGAGGCCGAGGACCGCCAGGACCGGCAGGCGCCGCTGGTGCGCCTGGCCAGCGCCATCGAACCGGGCTGGCTGCTGGACCTGTTCCCGGACCGCGTCGGCGCGTCGAGCGAGGTGGTCTGGAATCGCGCCGCCGAGCGGGTGGAAAGCGTGGACGCGCTGATGTTCGGCGAAATCGCCCTCCAGCAGAGCCACGGCGCGCCGGACCCCGAGGCCGCCGCCGCCCTGCTGGCGGAGAAGGCGCTGGAAGCCGGCTGGGCGCGTTTTGCGGATGGGGAGGAGATCGAAGCCTGGCTCGGTCGCGTCCGCTTCGCCGCCGGGTGTTCCAGCGTGAAAGAGCCCGCCATGGCCGAAGCGCTGCGCGGGCTGGCGCGCGGGCTGAAGAGTTTCGCCGAACTGGAGGCCGCCTGCCGCCACGGCGGCCTGCTGCGCGCGCTCGAAGCCGCCTTGGACGCCCCCGCCCGCCGCCTGCTGGACGAGATTGCCCCGGCTGGTATCCGTCTCCCCGGCGGCCGGCATGTGCGCGTGCACTACGAACCCGGCCAGCCGCCGTGGATCGCTTCCCGCGTGCAGGATTTCTTCGGCATGCGGTCTACGCCTACGATAGCCGCCGGCGCCATCCCCCTGGTGATCCGCCTGCTGGCCCCCAACCAGCGTCCGGTGCAGACCACGACCGATCTGGCGGGCTTCTGGTCCAGGCTCTATCCGCAGATTCGGCGGGAGTTATCGCGCCGCTACCCGAAACACAAGTGGCCGGAAAACCCCTTTCAACCGGGTTCTGCGTAGTACTAGCGGGGAGTACCCAGTACCCCAGGTACCGTGCTAGTGTTTTGGGCGTTGCGCGGCGGGGGCTTTGATGTATAGTGGGTTCTCTGGACCCCATGCCCACCCTAACTGAATCCCTCTACCGCGCACACGTTCACCGCGCGCCTGTCGACCCGGAGCGGCGCAGTTGGCTTTCTTTGCGGAAATTTCCCACGGTTGGAACGCGCGCGCCGGCGCACCAGGAGATCGCCAGGCTGCGTACGCGTATTGGGAAGCGCGCGGCCGGCGGCATGGGTCGGATCTGGAGGATTGGCTGCGCGCGGAGCGGGAACTCAAGCGATCGTAGACAAGGTGGCTGCGGGTTCCGGCCGGAATGGTGGTTGCGGCCTCAGACTACACGGCTTCGTCGACACTCAACAATTCAGCCCCGCTGGCGCGGTCGCTGTGGACTTTGCGCTCGCGGCGCGCCGTCCAGGAATTCAAGGCACACAGCGCAAGATACAAACAGATTGCAAACAGCGTGTTGGCTTGCGGCGTCATGGGGCCTCCGAAATATGATTCTCCAGGGAAAGGCCGCCGCATGAAAGTACCGCTCGTACCAAACGTGTACGCGGTATAAGGAGTTTTCCCGGACGAATAGCCTCATTTGGGCCTATGCCCGCTCGCCGATGCAGGCGGTTCCAGGCCCGCGTGGATTGTAGCTATCATGAAGGTGTGATGCATACCCGCGTGCTCTCGACCTTTTTTGTTGTTCCGCTTGCGGCCTCGCTGCTGGTGGCTCAACCCGCCCAGGACGCCACGGCGGTGGCCAGGAAAGCCCTCGACCTGATGTTGGCGGGCAAGTACTCGGACTTGCAGCCCATGTTCACCCCGGCCTACCGCGGCGGCGCCACCGAACAGAAGCTGAGTAAACTTGGCGTGCAGCCGGCATGGGGCGCAATGCAGTCGGTCGGCGCGCCCTCCGTGCAGGATATGGGGCCGGTGAAGATCGTCACCATACCCGTGAAGTTCGCCGCGCAAAGCTGCCTTTTCATGGTGTTCGTAAACGCCTCCGGCGAAATCGGCCAGTTGGGATTCCGCCTGGCCGAGACGCCCTGGCAGCACCCGCCCTACGCCCCACCGGATACTTTCAAGGAACGCGAGGTGACGGTGGGCGACGGCGACTGGAAGCTGCCCGGCACGCTGACGCTTCCCACCGGCAAGGGGCCGTATCCGGCGGTGGTGCTGGTGCACGGTTCGGGCTTGCGCGACCGCGACGAGACCGCCTATTCCAACAAGGTATTCAAAGACCTGGCCGAAGGGCTGGCGGCGCGCGGGGTGGTTTCGGTGCGCTACGAGAAGCGCATCAAGCAGTACTCCGCGAAGATGTCGGGCAAATCGTACACGCTCGACGACGACATCGCCGACGACGCCGCCAAGGCAGCCGCGCTGCTGCGCACCCAGGCCGAGGTCGATCCCAACAAGGTTTTCATTCTGGGATACGAACTGGGCGGGTATGCCGCTCCGCGCATTGCCGAAGCCGACGGCAAACTGGCGGGCATCGTGCTTTTCGCCGCCAACGAGCGTCCCCTGGAGGACCTGTTTGTCGACCAGGCGATGGCCACGGCCAAACCCGGGGAGGATTATCTGACGGTCATGAAGGCCGCCACGGAGCGCATCAAGAAGCTGGACCAGGGCGACGCGGATGGGCCGCCGGCTCTGGGACTCCCGGTGTCTTACTGGCTGGATTTGAGATCCTACGATCCGGGCCCGCTGGTCAAGCAGTTCCCGGGCCGGGTTCTGGTGCTGGCGGCGGAACGCGACTTCCAGGTTCCCATGACGGATTTCGTGGCGTGGAAGAAAGCCCTGGCCGGGCGCCCGGACGCCGCCGTGTTCAAGAGCTATCCCGCGCTCAATCACCTGTTCATGGCCGGCGAAGGCAAGAGCAGCCCGGAGGAATACCGGAAACCCGGGCACGTCGCCGCCGAAGCGATCGACGACCTGGCGAAGTTCCTCACCCAGTAGCGGGCGAGCCGGCTACCACTCCACCGGCTTCCCCGGTTCGAGCGCCCACACCTCGATGCCCAGCCCGCTGATGCGCTCGCGCAGTTCCTCGGGCGTGCCGGTGAGCGCCGGAAACGTGCCGAAATGCATGGGGATGACCTTCTTCGGCTGGAGCAGCCGGCAGGCCAGCGCGGCTTCATGCGGGCCCATGGTGAACAGGTCGCCGATAGGCAGCACCGCCAGCTCGGGGTGATAAAGCTGCCGGATCAGTTCCATGTCGGAGAAGACGCAGGTATCGCCTGCGAAGTAGATGGCGCGGCCGTCGCCGAAGCGCAGCACGTAGCCCGCCGCCTCGCCGCCGTAGAGGATCTTGCCGTCGTCCTTGATGCCGCAGCTATGCACCGCGTGCGTCATGGTGACGACCGCCTCGCCGATGGTCTGCGACCCGCCCTTGTTCATCGGCCGGGTCTTGCCAACGCCCTTCGATTCCAGCCAGATGCAGGATTCGAAAATGGCCACCACTTCGGCGCCGAATTTCTTCGCCAGGGGCGCCACGTCGTGGATGTGATCGAAATGCGCGTGCGTGACGCAGATGGTGTCCACGCGGGCGATCTCGAACCCCTTGGGGTATGCCGGATTGCCCTCGATCCACGGGTCCATCACGATGACTTGGCCCGAGGAGAGACGAAACTGGAAAGAGCCGTGTCCCAGCCAGGTGATTTCCATAGTTCGATTTTAGAGAAAACCGGACCCGGTGGAAAGCCACAACCGGCCGCCGCGGCGATTCCGGCCTGGCGAGGCGAGGGCGGATGGGGTCATGGTTCGCCCGGTTCGGCGATCTCCGGGAGGACCACCCGGATCGGATCGGCGCCGAACATGCCCGGATGGGAGTTGCGGAATCTTTCGATGAGGCCTGCGGTGACCTCCTGTCCGCGGGCGACGAACAGTATGCCTCGGGTAGTGCGGACGTCCTGGGCTAACACCATTCCAGCGGCCAGACTCTGGAGGGGCAATTCGCGCACCTCCGAATGGCGGCCGCTCCTGCGGGTCTCCGACAGCGCCTCGAGAATCGCCGGGTCGTACCAGCCCGCTCGTCCGCTTAGCGTGTCGACAGCCATGGATGGGGATAGCCCGCCGGCTTCGAGGGTGTCGAGGTCGATGACCGCTTTCAACGCGCGGGCGCCCCAGGGAATGGCCTCGCCGCCGGGCATTTCGTCCGGTGGGCCCGTTCCATCGAAGCGTTTGTGCTGGCAGCGGAGAATCTCCATCACCGGTTCCAGCCTGGGGATGTTTCCCAGGACCTGTTCGGTGACGGACGGGATGCGGCGCAGCATTTCCAGTTCCGCTTCGCTCATTTCCTGGCCCTGATACGCCTTCTCCAGGGTCGCGGTGGGGAGGATGACGCTGCCGATCTGCGACAGCATGGCGGCGACCTCGATGTGCCAGCTTTCGGATACCTTCAAAGCCACCATCAACGATGCGATCGATTGGCGGAGGCGCGTGGCCCGGCCGAACGCCAGGGGGCTCGCCAGTCCCAGCACGTCCGTCAGGGCTTTGATGCTTCCGCGGACGGTGTCCCGCAGCAACTCGCGCTCCGCCACGATCAGGCGGTGCTGTTCCACGGCGCCTTTCACCGTCAGGGCCAGGGTTACGCGGGAACAGGGCTTGGTGACGAACCGGAAGATCGCGCCCTCGTTGACTGCCGCGACGGCGTTGTCCAGGTCGGGCTGGCCGGTGAACAGCACACGGACCGTGTCTGGATAGAGTTCGCGGGTGGTGCGAAGCAGCCCGATCCCATCCATCCCGGGCATCCGCAGGTCGGAGACAATGGCGGCGAAAGGCCCCGCTTTTCCCAGTATCTCCAGGGCCTCGACCGCGGACGATGCCGTGGCCAATTCAAAATGCTTCGAGCGGAGGCTGCGCGCGATAGCCTCGAGCAGGTCGGGCTCGTCGTCCACAAACAGGATTCGGGGTTTCGATGGAGGGTGCATCTTCATAGGCTCCAGTGGCCGTTCCTTATTTCGGCGGCCAGGGCTCTCCACTCGGGAATCCGGCCGGTTACGCCCAGAGACTCGACATACTCGGCGTTCAGCAGACTGTAGGGCGCCGGCCCGAGACTCGACGGTCCCCATTCCAATTCGAAGGCCAGGGCGTCGGCGATGTGGGTGATGGCCACAGCGTCGAGTGCGTTCCCGGATTGTTCGGCCAACGGCGGTGTGTGATGGGCGTACACCGCATTGACGATGGTCGGCGGAAGGCCCCACAAACCGAGCAGGTAGGCGCCGATCTCAGCATGGCCGACTCCGCTCAGATCTTTTTCGACTTCATGGAGGGGCCGCTTCTGCTTCGCCGATGCGCGCAATGCGAGATCGAACTGGTCGGGGAGGCGGGCGGCCAGGATGAGCGTGCCGGTGTCGTGAAGCAGGGCTGCCACCACCGCTGCGCAGGAAACCGGCTTGGACGCCGGCAACGCGGCGGCGATCCGCGCGGCCAACTGAGAGTGCCGCTCGAAGCCTTCGAGGGTGAATCCAGGGACAACCCGACCCAGCCGGAACGTTCGGAAGATCGCCACCGTCAGCACCAGGTGCTGCAGAGTATCCAGCCCCAGGACGCCGACCGCCGCACGGACCGTGCTCACTTCGCGAACCAGGCCGAAGAACGCGGAATTCACAAGCTGCAACACTTTGGCCGTCATGCCGACATCCCGTTCGATGATGGCGCCGATCTCGTCCAGTGAAATGTCGGGATCCCGCAGCGCCGATGTCAGGGTGGTGTAGGTGCTGGGAAGCGACGGCAGCTTGCCGATGGCCCCGACCACCTCGCGGGTGGTGTCGTCGGGCAGGGCCGCCGTCAACGAACAGGAGCGCTCCAGCGCCGCCGCGAGCAGGTTGGGATCGCAGGGTTTGGCGAGGAACTGGTGTGCCACCGGTACCGCCCGGACCGCCGCGTCTCTCTCCACGTATCCCGAGAGCACCACGCGAATCATGGCGGGGAACCGTCTCTGCACGTGCTCCAGCAATTCGGCGCCGTCCATTCCAGGCATCCGCATGTCGGTGACGATCATGTCGAACCGGCCCGACTCCAGAATCGAGAGGGCCTCCTGCCCGCTGGTCGCGAAGGCCATCGTCCATTGCTTTCGCTGCGGCCGCAGCAGACGCTGCAGCCCCTCCAGGACCCTCGGTTCATCGTCTACGAACAAGATCCGTTTCACTTTTCATCTCCCGCGCTTTTTCTACGTCCCGGCCGGCCGCCGGCCCCCCCGCGGCCCGCGGCGGACTGAGCGGAACCGAGACGTAGAAAACCGTTCCCCGCGGCTGGTTCGGTTCGAACCGGAGCGTGCCCCCGTGCTTTTCGACCACGATGGACCGCGCAATCGCCAGGCCCTGGCCGGTACCCGTACCCACCGGCTTGGTGGTGAAAAACGGGTCGAAGACCCTGCTGCGGATCTTCTCGGGGATGCCACACCCGGTGTCGGAGACGGCGACGACGGCCTGGTCGCCGGCCTGCCACGTCCGGACGGTTATCTTTCCCTTCTCCCCGGTCTGCCGCATGACGTCGCCGATGGCGTGCGCGGCGTTGATCAGGAGATTCAGGAATACCTGGTTCATGTCGGCGATCAGGCACACCACCGGGGGCAGGCTTCCAAAGGCGGTTTCCACGTCGGCCACGTATTTGTATTCGTTGCGGGCCACCAGCAGGGTGCTCCGCAGCGCTTCGTTTAGATCCGCCGCGGCCTTCTCCCGGTGGCCCGGATGGGCGAATTCCTTCATTGCCCGGACGATGGTGGCGACCCGCTGCACGCCGTCGAGCGACTGCGCGATCGCCTTGGGAACCTCCCGGCTCACGTATTCGATGTCGGCATCCTCGATGGCCTGTCTGAGTGCGGCCAGCATTTCCGGCGTAACCGCGCCGCGTTCGGCCGCCTCCAGCAGCCCCTCGTACAATCCCAGCACGGCCGACCGCCCGCGGAAGGAGTCGGACATAAACCGCAGGTTGTCCCCCACGTACTGGATTGGCGTGTTGATCTCGTGAGCGATGCCGGCCGCCAGTTGGCCCACCGATTCGAGCCTCTGGGCATGGTGCAGTTCCATCTCCAGTTGCTTGCGTTCGGTGACGTCCTGGGCCACCACCACGACCGCGCTCCGCCCCCGGAAATCGAGCGCGTGGGCGCCGATCTCCACCTCCAGTACCTGCCCGTCTTTGGCTTTGTGCTTCCAGGCGCCGCCGGACCGGACCTCCGGACCGCCCGTTTCGAGAGCCCGCGACAGGCGGCGGGATTCCTCTTCCGGGTAGATGTCGGGCATCTTCAGTGCCAGAAACTCCCCGGCCGAGTATCCGTAGCGCCGGACAGCGGCCGGATTGACCTCCAGGATCTCCAGCGTCCCGGCGTCGTACACCCAGACCGCGTGGGGAATGGCCGTGAACAAACAGCGGAAGGACTCCTCGCTTCTCCGCAAGGCCTCCTCGGCCTCTATCCAGTCCGTGCAGTCCCTCGAAATGCCGACGATCAACTGCACCGAGCCGGCCGCATCTTTTACCGGGACCTTGGTGGATGCCATCCACCGCGCCCCTCGCGCCGAGCTCACCCTCTCGACCTTGGACACCAGGGGCACTCCCGACCGTACGATTGCCCGTTCGTCCTCGTACGCCTTTTTTGCCGTGGCCTCGTCGAAGAAGTCGAGATCTGTGCGGCCGACAGCCTCGTCTTCCGTCCGGATGCCCAACTGGGCGCACTGGGCACGATTGACGCGGATGAACCGGCTCTCGGCATCCTTGAAGTAGATGGAATCCGGCACGTTGTCGAGCAGGGTGCGTAACAGGTCGCGCTCATACGCCAGGTCGGCCTGCGCCTGCATCAGCGGGCGCGTGATGGCGTGCCGGATGGTCAGGTTGACCAGGACCGTGGCGGCTGCCAGGGTGAAAAGCAGGACCGCCGCGTTCATCCGCCGCTGTCTTGCGGACTGGGCTTGCAGAAGTCCCAACTGCCGCTGGAGATCCCCGGTGAGACGGTCCTCCAGTTGCCGCAGCGATTTCTCGATCGAATCGCCGCGGACAGAGAGGTCGCTCATTCTCGCCAGGTCGGAAGCTGCGATGGCTGCGGGGTCGTTGGCAATCGGTCCATAAGCCGCCTGGCAACTGGAGAGGAACCGTCCGATCCGGACGCGCAAGCCTTCGGCTTCCGACCGGTAGGCAGGGGGCAGGCCATGGATGGCAGCCAGCGCTTGCAGGTTGTCCTCCGTCGTCTGACCCTCGATCATCGCCCGATCCAGCCCGGACGTGTCCTGCATGATCACAGCAGCTTCCATCAGTTTCTGGGCGCGCTTGAACGCGGCTTCGGAACGCTGCCCCAGAAGCGCGCCGGGGAAGAGTACCTGCGAGGCGGTATGTAGCCGTTGTTCCGTTTGCAGGCCTTGGATCTGATCCACTGCCGTGATGAAGACGAAGCCCACTAAGAAAATCCCGATGCTGAGCCATATCCTCGCGGCGAGGCTCAGACGGCGCAGCGGCGGGTGATCGAACTTCGAGGGCAGGTTCATCCCTGACTATGAGATCGGCTGGTGTAGGAATCTTCTATATAGACCTCCTCCGACGGAAATCGGCGGGCGTTCCGTTTGCCTCAGCTTGACAACCCGGACTGCCGGTGGCAGGGTGAAATTACGGGAACGCTTGGGGGCTTGGTATGTGTCGGCGTTGGTGTCTGATCCTCGCGGGAGTATGGGCGCCGCTGGCCGGCCAGGCGGCCAACCACGACATGCGCCCGGTCTTCGAGCCGAATGCCGGGCAAATGGCCCCGGCGGTCGAGTGGGTGGTCCGTTCGGGCGCCGGCGCTCCCATGTTTCTCCGCTCCAACGGTGCAGCCGTCGAGGCGGTTCCCGGCAAGGCGGCGCCCTATGTCGTGATGCGCTTCGAAGGCGCGTGCGACACCGCGCCATCGGCCGGCGAAGAACCCCTGGAAAGCTACTCGAACTATTACCTGGGCCGCGATGAGAGGCGCTGGTTTACCGGAGTTCCGCATTTCGCCCGCGTGCGCTACCGCGATATCTACCCGGGCATCGATGTAGTCTATCGCTCCAACGGGGCCGGCATCGAATACGATTTCGAGGTGCGTCCGGGCGCCGACCCGTCGCAAATCCGCATCGTTTACGATCACTTGGACGGCTTGCGCGCCGTTCCCGGCGGCGGGCTGGTCCTCGCCTCGGGGGGCGGGGAACTGCGCCAGCGGCGGCCGGAAGCGGCGCAGGACGGCGCCGCCATCGAGGCCGGGTACCGCATCCGGCCAGGCCATCGCGTGGATTTCGCGCTGGGGCGTTACGACCACTCGCGCCCGCTGCTGATCGATCCCGCGCTGGAATTCGCCTCCTACCTGGGCGGCCCGGGGGACGAGATGGCGGGCGGAATCCAGGTGGACTCCCAGGGCGATATCTGCATCGCCGGAGCGAGCCAGTCGCAGGTTTCGCCTACGCTCAATCCCTTTTCGCAATCCAGCCTGATCGTCGCCTCGCCGTACATTTTCAAGTTCAGTCCGGATGGCAGCCGCCTTCTGTTCTTTCTGACCCTGACGGTGGACAACCGGACCTATCCGCGGGGACTCGCCGTGGATTCGGCGGGGAATTTGTCGATTGCGGGCATGACCACCGCGCTGCAGTTGCCGCTCAAGAATCCCATCGATTCGCAGTTTCGCGCGCAAGGAGAGACGGCCTTCGCCACCAAGTGGACGGCCGACGGGCGGTCCATCGTCTTCTCCACTTACTTTGGCGGCAGCGTGGGCGAGGACCCGTTCGCGGGGGCGGCGGTGGACTCGGCCGGGAACCTCTACTTTGCCGGCAGCACCGCGTCTCCCGATCTGCCAATGTTGAATGCCTTGCAGCCGGTCCACGCCGGCGGCACGGGAACGCTCGCCTACGTCGGCACGCTGGCCATGGCGACTCCGCTGGATTGCTTTCTGGTGAAGCTGTCGCCGGCGGGACAGTTGATCTTCAGTACGTATTTGGGCGGGAGCGGAGACGATTTGTGCCAGGCGATGGCGCTCGGCCCGGACGGGAGCGTGGTGCTGAGCGGCATCACCAACAACCAGAGTTTCCCGCTGGTGAACGCCATTCAGAGCACGATTTACAACTTCGATAACCCCTACTTAGGCGATGCCTTTGTAACCCGTATCCGATCCGACGGCCAAGCGCTGCTTTTCTCCACCTTCTTCGGCGGCAGCGTTACCAAGAATGTGTACGCCGCGGCCACGGACGCGGCGGGGAACATCTATGTCGGGGGCAATGCATCCCCCGGCCTCGCCACCAGGAACGCGTTTCTCGGCAGCGTGGCCGCGATCTCCGCGTTCGCCGCGAAGTTCGACTCTTCGGGTCGGAATTACCTCTACTCCACCTACCTATCCAACTCACCGCCCTATGTGTCCACGACCGTGACCGGTCTGGCCATCGCCGCCGATGAGAGCGCTTATATCGCGGGTTACACCCAGGACCCCGGTTTCCCTCTGAAGAATCCGTTGCAGTCCACGCTCCAGGCCACAGGTTCGGGAAGCAACTTCTTTCTGTCGCGGCTGGCGCCATCGGGATCCAGCCTGATGTTCTCCACCTACCTGGGCGGCAGCGGCACGGACGCGATCCCACGGATACTGCTCGGCCCAAGTGGCGGACTCTACCTGCTTGGCAACACCACCTCCGCGAACTTTCCAGTGAAGAACGCATTTCAAACTACCTATGGAGGCGGTCAGGACATGGTGTTCCTGGAAATCGCCGACGATTCGGTGGCGCCGGTCTCTCCGCTTTCGGTCGGTTCGGGCGCATTGGCGTTCCAGTTCGTCCAGGGTGGCGCTACGCCCGATCCGCAGACGGTAACGGTGAAAGGCGCGAAATACCAGCCATCCACCGATTCCTCCTGGCTGGCGGCGGCTCTGCCGGGCAACCTGGAGCACCCCGTCCTCCACGGGCCGGGCGTGGGCGGAGCGGAACGCGTGCCCATCCGCGGGTTGCAGGTTTCGGTGGCGCCCACGGGGCTCGCGCCCGGCCTGTACCACGGCACGGTCACGGTGACGGACGAGAGCGGCGACACGGCTTCGATACAGGTGGCGCTAACCGTGCTCGGCCCGGCGCCCCGTCTGGACAGCGTCGCGCCCAGCGCTATCGCAGCCGGTTCGGGGAATACGGTGCTGACCTTTCAGGGCGACGGATTCGCCGCCGGGGCAGCGGTGTTGCTGAACGGCGTTCCGGGCACGTTCGGCGCCGCCACCGTGGACAATCCCCAAAGCCTGCACATCACCGTGCCCAAGGCCTGGCTGGCGACGCCCGGAATTCTGCAGCTTTCCGTCGCCAATCCGCAGAGCGCGGCGTCGGGTGTGGTTTTCGTGCGAGTCCAATGAGACGAGTTCTGATTCTGCTGGCCGCCGCGAGCGCTCTGCCCGGCCAGACCGCCAATCTCTCCGGGGTGGTCCGCGACTTTTCGCAGGCCGTCGTACCCGCTGCGCGAGTCCGCGTCCTCAACGAGCAGACCTTCGCCGAGCGCACCACCCTGACCACCTCCGAGGGCGCTTATTCGTTCACCTTTCTGGCGCCGGGCCGCTACACGATCTCGGCGGGCAGCGGCGGGTTCATGACGATGGAGGAAACCGGCGTTCGCCTGGATGCCGGCGACGCGCGGCTCGATTTCCTGCTCCCTATCGCAGCGGTGGAGCAGTCCGCGACCGTCAGCGCGGATGCCAGCGTGCTGCGCACCGACGCCGCCGGCCTGAGCACCGTAATCGACCGCGATCTCATCCAGAACCTGCCGCTCAACGGGCGCAGTTTTCAGTCCGTCATCGCCCTGACCCCGGGCGTGGTCATGACCAAGGCCACTTTCGGCGAGCAGGGCCAGTTCAGCGTCAACGGCCAGCGCGCCAACGCCAATTACTTCACCATCGATGGCGTCAGCGCGAATATCGGGGTCAGCGCCGGGCTCACGCTGGTGCAGTCGTCGTCGGGTTCGCTGCCCGGCCTGGCGGCCACCGGCGGCACCAACACGCTGGTTTCCGTGGACGCGCTGGAGGAGTTCCAGGTGCAGACTTCCGGCTACGCGGCCGAGTATGGCAGGATGCCGGGGGCGCAGATCCTCATCCTCACGCGCAGCGGTACGAACCTGTTCCACGGCTCGCTGTTCGATTTTTTCCGCAACGACGCCATGGATGCCGGCGACTGGTTCGCCAACGCCAACCAGCTCCCCAAACCGGAACTGCGGCAGCACGATTTCGGCGGCGTGCTGGGCGGCCCGGTGGGGCTGCCCCACTATAGCGGACGCGACCGCACGTTTTTCTTTTTCTCCTATGAAGGGCTGCGGCTGCGCCAGCCGCAGGTGATGTCCACCGACGTTCCGTCGCTGGCCGCGCGGGCCAGTGCCTGCGCCGCGTGCCAGCCGTTCCTGAACGCTTTCCCGCTGCCCAACCGTCCCGCCGGCCCGTACGGCTTCGCGCCGCTGGTGGCCAGTTACTCCGACGTGTCTTCGCTCAATGCCACCAGCCTGCGGCTCGACCGCCGCTTGGGCGACCATCTCACCGTGTTTGGCCGTTACAATCGCGCCCCCTCCACCTACACCGCGCGTCTGTACATGCTGAGCAATCCCATCGACACCACGGCCGGCACCGATACGCTCACCGCCGGCGCCACGCTGCTGATTTCGGCGCATCTGAACGACGAGTTCCGTTTCAACTGGAGCGATTCCACCGGGAAGAGCTACGCGCGCCTGGACAATTTTGGCGGTGCGGTTCCCTTCGATCCCCAACTCTTCTTTCCGCCCACCGTGGACCCCTCCAACGCGTTCGGCGGCTACTTTCTGAGCGGCGGCGTGAACAGCAGCTTCTATCTCGGCAAGAACGTGGCCAATTCCCAGCGCCAGTGGAACCTGGTGGATACGGTATCGCTGGCCAGCGGGCCGCACCAATTCAAATTCGGCGCCGACTGGCGCAGCCTCGCGACCCTCAACAATCCTCGCGCCTACGACCTGATGGCGTACTTCATAACCGCCAATGGCGGCGCGAGCGGCCTCACCGCGCAGACCACCATCGACGCGCAGCAGGCCATCACCGTCTACTTCGGCAACCTCTCGCTGTTTGCCCAGGATACCTGGAAGCTTTCCCCGCGCCTGACCCTGACCTACGGTCTGCGGTGGGAACTGAATCCCCCGCCCACCGGCTCCCTGCCGCTGTACACCTTCAGTAACTACGCCAACCAATCGCAGATGCAGGTGGCGCCGGCGGGGACGCCGCTGTACTCCACCAGGCCCGGGAACTTCGCTCCGCGGCTGGCCGCCGCCTGGCAGGGCGATTCCTTCACCACTCTGCGCGCGGGCTTCGGTATTTTCTACGACCTCGGCGCGGGATTGATGGGGCAGGCCGCCGCCGGGTTCCCTTACTTCCGGCAGCAGAACTATGCCGCGGGCACGGCGTTTCCAGTGCCGCCCGACCAGGCCAAGCCCCTGCCGTTCTCGCTGAATCCGCCGGTTACCTCCATCTATGGCGCGCAGAGCGGGCTGCGCCTGCCGCTCACCTACGAGTGGAACTTCACCCTGGAGCGCCGCCTGGGCGAGAGCCGTCAGCTCTCCCTGGCTTACGTGGGGGCGGCCGGCCGCCACCTGCTGCGGCAAACTTACTTCGAGAATCCCACCGCGAATATTGTCACCGCCTACCTCCTTACCAACGATGCGTTCTCGGACTTCCACTCGTTCCAGGCGCAGTTTCAGCAGCGGCTGTGGGGAGGCTTTCTGGCCCTGGTCTCCTACACCCTGGGCAAATCGCTGGACAACGATTCCAACGAGAGCACGGCGCTCCTGGAGGCCGCGCAACTCAATCCGAAAGACGACCGCGGGCCCTCCGACTTCGACATCCGCCAGACACTCACCGCGGCCTTCTCCTACGGCATTCCCAACCAGCAGCGATGGCGGCGGCTTCGTCCGCTGACCGCCAATTGGGGGCTGGACGGCGTCTGGATTGCGCGTTCCGCCACGCCCGTGGATGTCACCTTCTCGCGCGACCTGGGTTTCGGTCTGACCAACCTTCGCCCCGACCTGGTGTACGGAGCGCCCTTGTATCTCGACGACCCGGACGTGGCGGGCGGACGCCTCTTCAACCCGGACGCCTTTCGGATCCAGCAGGATTATCCAGGCCGGCAGGGCACGCTGGGGCGCAACGCCATGCGAGGCTTCCCGCTGTCGCAACTGAACCTGACGATGCGCCGGGAGTTTCCGCTCCATGAGCGCCTGAAGCTGCAATTCCGCGCCGAGCTGTTCAACGCCCTCAACCACCCGTCGTTTGCCGACCCCACGGGTTCGATGTTCAGCTCGGATTTCGGCATTTCCACGCAAATGCTGGGGCGCAGCCTGGGCCAGGGCGGCGCCAACGGCGGGCTCAATCCGCTGTATCAGATCGGCGGGCCGCGGTCGGTGCAGTTGGCGCTGCGCATGGTGTTTTGAAGACGATTCCAATCCGCGTGCGCACCCGCCGGAAGCGGCCAGTCCGATCCGGCGCCGCCGGCGGGGTGCATGCGGCCGCCCCGCAGCCCGGGGGTTTCGCCGCGGCAGGAGCAGCGTGGGCCCGGGTGGTATCCCGCAGCCAAAGCTCAGGCGCCTGGAAGCCGGAGACCACGTTGGACCATTGTTGCCGGATGCTACCCTTAGAAACAGGCCATGCGACCCCTGTTTGCGACCCTTCTGCTGGCGTTCTCCGCCCTTGCCGCCGACCGCCCCTGGCAGCAGCTCACCGTGCCGTCAGCCAGCGTTGTGGCGGCCAACTTCGCCACTCCCCCCGCCGAATACGGCATGACCGTGTGGTGGTACTGGAACGGGCAGATGGCGGAAAGCGACATCACTAGCGACCTGGACGAGCTCCAGGCCCACGGCGTCACCTGCGTCACCATCTGGGCCTACAACGGCCTGGAAATCGATTACCTCTCCGACACCTGGTTTTCGCTCGTCCAGTTTGCCGTCGCCGCCGCCCGCGACCGGGGCATGCGCGTGTGGATAGCGGACGAGGGCAGCTACCCCAGTGGATTCGCCGGCGGCGTGTTCACCAACCAGTATCCCCAGGATCTCATGAAGGCGCTGGTGGCCGTCTCCAGCGGCACGGCCTCGGGTGGCAAGGCCGTGTCGCTCAGCGTTCCCGCGCAGACGCTGGCCGCCTGGGCGACGCAGACCGGCTCCGGCACGGTCGTCACGCTCTCTATAGTCAACGGCCAGATCGACTGGACGCCGCCCGCCGGCACGTGGCAGATCACGCTCGTCGAGTGGCAGTATCGCACCCCGGCCACCCGCTACGTGAACAACCCCGGCTTCCCCAAGAACACCCAGTACTCCATGTTCGACTTCCTCAATCCCGCCGACACCCAGCAGTTCCTGGCCATCGTGCACCAGCGCTACCAGGACGTTATCGGCGACGAGTTCGGCACGACCGTGCTGGGATTCCGGGGCGACGAGCCCGAGTTATACCCCGTCCCCTGGACCGACCTGGCGCTCAGCGATTTCCAAAGCAGCAAGGGGTACGACCTGACGCCGCTCCTCTCCGACCTGCTCGCGCCCAACCCGTCCAATGACGCGCACCGCGTGCAGGCCGACTACTCGGACGTGTGGTCGGCGCTGTTCCGCGACAACTTCTTCAAAATTCAGGCGGATTGGTGCGCCGCGAACGGCATGGAGTACCTCGTCCACCTCGATAACGACGACAACATGCCGCTGCTGGTGCCGACCACCGGCGATTTTTTCCGCGCCATGCGCTACGTGCAGGTGCCCGGTGTGGACACCATCTGGCGCCAGATCTGGCCGGGCAACATCACCGATTTCCCCAAGCGGCCTTCCTCATCCACGCACTTGAACGGCCGCCCGCGCGCCTTCACCGAGAGTTACGCCGTCTACGGCCGCGGCCTCACCCTGGAGCAAGCCAAGTGGGTGATGGACTTCCAGTTCGTACGCGGCATCAACCTGATCGAGAACATGAGCTTCCTCGACGACACGACCGGATTCCGCGAGTATTTTTGCCCGCCCAACTGGCGGCTGAGCCCGCAATGGGAGCAGTTCCCTTTGTTCGCCCAATATGCCAACCGTTCGAGCTACCTGCTCTCCATCGGCACGCCGGCCGCCAGCATCGCGCTCTTCGAGCCCACGGCCAATCTCTGGCTGGGCGACAGCACCGCCGACGCCGCCTCGCTCACGATCGCGCGCCAGCTTCTGGAATCGCAGCGGGACTTCGACTTCATCGACGAGCAGGCGCTGACGGAAACGGCCACGGTCACCCCGGCCGGTCTGCGCAATCTCAGCGGCCAGGTATACCGCGCCGTGGTGGTCCCGCCGGGCAGCGTGCTCTCCAGCGCGGCGCTCGCAACGCTGCAACAGTTCAGCGCCAACGGCGGAACGGTGATCTTCGCCGGAAGCAAGCCGCAACTGACGTACGACCAGACATTCCGCGGCGCCTACGCTCCCCAGATCGGCTGGGGCATCGTCGATCCGAACACCACGTTAAGCGCGATCCCCGCTTCGGACGTGCAGTTTTCCGCTGCGGCCCCGTCGATCAAGTACCTGCACCGCCGCTGGCTGGACGCCGACCTCTACTTTTTCTTCAATGAGAGCGCCAGCCCGCAGCAGGTCGAAGCCAGCCTCGCCGGTACCGGGAAAGTGCAGGACTGGGATCCCGAGACCGGCGTCATCCGCGCGTTTCCGCCGGGCACCACGCCGGGCGCGGTGACCCTGAGCCTGGACCCCTACGGAACCCGCTTCGTGGTGATCGGGGCAGCGCCGGCCGGCCTCGCCCTGCCGCTGCCCGTGCCGGTCGAGCAGACCAGTGTCGCCGCCGTCGCCGGCCCGTGGCAACTGCAGATCGGCGAAAGCCAGTTGACCACGCCGCTCATGACATGGTCGGCGTTGGGTATGCCGCAGTTCTGGGGCGCGGCGGTCTACACCACCCAGTTCACCAGCAGCTTCAAGCCGGGCACTCCCCTCACGCTCGACCTCGGCCAGGTGCTCTACTCGGCGCACGTCTGGGTCAATGGCAACGACCTCGGCGCGCGCCCCTGGCGGCCCTTCACCTGGGATGTCACCAACTATCTGCAGCCGGGCGATAACCAGATCGTGGTGGAGGTGCGCAACACGCCCGCCAACGAACTCTCCGGCGACCCGGTCCGCCTGGCGCAGGTGACTGCGTTGGGGTGGCTGCAGGGCTCCTACTACTCAACCTACAGCCCGTTCGACGTCCAGATGGTGCCCTCCGGCCTGATCGGCCCGGTGCAGATCGAAGCCGTGCAATACAGCCAACGGCCGGTTCGCCGGCCGGCCAAGCGCGCCCAGTAGCGCCGCGCGCTCACTCGATGGTCTGCTTCTTTCGGAACCAGTCGATCAGGATGTCGCGCAGCAGGCCCACTTCCCTGGGGAACTTGAGGCCCGTGGTGCGCAGGTTCTCCGCGGTAGCCTGATTGGCGGCGGTGAAATCGGACACGGCCAGCGTATACTGGCGCTCGGGATCCACCTGGTGGTTGCGGGTCACCACCTCCGGGAGATCGCGGCCGCGGAACGTGCCGGCTACCAGCAGGTTGTCGAACGGCATGATGTCCCAGATGTGGCGCTCGAGTAGCTGGCCCTGCGGCAGGGTGTCGCGGACGCCGCCCAGGTTGATGAAGGCGAAATCGGCGCCCGAGGCGTCGCGCATCGCCTGCTCGATGAGGGCCTTGACTTCGGCCTTCTTGAACGGCCGTTTGGCGACGGCGAGGGGCCGGTCGACGCGGGCGGACACTTGCGCTTCCCAGCGGTTCACTTCGCGCGAGACGTCTTCGGCGGGCGCTGCGCCGGTGGAATCCACGGGGATGCGCGTCCAGTTCCATCCCGCCAGCGGCGCTTTCTTCACCGTGTCCACACGCAACGTGAGCTTTCCGATTTCTTCCCCGTAGCTCTTCACGCGCACCAGGATGCGGCCGTCGCGGGTCACGGCCTCGGGCAGCCCGCTATGCACGTGCCCGGTCACCAGAACCGGAATCTCGGGCGCGCCCGCCAGGAACGCCCGCTCTTCTTCTCCGGTAATGTGGGCCAGCAGCACGATGAGGTCCGACTTGTCGCGCACCTCGGCGGCGTACTTGCGCGCGGTCGCCAGCACCGGAAGCGGATGCCACTCCTCCACCGACTTCGGATTGGTCAGATCCGGCAGGGTATCGGTCATGGCGCCGATCACCGCCACGCGCAGCCCGTTCACTTTGAGGATGACGTACGGCGCCGCCGTCATGAGCCTTCCGGCGGCATCCACCACGTTGCAACTGACGATGGGGTACTTCGCCGTTTGCAGAAACACCTGCACCTGCCGCCAGCCGTAATCGAACTCGTGGTTGCCCAGGGTGGCGGCGTCGAAACCCAGCAGGTTCGAGATTTCGTAAACCGGCAGGCCTTTGAAGATGCTGGAGACCGGCGTGCCCTGCACCAGGTCGCCGGCGTTCAGGAAGATGCAATCCGTGCAACCCGCCCGCTCGCGGCGAACCACCGCGGCCAGCGCGGCGAATCCGCCATGGTGGTTATCGAGCGGCAGCAGCCGGGCATGCAGGTCGTTGGTGTGCAGGATGGTGAGCGAGCGGACTTCGGCGGCGAGGGGCAGGGAAGCCGCCGCCAGCAGCCAGGCGATCGGGCGCTTCGGCAAACGAAACATAGCCATAGGGTAGCTCGCCGCGCCCGCTCACAGGAACCGCGCGATGGCGCAGTAGACCGCCCCGGTCACCCGCGCCAGATCGGCCGGGGCGAGCAGCATCTGGCAGCCGCGCACCCCCGCGCTGACCGAGATCGCGTCCCACAGTTGCGCCGTCTCATCCAGGTAACTCGGATACGCCTTCCGCGTTCCCACCGGGGAAACGCCGCCGCGGATGTAGCCAGTCAGCGCCAGCACATCCTTGACGGGCACCAGCTCCACGCTCTTGTTGCCGCTCGAGGCGGCCAGGGCCTTGAAATCCAGTTCGGCATTGGCGGGGATGGCGGCCAGCAGCACGCCTGTCCGGTCGCCGCGCGCCACCAGGGTCTTGAAGACCTGCTCGGGAGGCATGCCGATGGCCGCGGCGACATGCGGCGCGCTCAGGTCGCTCTCATCCACTTCGTATTCCTTGAGGCTGTAGCGCACGCCGGCGCTATCCAGCATGCGCAGCGCGTTGGTCTTGGTCTTCACGGGGTTTGGCCGTTCAATACCCGCTCTCGCGCAGATCCTCGACCGTCAGCGCCCGCCGGGTGTCCAGCTTGCGCAGCAGCTTCTCCACGTGTTTGGCCAGGATGTCGCACTCCAGGTTCACCCGCGCCCCCGGGCGGTATCCCGCCAGCGTGGTGTTGCGGTAGGTGTGCGGGATGACGCTCACCGACACCACGCCGCCATCGAGCGCGGCGATCGTCAGGCTGATGCCGTCGATGGCGATCGAGCCCTTCTGCACCAGGAAGCGGTCCAACTCGTCGGGGACGCGGACGCGCAGCCACCAGTTGCCGTCGCCCAGCGGCTCCACGCCCAGAAACTCGCCGGTCCCATCCACGTGGCCCTGCACGATGTGCCCGCTCAACCGGCCGTCAGCCGCCAGCGGGCGCTCCAGGTTGACGCGCGCGCCCGGGCGCAGATCCCCCAGATTGCTGACGCGCAGGGTCTCGGGCGCCATGTCGGCGGTGAACCATCCCGGCCGCACCTCGACCGCCGTCAGGCACACGCCGTTGACCAGGATGCTGGCGCCAACCGAGGCGTCCTCGATCGCCTTCGAGCAGCGCACCCGCAGCCGCGGAGCCACCGACTCCACCGTCCCCAGTTCCTCAACGATCCCCGTGAACATCCACGTATCCTTCCACGGCGAATTCGTCCGGCGGTATCGGGTGAATGGTGACGCCGTGGATGCGGATGGCGTCCGCGCGGCGGCGCCGGCCGATGCCTCCGGCCAGCGGCAGCGCCTCCAGCCCGCCCAGAATCTTGGGGCCGTAATAAAAAAAGATGCGGTCCACGCACTCCGCTTCGAAGGCCGTCCAGTTGACTTTGCTGCCGGCTTCGATCATCAGCGACAAGTACCGCTGCCGGCCGAGCCACTCCACCAGCGCCGTCAGGTTGGCGCGGCCGCCCGGCCCGTCCAGCGTCAGCAGATCGATGCCGCGGGCCTCCAGCGCCTTGCGGCGTTCGGGCGAAGCCGCCGAGGTAGTCGCCACCAGCAGATCGCCGGTGGCGCTTTGGACCATCTTGGAATCGAGCGGCAGCCGGAGCTGCGAATCCAGCACGATGCGCAGCAGCGGGCGGCAGCGCGCCAGGCCGGTGCGGTCGGTCAGCAGGCAGTCGTCGGCCAGCACCGTGCCGATGCCGGTGAGAATGGCGTCGTGATCGTGCCGCAGTTCCTGCACGTGAGCGCGGGCCCGCGGGCTGGTGATCCAGCCGCGGTTGTCGTCGGGCGCGGAGATCTTGCCGTCCAGCGTGATGGCGGTCTTGAGCGTCACCAGGGGACGCCCGGTGCGCATGAAATGCAGGAACGGTTCGTTCAGCTTTTCCGCCTCGGCGGCGAACTCCGCGGCGATCTCCACCTCGACGCCGGCCGCCCGCAGCTTGCGGAAGCCCTCGCCGCCCACCAGCGGGTTGGGATCTTCGAGGGGCGCCACCACGCGCGCCACGCCGGCGCGGATCAGCGCGTCGGCGCACGGCGGCGTGCGGCCATGATGCGAGCACGGCTCCAGGTTCAGGTAGAGCGTCGCGCCGCGCGCCCGATCCCCAGCCTCGGCCAGCGCGATCACTTCGGCGTGATGCAGCCCGGCGTAGGTGTGAAAGCCCCGGCCCACCACCTCTCCATCGCGCACCAGCACCGCCCCCACCATGGGATTGGGGCTGGCCAGCGAGCGGCCTTTCCGCGCCAGGCCAAGCGCTTCGCGCATGAAGGTGGTGGTCATGGTTCGAAGAGGGACTGGATGAATTTTTCGGGATCGAACGGCAGCAGGTCGTCCGCTTTTTCGCCCACGCCCACGTAGCGGATGGGCAGATTCAATTCGCGCGCGATGGCCACCACGATGCCGCCCTTGGCGGTGCCGTCGAGCTTGGCCAGCACGATGCCGGTGACGCCGGAGGATTCGGTGAACTTGCGCGCCTGCTCCAGGCCGTTCTGGCCGGTCGTGGCATCCAGCACCAGCAGCACCTCGTGGGGCGCATCGGGAATCACTTTCTTCGCCGTGCGCGCCATCTTGTGCAGTTCCAGCATGAGGTTTTCCTTGGTCTGCAGGCGGCCGGCCGTATCCACGATCACGTAGTCCACCTTGCGCGCGCGGCCGGCGCCGACCGCGTCGAAGAGCACCGCGCTGGGATCGCTGCCGGCGCTCTGGCGCACCAGCGCCGACCCGGTGCGCTCCGCCCAGATCTCCAGTTGCTCGATGGCCGCCGCGCGGAAAGTGTCGGCCGCGCACAGCAGCACCGAGCGCCCTTCGTTGCGGAAGCGCTGCGCCAGCTTGCCGATGGTGGTGGTCTTTCCCGAACCGTTCACGCCCACCACCAGGATGACGGCGGGCGGCTCGGCCACGCGCGCCGGGACGCGGTCGCTGGCTTCCAGAATTTCCAGAAGGTGCGCGCGGATGAGGCCGCGCAACTCGGCGGCGTCGCCAAGCTGGTGGCGCTCCACGCGGGCGCGGATGCGGGTGAGGATCTCCTCGGTGGTGCGCACGCCGATATCCGCGGAGATGAGCGTGAACTCCAGCTCGTCGAGCAGGCCGGCGTCGATTTCCTTCTTGCCCTGCAGGGCGTCCTCGAGGGCGGAAACCAGCCCGGCGCGGGTCTTCTGCACGCCGCTCTTCAGCCGCTCCAGGAGAGACGGCTCGCGCTCGACGGTTCCGAACAGGGTCTGGATCATTTTTCATTCATTCTAGCAGCCGCCCGGTGGGCGCGCCCATGCCGGACCGGCCGGCCGCCTCGCCGGCTACGGTCGGGAGAACCACCGGGCGCGAAATTCCCCAGGGAACGCTGAGATAGCGGGAAGGCGCAACATATTTATTTGAAATCATCTCCGGAAAATTGTTCCCTTGACCCGAATGTAGTTTTGCCGTAGACTTCTTGACGGTTGGCGAGTACCGCCGATGTCTTCACCTGCCTGAAGCCGGAGCCAACTTACAGTGCCGTTATTACTTTTTGAGCGGGCCGGCACCGTCCCAGGCAGGTGGGCGCGCCTGGGGCGCCGCGTTTTTCGGGCCAGGCTGTTACCTGCGATGGCGGCGATTATGGGCTGGGCCAATCCGTATGCCGGTAAGGCCCCACTTATGAGTTGTTCCTGGGGGATTCACCGTATGAAATTCAGAGCGACGTCTCTTCTTTGGATAAGCTGGCTGGCTATCGCCGCTTCCGGCGGGGCGCAGGACCAACCTACCAGCACCGCCCGGGAACTCTACTACAGCCCCGCGCCGTTGTCTCACGGGTCCGGGCAGTCCGGCAGCGCGGTTCGGAAAGCCGATACCACGAAACCTGCGCCCGATACTGGAACACCCGGGCGCGGGAACGGGCGGGAACAATCGGACGGCGGGGCAGGGCAAAGCTCGGCGCAAGGCAGTCATCCGCAACTGGGTTTGAGATACCGCGTCCTGAAGATGGAGCTGGACGGCAGTTTCGTCTCCGTTCCGCCGGAGTCCGCCTTCCATGCCATGGACCGCATCCGGCTCCAACTGGAATCCAACCAGGCCGGATACCTGTACGTCATATGCCACGCTTCGGATTCCACGTGGGAAGTTCTGTTCCCGTCGCCTAAGATACAGGACAATCGGAACAACCTCAAGGCCTTCGAGCCGCTGACCATCCCAACCACCCAGGAGTTTGTATTCGACCGCACGCCGGGCACGGAGCGGGTCTATGTGGTCCTGTCCGAGCATCCCGAGGAGGATCTGGATGCCCTGGTGAAATCGGTCCGCTCCGGCCCATCCCCGCAGGAAGGCCAGCCGGAACTGCTGGCCTTCCAGCGGACGGTGGTAGACGCGCAAACCGGGCCGCGCGCCCGGAACCTATTGATCAGCCGCCCGGTGGAAGGCGAGACCGACGGGCGGGTTCGGGACTCGGTGTACCTGGTCGACCTTTCGACCCAGAAGGCGCGCGTCATGGCGGAAATCCCCCTGCGCCACGAATAACTCTCCCGCCGCCCGCGAGTTAGCGGCGCCGAAGCGGGGAGATGTTTCTTCCATGAGCGGGCAGAGCGGCCGCTCCGCCGCCAGCCGGCGAGTCTGCCCGTGCTCTCATAAGCCGCGGATCTCTGTTCGCCGCGACCGGGAAGCCAGTGGTCTGCGGCATTCAAAGTGACGGGCATTCCGGCGGCGCGGGCCACCTCAAGGGCGTCCCTCAAAACGGCCTTTGAGAAATCTGCCGCCGGCATCCGGTTAGAGGGAACACAGCAGGATTTCGGCCACATTGGACTAGATACCGTCGTGAGATGCATATTTCATATTTCGCCTGATGGAAAGACGCCAGGCTCTGAGAATAGGAAGAAAATAGTTCTTGTCAATTGAAGTAACACGAAGTACAATCAACCGTCCGGAACAGGTATATGCATAGAACAAAAACATATGCTCTTGTTTGCCTGCTCTCAGTCACCGGAGCTATCCTCCTGGCGCAGACTGGCGGACGTTTTGACGAAGCCAAGCGTCTCGCCTTTGCCTACATCGCCAGCCAGCAGTACGATAAAGCCGCCGGCAAGCTGGAAGAAGTGTGGGAACAGGACCAGAGCGATCCCACCGTGGGCGAAGGGTTGGCCCTCGCGTACCTGAATACGGAAGACAGGCGTTCGTTGCCCGCCCTGCAGAAGCAGGCTTTCGAGCTGATCGGGCAACTGTCGGAAAAAGGCGAACGCGTCAGTTTCATCGTCCTGCATTCCCACGAAAAGGCGGCGTGGCTGCAGGGACGCGAATGGAACCGGTTCTGCAGCGGCCGCCTTTCGATTTCGCGCGACCGCATGGCGTATCTGGCCGACCGGGGCAACGATGCCGAGAAGCACTCCTTCGAGGTTCCGCTGGCCGGACTCAAGACGAGTGTCATCCAGATGGACGAAGTCGGGGTAGGGGAGTTCCATCTCAAGACGCCCAAAGGCACCTACGTGATGTCGGTACGCAACCGGAACAACGAAGAGGCGGAGTTTCTGGTCAACTTCGTCCAACGGCATGTGGGCCATGGTAAACCATGACCGCTAAGTTCGAATAAAGGAGTTTGTATGGGAAAGCCACGCATGTATTTGGGCCTGCTCGTGTTCGGCTCGCTTCTTTTGTCGCCGGCATACGCCGCCAATAAGACGAAAGAGGAGAAAGCCATCGACAAGGAGGAGAAAGCCGAGGAGAAGGCCGCCGAGCACTATGACAAGGTCAAGGACTTTGCGCTGAACAAGTACAAGACCGACCCGGAGTTCCGGGACAAGGTGGATGAGGATCTGCAGGCGGTGATGCGCCGGCACAGCGACGAAGCGTTCGCCGCGAACACTTCCAGCGGTTCGATGACGGTTCGCGTGCGCGAGGACAGTTGGGTCCAGCATTACGCTACCCGCGGCACCATGGCGCTGTACGACAATCCGGCGGTGCAGGACTATATCAACCGCACCGGCCAAAGGCTGGTCCCGCAGGATTCCGAGAAGCTCTATGCTTTCCGGGTGGTGGCCGACCCCGTGCCCCTGGCGCGTTCCCTTTCCACCGGCACGATCTATGTCTCGACCGGAATGATCTCGCTGGTGCAATCCGAGGCTCAGTTGGCTTACGTGCTGGCGCATGAAATGTCCCACATCTACCTGGATCACTGGAAGGAACGCTCCATGATCCTGGTGGGGGAGGATGAATACAACAAGGCCCAGGTCAAGAAGGCGGGAAGGATCGCGCTGGTCGGCGCGATCGCGGGCGGCGCGGTGGGCGGCGCGGTGGGCCACTCCGCGCAAGCCGCGGCTGCCGGAATCGCCGCCGGGATTGGCTCGGGCCTGATCGCCGGAATGCTGATCAACCCCGAAATCAAACATATCGAATGGGACAAGGTTCAGGAAGACCAGGCCGACGAAATGGCTTTCAAGGTTATCCTGAACATGCGCTACGACGTCCGCGAAGTTCCCAGGCTGTATGTCGCCATGGACAAGATGGCCGCCCGGGATCAACGCGTCCAGCTTGGATTCCTCGGCGACCGGAAGCGCATCAAGCTGCGGCTGGCGCGCGCCGACGATCTGATCCAGAACGAATACAAGGCGGATATCGCCACCAAGGAGAAGGACGGGTTCGTCTCCAGCAGCGCCGAGCATCGCAACCTGATGGCGGAACTGAAGCGCGATAACGGGATACTGGCCTTTTATCACGATATGTTCGACACGGCGAGGACCAACCTGTCCGAAGCCGTGGCGATCCGGGACAACGATCCCGCCGCCCAGTACTACTACGGCAAGACCTTGAAGGTCATCGGACGCACCGACGACGATGCCCGCGCCGCCAAGGAGTGCTTCTACAAGGCCGCCAAGGCCGACGGCAGCAACCCGCAGAACTACGGCTCGCATCTTCACCTGGCGCTCATGCTGATGCGCGAAAGCGGCATCGATCCCAAACAGATCAGCCAGGAATTGCAGACCTACGCGGACGCTTACGCCCAGTGGGGCGCGGAGCGGCGCATGCGCGAAGCCTTCTATCCTCCCAACCTGGCGGCTCTGCAGGACTACATGCGTCTGTATGGCGGCGAGCCCGACTGGCAGCCCAGGCCGCCCAACACCGAGCGGCTGGACCAGTTCCGCAGGGCGCTGGCGCTGGTGCCCGCCGAATCCGGGCCGGAGGAGCAACCCACCGCCGCCGCCGCTCCCGCCGCAGGCACGCAGCCAAAGCCCGAAAGCACTATGGAGAAGATCGGGAAGGCGGTTCAGGGCGCGGCCGGCGCGGGAGCCCTCATTCCGGCCGCTGCGCCGCAGAAAAAGTGATGTCCGGCAAACTCCTCGCAATATTGCTCGCGGCGGGGTGGGGCCTCTGGGCGCAGGAGCGGCCCTCGCCTTTCGAACTCACGCTGCCGGAGTTTTTCGAAACCTCGTTCGTGAGCGGGAACAAGGCGGTGATCGAGATCCCCAGCGGCCGCAGCATCACGCGGCTGCGGCTGCTGATTCGCGATGCCCAGAAACTCAAGATCAACCCCGGCGCCTTCAAGCTGTTTGTGAACGGCGCCGGAATCGGCAATGTCATCGAGGAGCGCACGGTGAAGGATGGCACGCTCCTGGTGATGGAGCCGGAGATGCTCCGGCGGCGTCCGGACAAGCCCTTCGAGGGCCGCGAGCACGCCATCGAAATCGTCGCCGAAACCGAGTTCCGCAAATGGTACGGCAACTGGCTGGTTCGCGTGAACGACAGCGGCCAGAACGCCTACTTCGGAAATTTCTTCAAGCTTTCGCCGGACGACCCCACGGGAGTTCCGCCCGACCTTGTCGTGACCGAGCCCTCCACGCCGCCGGTGCTGGAGCGGGGACAGGCGGCGCTGCGGCTGCGGCTGAAGGGCATCACCAGCCGCGGGGCGTCGCTGTGGGTGAACGGGAAACCGCTGCAGCCGGCCGGCTTGACCGAAGTGGTGGGGTTCGATTCCACCATCGAGGTCGCCTCCGACCGCAGGGAAGTGCTGCTGGAAGCGCTGGACGAAAAGGGCAACCGGCGGCAGGTCATCATCCCCGTGTATCAGCCGCCGCCCGCGGCGCGTCCCCCCGGCTTCGCCGGAAAGAAGTACGCCGTGGCGATCGGCATCTCGCGTTTCGGGAAAGTCAAGGGTGTTCCGCCGGATATCCCGTTTGCCGCGGCCGAAGCCGAGGAGTTCGCCCTGGGCCTGGAGCGGACGGGGGGCTTCAAACACGACAACATCCGCCTGTTGACCGACGAGAAAGCCACCCTGGAGGAGGTGCGCACAGCCTTCTCGGACTTCGCGGCCCAGGCTACTTCGAAAGACCTGCTGGTGGCCTACATCGCCACCCACGGATTCCACGACCCGCGTCCGGGGCGCAGCGACCGCATGTATCTCGCCGTGCGCGGCACGCGGCTCGACCAGTTGGATTCCACGGCCATGGCCTTCTCGGACATCGAAATCCTGCTGAACCGCAGCATCCGCACCAACAACTGCTTCCTGATCTTCGACATCTCCCACCAGTTGGACAGCGATTGGAGTTTCGATGGAGGGAAGCACGTGAACCTGGTCAACAACCGCATCTTCGGCCTCTTCCGCGACCGGCTGGATTGGCCGGTGCTGGTCTCCGGCTCGGGCGGAGAACTTTCCGGCCAGCACGGGCAAAGCGCCTCCAGCCGCTTCGGCTACTGGCTGTTGGAGGGCCTCGGGGGCGCGGCCGATTTGAACCGCGATGGCGTGGTCACCGCGGCCGAGCTCTTCCAATACGTATCGGAGAAAGTGAAACAGGAAAGCGGCGGCGAGCAGACCCCCCGCTTCCAGCTTTCCCGAAGCGACCCGATGGCCGCCTTCCTGCGGTAGCAGGAGTCTTCAGCGCGCGCGGTCCAGGCGCTCCCTGGCCCGCGCGCGATACTCCACGGCTTCGGCGAAGTCGCGCTTGCGGGCGATGGCATTCTCGAAATCCGCCAGGGCCTCGCCGTACTTGCCAAACTGGTAGAAGACCCGGCCGCGCCAGTAATAACCGTAAGGGCTGCTGGAGTCGCGCGCGATGGACGCCACGAAATCCTTCTGCGCGTCTTCGTAATGGCGCAAACCGAACTTGGCCGCGCCGCGGCGCCAGTACAGCGAACCGTTCTCGGGTTCCCGCTCCAGGGCCCAATCGAAATCCTCGATGGCCAGTTCGAACTGGCCGTTGGCCGAGAAGAGCTGCCCCCGGTTGCGGTACGCCGCCGCGTAACCGGGCTGGATGTCGATCGCCCGCGAGAAGTGCTCGACGGCGCGGGACGGCAGGTTCAGGCAGATATAGGCCAGCCCCAGCGCGTTCTGCACGTAAGCATCCGCGGGATTGGCGCGGGCCGCCGCATCCAGCTTGCCGAGCGCCTCCTGGCAGCGCCCGGCCTGGTAGAGATTCTTGCCCTCTTCGAAGGACGTATCGGCCACCAGCGACACATCGCTGGTGCCGCCCGTGGGCGCCTTGCCCAGGTAGACGTCGGCGATCGCCTGGTCGTGAATGTAGGGCAACTGCTTCTGGTGTGAGTCGGCATATACTTCCTGCCGGACCTGGCGAAAAAGGTCGGAGACCTTCAGCGGCTGGCTCAGAGCCTTGAGCAGGTGGCCGGTAAAAACGCCGTTCCGGTCCTCCGCATTCTCGAAAGCCGTTTGCCCCGGGCTGGCGGCGAACGCGATGTAGACACCCAAACCGGCCTCCAGGATGGCCATGCCCTGGCCGAATCGGGCGTCGGCGAACGGGTTGTTGCGGCACGAGTCCAGAACCATGATGGACAGTTGCGCCGGGCTCTTCTCCAGCGCCGTTTTGATCCCGCTGAACGCCACGCCTTGTTCGCGCGCTTCTGCCGCCGATGAGACGCGGAAATCCACCGGGACCAGGTAGTTTTCCCCGTCCATCTGGAAGCCATGCCCGGCGTAGTAAAACCAGCCGATATCTCCCAGCCGCAGGCCCTGCACGAACCCCGCCACCCGGCTTTCGATTTCCCGCTTGGAGACATCCGTGGCCAGCTCCACCATGAAGCCGAGCTGGCGCAGAGCGTCGGCCATGTCGTGGGCATCGTTCAGCGTCTTGGCCAGAGGGCCTTCGCGGTAATTCTGGTTTCCGATTACCAGGGCCTTGCGGTGCGAGACCTCGCCAACCGCCAGGCCCCGCGGGCCCTGGGCCGCGCAGGCCAGAGCCAAACTCAGCAACAGCAAACCTGGTCTCATGGTTCTCCCCATAGCCATGTACATTCTAGCGCCGTCGCGGCTTCAGGTCGGGCCCGGCCTGGGAATGCGCCGGTAGCACCGCGCCCAAGCTACCGCCCGCCCGTGAAATGTTCTATATTCGATGCTATGAGCGACCCGACTACGATCGTGAGGGTGGTTTCCGGAATCCTGCTGGTTGTCGTAATCGCCATCATCGTGCTTCGCCGCCGGGCGAAGAAGAAGCACGCCGGCGAAGACGAGGTCTAGCGCTCCGGGCCGCCCGCCTCCAGCTTGGCGGAGGCGCCCGCGCCGCCGGCCGCGGCCTTCTCCCGCACGGCGTCGCTCAGGACTTCGTTCAGCGACCCCTGCCGGTAGCCTTCCAGGTCCAGCGTCACGTAGCGGAAGCCCAGGCTCTTGAAGACCTCCGTGAACCGCCGCGCCATCTCCACGGTGAGCGCCCGCGGCAGTTCATCGCGCGCGATCTCCAGGCGCACCAGCTCGCCGTGATAGCGCACGCGGAACTGGCGAAATCCCAGTTCCTTGAGGCGCTCCTCGCCGGTCTCGACCGTCTTCACCGTCTCGATGGTGACCGGCGTGCCGTAGGGAATCCGCGAGCTCAGGCAGGCCGAGGCCGGGCGGTCCCAGGTGGGCAGGCCCGCCAGGCGCGACAGCTCGCGGATGTCGGCCTTGGTCATCCCGGCGTCGGCCAGCGGCGCGGCCACCTGGTGCTGCCGCGCGGCGTTCTGGCCGGGACGGTAATCGCCCAGGTCGTCCAGATTCACGCCGTAGACGATGTGCTCGAAGCCGCGCTCGCGCCCCGCCTGCTCAAGCCGCGTGAAGAGTTCGTCCTTGCAGTGAAAGCACCGGTTGGGATCGTTCTTCACGTAGTCGGGGTTTTCGAATTCCAGCGTGCGCACGTATTCGTGGGCGATGCCGAAGCGCTCGACGAAGGCTTCGGCGTCGCGCTTGTGCGATTCCGGAAGCGTGGCCGAATCCGCCGTCACGGCGAGCGCGCCGGGGCCCAGCACGTGCCCGGCGGCCCACGCCAGGTAAGCCGAATCGGTGCCCCCGGAAAATGCCACGATCACGCGGCCCATCGCGCGCAGCGACGAAAAAAGACGCTCCTGCTTCTCTTGCAGGCGGCGTGGACCGGAAAGCTCAACCAGGGCTGCCATCGACTTCCAGTTTACTGAAGTGGCAGGTCTTCCTGCGCGGGGCCCTCCCCGTTTCCGGTCTCGGCGTCCGGAATCACCGATGCGGCCGCCACCTTGTCGCCCTCCTCCAGGCTCACCAGGCGCACTCCCTGCGTGGATCGCCCCGCCTGCCGGATGGTCGACGATTCGATGCGGATGATCTTCCCGTTCTGGCTCACGATCATCAGATCGGAGTCGTCCTTCACCGACAGAATCGCCACCACGTCGCCGGTCTTGCGCGTGGTCTTCATGTTGATGACGCCCTTGCCGCCGCGCGCCGTCAGCCGGTAGTTCTCAAGCGGCGTCCGCTTGCCGTAGCCGTTTTCGGCGATCGACAGGATCAGCCCCTCCCTTTCGACCACCTCCATGCCCACCAGGTAGTCGCCCACCGCCAGGTCCATGGCGCGCACGCCGCGAGCCTGCCGGCCCATGGGCCGCACGTGGCTCTCGGCGAAGCGGATGGCCTGCCCCAGGTGCGAGCCCAGGAACAGGTAGTTGTCGCCGTGCGTGATCATGGCGCCGATCAGTTCGTCGCCCTCGTCCAGCGACACGGCGATGATGCCGCGCGACATGATGTTGTCGAACTCCGTCAGCTCCGATTTCTTGACGACGCCGTGCCGGGTCACCATCACCACGAACTGATCGGGCACGAAGTCCTTCACCGCCAGGAACGCCTTCACGGTTTCGTCCGGCTGCAGGTTGATGAGATTCGAAATGTGCTTGCCCTTGCCGGTGGTGGTGGCGTCGGGGATCTCGTAGGCTTTCAGCCAGTAGACCCGCCCGCGCGTGGTGAAGAACAGCAGGTAGCTGTGGGTGGAGGAAACGATCAGGTGCTCCACGAAATCCTCGGCGCGCGTGCCCATGCCGATGCGGCCCTTGCCGCCGCGCGTCTGCCGGCGGTAGGTGTCCACCGCGGTGCGCTTGAGGTAGCCGCCGCGCGTCACGGTGATGGCCACGTCTTCCACCGCCACCAGGTCTTCCAGCCGGATTTCGCCGGTGTCCTCCACGATCTGGGTGCGCCGCTCGTCGCCGTACTCCTTCTCCACCTCGCGCAGTTCCTTGACGATCACGTCGCGCAGAACCTTGTCCGAACCGAGGATCTCCAGGTACCCCGCGATGCGCCGCTGGATCTCCGCCAGTTCGTCCAGAATCTTCTGCTGCTCCATGCCGGTGAGCCGCTGCAACTGCAGCTCGATGATGGCCTGGGCCTGGCGCTCGGTGAACTCGAATCGCGCCACCAGGCCGTCGCGCGCGTCCTTCGGCTGCCGGGCCGCGCGGATAATGCCGATGACTTCGTCCAGGTTCTGGAGCGCTCGCTGGAATCCCAGCAACAGGTGCTCGCGGTCCCGCGCCTTGCGCAGTTCGAATTCCGTGCGGCGGCGGACCACTTCCACGCGGTGGTCGATGAAGCACCGCAGCATGTCGATCAGGCCCAGCTCGCGCGGCTGGCCGTTGACGATGGACAGCATGATCACGCCGAATCCCACCTGCATCTGCGTGTGCTTGTACAGGTTGTTGAGCACCACGTCGGCCTGCTCGCCGCGCTTCAGCTCGATCACCATGCGCATGCCGTCGCGGTCGCTGTGGTCCAGCACGTCGGCGATGCCCTCGATGCGCTTCTCGTTCACCGCCGCGGCGATCTGCTCCACCAGCTTCGCCTTGTTGACCTGGTAGGGCAGTTCGGTGACGACGATCTGTTCCTTGTCCTTCCCCACTCGCTCGATGGCCGCCTTGGCGCGGATCTTGAGCTGCCCGCGGCCCCGCGTGTAGGCGTCCAGAATCCCCTGCCGTCCCAGGATGTAGCCGCCCGTGGGGAAGTCGGGGCCCTGCACCAGCTCCATGATCTGGGGAAGCTGCGCTCCGGGATGCTGCACCAGGCAGATGGCGGCTTCCACGACTTCCTTCAGGTTGTGCGGCGGAATGTTGGTCGCCATGCCCACCGCGATCCCCGCCGACCCGTTCAGCAGCAGGTTGGGAATCCGCGCCGGCAGAACTTCCGGCTCCACTTCCTTGTCGTCGTAGTTGGGGCGGAAATCGACCGTCTCCTTGTCCAGATCCTCCAGCAGCAGCGTGGCGATCCAGGAAAGCCGCGCTTCGGTGTACCGGTACGCCGCCGCCGGGTCGCCGTCCACGCTGCCGAAATTCCCCTGCCCCGCCACCAGCGGATAGCGCAGGGAGAAATCCTGCGCCATGCGCACCAGGGCGTCGTAAACCGCCAGGTCGCCGTGCGGATGGTACTTGCCTATGACGTCGCCGACGATGCGCGCGCACTTGTGGGTCGGCTTGTTCGGGGCCATCCCCATCTGCTGCATGGCGTACAGAATCCGGCGATGCACCGGCTTCAAACCGTCGCGGATATCCGGCAGCGCGCGCCCCACGATCACGCTCATGGCGTAATCCAGGTAACTGCGCTTCATCTCGTCTTCGATGTTGGTCGGGATGAGGTTCTTGTTGCCATCTCCGCCCGTTCCGGGGAGCGGAAGCGGCCCTCCGGAGGACGGTGGAGTGGCGCCCGGGGGCGGACCTTGCGGCGGGTTTTCCTGATCTGCCAAGGTATTTCCTCGATTGGGGGTAAGTACCTATTTTACCAAGAATTTAATGGCAAGTGAAGGGGTTCCGATCTTCGCTCTTTCTTCGTGTTGGGCGGGCCGCCCGCCAAGCCCCGGGCGCGGCCCGCTGGGAGCCGGCGTTCACACCCCCTATTTCTTCTCCTCTACGGCATCCCCGAAAGAGATGCTGGATTCGCCGGCAAACTTGCGGTAGGCGGTGAATTCCACCTGGTTGCGCGTCGGCGGATTGCTATCCCGCGGCACCAGGCGCACGTCCGCGCGGAGGGGCAGCAGGAAAGTGAGCCCGCCCACATCGGCTGGTCCGTAGTCCAGCGTGCGCGTGGCCGCCACCAGGGGGAAACCCTTCGGAATCGAGTCGGCCACGCTGTCCAGCCTGATCACTTCCTTGGTTTCGCGATCGATGTAGACCAGCCCGTGTTCGCCCACCGAGGCGGTCGCCGCCGGCTCTCCCAACTTGCCGGCCGTCAAGCTGTACCTGGAGTTCTCGACATGGATTTCGAAGGAGAGGACGTAGGCCGGACGTTTCCGCAGGGTGGTCCAGTTGGACCATCGGAACGCCGCCTGGGAGCCGGTCGAGAACACCGTCAACAGCATGCTTCCGAACTCGCCCCTCGACCACGCCCCACCCAGGTCCCCGAAGGTCGCCTTGGTTGGGTGCCCATTCAGTGTCCTGAGCCGGTAATTCTCCTTGTGCCCGAAGTAGGTCAGTTCCAGCGTCAGCGTATCCCGGAGCGTCCAATCGCGGTTGCGCTGTTCGTAGCGGACCACCGTTTCGGTGCAGATGAAGTCCGGGAGGCTCGCCGTGTAGGCGATGGCTTTCTGGCGCGCCTCGGACAGCACATCCTGCAGTTCGTCCATGGTGGGTTGGGGTGGCGAAGGAAACTGCGGCAGCGCCGTGGGCAGCGGTTCCCTGAGCGAAGCCTCGCGCAGCCTTTCGAGTTCGGCGATGGATTTCGGCCCCGGAACCAGGCTCTCCAGTTCTTCAGTGGTGCGGTTGTCCAACCTTTCGTCCAGTTCCACCCGGTGCAGCGCCCGCGCCAGGTCGCCGTCGCTCGGCTGCTGCTGAATGGCGTCGCGGATCAGGTGGACCAGGCCGTCGACCGTGTTGTGCGTGGCGGCGGCCAGCGGCAGGACGGGCGCGAGAATCGCCAGGGCGAACGGTAGGATCGGGCGGATTCTCATAGACCGATTATGCCATCGGGGCGATGTGGGAGCGCTGGCCCTTTGGAACTACTTCTTTTCGGCCGGCGCCGGTTTCTCGTCGACGGAGTCCCCGAATGTGATCTCGGATTCTCCCGTGAACTTGCGATAGTCGCTGAACTCCATCTCGTTGCGCACCTGCAGTCCGCCGTACCGAACCATCATTTCCACTTTGGCGTGGAGGGGAAGCAGAAAGCTGCGCCCGCCCACCTCGACCGGCCCGTAGTCCAGCGCGCGGGTGGCGCCTCGCAACGGGAAACTCCCTGGAATCGAGTCGCATTCGCTGTCCATGCGCAACACCTCCTTGGTCTCCCGGTCGATGTAGGCCAGCCCATGCTCACCCACCACGGTGGAAGTGACGGGATTGCGTTGTGGGACCACCCTGAGGCGGTACGTGGAGTTCCCGGCATCGATCCGGAAGGAGAGGACGTAGGCCGGGCGATGCCGCAAGGTAGTCCAGTTCGACCATTTGAACACGGCCTTGGAGACGGGCGAGAACACGTCCAGCAGCATGCTGCCGAATTCGCCCTTCGACCACGCCCCGCTTACATCCTCGTAACTCAGGCTGGTCTTGCGGCCATCCTGCGCCGTGAGCTTGTACGTCTCCCGGTATTCGAAGTAGGTCAACTGGAGGGTCAGCGTATCCTTGAGCATCCAACCGCCGTTGAGCCGCTCGTAGCGGCGAGCGGTTTCGGTGCAGATGAAATCCGGAAGGCCGGCCGTATAAGTCAGCGCCTTGCGGCTCGCCTCGTAGAGCACGTCATGCAGTTCGGCCGCCGAGGGCACGGGCGGCGACGGGAAGTCCGGAAGCGCCTTGGGCAGCGGCTTGTCGCGCGAAACCTCGCGCAGCTCTTCCAGTTCGGCGATCGATTCCGGCCCCGGAGCCAGGCTCTCCAGCTCTTCGGCGGTGCGATCGTCCATCCGCGCTTTGAGGCTCAGCCGCCGCAGCGCCCGCGCCATGTCGCCGTCGCTCTGTTGCTGTTGGACGGCGTCGCGGACCAGGCGGACCAGGTCGTCCAGCGTGCTCGTGGCGGCGGCCAGCGGCAGCGCCGGCATGAGAATCGCCAGGGCCAGCGGCACGGTCGTGCGGGTTCTCATAGACAGATTATGACGCAATCGCGGAACGCCGGGCGGCGCGTTATCGTAAGTTCTATTGTGCGGAGATTGAGACGGCTGGCCGCGATCGTCGTGCTGGGGATCGCCATCGACGCGGTCTTTCTTGCCGAGTTCGCCGTGCATGGCTGGGCGCGCCGCCAGCCGGACCCCGCCGAGGCCGACGAGGTGGCGCAAGCCGCCTCCGCCACCTGGCAATCCATGCAAATCGCGGCCGCCGATGGCGCGCCGCTCAGCGCCTGGCTGTTCACGCCGCGCTCTCCCAACGGGTCGGCGGTCATCCTGCTGCACGGCGTCAACGACACGCGCCGCGGGGTCCGCTACCATGCGATCTACCTGCTCCAGGCCGGGTTCACGGTGCTGGCGCCCGACAGCCGCGGCCACGGCGCGAGCGGCGGCGATGTGCTGACTTACGGCATTCGCGAAGCCTCCGACATCCACGCCTGGGCCGACGCGCTCTTCCGCACGGGCCATATCGAACGCCTCTACGGCCTTGGCGAATCCATGGGCGCGGCGATCCTGCTCGAATCCCTGCCGCGCGAGCCGCGTTTCCGCGCGGTGGTCGCGGAGTGCCCGTTTGCGACCTTCGAACAGATTGCCTATTACCGTCTGGAGCATGTCTCACATCTGGGACGCTGGGCGTCCTGGCCGGTCGCCCAGACCAGCTTCCTTTATGTGCGCCTGCGCTACGGCGTGGATCTCCAGCAGGCCTCGCCCGCGGCGGCCATTCGCTCAACCCAGGTGCCGATCCTGCTGATCCACGGCGCCCGCGACGTCAACATCCCCCCGAGCCACTCCGGAACGCTGCACGCCCTGAATCCCCAGGCGACGCGTCTGTGGCTGGTTCCCGGCGCGGCACATGTCCGCGCCAGCATCGAGTGCCACGACGAATTCGTGCGGCGGGTGGTCGAGTGGTTCCGCTCGCACCCATGAGCGCGGCCCTGCAATCCGGTTATACTCTCCGCTGAGGCCGACTTCCATCATGAAACTGAAACTTTCCTGCCTGCTGATCTCCTGTGCCGCGGCCCTGTGCGCCGCGAGCGCGTCCCCGGCCGGGGTGACGGTGACGGAGAAGCAGGTCAACATCCCCACTTACCTGGTGGGCGATCCGGAACCGAACCCCATGTTCTATTTCGGGCGCCAGTCCCAGGGAGCCCAGGCGCCGTTCTATCCTTACCCGATGGTCGACAGCCTGACCGGCAGGAAGGCCGACAAAATCTACAAGATCGTCTACCTGGAGAACGAATACCTGCGGATCGGCATCCTGCCGGAGATCGGCGGCCGCATTATCGAGGGCGTCGACAAGACCAACGGATACAATTTCATCTACCGCCAGCACGTCATCAAGCCGACGCTCATCAGCATTCTGGGCGCCTGGATTTCGGGCGGCGTGGAGTGGAACATTCCGCACCATCACCGCGCCACCTCGTTCCTGCCCATCGAGTACAAGGTGGAAGAGGCGGCCGACGGCAGCCGCACGGTCTGGATCGGCGAACTGGAACTGCGCGACCGCATGCGCTGGGCCGTGGGCTACACGCTGCGGCCGGGGAGTTCGGTGCTGGAAGCCCGCCTGCGGATTCTGAATCGCACGCCGGTGGAGACTTCCATGCTGTGCTTCGCCAACGTGGCGGTGCACGTGAACGACCAGTACCAGGTCATCTTCCCGCCGGCCACGCAATACGGCACCGGCCACTTCAAACGCACGTTTCAGAAATGGCCGATCGCCGACAAGAGCGGCGAAGGCGCTCCGCAAGAGCCCGTGGACATAAGCTGGTGGAAAAACCACCCCGGCGGCACCTCGGTCTTCGCCTGGAACTACGAGGACGATTTCGTGGCCGGCTACGACCACGGCAAGAAGGCCGGCACCATGAGCGTCACCGACCACAACCTGGTGCCCGGCAAGAAGTTCTTCGAATGGGGCGCGGGCCCCGGCGCGCAGCGATGGGACCGCGACCTGACCGATGGCGACGGCCCCTACATCGAGCTCATGGTGGGCGCCTACTCCGACAACCAGCCCGACTACAGTTGGATGCAGCCCTATGAAACCCGCGCCTTCTCCATGAACTGGTACCCGTTCCGCGATATCGGCGGGGCCAAGCAGGCCAACCTGCAGGCCGCCGTGAACCTGGAGGTGAAGAACGGCGTCGCCACGATGGGCTTCAACACCACCTCCGCCCACGCCGCCGCACAGGTGGCGCTCAAGGCCGGCGGCAAGGTGCTGTTCCAGGAGACCGTCGCCATCGATCCCGGCAAACCGTATCTCCACGATGTCACGCTGCCCGCCGGCGTGGACGAACACGACCTGACCGCTTCCCTCTCCGCGGCCGGCAAGGAGCTGGTTTCCTACACCCCGGTGCGCCTGGCGCCGCAGCCGGAACCCAAGGGCGTCACCGCCCCGCCTGCCCCCGCCGACGTGAGGACCAGCGAGGAACTCTACCTGATCGGTCTGCGCGCCAAACAGTTTCACGATCCGGTCACCGACCCCGAACCCTACTGGCAGGAAGCCCTGCGCCGCGACCCGGGCGACGCGCGGGTGAATACCGCGCTCGGCATCTCCAGGTTCAAGACCGCGCGATACCAGGAGGCCGAGCAGTTCCTGCGCCGCGCGGTGGAGCGGCTTACCGACCGCTACACGTCCCCCAAAGACACCGAGGCGCTGTACTATCTCGGCGCCACGCTGAAGGCCGAGGGTAAGCTGGCCGAAGCGTATAAGTGGCTGTATAAGTGCACCTGGGCGCAGGAATGGCGAGCCCCGGGATACTACGCGGTGGCCGAGATCGCCGCCACCCGCGGCGACCTGCAGGCGGCGCTCGATTTCACCGGCCGCTCGATCGACGCCAACGCCTTGAACATCCGCGCCCAGAACCTGAAGGCCGCCCTGCTGCGTCACCTCGGGCGGCCGCAGGAAGCGGCCAAAGCGCTGGCGGCGGCGCACGATCTGGACCCGCTGGATGTGCGCTCCATGGCCGAGCGCTGGCTGGCGGGGCGCGATCCCGCCGCCGCGGCGACGTTGTTCTCGACCATGAGCCGCCGCCCCGAAACCGCCCAGGAAACCGCCGCCGAGTACATGAACTCGGGCCTGTGGCAGGATGGCACGGACGTTCTGCTGCAACTGACTAAGTCGGCGGCTAAGCCCTCGGCAGTCCACCCCATGGTGTATTACTACCTGAGTTACTTCGCCGATAAGCTAGGTAACTCGAAGCAAGCCGCCGGATATCGCCAGCTCGCTATGTCCATGCCGCCGGATTACGTCTTTCCGTTCCAGAACGAGGCCATCGACGTGCTTCGCCAGGCCATTCAGGCCAACCCCGCCGACGCCCGCGCACCCTACTACCTCGGGAACCTGCTCTTCGACTGGCAACCGGACGAGGCGGTGAAGCTGTGGACCGCGTCGGAGAAGCTCGACCCGTCCTTCGCCATCGTGCATCGCAACCTGGCCACGGCTTACGCGCACCGCAAGCCGGAGCCGGATCTCGCCCGGGCCATTGCCGAACTGGAGACCGCCGTCTCGCTCCCCCGCAAGTACCCGCTGCACTTCGCCGAACTGGACGAGCTTTACGAGCAGGCCGGCACGCCCATCGAGAAGCGGCTGCCGCTGTTCGAGGCGAACCGCGAAGTGGTGGCCGCGCGCGACGATTCCCAGAACCGCGCCATCGCCCTGAAGATCGCGATCGCTCAGTACGACGCCGCCATCGCCATGATGACCGGAAGGAAGTTCGCCTCCGCCGAGGGCGCCAATCTCAACGTGGCGGAGCACTGGACCGAGGCTCATCTCTATCGCGGGCAGGACCGTTTGAAAGCCGGACGCTACCAGGAGGCGCTGGCCGATTTCCAGGCCGCCGTTTCCATCCCCGACAACCTCCCCGGCGGCAACCCCGAATTCGGCGGACGCGGCAACGCCGCCGAGGCCGCTTACTGGACCGGCATGGCTTACGAAGCCCTGGGCGATCGCGCCAAGGCGCTGGAAGCCTGGAACAAAGCCGCCGCGCCCACGGCCGGCCCGGCCGCCCGCGGCCCGCAGGCTTACTACCAGGCGCTGTGTTTCGAGAAGCTGGGCCAGGGCGACAAGGCGAAAGCCCTCTTCGAAGGGCTGCTGGAGGGCCGGAACGCCGCAACGCAAGGCGAACCGGGACGCGGCCGGCAGCAGCCGCAATCCACGCGCGCCCGCCAGGCCGCCACGCACTACACCGCCGCGCTCGGCTATCTGGGACTGAACGACCGCGCCAAGGCGAAGGACGAGTTACGCCAGGCCGTCGAGATCAGCCCAGACCTGTTGGCGGCCCGGCGCGCGCTGGCGGCGATGGAGTAGCCGGTCTCGCCCGCGCTGTGGCCCGTGGGGGATTCCGCACCGCCCGCGACCGTGGGCCCTGGTTGGCGCGGCGGAAGGCTGCCGCGGCAACGACTCGAAGAGTCACGAACTCGACCGGCCGGCCCAGACGCACCCGACGCCGAGTAGCACCGAGACTGTCGGTGCCCACGGTTCAGGAAGCGCGACGAGAAGCCCAGTGACTCCCAGCCAGACTCCCAGGATGGCGACGCGAGTCGCGACCCGCACTCCTGGCTCGGGATGCTGGCATGCAGCCCTGAGGTCAGCCCAGAACGGCCAACGCGGTTTGCTGATTTCTAGCGCCTGCCTCTGGCCCGATTCCCCGTTAGTAGTACCGAAGCCTCCGAGCTTCTTTCGATACCAGTCGCTGATGATAATAGCGTCCCGCAAACTGGCCAGGTCCCCGACGGGGTCGCCGTGCTTCGCTTGGTCTTTGGTCTTGAAGTAGATGCATCGAGTGTTGTCACGCCCGTCATACAGCCTGACGAAGTTTTCATCGATGCTCCGGTACTCGCAATAGACTGAGCGGCGCCCAAGAGAAATCTTGATCGTCGTTCGAGAAGCGAAGCCCTCAGCTTCTTCGAGGAGGGTCCAGACCCAGCCTTTGTCCGTTTCTTCGTGGAGCGCGCTGAACACTCTGTAGCTTTCCGTTCCCATGGTTGTTTCACCTAATCGTGGCGCGTCGGAGAACCCGGTTCCCACCCACGTGAGAACGCGAATCCCGCCCCACGGAAGCAGGAATCCCAGGATTGGATACAGCAGTATGCCGTACCACGCCTTGAAGGGGAGGGATTCCGTCTTCTCTACCGGCGTCCCCGTTGAGGGTTCGATTAAGGTCACCAGCCCGCCCTTGTCCACCCATACGCCAGCTATCCCCTCGACGCCAACATGAACGTGCACCGCACGTAGTGCCGCCCTCACCAGATGCCGTGCGATCTCATCCTTTGTGTGTCCCCTTGCGATTAGGGCATCTTGAATCTGCTGCCGCGAGGATCCCCGCCCTTCTTCATCCTGCACCCAGCTCTGTAGCATCGCGTACCCGACTTCTTCCTGTTTCCACCCAGCCCAAAGCATCCTGCCGCGAATCTCATCGTCGCTGAGGCCCGAGCTTCGTTCCTGCTGGATCTTGCGGAGATACTGCCGGTACTGGTCAGGATTCAACCGCGGACCGATCTCGCCCGCGCTGGCATCGTAATCTGCCAGTTCGCCAGCCGCCACGAAATCCCCGCTCCGTTGGTAGTCCCTGGCAACCTTGGCGACCTTCTGCATGATGGGCGAAGCCATCAGCGATTCGAACCTCCGGTTGGCAGCCCACAGGTCCCAAACATCTTGTGCGTAGCTGTACCCGTGAAAAGAACCGAGAATGCAACCGGACACACCGAGCAGAATCCCAAACCGGCGCACTCCCTCCCTGGCGTTCATATCCGTCGCTCCGCCTTCCAAGCATACCGGGTTTATGGGTGTTGTGGCCCGGCAGCGGTAGCCAGTTCAGCTCTACGACCCACCTATGCCAGATCTGGCATACAATAGAGGCTGTGGCGGAAAAGGGTGAACAACCCCGCAAGTTGGTCTGGCTGGTTGACTCGCTTACCAGGCTGACAAGCTTTCCGCCCGCGGTTCGACATAAGCTCGGTTTCGCGCTATACCAGGCGCAGATCGGCCAGACGCATGAAAGCGCGAAAGTACTGCACGGCTTCCCGGAAGCGGTCTGGCAGGTGCGCGCCGACGATCCGGGCGGGACGTACCGCACACTGTACGTGACGCAACTCGGAATGGCGATCTACGTTCTCCACGCGTTTCAGAAGAAGTCGACGTCTGGGATCGCGACGCCGCAGCGGGAGTTGGACCTGATCCGGCAACGGCTCCAACTTGCGCGCAAACTGGCCGGGAAGAGAGAGGACTGAAGATGCCGAATCGAGAATTCACGCCGAGTTCCGGGAACGTTTTTGCGGACCTTGGCTTGCCCAGGCCTGACGACCTGATGGCGAAGGCCGAGTTGGCGGCGAAGATCATCGCCGAACTCCAGCGGCGCCGGCTTACGCAAAACCAGGCCTCGCAGATCCTGGGGATCGATCAGCCCAAAATCTCGGCTCTCAAACAGGGCAAGCTGACCGGCTTCTCAATCGAACGTCTGATGCGGTTCCTGCTGTTGCTTGGGCGCGACATCGAAATCGCCGTCAAAGCCAAGCCGCGGTCGCGTCCAACTGCGCGCCTCCGCGTGGCCTGACCCCAGAAGGCGCATGCGGACCGGGCATACTACCAGGCGCGATGACGAGTTGCACCCGTCAGAACCCCAATCGTTGGAGATCCTGAAGTTCGCGCCGGAAGTCCTCGACCGTGTAGTCTATCCAGACGCCGTGGGCTTTCAGGAACCCGTCGAGTTCGTAACGGGAAGTAATGCCCAGGAATCGGCGCAGCACTGACTTGGTGATTCGGCCGCTCCTATACTCCTCCAGGCCGAATGCCTCCAGTGCCCGCCGCGACAAGTCGCCGCCGGCAGCGCTGAACTGCCCGGCGATGTCGTCGGGAATATGCACGGTCAGATCCATATTGCCCTACGCTCAGTTTAACCCAGCCGGTGCGCGGTTTCTCACCTGCCCCCAACTCCTACCCCCAGCCGCACAGCCGTTCCGCCACCGCCGCCGAGCCGTCGCGCAGCCACGCATCCAGTTGCGCCACCTCCTTCAACTGCTGGCCGCGGATGCGCGGGACGGCCACGTACCGGCACTCCAGGCCGGGTAGCGCCGTCATGTCGCCCCATAACTTCTCGAACTGCGCCACCGGGAAAATGTCCTCCTGGCCCTTGCCCCAGCGCTTCTTCACGTCCTTGAGCGTGATGTAAGTGGGCATGCGCGCGGCCATGCGGCGGATGGCGTCGGCCAACTTGGCGTCGTCGGCCAGCGACCCTCGATCCAATCCGAAAGCCGCCAGTGTGCGGTCGATGTCGATCCAGTAGGTGGCGCTGTTGTAATAGGAAAGCTGCGATTCCACTTCCTCGTTGGGCAGCGCCATGCCTTCCACCAGGCGCAGGCGGCCGTCCACGCGAGCCAGGCCGCCGCCGCGGTCCTCCACGTGCCGCGCCACCACTTCGGTGGTCAGGGCCGCGCCCCGCTCGATGTGCCAGCCCAGCAGCGCCGCGTCCAGGTCCGCGCCCACCGTGTCGATGTTGTGCGCCATCAGGTAGTTCAGCTTCGGGTGGGTTTCGAGCAGCGCGCGCAGCGTGCCGTTGCGCAGCAGGTTGGGGATCTCGTACCAGTGGCCCACGGGGTGCAGGCACTGCAGCGGCAGGTTGTCGGTGTAATCGTTGCCTTCGCCGGCCTGCCGCGCCCAGTCGATCAGCGTGGCATGCAGGCTCTCGCGGACTTTCTGCGCCCGCTCGTCCAGCAACTGCTGCGGCATTTCCTCCCAGGCGAAGCGCAGGTCGCGCTCGGCGGGGATCATGCGCAGGCCGATGCTGCGGCCCGGCGACAGCAGCACCGGGCCGGGATAGCCGTAGTTGGCGGCGGCGCGAAGATGCTCTTGGATGGCGCTGTGCGTCAGGTAGCTGGTGGTGAAAACGTGCGGCAAAAGCACGCCCGCCTGGGTTCCGGCGCGCAGGCTCTTGGCGAGGTGCACCTCGACGAAGCTGCGGTCGCGGCCGCCCAGTTTGCAGAACGGGTTGAGGGCCTTGACCACGCCCGCGCCCTTGGTCCAGCGGCTGCCCACCCCGCCCGCGAACGAAACCACGGCGACCTGCCCGGCGGCGATGGCTTCCATGCCGGTGCGGCGGCAGCTCTCGGGAATGCTCGCGGCGCCGGCCAGGTCGCCGGGGCGGACGTCCTCGATGACGGTGTTCACGGGCAGCCGGTTCTGCGCCAGCCCGATGCGGCCGGCGCGCATGTCGGCCTGGATCTGGGCGTGCTGCACGGCGTCGAAACCGTGCCGCTGAAGCAGGGCTTCCAGGGTGTGCGAGGCGCCGGCGGATCTTTCCTGGCTGCGCGGCAGCAGGTGGTCGAAGAGTTGCTGCACCATGCCGGCGAAATCCGGCTGATTGCGGCAGGCGGCGGCGAAGTGGTCCAGTTCGGCGCGGCGCGCGGGCGACAGCAGGCGGGCCTCGGTGCGCACCAGCGGCGGTACGGCCAGGGCGTAATAAGCCGGCGGCATGAGCGCCCGCTCGCCCTCCAGCAGGCCGCTCTCGGTGCCGCGTTCGTTGATGGCGAAGTTGTAGATCACCGGCTCCATGGCGAAGGGCACGGCGTGTTCCAGGCGGCGCTTGGTTTCGCTCATGATGCTCTGCATGGCGCGCTGCGCTTCGGCCTTGCGGCGCGGATGGAACAGGAATCCCATGCCGCCGCCGGACATGCCGCCCAGCATCCAGAAGCCCCAGAAATCCTCGCCAAACGCGGCCCGCGCGCCTTCGATCAGGCTGTGGGTGTAAAGGTTGCCGGCCCACGGAATGATGGTCTGGATGGGCCCGTCGAAATTCCGCCCGGTCCGCTCGCCGATCCCGCGGATGTCGCCCTGCCGCAGGCGGTCCATCACTTCGTCCAGGATGCCGATGGCCTGGCGGCGCGCCTGCCACTCGCGCTCGCCGCGCAGCAGGTAGCGCTCGGTGACCATCTCGAGGATCGGTCCCACGTCCTGCGCCATGCCGCCGTGCACCAGCACCAGGCTGTCTTCGAGCTGCTTGCGCGTCGAGGGCGGAATCTCCGCGGCATCGAAGATGCGGTGTCGCGGCAGCAGGCAGCCGCGGCTGACGCCGAATTCGGGATCGCCCTCACTGGCGGCCACGCCGTAGATCAGCTTGATGCCCGGCCAGACGCCGCCCGAATCCTGCCAGCCGCCGCCCGACCCGCCGATCCATTCGCCCAGAATGGCGCGCGCGGCCACCAGGCGCCGGTCGGATTCCTCCAGGCCGCCGGAGAGCGCGTGGATCTGCCCGGTGGCGCGCATGCAGGCCGCAATCAGGCAGGCCAGCAAACTGGTGGAAACGGCCAGGCGGCTGCCCTTGGGAATGTCGTTGACCTTGGAGACGATTTCGATTCCCAGCCCCGGCGCGCCCGTCAGCCGCTGCAGCACGCCCGCCAACGGCTCGGTGGCGCCTTCCATTCCGGGCGGCACCACGCCGCTCGCGATCACGGCGGCTTTGAGCAGCCCCAGGTAATCGCGCGCGAAATCGAAGACCTCGGCCACGGTGGAGATTTCGGCGATGGCGCCCAGATCCACGCTCACCAGGCGCAGCACCGGCCGGTCGATGACCCGCATCCAGGCTTCCACGGGCGGCTTGGGAATCGGCGCGTCCGCGCCCGCGCCCACGCTCAGATCCACCGAGATGTTGAGCACGCGCGCGCCTTCGGGGAAATCCATGCCCAGGAAAAAGATGTCGCTCCAGCCGCTGTGGCTGAGGTCCATGCGCACCGGCGTCGACTCGCGCAGGATGGGATAGAGGCCGCCCGCGCGCCGCAGCAATTCCGGGCGCAGGCGCAGCGGATAGTCGGCCGGATGGCCGGTGCGGAACATCCACTGGTTGCCGCGCACCGAGCGCACGCTGCGGCGCACCTGGTCGGCCAGCGTCTGGAAGCCCAGGCCGCGGTAAGCGGCGGCCAGCGCGCTGGAGATGACCGCCCCGGCGCCGCCCGCGCGTTCGGCGGCCAGGAAAAGGTCGATGGCCTCGTCGAAGCGGCGGTTCAGAAGGTTGGTGTAGCCCGCATAGGGAATCTGTCCGGACGCGCCGGCCGGCGAGCGCTGTGGCACGTGAAACCGGTGGATGGCGTAGAGGAAGAACAGCGCGCGCACGCGTTCGTAGAGGTTGTCGCTCGATCGGCGAAAACGGTCGAGCGCGGCGCACTCGGCCTGCAACTCACCGAGCGGCAGATCGCGGCAGACCGCGTCCAGCGAACTGTCGCGCAGCGCGGCGTCGCTTGCCGTGATAACCGAAACCAGGCGGCTCACGGCCGGTTTCCCGCCGCCAGTTCGCGGTCCGCCAGCAGTTCGAGGAGCTGCGCCAGCACCTCGGCGCGGTCGCTGCCGCTCAAGGCCAGCGCCAGTTGGGAGGTGAGTAGGCCGTAGCGCGTGCCCAGGTTGTAGCGCCGGGCGGATTCCTCGGCGGCCAGGTATTGTTCGCGGCGGGCGAGCGAGGCCAGCACCGAAGAGAAAACCACGGGAGCGCCGGAGGAGCCCTCGATGGCCGCGCCCAGCAGGTCCATCAACGTGGGCGTGAAAGCGTGGATGCCGAAGAAGCACAGGTAGTATCCGGCGCGCAGTCCGGGCACCACCAGGCGCTGCTCGGCTTCGGTGGGCGTGGGCTTTTCGAGGACGGCGTCGATGCGGTAGAGGCCTTCGCGCCCGGTGAGGCGGCGTCCGGCCACCGCGCCGTACATGGGCAGGAAGTGCTCGCGCGTGGGTTGCACGCCGGAAACCGAGCAGCCTTCCGCCTGGGCGATTTCCACGATGCGCTCGGCGGTGGCCCGGCCGGAGCTGACATACAGGTGGTCGCCGACCATGTGGAGGAACGGGTCGTTCCCGGTGAAGTCGCGGGCGCAGTAGACCGCGTGCGCGTAGCCCAGAGGCCGGGGTTGCGCCACAAGCTGGACGGCGGCGGCGTGCAGGCCCGCGGCCTGTAAGTAGCGCTCCTCGTCGCCGGGCCAGACCACCACGCAGATCTCCTCGACCTTGGCGGCGAGGGCCTGTTCGATGAGGATGCCGAGGACGGTCTTCTCGCGGCCGTCGCGGTCGATGAGGGTCTGAAGCGGGAGAGCCCGCTGGTCGGGACCGGCGGCGGTGATGACCGCCTTTCGAATTCGCAAGTAAGGACTCCTGCGGAGAAGTGTAACCGATTGCGGGCGGGTGGCGGGGCGGATTGGACCGAGTCGGTCCAACTCGACGCCGCAAGTGGCTGATTCCATTGACCCGGAGGGGTTCAAGTTGAACCAACTTGGTCCAACTCGGGGTGGCGCGCCCCGCTCGCGCATCCGCACACGACGCCCCGCGTAGCGCACAATTGAGGCGAGGATAATTCATTGCCACGCCAGTTCGATGTCGTCATAGAGCGCGACGAGGAAGGGTACTACGTTGCGTCAGTACCGCAACTTTCGGGATGTCACACGCAGGCACGGTCCCTCGACGAAGTGGTCGAACGCATCCGCGAGGTGATCGAGTTGTGTCTCGAGGTGGAAGGCGCGCCCGAGCGGAATCTCGAGTTCATCGGCATTCAGCGCATCAGCATGGCAGCATGGGCCGGAGCCCAAGGATCGCCGGCTCTGAACTGATCGCCGCCCTGGTGAAGGAGGGCTTCGAGGTGGCTCGGGTCCGCGGGAGCCACCGTTTTCTTCGTCACCAGGACGGCCGGAGCACCGTGGTGCCCGTGCACTCGGGCGAGATGGTGGGCTTGGCCTTGCTCTCAGCCATTCCCCCTCCTTTCCCTCTTCTTTGAAGGCTATATCAGAGTAGAGAAAGGCGCAACTGGGAGCGCGGATAAAAAGGGCTTCTATCGGCGTTCTATTCTCGGCCAGCTCAGGCTGGATAGCGATCATGCCGGGCACTGGACGCCTGAAAGGCAGGCCCCGACCCCAACCCGGGTCCATGACGCATATAGGGGACTAGCCCCAATACTGTTCACTTAACGATTCTTATCCGCGCGGAGATATCGATGCGGCGGGTGCGTTGCCGCTTCCGCGGACGCAGGTTGTAGTTGCTCATCTTGCGCTTCACTCCGCGAAAGTTGACGCGATTG
>Ga0326728_10002149_pt1 | contig 66841 bp, 72 predicted proteins | sample MB3enrmetagenome_FD_207602 | JGI IMG/M metagenome (GOLD analysis project Ga0326728, IMG submission 207602) | Lab enriched peat soil microbial communities from McLean, Ithaca, NY, United States - MB31MN | ecosystem: Environmental > Terrestrial > Soil > Wetlands > Peat | place: USA: New York... | reverse complement strand
AGAGCAGGTTCCCGATGAAGAAGTACCCGACGTCGTTGAAGAGGGACACCAGGAGCCCGAGGCTGACGGCGAGCGGCCACGCCCGCCACCCCTCGAAGACCATCAGGACCCCGAAGGGGGCCATGTAGGTGAGGATCAGCCAGAGCCCGTACGCGGGGACCTGCTTGCCGAAGAGGTCGATCCAGTTGATCAGGATCAGGCCGTAGAACGCCGAGAACAGGATCAGCTTCAGCAGCACCCACTGGCGCGGGTCGGTCGGGTGGAGTCCCGCGACCACCGTCTCGATCCCGCTGAGGAACAGGATGAGTCCCACCAGGATCGCGAAGCCCGGGAGGGCGAATCCCTGGAAGGCGATCGAACCGACCACGAGGGCGACGGTGATCACTCCTGTGGCGAGCAGCGAACCGCGACGCCAGGTGGGGATCGCGACCCCTCCGGCCTGAAGGACCTGTCCGAAGCCCTGCACCACGAGCGCGAGCGCGAGAACGAACACGGAGACCGTGACCGCGAGGCCGGGCTCGAGAACGGCGAAGACGGCGAGGCCGAACACGACCAGTCCGATGGCGAGGACGCTCCACGATTGCACGGTGCGCCACGCGCGGGCCGGCCCTCGCAGGCCCGGTATCTTCTCCGCCACGAGGCGACCGCCCGAGAGGAGGGTCTGGGCGGAGATGAGCCCCATCGCTTCCCCCAGGAGGATCAGGAGCCCCGTGACGGAGAGGTTGGGCGTGGAGAGGACGTACACCGCGAAGCCGACCGAGAACAGCCCGAGAAGGACCTGGGCGAGTCGCCCCAGGTCGGACTTGAGCCGGGCCCGTTCCTCGGCGCCGTGTCCCGCGCGTGGGACCCGCTGGCCGAACCACCCGCTCCGTCGCTCCGATGGGGCAGACACGACCGACCTTCGCCCGACGTTCGACCCGGCCGGTCCGCGGGACGCACGGAAGGCAGGAGCTCCGAACTGGGCCCGAACCTAAACGGTTGCGGCCGGACCGGTACGAGCCGGGAGGTGGGCGCGGCCAGATTCGAACTGGCGGCCTTCACCGTGTCAGGGTGACGTCATAACCACTAGACTACGCGCCCGCGCGGGCGGCCACCGACAAACGGCTCTTAGCCCTGACGGGCCGTTCAGCCGTAGCCGCCGGGGAACTGGTTCGGGTCCGGGTGCTCGTTCCAGTTGTAGTATCCCATCGACTGGCGCTGCGATTCGGTCGACTCCTGCCGCAGGCCGCCCTGGAAGGAGCCGTAGACCTCGCGCACCTGCTCCTCGATCGAGCGGGCCCGCAGCAGCGCCTCCTGGACGTGCCGCGCGTCGAGGTACGCGCTCCCCGAGACGGCCGCGAGGTCGCCGGCGGTCCGGATGAGGCCCCCGAGTTCGCGCAGTCGCAGCGTGAGCGCGTTGCGGCGCCCGTCCAGCGCCTCGGCCCGGCGCCGCGCCTCCTTGATCAGTTCGAGCACGGCGGCCTTGGTGGCGGGGCGGATCCGTCCGTCGACCGCGATCTCCTGCGCGCAGAACTGGGCGAGCCGGAGCTGGTTCGACGGGGTGTCGGGCATCGCGGTCTCGAGCAGGACCTCGTAGCCGGAACCGGCGATCCGCGAGCGGAGCGGGGAGAGGATACGGGCGATGTCCTGGATGTTCGCCGCGGCGACCAGGATGAAGTCGCAGGGGACGTTGTCGACGCGGACCGCGGCCCCGCCCGACTGGGGGTTGCGGCCCGAGATCGGGAACCGCTTCTCCTGCATCGCGGTCAGGATGTGCCGCTGGAGGAACCCGAGGTGGGGAAGTTCGTCGATGAAGAGGACCCCCTCGTGCGCCTCGTGGATCGTCCCCGCGATGACCCGCTCGTACGGCAGGGTCCCGAGCTGGGGGTGGCCGCCGTACGGGTCGTGGCGCACGTCGCCGAGGAGCTCGGTCTCGCTCGCGCCGGTCGCCATCACGAAGGTGTTGCGGTCGAGCTTCACGAGCACCTTGCGCGGGCTCTCGTGCTGGAGCGTGCGTCGTCGCTCGAGAGCGCGCTGGTCGAGGACCTTGATGTGGTCCCCGGCCCGCTCGTACGCCACGACCTCCTCGACCCCGTTGCGGAGCCGGGTCGTCCGGACCGACTCCTGCGGGTTCCCGCCCGGGCTCACCGTGAGCTCGAGGATCCCACCGACCAGGTCCCGGAACGGGTTGCCGGTCCCGGCCACGCCGCCGGGAAGTACCTGTTTCACGTTCCCGCAACTCGGGCAGTAGCGCTCGGTCGGCATCGAGTAGAAGCTGCAGCGGGGGCACCGGTAGCCGAGCCGTTCGGAGACCGTCGCCGGCGCTTCGGTCGGGAGGATCAGCTCGCCTTCCACGGAACGGGCGGCCTCGCGCTCGTGGTAGACCTCGTCCCGGTTCACGACCTCGATGCTCGGCCGCTCGGGATTCTCCGGGTTGTGGACGACCCTGAGCTCCGTGCGAGGCCGGTCGAGGTGGAGGGCGAGGGCCTGGGCAGTCATCGACTTCCCGATCCCGGGCGGTCCGACCAACAGGAGGTGGCGGTGCTGGTAAGCGGCGATGCGGGCGATCTCGACCGCCTTCTCCTGGCCGATCACCCGCTCGAGTGGGTCGGTCGGGATCGGCATGTCCTCGGTCGTTTCGATCTCGTCCACGGCGGAAGGCATCCGTCGGGGTCCCTCGGCGTTCGCAGTCGTCACGGTTCACCGAGGAATGCGCGAGAGGGGGTATAGGGTCGTCGCGAGGCCCCGAGGGACCTCGCGACGGGGGAAATGTTTCTAGCGCGCGCCCGGCGGGGCGAGCAGGTCGGCCTTCGTGAAGATCCGGATCTGCTCCGGGATCTTCCCCACCGGTCCGAGCCGGGTCGCGACCACGGTGCCGATGCCCTTCTCCTGGGCGACGTCGAGCAGCCGCTGGCTCACGATGCCGTCGAAGACCACGGCCTTCGCGGGAACCGCGAGGTTCCCGATCGCCTCGATCATGTCCTTCACGGGCGCCTCGCCGACAACGTCATCGTCCGGCCCGACGAACAGGCACTTCGACGCGTTCTCGACCCCGCTCAGGAGGTCGAAGTAGTGCTGGAGCTCCGGCGAGAGCGGCGCGGGCGGAGCCGCCACCGGGGCCGGCGCAGGCGCCGGCGCACGGGGAAGTGGGGCTCGTTCCCGCTCGCGGTCGTCGCGGCGGGAGCCCATGCCTCCGGCCCGTTCCTCGCGGCGCTCGGGGCGGCCGCCGGCGCCCTCGGGGCGCTCTTCCCGCGGTTCCCGGCTCGCGCCGGTCGACTCGAACCCGCTCATCTCCAGGTACTGGTTGATCGGGATCTTGTTCCGCAGGCACTTCAGGAGCGCCTTCTGGGTCAGCTCCTCGACCTCGCTGCCGCGGGGAGCGCGCGCCACGAAGTCGACGTCCATCGTCTGGAGCATCTCCCGGAGGATCAGCTCGCCGGCGCGGTCGCCGTCGGTGAAGGCGGTGACCGTCTTCCCGCGCGAGAGGTCCTTCACCGTCTGGGGGACGCTCGTCCCCTCGACGGCGATCACGTTCTTGATCCCGCAGCGGAGCAGGTTCAGGACGTCCGAGCGGCCTTCGACAACGATCAGCGCGTCGGCCTGGTCGATGTTCGGGCCCGCGGGGAGGTGTTCCGGCCCGTAGGTCGTGATCTCCTCCACCTGGACGGCCTTGCGGACCGCCTCGGTGAGGTCGACCCCGACGCCTTTCGACTCCTCCTGGAGCCGGGCGAGGATCTCCTTCGCGCGCTCGACGACCTTCTGGCGCTTCGTCACGCGGATGTCGTTGACGCTGATCACTTCGATTTTCGCACGGCACGGGCCGATCCGGTCGACGGTCTCGAGTCCGGAGGCGAGGATCGCGGTCTCGACCTGGTCGAGCGACGACGGGATGATGATCTCGCCCTCGCTCTTTCCCTTACGGCTGTCGATCTCGACTTCGATCCGTCCGATCCGACCGGACTTCTGGAGGTCCCTCAGGTCCAGCTCGTCTCCGAGCAGACCTTCGGTCTGGCCGAAGACCGCACCGACCACGTCGGGCTTGTCGATGACTCCTTCGGCGGTGATGCGGGCTCGTACTTCGTATTTCGCGGCACTGGGGTCGTTGGTCATGGCTTTGGTTTCCTTGCAGAAAGCGCCCGCGATGCGGGGCGCCCCCAGGGACCGAACTAGGCGAACCCAGCGTCGCCGGTCGATGCGCGGAGATTACGACGGGGGAAGGGACGGAGCATGAGTCGTGATTCCGGATCTCCTGGCGACGTCAGGAGGGCTTCTCCTTCGGTCCCCGGAGGGGTGCTTTCCGGTGCTGAGGAGCCGGCCGTTCTATTTAAGAGGGAGGGCGCGCGCCCGGACGGGTCGGACGGGGTGCGCCGGCCGCCGAGCCGTACCACGAGTGCGGCGACACAGTCTTTATATCCGGGCCCGCTACGCCGCCGGCGGAGACGCATTCCATGCCCCGTAAAACTTCACACAAGACCGTGGTGGTTCCTGACGTACCCGAGCCCGGCACCCCGGCGGCCGAGCCGCCGCTCGCGGACGACGACTTCGTGAGCTCGCTCAAGCAGGAGCTCGTCCGTACCCAGGAGGTCGCGGGGGCGAAGACCGGCGAGGACCTCTCGCACCGTTCCGAGCTGAACAAGCGTCTCCTCCAGGACCTGTGGGAAGTCCACAACCAGTTCGAGGACATCAGCGTCCACCTCGCGATCGACCCGTCGCAGACGCTCTTCGCCACGTTCGCCGAGTACCCCACGAAGTGGACGTTCAAGGAGAACTTCGACTTCGGCGCGGTGAAGACGATCGAGCTCGGGGACCGAGCGACCGGCTGGGTCGGCTTCACGCTACGGTTCTGGTACTACCGGAACCCGGAGGGCAAGTCCCGGCTCCGGGGGATCTTCGAGTGGTGCGACGGCGAGAGCTACCACCGCTACTCCGGCTGGATGCGGATGATGAGCCAGGCGGTCCTCTTCGATGCGGCCGAGGACGACGTCGACGTCGCCGAGCTGCACCGGACCCTCAAGGACGTCGTCGTCCAGTGGTATGCGGCCCATCTCGAGCGCACGCCCGAGGCGTTCGTGGTGCACCTGAAGGAGAAGTACCCGAAGGGCGCCTCCTACTCGAAAGAATCGTACCGCTGAGCCCCGGCGCACCGTCCCATACCTCGGCCGCGCCCGAGGGTTGAAATAACTCGCGTCTCCTGCGCCTCCGCGAGGACCCGTGCCCCCGGTCCCCGCAGGGGGTCACGGGGACCGGTCCGGAGTGGAACGTGGCCGGCGACCTGCGCGAGCACCTCGTACAGTACTTCGGGGATCACCACAAGCTCGTCGAGGCGGCCGCGCTCCAGCTACTGCTCGCGGACCACCAGCCTCTCGTCCTTTCCCGCGAGCTCCTGGAGCGCTCCACGGAGGGGACCCCCTTCGTCACCCGCGAGATGGTCGAAGCGGCGCTCGCGGACCGCCGGGGGCCCGTGCGCCGGCCGCCGGTCCCCCCGACCGGTGAGCTCGCGCGCGTTGCCCCGACACACGCCGCGCCGTTCGAGCTCCTGCGCGAGGGATTCTCGGGACCGCCGGTCGCGACCCAACCGCTGGACGCGTACGCGGCGCTGTTCCAGTCACGCTTCCGCTCGCTGAGCCGCCTCTTGCGCGGCCGGCCGCAGCTCCCGAACCTGCGACCAATCCACGAACTACGGGCGTCCGAAGGTTCGGCGTCGGTCCTCGGAATGGTCCGCGACGTGCGGGAGACCCCTCAGCGCCACCACCTCATCGTCACGCTCGACGACGAGACCGGCTCGCTCGAGGTCCTCGTGCCGAAGGGGTCTCCCGGGGCCCGGCTGACGTTCCTCTCGGACGAGGTCGTGGGCGTGCGCCTCGAGTTCTCGAAGGAGCCGGGCCGCCTCCCGCGCGCGGCAACGGTCGAACGACCGGACGTGCCGTCCGACCGCCGGCCGGGGCGCGCCCCGCGGTCGCGGCGAGCGATCTTCCTCTCCGACCTCCACATCGGGAGCCGGTCGTTCCTGAACGATTCCTGGGCCCAGCTCGTCGAGTTCCTGCGCGGCCGGGGTTCCCATCCCGAGCTCGCGGCCTCGATCGACTACGTCGTCATCGCGGGCGACCTCGTGGACGGGATCGGGGTCTATCCGCGCCAGGAGCGGGACCTCGCGATCACCGACGTGGTGGAGCAGTACGTCGAGCTCGGCCGGCGCCTCGCCGAGCTGCCCGAGCGTCTCACGATCGTCGGGATCCCGGGCAACCACGACGCCGTCTGCCCCGCCGAACCTCAGCCGCCGCTCTCGGCGACGCTGATGCACGCCCTCCCTCTCAACGTCCGCATCCTCTCGAACCCGTCCACGTTCGCGCTGGAAGGGGTCGTGGTCGAGGCCTATCACGGCCGCAGCTTCGACGACCTCATTCCCGCGTTGCCCGGCGCGAGCTACGCGCGGCCGACCGAGGTGATGAAGCGGATGCTCCAGATGCGGCACCTTGCCCCGATCTACGGGGACCGGACGCCGCTCGCGCCGCTGCCGCAGGACGGGCTCGTGATCGACCCCGCGCCCGATATCCTCGTGACCGGGCACGTGCACACGTACGGGGTCGACCGGTACCGGGGCGTCCTCCTGCTGAACGCCTCCACCTGGCAGTCGGAGACCGAGTACCAGCGGATGCGGAACATTTCGCCCGTCCCCGCTCGGGCTGCGGTGGTCGACCTCGCCAACCTCGGCCTGGTCACCCTCGATTTCTCGAGCGGGGCCCTGGTCCTCGAAGGAGCCGGGGGATGAGCCCGTACCCGCTCGACCCGGCCGAGGCGCGCGGACCGATGCGCCTTGTCCTGACCAGCTACCCGTCCCGGGACGACGCCCTGCGGGCGGTGGACGCGGTGCTCGCGCGCCGCCTGGCCGCCTGCGCGAACCTCGTCCCCATCGACTCGCGCTACTGGTGGAAGGACCGGGTCGAGTCGACCGGCGAGACGCTCGTCCTGTTCAAGACCGTCCCAAAGCGCGTCGGAGCCCTCTTTCGCCTCCTGAAGGAGACCCACCCCTACGCCGTCCCCGAGGTCGTCGAGATCGACGTGCCGCGCGCGGAGCCGGGGTACCTCCGATACCTCGCCGCCACCCTCGACCCCGACGCCCCGCCGCCGCCGCTCGGAGGAGGGACTATTCGTCCGGCAGCACCGCGAGGCCGGGGAGCTCGAGCCCCTGGACGAACTCGAGCGCCGCACCGCCGCCGGTCGAGATGAACTGGAAGCTTCCCGTAACCCCGAGGTCCTGGGCGATCCGCGCCGAATCGCCACCGGCCGCGACGTGGTAGCCGGGCGCGCCGCCGAGCCGCGAGAGCACCTCGCGCGTGCCGTCACGGAACCGGGAATCCTCGGCCCGGCCGAGCGGGCCGTTCCAGAAGACGGTGCGCGCCGAGAGCAGTCGATCCGCGTACCGGGTCCGGGTATCGGGTCCGATGTCGTTGGCCTCCGCGTCGGAGGGGAGGTTCCCCACCGGGTAGCTGTCGGCCCCCGCGGAGCCCGGACGCTCGACGACGAGGTCGGTAGGGAGGAGTACCTCCGTCCCGGAGGCCTCGGCCCGATGCAGGAAGTCGTCGACCGCGGCCTCGAGGCCGGAGGGCACCGTCGTCACCCCCAGCGCGGCTCCGCGCGCCTTGAGGAACGGGTAGGCGAGCGCCCCGCCGATGAGCAGGCTGTCGGCCCGCCCCAGGAAGCTCGTGAGGAGCGGCAGCTTGTCCGAGACCTTCGCGCCGCCGACCAGCACCGCGTACGGTCGCTCCGGGGACTCGATGAGGCGCGAGAGCTCGCGGACCTCCCGCTGGACGAGGAACCCCGCGAACGACGGCAGGCGCTTCGGCACGCCGACGGTGGAGGCGTGCGCGCGATGGACCGTCCCGAAGGCGTCCTCGACGAACAGCTCTCCGAGGTGGGCGAGCTGGGCGGCGAAGCCGGGGTCGTTCGCCTCCTCTCCCGGGTTGAAGCGCAGGTTCTCGAGCATGAGGAACTGACCGTTCTCCAGCCGCGCGGTCTGCTCGAGGGCATGGACGCCGACGATGTCGTCCGCGAGGGGGACCGGTTGGCCCAGGATGGCGCTCAGTCGGTGGACGACCGGCCGCAGCGTCAGGCGGGGGTCGTGGTGCCCGTCCGGCCGGCCGAGGTGCGTCATGAGGATCGTGCGGGCCCCGGCGGCGCGCAGGTGGTTCAGCGTCGGGAGCGCCTCGACGATCCGACGGTCGTCGGCGACCTGTCCGTTCGGGTCCTGCGGGACGTTGAAGTCGACCCGAAGGAGCACGCGCCGTCCGCGGACCGGCGCGGAGCCGATGCCCCGCTTTTCGACCATCGCTCGAGGCGAGAATCCCGGCGCTAAGAGGGTTATGCCTGACGCGCCGAGTCCCGGCTTCGCCGGCGGACCTCCCCGACGATCGCCCGGGTCGCGGGGAGGTCGAGGCCGTGGGCCTCGGCGACGCGGAGGAGCGCCCCCGAGATGGAGTCGATCTCCGTCGGGCGCCCCCGGTCCAGGTCCTGGAGCATGCTCGAGCGATTCTCCGCGGTGGCGCGGGCGACCTCCTCGAAGTCTCGGACCGCCTCCTCCTCGGAGAACTCGTGCCCGGCCGCCCGGGCGGCCCGAAGGGCCTCCCGCAGCAGGGCGATCGCCTCGCCCCGCGCGGGTTCCTCAAGGAGGCGACCGTTCGGGACGCCGCGGACCGCCGTCACCGGGTTGATCGCTGCGTTGATGAGGACCTTGCGCCAGACCTCGCGGTCGAACGCGCAGACCCGCTTCACCGAGAACCCGGCGCCGGCGAGCAGCCGCTCGAACGACCGCACGTGGGGGGCCGTAGGACCGGTCGGGTCCGGCAGCAGGATGACCCCGGTCCCGGCTTCTCGCACCTCCCCGGGACGGACCCAGGTCGCCGGAATCGAGTGGATCGCACGGACGGTCCAGGAAGACGGATCCGGCCAGCCGGCGGACTCGAGCGCGTCGTTCGCGAGCGTCTCGACGCCGAGGCCGTTCTGGGGAAGGAGGGTCGGCACCGGGGAGCGCACCGCCGTCGCGAGCGCGGCCGCGGCCGTGGCGAGGTCGAACGTCTTGGTCGTCAGCAGGGCCACGTCGGGCGCGCTCCCCGGGGGGAGCTCGATCACCGCCTCCAGGCGCACGACCTCGACCTCGTGGTCCAGGATCCGGAGGCCGCCCGACCGGATCTCGGCCACGTGCGCGGGTCGGCCGACAACGACCACCGCGTGCCCGGCGAGGGCGATCCGGGCCGCGAAGAGGCTGCCGACGGCTCCCGCGCCGAGAACGACGACCTTCACGGCGACCTGCCGCTCAGCCGAGCCGGCGGACGAGGTCGGAAAGCCCGGGGGTCTGGCCCCAGTCCCGGCGGAGGAGCTCGAGCAGCCCCTCGTAGTACCGGACCTGCTCGCGGGCCTGGCGGACCTTGAGGAGCAGGTATTCCTCCTCCCGACGCAGGCGGTCGAGCTCGGCCGAGAGCTCGCGCTGGGTCTGGGCCAGCGCGTCGCGCCTATCGGATATGGACGCTCCGCGGGGCATGGGTCACCTCGGCGGACAAGGGGGGTCGAGCCAGGTCGAGCACGGCATCGGCCGTGACGCGGACTCGCGCGAGCTCCTTCTTGACCCGCCGCAGGCGGGTCTCGAGACGGCGACGGCGTTCGCGGACCTCGTCGAGCGAGCGCTCGAGGAGTTCCATCCGACGGCGCCAGTTGTCCCGCTCCTGGACGCTGAGCAGGGCCGAGTCGACGTCGACCACGCCGCGCACACGGCGTCTATCGGGAATCAACCTTTCGGCCGAGGGGAGACACCCCTCGCGGCGACCGCCCGAGCCGCTGACGTTTAAGCCGACGGTGAAGTGGGGAGCCCTGCGGAGGGGAACCGGATGGCAGCGCTCACCAAGGTCGCGGTGCTGGGGGCGGGGAACATCGGGGGGTCACTGGCCCAGCGGCTGGCCGAGTCCAACCTCGCGTCCGAGGTCGTGCTGATCGATATCGTCGACGGTCTGCCGCAAGGCAAGGCCCTCGACATCCAGGAGTCGGCGCCGATCCTCGGCTTCTCGACCCGGGTCACCGGCACGACCTCGCTCGACGCGCTCGCGGGGGCCGAGGTCGTCGTGGAGACCGCCGGCCTCGCCCGGAAGCCCGGAATGAGCCGGTCGGACCTGTTGGAGAAGAACGCCGCGATCGTAAAAGGGCATGCGGAGGCGGTCCGGGCGAAGGCCCCCGGCGCGGTCTGCATCGTCGTGACGAACCCGGTCGACGTGATGACCTACTATTTCCGGGAAGTGAGCCAGTTGCCGGCCGCCCGCGTCTTCGGCGAGTCCGGCACGCTCGACACGGCGCGCTTCCGAACGTTCGTCGCGGAGGCCCTTCGGGTCGCCCCCCACGACGTGACCGGCTTTGTCCTCGGCACGCACGGGGACACGATGGTGCCGCTGCTCTCGCTGACCAGCGTCTCGGGGGTGCCGCTCACGAAGCTCTTGCCGGCGGACCGCATCGCGGCCATCGTCGAACGAACGAAGCAGGGGGGAGCGGAGATCGTGAACCTGCTCAAGTCCGGGAGCGCGTACTACGCCCCCACGGCGAGCCAGGCCGAGCTCGTCCGGGCGGTCGCGAACGACGAGCATCGGCTCCTGCCCGTGACCGCGCACCTGGACGGCGCGTTCGGTGAGAAGGACGTGTACGTAGGCGTCCCGGTCGTGCTGGGCCGGCAGGGGGTCGAGCGGGTCGTCGAAGTCGACCTTACGGCGGCCGAGCGGGCCGCGTTCCGGGCGAGCGTGGAGGCCGTGCGCGCCGACCTCGCCCTACTCGCCAAGCTGCCCCGGTAGGCGGGCCGAGCGATCGATGGAGGGAACGGCCGCCGCGACCGGGGCGCCGGTCGAGTTCGTCGAGATCAAGCGGCGTCTCGCCACCCTGCGCTACACGACCGACTCGAAGGACCACGCCCACATCACGGTCAAGCCCGAGATCTGTGCCCAATGCCCGCACTCGTTCTGCACCTTCGTCTGCCCGGCGAAATGCTACGAGCGGATCGAGGGGCGGCTCGTGTTCCGGTACGAGGATTGCGTGGAGTGCGGAGGCTGCGCCATCGCCTGCGACCAGGGGTCCGTGACCTGGACGCTCCCGCGCGGACACTACGGCGTCCGTTACCAGTACGGATAGTCGGCGGCGGCCGGACCTAGGGGGCGCGGTCCGCTTCGGCGAAGGTGTACCGTCGGTTCCCGACGAAACCCACGATGCTTCCGACTACGATCCCGAGCGCCTGACCGAAGAGCGGCGCGATGTACAGGCTCGCGACGAAGAGGACCACCTCGTTGACCGCGAGCGAGCCCAGCGACACCCCGTAGTAGAGCCCGAGGCGGTGCGTCAACCGGTGGCGGTGGCCGGCCTTCGAGCGGAACGTCCAGACGTTGTTCAGGGCGAAGTTCCAGAGGGTCGCCACCGCGAAGGCGACCGCGCTCGCGATCAGATTGTCGACCGGGTTCGACGTTGTGGTAGTGGCGAGCTTCCACAGGTTCGCGTAGAGGTCGAACGTCGGGTGGGGGGAGATCGCCTCAATCGTCAGGGAGAAGACGACCAGGTTGACGACCACGCCGGTGAGCCCCACCAGGAGGAACTTCCAGTACCTCGCGAGGATCGGAAGCGGGTCGGTCGGAGGCCGATCGGCCTCGGAAGTGGTCGGATGCGCGACGGTCACGGGCGGAGCTCGGCGCGGCAGGGGCGCGCGGACTTTGAAGCTAGCCCGCCCCGCGTCGGAGGTCCGTTCCCCCTTCCGTCCGGGTTCCAGTCAAGGCGCACCTTAAAACCCCGAACCGTCGCTCGGACCCGCGGAGCCGTTCCTACGTCGTCCGGAACCCCGTCGCCCGCAGCGCCCCTGCTCTTCCCGTATCGGGTGCGCCCGGGCCAGGACGCGATCCTTCGGGAGGTCTCGGAGGTCACCCAGCGCGGAGGTCCGCTCCTCGTGAACGCGCCCACGGGCAGCGGCAAGACGGTCGCGGTGCTCGCGCCGCTCCTCGAGCACGCCGAGGCGGCGGACCACAAGATCCTCTACCTCGTCCGTACGCATTCCCAGGAGGTCCAGATCCTCCAGGAGGCCCGCACGATCGCCCACCGTCTCGAGCACCCGCTCCTCGCGGTCGGTCTCCAGGGACGGGCGCGCCGCTGCTTCCTCCTCGAGAACGTCGCCGAGGTCAAGGGGGCCACGGCCGAGGAGCACGGGAAGCTCTGCGCCGACCGCAAGCGGGCGACCGAGCGGGCGATGCAGGGCGAGGCGCCGCTCGTCCCCCCGCCCGAGCTCCCCGAGGGCGGCGAGATCGACCTCACCGACCTCGACGGATGCCCCTACTACGCCCGCGTGCTCCAGGCCGACATCGAAGGCCTGGTCGAGCGGTTCAGTGCGAAGCTCCCGGCGCCCCACGAGTTCGAGGCGTTCTGCCGCGAGGAGAATCTCTGCGCCTACGAGCTCTCGAAGAAGCTCGTCCCGCGGGCCCGGATCATCACCGCTCCCTACGCGTTCTTCTTCCACCCCCACATCCGCCGGTCGCTCTTCCAGTGGATGGGGGTCGGGCCGGAGCAGGTCGACCTGGTCGTCGACGAGGCCCACAACCTTCCGAACCATCTCAGGGACCTCGCGACGGTCGCGCTGCCGCAGGAGTCGGTCCGACGCGCCCGGGCCGAGGTCGCGGAGCGCGGTGACTTCCAGTTGCCCGACGGGCCGAGCGCCAGCCGCTTCCTCGACCTGGTCGGGGCCGCGGTCGAGGAGCTCATCCATGCTCTGGCCCGGGAGGACGACGCGGTGCTGCCGCCGTCGGTGTTCGAGGACGCGCTCCTGACCGCGCTGGGAGGAACGTCCCACCGCCTCGACACCTGGCTCGGCGCGCTCGCGACCTGGGGAGAGAACCTGCGGGACGAACGCCGCCGCGAGCGCCGGCTGCCGCGCTCGTGGGTCCACACGGTCGCCCTGACGTTGCTTTCCTGGCCCCAGCTCGAGCCCCCGGCGTACGTCAAGGTCGCGACGCGTCTTCCAAGGCCCGCCCTCGAGGCGTTCGCTCTGGATGCCTCCGGACCCGCGCGCCCGATCCTGGATGTCCACCTCTCCGTGCACCTCTCGGGGACCCTTGCCCCGCTCGAGGAGTACCGGGACTCCCTCGGCCTCGGGCCGAGGACGCGGCTCCTGGACGTCCCGTCCCACTTCCCGCCCGAGAACCGCAAGTACCTCTACGACCCCTCCGTGACGACCCGCTTCGAGGAACTGAAGCAGGACCCGCACGCCATCGCCCGCCTCGCCGACCGCCTGGTCGAGGTTCTTCAGACGCTGCCGGTGAAGACCGCGGTCTTCTTCCCGAGCTTCGACCTGATGCAGCGGGTCCTCGAGGCCGGCCTTCAGTCCCAGCTGCCCGGGAACGTCTTCATCGAGTACAGCAAGGTGCCGATGGGCGACCTCTGGCGGTCGATCGAAGGGTGGAAGAAGGACCCGGAGGGGACGGTCCTCCTCGGCGTCGCCGGCGGCCGGCTCTCGGAGGGGATCGACTATCCCGACGAGGAGCTCGAAGCGGTCGTCCTCGTGGGGATCCCCTACCCCCGCCCGACCGCGAAGCGCGAAGCGTTGCGCCGGTACCTCGACGAAACGACCGGGCACGGCTGGGAGTACACCGTCGAAGCGCCCGCCCAGCGTGCGATCCTCCAGGCGTGCGGTCGCATGATCCGTTCGGAGAACGACCGTGGGATCGCGATCATCCTGGACCGCCGGGCCCCCACGTTCGCGAAGAGCCTGCCCGGGCTCGCCCCGGTCGACGGGCTCGGCCAGGTCACCCAGGCGTTCTACGGACGACGGGCCCGCTGGTCGCCGACCGCGAGCCGGTCGCCGGGCGGCCCCTCGACACCGCCACCGGCCGTGCCCGAGCACAATCGCTAAGAGGTCCCGGACGCGCTTCGGGCTCGATGATCATCACCCGCACTCCGCTGCGCATCAGCTTCGCCGGAGGAGGGACCGACCTCCCCTCGTACTATCGGGCCCACGGGGGCGGGGCCGTGACGAGCGCGGCGATCGACCGCTACATTCACGTCCTCGTCAACGACAAGTTCGACCGGTCGATCCGCGTCGCCTACTCGAGGACGGAGAACGTCGACCGGCTGGACGACCTCAAGCACGGGCTCGTCCGCGAGGCGATGCGGAGGGTCGGCCTCCACGAGGCGCTCGAGATCCACACGATCGCCGACATCCCCTCGGAAGGTACCGGCCTCGGCTCCTCCTCCACGCTCACGGTCGGCCTCCTGAACGCGCTCTACGCCTTCCGGGGCATCCTGAAGGACCCCGTGGACCTCGCGGAGGAGGCCTGCCAGATCGAGATCGAGCGTCTCCAGGGAACGCTCGGCAAGCAGGACCAGTATATCGCCGCGTTCGGCGGCGTGCAGCACTTCGATTTCCACGCGGACGATTCGGTCCGGGTCTCGCCGATCCCGCTGTCCCCGGCCGACCGGGAGGCGCTGAGCGACCGGCTCTCGCTGTTCTACACCGGGGTCACGCGCCGGGCCGAGGGGATCCTCGAACAGCAGAGTTCCAGGACCGAACAGAACCTCGACGCGCTCGGGCGCATGAAGGAGCTCGCGGGGACCGCCCGCTCCGCGATCCTCCAGCGGGATTGGGAGCGCCTCGGCGCGGTCCTGGACGAGGGTTGGCAACTCAAACGGGGCCTGACGACCGGGATCTCCAACGACGAGATCGATACGTGGTACGCGAAGGCGCGCGCCGCGGGCGCCTGGGGCGGGAAGATCACCGGCGCCGGCGGCGGAGGTTTCCTCCTTCTCGTCCATCCCCCCGAGCGGAGCCATCAAATAGCGGCCGCCCTGTCGACGATGCAGCGCCTTGCGGTGCGGATCACTCCCGAGGGGTCGCGCATCCTGTTCGTGGCACGATGACCGAGATTCCGAGCGTCGCACCGTATGTCCGGACCTACGTCCGGGACGCCGTGGCGGCCCTCGAAGCGCCCTACCTCCTCGCCGCGGTCGAGCGGATTGTGCCGATCTTCCTTCGGGCCCGCGCGGAGGACCGGACGATCTTCTTCTTCGGCAACGGCGGCAGCGCTTCGACCGCCTCCCACTTCGTGACCGACATCGCGAAGGTCGCCGGGGGGACGGTGGCGCACGGTCCCGGCAAGCGGTTCAAGTGCGTCTCCCTGAACGACAACGTCCCGGGCGTGACCGCCTGGGGGAACGACGTCGGCTACGCCGAGATCTTCTCCGGACAGCTCCGGTCGCTCGCGGAGAAGGGCGACGTGGTGGTCGCGATCTCGGGCAGCGGGAACTCCCCCAACGTCCTCGAGGCGGTCACGGCCGCCCGGACAATGGGCCTCGCGACCATCGGTCTCACCGGGATGGGCGGCGGGAAGCTGAAGGACCTGGTCGACGTGCCGCTCGTCGTGCCGTCGAACAGCATGCAGCACACGGAGGACACCCACCTGATCGTCCTCCACCTTCTGACCGCGTACCTCCGCGACGAGCAGCCCGTCCGGGACTGATGGCCCCCCGGGTCCGCGATTACATGGTGCTCGAGGTCGAGCACCTGCGGGAGACCGCGACGGTCGGGCAGGCGATCGCGCGGCTCACGAAGAGTCGCCATCACGGCCTCCCCGTCACCGACCCGCACGGCCGCCTCGTCGGGTTCGTGAGCGCGAAGGAGCTCCTCCGCCACGCCGGCGAGGCCGCGACCCCCCTCGCGAAGATCATCCGGCCCGGCACCTACACGGCGTACCCGGATACCGGTCTCGACGACGCGGCCCGGATCATGTTCCGGTTCGGGCTGCGCGACCTCCCCATCATCGACGAGCAGGGCCGGCTCTGCGGGGTCCTCTCGAACCTCGACGTGGTCCGTTCCCATTTCGAGCGGGCCTCGCCCGCGAAGGCCGACACGCTGAAGCATCTGCTCTCCGAGCGCTACGGGCTCCCCTTCTCGTTCTACCGAGGCCTCGTGCCGATCGACCGGCTGACGCCGACCCAGTGGAAGGTCTTCGAGGACGAGCTCGAGGGCCGACGCTACGAGCTCGAGCGGGGGTTTGCCGAGCCGGTCCTCGTGCTCCGAAAGGGCGATTCGTGGATCCTGGTCGACGGCCACCATCGGGCCCTCGCTGCCCGGGAGATGGGCCTCGCCCAGCTCCAGGCGTTCATCCTCACGTGCGACCGGCCCGACGAGTTCGCGACCAAGGAGACCGGCCTCGAGCGGGTGGCGAAGGAGCACCACCTGCGCACGGTCGAGGACATCGAGATCGACCGCTCGACCCACCATCCGCTCATCGAGGTGACGACCCAGCTGATCCGTCGGTTCGACGAGCAGCCCGTCCGCGACGTGACGTCGTCCCCCTAGCGTCGCCTCGGTAGACGGCCGTTCCGGTGAGAACCGGGGGAATAAGAGGGGCGGCTTCGTCCGAACGGCCGCGATGGACGTCCCTCTGCCCCCGATCCCCCTGAACGCCACGCTGCTGCCGTTCGCGATCGTCGCGATCTCGATGATCCTGGTGACGATTTTCCTCTTCGGCAAGGTGCTTCCGACGGACGGGCGCCCGCCGCTCCTCACGCAGATGGTGCTGGCGCTCGCGGTGCTGGGGGGCGGGAGCGTGCTCCTCCTCTCGCTCGTCTTCGTCTACATCAATCCGAACGCCACCGAGGCCTGGACCTGGGTCCTGCTCGGATTCAACTTCATGATGATGTTCCCCGCCGGGATCTGGTTCGTCGGGCTGATCCTGTTCCGGGACCGTCGGATCGACCTCCGCGGCTGGGCCTGGCCCGCGACGATCAGCGCGGTCACGACCGGCACCGAAGCCCTGATGGGCGTCCTCTTCGCGCTGGCCGGGTCGGCGACCACTCCCTCGATGCTCGAGAGCCTCGCGCTCGGTCTTTCGTCGGTCTGGTTCTTCTGGTCGATGGCGGCCGTGATGGCGGCGCTCGTTCTGTGGGCCCCGCTCGGTCGGACGGAGCGGTCCGCCCTGGCCGCGCTGACCGCGTCCGCGGTCTTGGCGCCCTGGGTCACGACCGTGCCGACGGTGGGGGGAGCGGCGATGGGCGTCCTGATGGTCGCGGTCTTCCTGCTGCTGGTGCGGCAGCTCGCGCGCGGCCATGTCGTTCCGACCGAGATCCCGCTTCTGTTCGGGCTCGCCGGAGCGTTCCTCGCGATGGCCGTCGCCGGCTTCTTCGTCGCGGCCGCGGGAGGCTCTCCCGTCTCCGTCCTCTTGTTCGGTACGACGATGGGGGTGGTGATGGCGGTCGAGATCGCCTACCTCTTCCGGCGGTTCTACCACGGCGCGGCGTTCGCTCCCTGGGTCCCGCGTCGAGGCGATGCGGACGCCCCGTCACCGAGGGCGATCCCCCGGGCCGGAGCGACCCTCGACGCGAGGCCCACCGACGCACCCGCGGTCGGTCGCTAGGGGCCCCGGCCCCCGGGACCGACCGTTCCCACTCGTCCGCGGGCCGATTCGTACAGTACGCATATCAACCGTCTTCAGGTCGGTGCGCCGTCAGGGGCTACCGTGAGCGACGCGCCGACCGCACGACGGCCCCGAGCCCTGAGACGGGCGATCCCGTGGCTGGTCGCGGGCCTCCTCTTGTCGACCATCGGCCTCCCGACCGTGGCGGCCCTCGGCCGGCTCCCGTCCGTTCCCGAGGTCGGCGATGCCCGCCCGCTCTCCTCGAACGTGTCGCTGGCGGTGAACCTAACGGACAGCCCGGCGTTCGCTCCGAAGTACCTCACCGCGCCGGCCGGAGCGTCGGTGTCGATCTACCTGAAGAACGTCGGGAGCTACGACCACACCTTCACCCTCTCGGCGAAGCCGGACGTCTCCCTCTCTCCGTCCCTCACGCCGGCGCAGGTCTACGCCTTCTTCCGCGCGAACGGGTCGCTCGCGAACGTCTCCCTCGCCCCAGGAGGCCAGGCGTGGGCGAACGTCACGTTCAACGCCTCCCTGGGGCTTTCCTCGTTCGAGTTCGTCTCCGTCGTCCCGTACCAGTTCCAGTCCGGGATGTGGGGGCAGCTCAACCTCACCTCGACCGGGCCGGGGCTTGAGCTCTCGGAGAACACGACCGACGCGCTCGCGTTCGTTCCCAACGTCCTCTCGGCGACCCCGTCGCACTACCCGGTGGTCGTCGATGTGCTCGTGACGAACGAGGGGAACTTCGCGCACACGTTCAGCCTGGCCTCGCAGTCGAACGTGAGCCTGTCTCCCGCGAACTTCACCCAGTATTTCCAGCAGCACGCGCCGCTCGTCTCCGTGGACATCCAGTCGGGCGCGGGCTCGACGGTCTGGGCGAACTTCACGGTCGCGGGACCCGGGGTCTACCAGTATCTCTGCGAGGTCCCCGGCCACTTCGCGAGCGGCATGGACGGACTGCTGTACGTGGGAGTGCCGGTGCCGGCGGCGACCTCGCCTCCGAGCACCGCGATCGTCGAGAGCTGGGTCCTGGTCGGTTCCGCGATCCTCCTCGGGATCGGCGTCCTGATCGCGGCCATCGCATCGTTCACGGGCCGCTTCCCCCGTCGCCCCGGTTCCCACGGGGGCCACGGCCCTCCCTGAGCGACCGGACCGTCCGCCGCGGTACGAGCGGCCTCGGGGAACCAGACGGTAGAACGGTGCCCTTGGACGCGCGGGACCCGATCAGGTCACGACGAGGAACGAGCGCATCGTGCCGTGGTACGTGCCGCAGAACTCGGTGCACTGGATCAGGTACTCGGTGCCGGCCGCGACGTTCGGCACGTTGAACGCGAAGTCGTTGGTCCGGTCGGGGATCGCGTCGATCCGTACCCCGAGCTGGGGGATGTTGAACGAGTGGATCACGTCGGCGCCGGTGACGTTGATCTGGACGACCGCCCCCGGCGGAGCCCATAACGCGCCGCCGCTGACGGTGTTGGTCGCCGCATCGTAGGACGAGTTGAAGCAGGTGTTGTTCACCGGGTAGCAGAACTCCCAGTACCACTGGTGACCGGTGACGTCGACGTACTCGGTCGGGTCGGAGGGCAGCGCGTCGAGGTGATAGAGCAGCACGGTCGAGTAGACCGCGACGCCGGCCAGAAGGCCGACTACGACGAGGGTCCAGGCGACCTCGTACCGGTTAACCATACCGTCGTCCCTTCACCTTGGGGTCGCGGAACTTCAGGATCGCGTAGACCAGAAAGGCGAACGTCACGATCGACCCGGCAGCGCTGATCGCCACCAGGGTCCAGACGAGGGCGTTCGTCTGCTGGAGGTTCGTCTGCCCCGAACCGAGGAGCGCTCCCGCGGACAGCAGCGTCGCCCCCAGGGCGTGGCCGCGTCCGCGTACGCTCGCTCCGAGGGGCGACATGTTTCCCGAAGGGGAATGCCCAGCTACATATTCCCCGCGTACGAACCGAATCGCCCGCGCCGGAGCGGCGGAACGGGCCGCGATACGTACGGAGGGGCTTTGAACCACACAATCCGTGCCGCGGTCGCACTCAGGGCGACATGTCGGTAGTTCCTCGAAGGTCTCGCGCGCTCGCGGTCGCGGTCGCGCTGGTGCTGGTGGGCGGAGGACTGGTGGTCCTCGCCGAGAGCGCACCGGCCCGGGCCGAAGGGGTCGAGGTCGACACCTCCTCGAGCCTCGCGGTCACGGCGGCGCCGAACTACAAGTTCATCCAGCCGACCTACGAGCAATTGCCGACCAACACGACCATCAACGTCACGTTCACGGACGCCGACACGCTCGCGCACACGTTCTCCATCCTCGACCGAGAGGGCTGGGTGATCCCATCCTCGGCGGACCTGGACCAGCTCTTCTCCACGTGGGGAAGTCTCGTTGAGATCAACGCCTCGGGGACGGGTCAGTTCCCGGGGGCGTTCGTCTCGCCCGGTCCGGGATGGTACGAGTTCGTGTGTCTCGAGCCCGGCCACTTCCAGAGCGGAATGTACGGGTTCATCGCGTTCGGTATCAACCTCCCCTCCAACCTCACGGTGAGCACGGGTCCGACGGGCCCCGGGGTCGGGGTCTTCATCATCAGCGGGACGATCGTCGTCCTGGTCGTGGTAGCGCTCGTCCTCGGGTTCGTGGTCGGCCGGCGCAAGGGCTCAGAGTTCGAGATGCCGCCCGAGCGTCTCGGCTACGCGGAGCCTCCGGCGCCTCCACCGGCCCCGGCGTCGACCCCGATGCCGAACGACCCCCCGAAGGGATAACCGGCGGCCGCGGTCGTCCGTTTCGCCGTCGCAACCCTCAAATGGGGGTGCTATGATAAGCTACGAACCTCGTAGTAGGTTTGGAGCCTTGGATGGCGTGGGGAACACCGAGCCGGGAACGCCGGGTACTGAAGGCGGGACACTCGTCGATCGCGGTCACATTGCCGAAGCCGTGGGCAGAGGCGATGAACCTGCGGCCCGGAGACCTGATCGTCTTCGACCAGAACGATGACGGCACGCTCTTCCTCAAGCCCGCACCGGTCCCCGGGGCCATCTCCTCGACCGCCCCGTTCCTGGTCCAGGCGCGTGCGTTCGACACCCCCGGCGTCCTCCAGCGGCTGATCATCGGCGCCTATCGCGTCGGGCACGACGCGATCGAGGTGCGCACGGACGTTCCGCTCGCCGCGGAGCGGGTAGAGGAGGTCCTGCAGGCCGCGCGCGGTCTCCTCGGCGTATCGGTCGTCGCCCAAGAACCGAACCGGATGGTACTGCAGAACTTCATCGACCCGTCGAAGTACGGGCTGCCCCAGCTCGTGCAGCGCATGAAGATGATCCTGGTCGCGTTCCTCGAAGAGATGGAGGTGGTCCTGTCGCGCCGCGCGCGCAGCCGGCGCCTCTCCACGCTCGACGAGGAGGCGAGCAAGGTCCTCGCGCTCCTCGTCCGACAGTTGTTCCTCGCGAGCCGCGATTGGTCGCTCGCCCGGCGGATCGGGAGTCCCGACCCCCGCCAGCTCCTCGAGTGGCGGGTCGTCGTGCACGCGCTCGAAGAGCTCGCCGAACTCTTCGGCGAGACCCTGGCCGCGCTCAACGAGGAGACCTCCCGCGTGTCGGGGACGACCCGCGAGACCCTCGTGGCCTACCTGCCCGAACTGAAGGTCCACCTGAAGGCCGTCGTCGAGGCCTTGATGCATCCGTCGCTCGACCACGCCTGCGACGTGTACCACCAGAGCCGGCAGATCGGCGAGGGACTGGTCGCAGCTCCGGCACGACACGCGGGCGCCCGCGCGAGGCCCGCCCCTCCGATGGCATCGCACCTGCTCCAGCGGGGGGCGGGCTGCCTCTCGCTCCTCGCCCAGGTCGCGATCGACCGCGCGGTCGCCTCCGGCACGGAGACGATCCTGGTCGAAGCGGCCTGACGGCCTTTATCCCCTTCCGGTCCGGATTGTCGGTACGGGTTCGGTCCTCCCGTACGAACGCCATATCGTTCGAGCCCGGGTGACGACCGGGAGGAAGGCATGTTTGATTCCATCGACGACTGGTTGATCATTGCGGTGGTAGCCGGGATCCTGTTCTACGGGTCCAGCAAGATCCCCCAGCTGGCTCACAGCCTCGGTCGTTCCGTCGGGGAGTTCAAGAAGGGAAAGATGGAGGTCGAGCGGGAGATCCGGGCCGAACAGACGAACACGGCCAGCGCCCCGACGCCCTCCGGCCCCGCGCACTAGCCCCACCCTGTAGGGCATGCGCGAGGGAGGCAGGAACCCGAGGAGGCCGCGGTCCGGCACCGAGGCCGACGAACGGCCGGGCGGGAGGTGCCCGGGGGACGGATGGGAGACCTAGACCGGATCCTCGCCGTCCTGGGGGAAGCCCGTCGGCGCCTCATCCGCATCGCGCTCGTGCTCGGGCCGCTCTTCGGGGCCACCCTGCTGTTCGAGGTGAAACTGGTCCGCCTTTCCTTCCTCGGGCTCTCGTTCCCGTTCGCGTACCCCTGGCCGAGCCCGTTCTACAACATCACGGCCCAGGTGTTCCGTGCGATGGTGGCGTGGATGCTGCCTCCGGGCGTGGAACTGCTGAACGTCGGGGTCGGCGACTCGATCGTCGCCCAGATGGAGATCGGTCTCCTCCTCACGCTCATCTTCGGGATGCCCTGGGTCGTCCACGAGGTCGGGGCCTTCCTCGTCCCCGCGCTCCGGAAGAACGAACGGCTGCTCCTACGGCAGGTCGGGATCCCTGCGACGGTCCTGTTCGCGGTCGGCACCGGGATCGGCGTCTTCTTCCTGACGCCGTTCACGTTCCGCCTCCTGTTCTACTACGTCTCGGCGATGAACCTGGTCCCGGTGCTGGGCGTCCAGGACTTCGTGACGTTCGCCCTGCTCTACTCCGTGGCGTTCGGGGTCGTCTTCGAGCTCCCGGTGTTCATCTACGCGCTCACCCGCCTCGGCGTCGTGAAGGCCTCGGCCTGGCGCCGTCACTGGCGCGGCGCGGTGATCGCCTCGCTCGTGTTCGGGATGGTCGTCACCCCCGACAACTCCGGGATCACGATGCTCCTGATCGCGACCCCGATGGTCGGACTGTACCTCGGGGGCGCCTACTTCGCCGGCCGCTGGGAGTCCCGCGAGGCGAAGCCCGAGCGACCCTCGGGAGCTCTCGGGACGGGGTGAGGTAGTGGCGCTCTTCTCCGACACCGACTGGATCATTATCGTCGCGGTGGGAGCGTTCCTGCTCTTCGGCCGCGAGAACGGCGAGACCCTGCGGACGCTGGGCCGCTGGTACGGACGCGCCGGCCGCCTGAAGCAGGAGCTCCTGGCCGAGTTCACCCGCGCCGCGGACCTGCCGGCGCCGGCACCCGGCCAGCCGCTCACCTTCCGCGGAGCCCTCCTCGGGCTCGAGCCGACCGTGACGCACGTGAGCGGGATCCCCGCGGCGGTCCGGGTGGCGCCCACCCTGCCCGCCCCGAGCCCGCCCCCCGCGCCGACCCCCTGGACCGGCGGCTACCCCATCCCTACCTGGACGATGACGGTCCCGGTCCTGCTCTCCGAGAGCGAGGTGACGCGGTGAGCACGCTGACGCCCGACCAGATCGTCACGCTGACCCAGATCCTGGTCCTCCTGATGGGGATCGGCATCATCTGGGCGGTCTACCACGGCAGCGAGCGCGCCGAGCTGCCCGGCGACGCCCGCGAGCCGGACCCGAGCGAAGCGGACGACGCACGCCCGGATACCCGGGGGAGGACCCTGTGACGTCCCACGGCTTCGACTGTGCGTCCGTCTGCCCGTACGGTGTCGGCCGCTCGGCGGCGCTCGATTTCCCGGTTGGGCAGCTCCACCGGGTCTACGCCGGCACCCCCGGGCCGAACGGGGAGGTCGATGAGACGAAGCGCAACGTGCTCAAGCTGCTCGCGGTCGGCGCCCTTGTCGGCGCCGGCGCGGGCGGCCTCGTCGGCGGAGCGGTCCAGTACCTCCAGCCGCCGGCCATCGGGATCTCGAGCTATCCGCGCGTCCAGCTCCTGGACGTCGACGGGAGCCCGCTCACGGTCAGCAAGGTCGAGGCCGAGTACAATGCCGATACTTCCGAGCTCTACCTGTTCTTCTACCCGCTGCTGAACGAACCGAACTTCCTCCTGAACCTCTATCCGGCGTCCGGCTCCCCGAACGGACAGAACGGGGCCGAGAACGTCCCGTACGGTGTCGGGACCCACCGGTCGATCGTCGCGTTCAGCGCGATCTGCCAGCACCTCGGTTGCCCGGCGCCGGCGATCGCGTACTACCCTCCCGGAACGTGTCCGCAGACCCCGGGCGGCCGACCGTTCTACATCCACTGCTCCTGCCACGGCTCGACGTACGACCCGACGAACTCGGCGTCCAATCTGACCGGGCCCGCCGTGCTCCCCCTCCCTCAGGTGGTCCTGGAGACCGACGCGAGCGGCAACATCTTCGCGGTGAACATGACCCCGAACTCGCCGCCGGTCAACGGGCACCTCGACACCCTGCAGGGCGACTACTCGGTCGGGACGACCAGCCAGCTCGCGAAGGAGACCCCGGTGATCCTGTGCAATATCCCCTGACGTGGGAGGGCGACGTGTGACGTTCTCGAAGTGGTACAATCGGTCCCTGAACCGCATCTGGGGGTTCGTCGAGGACCGCACCTCGATGAAGAAGTGGGCCCTGCGGCCCCAGCCCGAGTTCACGTTCAAACCGTCGTACTGGACGGGCGCGTTCGTCGTGAACGCGTTCCTCTACCAGGTCATCTCGGGCGCGCTGCTCCTCCTCTACTACCAGCCGAGCACCGCCCCCACGCTCACGGCCTGCGGCCAACCGACCGGCACCTTCTCGGTCGCTCCCGCGGCGTGGTGCTCCACCTACTACATCATCCACTCGGTCCCGATGGGGTCGCTGCTCCTTTCGACCCACCTCTACGGCGCGTACGCGATGATCTTCCTGATGTTCGTCCACCTCTTCCGCGGCTATTACGTCGGGGTCTACAAGGCCCCGCGCGAGTTCTCCTGGATGGTCGGCACCCTCCTGATGGTGATGACCCTGGGCATGGGCTTCACCGGCTACCTCCTGCCCTACACCCAGCTCTCCTACAACGCGACCAACGTCGGGATCGTGCTCGCGATCCGCCTCCCGACGTTCGGGCCGCTCCTCGCGCCGTTCATCCTCGCCGACGGGACCCCGCAGGGGCTCCTGTCCCGGATGTTCGACGCCCACGTGCTCCTGATCCCGGTCGCGCTCGGCGCGCTCCTCTACGCGCACATCGCGCTCTTCGAGTCGCACGGGATCGCCCCGCCCGCCACCTCCGACCCGCTCCAGCGCCGGCGGTATACCGAGAAGGACGACCAGAAGGCCGTCCCGTTCATGCCGCACATCTTCTGGTACATCACGAAGTGGGGCCTGCTCTACGTCGGCGTCCTCTTCGGGATCGCCGCGCTCTGGCCGTGGACCCTGCCCACGTACGTCGGGAACCTCGCGGCGGCGGGCGTGGTCACCGAGCCCGACTGGTACTTCCTCTGGCTGTTCAAGATGGTCGACTTCACGGGCGTTACCCCGGTGATCGCGATCGGGGCGTCGACCGCCGTCCTGCTCTACTTCCTGTTCCTCCCGTTCCTCGACCGGTCCAAGCGGACGCACCCGCGCGACCGGCCGGTGTTCATCTGGCTCGGGACCTCCCTGCTCGCGTTCTTCATCCTGATGACGGTCTGGGGCGGGGAAACCCCGGGGGTCCAGATCGCCCCGATGACCGTCGCGACCACCCTCGGGCCGATCTTCTTCGTCAACGCGGTGGTCCTCGGGCTGTTCCACTGGCGCTACCGCCGCAGCTACCATCGCCGGCTCGCGGCGCGGGCGAACCCGTTCGCGGGAGCGTACCCGCCGGCCGCCGCTCTTCCCTCGGCGTCCGCGGTCGCGGCGGAGGTGAGGGCGAATGAGTAGCCCGACCGAGGCCCCGACGTGGAACACGACCTCGCTGTGGGGAATCCTCGCCGTCTTCCTCGTGATCGGCACGGTCGGGGCCGGCACGGCCGTCTACGGCCTCGTGGGCGTGGTCGCGGGCGACCTGCTCGACCTGGTCTGGGTCGCGGTGGGGGCCGTCGTCGCCGCGCTGGCCTTCCTGTTCATGGCCGGCATCCTGTACCGGGTCGACCGGTACCGGGGCGCGAACCTACGGAGGATCGACCTCTTTGAGTGACCCTCCTCCGCCGGACCTCCGGCGCATCCGCAACCGCGTCCTCGACCTCTACGTCACGGTGCAGGTCCTGATGCTCCTCGGGATCGCCGTCCTCATCGTGTACTGCTTCCGTCTCGGGCCCCTCACGAGCCCGGGGGCCGAGCAGTCGTTCGGGATCGCGGTCGGCCTCATGTTCATCATGGCCGCGATCGTGGTCCACATCACCGACCGCACCTACCGGGTCTGGCCCCTGGGGCGTCGATTCACCCCGACGCCGCCCGGCCCGGTGTCGACCCAGGCCGAGGTGCGGTTCCTGAAGGTCCTGGTGATCGTTCTCGCCGGAGCGGCCATCGCGTACATACTAGGGACACTTATCGCGTGATGGCGCAGGGGAACCCGTGACCGACCTGACGACGCCGGTGCTCCTCGTCGCGCTCGTCGGCGGTCTCGCCGCCTTCCTCCTCTGGATCCTCGCCTACCACGGCCCGTGGCTGGTCCGGACGATCAAGCTCTGGCTGTTCACGACCGACCACAAGCGGATCGGCCTGATGTACATCGTCACCGGCCTGGTCTTCTTCTTCATCGGCGGGATCTACGCGACGCTCATCCGGACCGACCTCGGCTTCGTCCAGGGGCTCGGGATGGACCCGCAGACGACCCTCGGGATCAGCCCGGACATCTACTCCGTCCTGTTCACGATGCACGGGGTCCTGATGGTCTTCATGTTCGTCATCCCGACCCTGGCCGGGTTCGGGAACTACCTCATCCCCTCGATGATCGGCTCGAGGGAGATGGCGCTCCCGCGGATCAACGCGATCGCCTTCTGGCTGATCCCGCCCGCGGGCGTGATCCTGATCCTGTCGAACGCCAACGCCGGCTGGACCGGGTACGTGCCCCTCTCGGTCCAGGCCCCGGGGTACGGCATCGACCTCTGGATCCTCGGTCTCCACATCCTGACGATCTCCTCGATGCTCGGGGCGGTCAATTTCCTCGTCACGATCCTGAAGCACCGGGCCCCGGGCGTGCACTACTGGAACATGCCGCTCTTCGTCTGGGCGATGCTGATCAACTCGGTCCTCCTGATCTTCGCCCTCCCGTCGCTCTCGATCGGCCTCACGATGATCCTCTCCGACCGGAACTTCGGGACGCACCTGCTCGCGGCGGCGAACGGCACGCCGCTCGGCGGCGCGCTGCTCTACCAGAACGTCTTCTGGTTCTTCGCGCACCCCGAGGTCTACATCATGGTGCTGCCGGCGTTCGGGATCGTCTCGACGGTCCTCCCGAAGCTCGCCCGGAAGGACATCTTCGGCTACGGGGCGATGGCGGTCGCGCTCGGCGTGTTCGCGGTGCTCTCGTTCGCCGTCTGGGAGCACCACATGTTCGTGACCGGGATCTCCACGAACATCCGCTTCGTGTTCATGCTCGCGACCATGGCGGTCGCGGTCCCGTCCGCGGTCAAGACGTTCAACTGGGTCGCGACCCTGTGGGGCGGACGCATCTGGATGGCCCTGCCGATGTGGTTCTGCTTCGCGTTCATCACCGGTTTCGTGATCGGCGGCCTCTCGGGCGTCATGCTCGCCTCGATCCCGGTTGACTACCTTTACCACGGGACGTACTTCGTCGTGGCCCACTTCCACTACATCCTTCTGGGCGGCACGCTGATGGCGATCTTCGCGGGGATCTACTTCTATTTCCCGATCATCACCCGGCGCTGGTACAACCAGCGTCTCGGCCAGATGCACTTCGTGCTCACCTACGTCGGGGTGAACGTCATGCTCTTCCCGATGTTCATCCTGGGCGCGGAAGGGATGCCGCGCCGCGTGTACACCTACCTCTGGACCGGGAACTTCCAGGCGCTCAACTTCCTCTCGACCATCGGGGCGTTCATCCTCGGGATCGGCCAGTTGATCTTCGCGTACAACATGGTCTACAGCTACTACGCCGGCGAACCGGTGACCACCGCGGACCCCTGGGGTGAGGAGCTCGCCGTGAAGATGACCGGGCCGGTCGCCGCCCCGCAGCCCCTCCGGGTCCCTGCCCCGGTGCCGACCGCGAGCCCGACCGAGGCGCCCTAGAGGGAGCGATGCGCGGCCACGACCTCTTCCGGTACGGCGCGATCGTCGGCTGCCTGCTCTGCTACACGACGATCCTCCTCGGCGGCAACGTCATGGCGAGCGGGAGCGGTCTTGCCTGTCCGGACTGGCCGTCCTGCTTCGGGAACGGCAACCTCCTTCCGGCGTTCCACGGGAGCGTCGCGCTCGAGTGGAGCCACCGGGTCTCCGCGTTCTTCCTCTCGCTGACCGTGCTGGTCGTCTTCCTCCTCGGGATCGTCTACGAGCGCCAGCGCTCGGCCCTCCTCCGGATCTCCTTCGGGACGCTCGTGCTCGTCGTCGGCGAGGCGTTGCTCGGCGGCCTCGTCGTCGAGAGTCAGCTCCAGATCCCGATCATCCTCCTGCATCTCGGTCTCGCCACGGCGCTCTTCGGCCTGCTGCTCGTCCTTGCGATCCTGGCGAACGTACGCGAGCTTCCCCGCCGATGGGTCGCGTGGGCCCGGCGCGCCGTGGACGAGGCCCCGGCGGCCGCCCGGCGGAGTTCGCCGGATCCGGTCTCGGCCCCGGAGCCGCCGCTCGGGCGACCCCGGGAAGGCTAATCCCCCCGTCGGGCTCGACGGCGCGCGTCTATCATGGGGGGGACACCCACCGACCGACCGGACCCGGACGCCGGCCGCACCCTGTCCGACCGGATCCGGGACGTCTTCGAGCTCGCCAAGCCCGGGATCACCGCCCTCATCTGCCTGGTCGCGGTCGGCGGCTTCGTTCTCGCCGACCCTCGTTCGATTGACCTGGTGCGGCTCGGATGGCTCATCCTCACCGGCGCCGCCGCCTCGGCCGGCGCGGCGATGCTGAACCACTACTTCGACCGGGACCTGGACGCACGGATGCATCGGACGCAGGGACGTCCGCTGCCCGACGCCCGGATCTCGCCGAGCGCCTTTGCCGCGGCGCTCGGACTCGGTCTCCTCGCCTCCGGCATCGCGGCCGCGAGCGTCCTCCTCAACCCGCTCACGGGGCTGTCGATCTTCCTCGGCGGGCTCACCTACGTCGTCGTCTACACGCTGTGGCTCAAGCGACGCTCGAGCTGGAACATCGTGATCGGAGGGTTCGCGGGAAGCGCTCCCGCGCTGGCCGGGAGCGCGGCGGCGGTCGGTCACTGGACGTTCGGCGTCCTCGCCTTCGCGCTCCTCGTCTTCCTGTGGACCCCACCCCACTTCTGGAGTCTCGCGCTTCTCCTGAAGGACGATTTCACCCGGGCGGGCCTGCCGATGCTCCCACGGATGGACGACCCGGCCTTCTCGGGCAAGGTCGTCGTGGTTTCGGCCGCGCTCCTCGTCCCGGCCGCGCTCCTCATCGGGGCGACCGGGGCGGTCACCTGGCCGGTGCTCGTCGTGCTCGTGGGGCTGGGGGTCCTCTTCGTGGCGATGACCTCGCCCCTGTGGCGTGGCGTCACCCCGCGACGCGCGCGTCGCGGGTTCATCTATTCCGGACCGTACCTCCTCTTCGTCGTGGTCGTGCTCCTGGTGAACGTGCCCCTCGTACGCAGCGGCTTTCCCGTCGGCTGGTGACGCCCGCTTCCCTGCGTTCGCTGAGCTTATCTCAGGGCGCCGACTCCTTAGGACGCTATGCCGGGTCCCGACCGGGTCGGTGAGTCGAACGACCGCCTGCGAACCGCCGAGAGCGTGCTGAAGCGCCTGGGATACTCTCGCGTTCCGCCCGTGAAACGGACCCTCGCCGCCGAGCCGTCGTTCTGGGTGCAGGAGGCCGGCGTCCCCCGCCGGACCTTCCCTGTCTACGTACCTCCGTCCAGCCGCGGAACGGTCGCGGAGGGGATCGACCGCTGGGTCGCCGCCCTTGGCCAGGCCCGCGCTCCGCCCTCGCGCGCGATCTTCGTCGTGCCGACCGACGCCGCCGCCGAGGACGCCTGGGCCCGCATCGGCCGCACGTCCGGCACGACCATCGACCACGAGGTCTCGATCCTGGTCGTCCCTCCCCCCGAACGCGCCGAGGAGACGCCCCACTTTCACCAGCGGCTCGCCGAGCCGCGGGAGATCCTCCGGCTGTGCACGGGGATCGTGGTCGGCCTCTTCCGCCGGGCCCAGGGCTCGGAAGGACCGGGCCAGGTCGACTTCGAAGAGCTGCTCGCGCTGCTCCGGGAACGGTTCGGGATCGACGTCCACCGGTCGCTTCGGGTCCAGTCGGACGAGGACGCGCTCTTCGTGCTGTACCAGCTGGCCGTCCGCGACTCCTACGCCCCGGGAGACCCGGGGGCGAACCTGCATCTGCTCGTGCTGAAACCGACCGGGCCCGCGGCGCGGCTCCCGTGGTTCGCCGCCTAGGTCCGCCAACACGAACCGAGCCGTTAAGAAGGAGGCTCCCGTCGATGGGCCCGTGAGCGCCGACGTCGAGACGTTCCGGACGCCCTACACGCCCACGCCCGGCAGCTCGACCCCGCCGCCCGACGTCGGTCCGACGGAGGGCACGCGGGAGCTCTGGTCGTTCTTCTGGCTCGCGATTCTCAACACGGTCATCATCGCGGTCGCGGGGATCGTGGCATGGTGGTTCGTCACCCGCCCATGACGAGACCCGGGGGGCCCGGGTAAACCATTATCTACCGCCCTCGGGTCGGCGGCCGCCGACCCGGCGTGGGGCCGTGGGGTAGCTTGGACCATCCTTCTTGCTTGGGGTGCAAGAGACTCCGATTCAAATTCGGACGGCCCCACTGACCCGGCCGAACCGCGGGGCTGTGCGGAATCGGCCGACAGGACCTCCGCACGGCCGCCCGCCTCCTGGTGACCGGGGCGGACTCCGGACGGTTCCTTACGAGCCGTCCTCAACCGATCACCGCGCCTCGGGGGAACCTCTCCCGTTCTCGCGTCGGCCCGATGCCTTTCATGTAGCCCGTTCGACTGGTCCCCCGGATGCCGCGCCGGTTCGAGGAGGAGCGACGGCGGGACCCGTACTATCGGGCCGCCCAGCGGGAGGGACTGCGATCGCGGGCCGCGTTCAAGCTCGCCTACCTCGACGATCGCTTCCACCTGTTCCGCCGGGACTCTCGGGTCCTCGACCTCGGGGCCGCGCCGGGCGGCTGGTCGACCGTCGCTCGGCAACGGGTCGGCGGTCGGGGGGAAGTGGTGGCGGTCGACCCGCGGCCCATCGAACCGATCGAGGGGGTACGGGTCGTCCGCGGTCGGGTCGGTGACCCCGCGCTGGCCGGGCGGCTTGGCCCTCGCAGCTTCGACGTCGTTCTTTCCGATATGTCGCCCCGGATCAGTGGCGCCTATGCGACGGACCACGCGCGGTCCGTTGCGCTCGTACGCGACGCGCTCGCGCTTGCGCGCGAGCTGCTCGTCCCGGGAGGGATCTTCGTCGCGAAGGTGTTCGCCGGCGACCTCCTGGACGACCTCGAACAGGAGCTCGCGGAGACGTTCGACCGGGCGCGTCGCACGAAGCCGCCCGCGTCCCGAGAGCCCTCGTCCGAGCTCTACTTGCTCGGGTTCGGCTACCGCCCCGAGGACGACCCGCCGGGGGCGGGAAGGGAATCCGCCCGGCCGCCGGCGTCCGCTATATAGTTTCGGAGTTTAGCCCCGCTCCCCGTCTTGAGGCTTGGTTACCCGTGATCCGTTTTGGTCCCGCGGGGATCCCTCTCTCCTGCAAGGGGCGGACGCTCCGCGACGGCATCGCCGACGTGCACCATCTCGGCCTCACCGCGATGGAGGTTCAGTTCATCAAGGTCAATCCGCTCACCCGCCTCGCCCTCGATGAGGAGGTCGGGAAGGTCTCCCGCGAGCTGGTCCAGCAGCTGGTCGTCAGCGTCGGCCCGAACGACCACCAGGGCGGGAGCCCGACCCTCGCCTCGCTCACGACCCCGATCCGGCGCCGAGACTCGCTCACGACGCTCACGTGGAGCCTCTCGAAGGACTACGCCGACCTCCAGCAGACGAAGGCGCTCGCCCGGGCGCTCGACACCGACCTCACGCTGCATGCCCCCTACTACGTCGACTTCTTCGGCTCGGCCGACGCGCGCGAGCAGTCGACGCGCCAGATCCAGTGGGCGAGCGTCCTCGCCCAGGGACTGGGGGCGCGGCTCGCGGTCACGCACCTCGGGTTCTACGGTTCCGGGGACCGTGCCGACTCCGTCCAGCAGCTCACGGAGATCGTCACCGACCTCGCGGACTGGCTCACGAAGTTCTCGAAGGGAACGGTCCGCCTCGCGATCGAGCCGAGCGGCCATCCCGACGTCTTCGGTTCGCGCGAGGAGGTCCTCGAGCTGGTCCGCCGGGTGAAGGGCACGGTCCCGGTCCTGAACTTCCCCCATGTGGCGGCCCGCGAGCGGACGAACTTCGAGACGTCCGAGCAGATCGAGCCGCTCCTTCGCCAGTTCGTCGAGGCGACCAACGGGCCGCTCTACCTGAACTTCTCCGGGGTCGAGTTCTACGGGCCCGGCGAGTTCCGCCTCACGCCGATCAAGCGCGGCCTCGTGCGGTTCGACCCGGTCGCCGAGCTCCTCGCGGAGCGGGACTACGACGTGACCGTGATCTCGAGCTCGCCCCTGCTCGAGCACGACGCGATGTACATGAAGCTCCTCTACGAACGGGCGCTCACGCGGCGCTGGACGAAGCAGCACGCGCCGCCCCCCCCGCGGCCCGTGCCGAAGGCCCCGGCCCTGGCGACGCGCCCCGCGGCGCCGCCGGCTTCGAAAGGGTCGCATCCCCCGACCCGGTCTCCGCCACATTCCGCGAAGGGGAAGCCGCGTCCGAAGGAGGACAGGGCCCATGGTCGCCGCCGCCACCGATAGCGCGACGACCTTCGTCCGCGCCGAGCGGTACATCGGGGAACGGGTGACCGTCGCGCTCGAACAGATCGACCCGAAGACGATTACCGAGGCCGTCAACCTCCTCGCCCGGGCCCCCCAGACCTTCGTCTACGGGGCCGGGCGGAGCGGCATCATCGGGCGCGCGTTCGCGATGCGGCTCGTTCAGGCCGGGCTCCGGGCCTACGTGATCGGTGAGAGCGTGACGCCGATCGTCACGCGGAACGATGTGGTCTTCATCCTGTCGGGCCAGGGCGAGAGCTACTCGTCGATCCAGACCGCGAACATCGTCCGACGCGAGGGCGCGCAGCTGATCGTCCTCACGTCGCGTCCCGGCTCGAAGATCGCGCACACCGCCTCCCTCCTGATCCTCGTGGAGTTCGAAGAGGACCCCGAGCGACCGCGGCTGGCCCCGCTCGGTACGCTCTTCGAGTCCGCGAGCCTTCGCCTCACCGACGGCCTCATCGCCGAGCTGGTCCGGGCCCGCGGCGAGACCGAGGTTTCGATGCGCCGGCGCCACGCGATCATGGTCTAGCGCCGCCGCCGAGCCAAACCTTAAGGGTCCTTTTCCCTCCGGCCCGACGTGCCGGCCCCTCGCGTTCCCCTGACGCACAGTCTGGTCCCCGTTCCCTCCCGGTTCTTCGTCACGAGCGGCAAGGGGATCAACAAGACGAGCGAGCTCAACGCGTTCGACCTCGCGCTCCTCCAGGCGGGAATCGGCGAGCAGAACCTCGTGAGCGTCTCCTCGGTGCTGCCGATCGGCATCCGTCAGGTCGATCGGGAGCCGATCGCCCGGGGCGCGATCACGCACTGTGTCCTCTCGCGCCACGGGGGCGGCGAAGGCGAAGTGATCAGCGCCGGGATCGCCTACGGGTTCCGCGCCGACGGCGAGGGCGGGTACGTCGCGGAGGGCCATCTGCACGGCACCCAGAAGTCGCTCAAGGAGTTCCTGAAGTGGCGGATGGAGGAGATCGCGCACTTCCGCGGCGTCGAGCTCCGCCGGATCCACTACCGTACCGAGGAGCTCTCGATCCCGATGGACCACTACGGCGTCTGCATCGCCGCCTGCGTGTTCCTGCCGTAACCGGGCGGGCGGCCGAGCCACCTAGAGGAGCTTGCGGAACAGGAGCTTGTCCTCGAGGCTCCCGTCGATCGTGAGCTTGCGGGTGACGAGCGCCTTCATCGGGCCGATCTCCTTGCGCACGAGACCGTGGAACGTCGCCACGTCGGTGGTGATCCGCAGGTCCGCCTTCGGAGCCCGGCCCGAGCGCAGGTTCGCGAGATGTCCCTTCGCCAGGTCGACCGCGTAGGTCCCCCCGTCGGTGAGGTGGATCTGGATCGTCCGCTCGATCCCGTCCAGTTCCTCCGCGGTCGCGGGATTGCGGTCCGCGTGGCGGTTGAACCGGTCGACGACCGACGCGAGCGTATCCTCCACCGTCATGGCACGAACGCCTCGAGGGTTGGACCCGGCCGAGCGGGTTTAACCCTTTGCACCGTCTTCCACGATGCTCGGATCCAGGGAGGCAGTGGCCCGACCCGACCGAGATGCCGCCGCAGGGCCGCGACCGTGCGCGGGTCCGACGGGTACCCGCTGCCGAGCTCCTCTCCGAGCTCCTTGGCGAGGGCGGCGATCGCGCGGTCGCGCTCGACCTTCGCGACGATCGAGGCGGCGCCCACGATGCGGTCGTCCCGGTCGGCGTGGTGGCGGGCGAGCACCCGGATCGAGCCGCCCGAAAGCGCGCTCACGGTGCGGCCGAACCGGGCGGCGTCGACGTCACAGGCATCGACGTGGGCCACGTCCGGCGACAGCTCCCGAACGAGCCGGGCGAACTCCCGTGCCTCCAGCCGGTTGAGGCCGCGTTGGGCGACGCACCGGTCGATCTCGGCGGGGGGGATGACGATCGCGCGGCAGCGCCCGACCTTCTGGAGCGCCTCGTAGACCTCTTCCCGTCGGGAGGGCGAGAGCGCCTTCGAGTCCTTCGCACCGGTCCGTCGGAGGGCGTCCAGCCGATCCCGACGCACGAGGAACCCTCCGACGACGAGCGGGCCGAGGACGCTCCCGCGTCCCGCCTCATCGATCCCCAGGATCCGCTCCGCCGGCATTCGCTTCTCCCGCGAGGCGAGTCAACGCATTAAGTCGGTGCGGGGGTGGTCGGGCATGACGCTCGACGGTCTCGCGGTCCCCGTCCCGACGCTCTTCACGGACGACGGAGCCCTCGACGTTGGCAAGAACGCGAAGTTCGCGCGAGGTCTCTCCGACGCGAAGGTCGACCACCTGTTCGTGCTCGGCTCCCTCGGCGAGTTCCCCCTGCTCACGGACGCCGAGCGTTCGCGCCTGGTCGAGGTCGTGGTCGAGAGCGAGACGAGACAGACCGACGTCTGGGTGGGCTGCGGGGCCCCGTCGACCCGGCAGGCGGTCGCGTATGCGGAGGAGGCCGACTCGAAGGGCGCGGCGGCGGTCGTGGTCGTCCCCCCATACTACCTACATCCCCCGCTCCCGGCGGTCGAGCGGTACTATCGCGCCGTCCACGCTGCGGTCACGGTGCCGGTACTGGCCTACAACATTCCCTCCCTGGTGGGATACGCCCTGACCCCCGACCTGGTCCACCGCCTCGCCCGGGACGGGGTGATCGCGGGCCTCAAGGATACGTCGGGCTCACTCGAGAGCGTCGTGTCGTTCCTCACCGGGGCGCCGACCGGCTTCGCCGTCTTCCCCGGTGACGACGCGTTCGCCAGCGCCGCGATCGCGAGAGGGGCTCCCGGGGCGGTCATGGGGATCGCGAACGTCGTCCCGAAGCTGTGTGTCGAGCTGGTCGCTGCCGCCCGCGCGGGCGATGCGGCGCGCGCGGAGGAGCGCCAGCAGTTGGTGAACGCGCTCGAGGAGGTCGTCCGACGGGGCGCTTTCCCCGCGACCATCAAGTTCCTGGCCGCCCGGTTGCGCGCGGCGGACGTCGGCTACCGGACCCCGTACGACGCGCTCGCCTCCGACGAGGAGGCTGCGGTGCTGCAGGGACTGGAGCCGCTGCGCGGCCGGCTCGCCCCGTTCCTGTCCCGGTGAGGGAGGCGCGCGGTCGCGGTCCCCCCACCGGGTCCGGGGCGGCCGGGAAGGTCCTCTCCGCCCGCCGTCCGTTCGAGGAGGAGGCGGCGGCGCTCCCGAACCGTACCCCCGGGACGATCACGACGGTGCGGACCGTGCGCCCCGGCGGGGCCCTCGCGTTGCCCGCCGAATGCCGTGAAGGGCGGGCCCGAGGCTCTCGGCTCGGTTCTCCCCCTCCCGCGGCCCGAGAACCGACCCCGGGTTCGCCGTCAAAGGTCAAATAGGCCCCATCGCTCGCACCGCACCTCTCTCGGAGGCACCATGGGGATCTGGCAGGGCCGTTCGCGACGCAAGCGCACCGGCGGGCGCCTTCGCCCGATCCGCAAGAAGCGGCGCTTCGAGATCGGGCGGGAGATCCAGCAGGCCACGGTCGGCTCCGGCACCGTGAAGCGGTACCGCGTTCGCGGCAGCAACCGCAAGCTGCGGATCCTCACGACCCAGACGATCAACGTCTTCGACCCGGCGACCAAGAAGATGCAGCCGGCGAAGATCGTCACCGTCCGGGAGAACCCGGCCAATCCGAACTACGTTCAGCGCAACATCATCACCCGGGGTGCGATCCTCGAGACGGACGTCGGCCTGGTGCGGGTGCTCTCTCGCCCCGGACAGGACGGCGTGCTGAACGGGGTCCGCGTCGCCGCGCCCGCGACGGCGTGACGCGGGGCGCGACCGGTCGATGCCCGACCACTTCTACGTCTATCCCGCGTACCTGACCCGGGGCCGCTCCCGTTCGAAAGGACGGCGGGTCCCCGAAGGCCAGACCCTGAGCGAGGTGACGGCCGACGAGATCGTCCTGGCCGCGAAGCGGCTCGGGTGCCGGGCCGAGGTCGAGGCCGACAAGCAGTTCCCGCGCGACGTTCCGTCGTTCCTCGGACGCGTGAAGGTGACGAAGACGGCGGGCTACACCAAAGCGAAGTTCCTCCGGGCGGTCGCGGCCGAGGTCGCGAAGCAGCGCGCCCTGGGAGGTAAGCGCTAGATGGAGGAGCCCGGGACCGTCTACTTCACCGGCACCGCGGGCGCGGGCAAGTCGACGCTCGTGCGGGCCTTCGCGAACTGGATGAAGACGGCGGGATACGACGCGATCGTCGTGAACCTCGACCCCGGCAGCGAAGGCGATGAGGGCGGGGCCGACGTCGACATCCGCGAGTGGGTCCGGCTCGCCGACGTCCAGGACGAGTACGGCCTCGGCCCGAACGGGGCCCAGGTCGCCGCGGCCGACATGATCGCCCTCAAGATCTTCGAGATCAAGCAGGCCGTCCAGGAGCTGAAGTGCGACTACGTCCTGGTCGACACGCCCGGCCAGATCGAGCTGTTTGCCTTCCGCGAAGCCTCGAAGGCGATCGTCGAGGCGCTGAGCGGCGACCGGTCCGCGATCGCCTTCCTGTTCGACCCGGCGCTCGCCCGGACCCCCAGCGGGTTCGTCTCGCTCTTAATGCTGAGCGCGACCCTCGAGTTCCGGTTCCGGCTCCCGCTCGTCAACGTGCTCGCGAAATCGGACGTGCTCACCCCGGAGCAGGTCGCCGAGGTCTCGGGCTGGTCGGACGAACCCGGCCAGCTCTACGAGGCGGTCACCCGGGACGTGCCGACCCCGGACGTGCAGCTGTCGACGGAGCTGTTCCGGGCGATCGAGGTCATGGGACCCCTCGGGGGCTTGATCCCGACCTCCGCCAAGGAGAACCTCGGGCTCGAACCGCTGTATCAGTCGTTCCAGCGGGTCTTCGGCGGCGGGGAGGACCTCGAGCCGTCCCACGCGCCGGCCGAGGAATGAGGCTCAGTCCTCGGTGAAGAAGAGGCCCATCCCGGCGGAGGCCTCGTCCTGCTCGTCCTTGAACCGCTGGTGTAGGCGCTCCCCGTCCGCGGTCGGGAGCCGCGTTCCGACCGGCGCCAGCAGCTCCTCGGCCCGGCGCACCGCTTCGGCGGACCCCTCGATCAGGACGTACGTCGTGTCGGCCGGGCCGCCGAGGGCGCCCGCGTCCCGGATCGTCAGGCTCTGCCGGGAGACGAGGTCGTCCTTCAGGGCGGCGTCGAGCTCGGTCCGCTTGCTCGACGGAACGGAGAAGATCGTCCACGCCATCGCGCGGGGCGACTCCGTTCCCCTATATGGGGGTTGTCGGAGGCATACGGCCAAGAAGGGTCCCGGTCTCGTCTTCTCCCGTGTACGCGTCGACGACCGAGAGCCCGATCCTGTTGATCGGGGCGGCCCACGTGGTCGACCTTGCGGAGCCGCTCCGCCGGGTCCTCGGTCCTCGGCCCCTCGACGGGGTCGCGATCGAGCTCGACGCGGAGCGAGCCGAGGTCCTGCTCGGACCGGGGGCGCCGGGCCGTGCCCGCAGCCGGGGGCCGCTCTTCGCCCGCCTCTGGGGGCTCGTGCAGCGTCGTCTCGGGTCGGAGATCGGCGGTGGCATGCCCGGAGCCGAGATGCAGGCCGCGGCCGCGGTCGCTCGCGAGCGCGGCCTTCCGCTGTTCCTGATCGACGACCCGATCCGCGACACGCTGCGGAACCTCGTCGCTTCGATGCCCGTGAAGGAGCGGGTGACCCTCCTCGTCGGGGCGGTGGTCGGGGTCTTCCTTCCCTCCCGGGTGGTGGAGCGCGAGCTCGACCGGTACGTCGAATCGCCCGAGGAGTACACCGGAGAGCTCCGCCACGCGAGCCCGACGATGGCCCGCGTCCTCATCGACGACCGGAACGAGCACATGGCCGAACGTCTCGCCCAGCTGCGCGGTCGCGGCTTCGGGCGTCTCGCGGTCGTGGTCGGGGACGCCCACCTGGTGGGTCTGAAGGACGCACTCCATCGCAGGGGCATCCCGGTCGAGTCGGTCCCGTTCCGGGACCTGCGGGCCCTTACAGCGTCGACACCGAGCGCTTCGTGACCTCGTCGACCGACCGCAAGAACGCGTCGGTGAGACCGGCGAGCTCGGGGGAGACATGGTCCTCCAGGCGTCCGGCGTCCGCGAGCTCGGAGATCGCGGGGACGACCGGGAGCTGGCCCAGCACCGGGATCCCGTACTCGACGCCGACCTTCGGGACACGGCTCGGCCCGAACAGCTCGATCCGCTCCCCGCAGTGGGGGCAGGCGATCCAGGCCATGTTGTCGACTACGCCGAGCAGCGGGACGTGCAGGTCCCGGGCCATGTTCATCGCCTTCTTCACGATGAGCGCGGCGAGGTCCTGCGGGGTGAGCACGAAGACCATGCCGTCGATCGGGATCGTCTGGAAGACCGTCAGAGGCACGTCGCTCGTCCCCGGTGGCATGTCAATCAAGAGGTAATCGAGCGCGCCCCAGTTGACGCCGCCGAAGAACTGGGTGATCAGCCGGGTGACGAGCGGTCCCCGCCAGATCACGGGCGTCTGCTCGTCCTCCACCATGAACTGGGAAGACACGACCGAGATGCCGGTTCGGGAGATGGCGGGCTCGATCCCTTCGCCCCGGTCGACCAGCGGGCCGGTGAGCCCGTAGAGCTTGGGGATCGAGGGGCCGGTGATGTCCGCGTCGAGGATCCCGACCGCGAGGCCCCGACGCCGGAGCTCCGCGGCGATCAGCGCGGTGACCGACGACTTCCCGACGCCGCCCTTGCCACTGCCCACCGCAACGACGTGCCGGACCCGTCCCTTGTCCATGCGTTGCAGAACTCCCCGGCCCATCCCGCGAGCCGGTGCCGCATGGGGCGGCGCGGAGGCGGGATGACCTCCCGGAGCGTCGCCCGCGGGCGCCATTGTCCTTCGGACGGGGGCGTGGATATATAACGGACGGCCCGTCCGACGGCCCGGCTTCGAGGTTCCGATGAGCGTAGGGCAGTCCGCTGAGCTAGAGGAGCTGTTTCAGCCCGCGTCGGTCGCGGTCGTGGGCGCGTCGAACAAGCCCGGCAAGGTCGGGACGAGTCTCTTCCGGAACATCCTCCAGGCCGGGTTCCGGGGCGTGGTCTACCCGGTCAACCCCTCCTCGAAGAGCGTCTCGGGGGTTCGCTGCTACCCGAGCATCGCCGACCTTCCGGAAGCCCCGGAGCTCGGCATCGTCATCGTCCCGGCACCGATAGTGGCCGACGTCGTCGACCAGCTCGGCACGGCCGGCACGAAGGGGCTGGTCGTCATCACGTCCGGCTTCCGCGAGGTCGGCGAGGCCGGCGCCGTGCTCGAGGCCGAGGTGGTCCGGCGGGCCGCGAGGTACCGGATGTCGTTGGTCGGACCGAACTGTTTCGGGGTCCTCAACACCCACCCCGACGTCAGCCTGAACGCGACGTTCAGCGAGAACCTTCCGCGCCGCGGCAACATCGCCTTCGTGTCCCAGAGCGGCGCGCTGTGCTCGGGGATCCTCGCGTACGGGATCGCCGAGCGGATCGGGTTCTCCCGCTTCGTCTCGGTCGGGAACCGGGCCGGGGTGGACGAGAACGACCTTCTCCGCTCGCTCGGTCGCGACGAGGCGACCAAGGTGATCCTCCTCTACGTGGAGAGCCTCGCGGACGGGCGAAAGTTCCTCGAGGCCGCGCGCGACGTCACCGAACACAAGCCCGTGCTCGTGATCAAGAGCGGCCGCACCGCGGTCGGGGAACGCGCGGCCTTGAGTCACACCGGTTCGCTGGCCCAGTCGGGCCGGGACCAGCTCTACGACGCGCTCTTCGAGCAGTCGGGGGTCATGCGGGCCGACACGCTCGGAGACCTGTTCCGCACGGCCAAGATCTTCGCGACCGGGCTCGCCCTGGACGGTCCGCGCCTCGTCATCCTGACGAACTCCGGGGGCCCCGGCATCGTGGCGGCCGACGCCGCGATCCGCAACGGCCTCGAGCTTCCTCCGCTTCCGGTGGCGGTCCAGCAGGAGCTCACCCGACGCCTGCCGTCGATCGCGGCGGTCTCGAACCCGCTCGACATGACGGCGGACGTCCCGCCCTCGGCCTATCACGATACGCTCCAGACGCTCCTCTCGTCGCCCGAGATCCACGCCGCCCTCGTCATCGCCACCCCGACCGGCACGATGACGGGCGACGCGGTCGCCCAGTCGGTGGTCCAGGTGAAATCCGAGGTCGCGAAGCCGATCATCGCGTGCCTTTTCGGCCTTACCGACCTCTCCCGGGAGGTGCGGATCCTCGAGGACAACGGCATCCCGGCCTTCACCTTCCCCGAGGAGGCCGTCCAGGGCCTCGGCAGCCTGGCGCGGTACCATGCGTGGCGGACCCGGCCCCGCACCGAGGTCCGGTCGTTCCCGGTCGACCGGCAGGCCGTCCGGGAGACCCTGGAACGGGCCCAGCGGTCGGGCACCACCGTCCTCCCCGAATACGCGGCCCGCTCGCTCCTCGCGGCCTACGGCATCGCCTTCCCGAAGGTCGCCCGGGTGACGACCGTCGACGAGGCGGTCGGAGCGGCCGACGCGATCGGCTACCCGGTCGTGATGAAGGTCGCCTCCCCCGACATCTCCCACAAGACCGACGTCGGGGGCGTCGCGGTCGGCCTCCAGGACAGCACGATGGTGCGCGGCGCTTGGCAGCGGATGCAGGAGTCCCTGCGTAAGGCCGCGCCCACGGCCCGGATCGAGGGCTTCGAGGTCGAGGCACAGATCTCGGGAGGCAAAGAGGTCCTGATCGGGGTCCAGCGCGACTCGGGCTTCGGGCCGATCGTCGTCTTCGGGATGGGCGGGATCTACGTCGAGGTCCTGCGGGACGTCACCTTCCGGCTCGCTCCGCTCCGGCAGCTCTCGGCCCAGCACATGGTCGAATCCATCAAGGCGTTCGCGCTCCTGAAAGGGGTCCGGGGCGAGGCCCCGAGCGACATCCCGGCGCTCGAGGAAGCCATCGAGCGGGTCTCCCAGCTCGCGGTCGACCTGCCGCAGGTCTCGGAGCTCGACATCAACCCGATGATCGTGCGGCCCGCCGGGAAGGGCGTGGTCGCGGTCGACGCGCGGGTCGTGCTCGCTCCGTCTTCCAGATAGGAACGGCGGCTTTCAGTTCCTCGATCAGGAAGCGGGCCGCGGCGAACGCTTCCGCCCGGTGGGGGCAGGCGGCGCCGACGATGACCGACACCTCGCCCACCCGCAGTCGTCCGACCCGGTGCCAGAGGACGACGCGCCGGGTGCCGAACCTCCGATGCGCCTCGCGCTCGAGCGCGCGGAGACGCGCAACGGCCATGGACCGGTGGGCATCGTACTCGAGGGCGAGGACCGGGCCGGCGGCGGTCCGGTCCGGTCGGACGCGACCGGCGAAGAGGACGACGCCGCCCGCCCGCGGCCCTTCAAGCGCGCGCATCGCGTCGGCCGCCGACAAAGGACGGACGGAGAGTCGCACGCTCACGCTAGCCGCCTCCGTACGGTGGGTGGACCGCGAACTCGTCTCCCGGTCGGACCCGGGCGCCGTGGGTCCCGAGGTACTGGTCGTTGCGAACGAACCGGCTCGCACGGAGCGTCGGCCTCAGCTTCGGGTACTCGATGCCCAACTGGCGCACGAGCTCCTCCGCGGGGAGTCCGGCCGGGGGCACGGGCCAGTCGAGCGACCCCCGACCGACCGCTTCCCGAGCCGAGCCAAAGAGTAGCACTCGCACGGTCGAGGGAGCGCGAACCACGAGTGCGGTCCACGGTGCGACGCGCTAAAACCTGCGTCGAACGCTCCGGCGCGCACAACCGCTTAATACGCCGGACCGTTGAAACACGGAGATGACCGAGATTGCGGTCCGCATCGGCGGCCAGGCGGGAGATGGGATCGCATCGATCGGCGAATCCGTGGCGCGAGGATTCTCGCGCATGGGGCTGCACGTGTTCGGCCTCAACGCCTACCAATCGGTCATCCGCGGCGGGCACGTCTGGTTCCAGGCAAGGGCGTCGGACGCCCGCCCCTACTCGTCCGGGGACGCGGCCGATATCCTCTATGCGCTCGACCGCGCGACCGTCGACATCCACGCCCCCGGGCTCCGGCCCGGCGGCACGGTCATCTACGACCCGGAGAAGTTCTCCCTGACCGGGGTTGCGCTGCCGCCGGGGGTGACGGCGCTCGGGGTCCCGACGCTCGAGATGGCTCGCAAATTCACGAGCCAGTCGATCCTCCAGAATGCCGGCGGAATGGGAGCGATCGCATTCGTAGCGGGCATCCCGCTCGACCTACTGCATCAGGTGCTCTCCGACTCGTTCGGCCGCAAGACGGGGGACCTCGTCGACTGGAACCTCGGGGCGAGCGACGCCGGGTTCCACTACGCCGAGCAGCACGCGAGCGTCCACCCCCACGCGCTTCCAAAGAAGGGCGCGCCGAAGCTCCTTATGAACGGCAACACGGCGCTCGCGCTTGGCGCGGCGGCCGCGGGCTGCAAGTTCCTGGCCCAGTACCCGATGACGCCGGCCTCGTCCATCATGCACTGGATGGCCGCACACTCGACCCAGCTCGGCATCGTCGTCAAGCAGGCGGAGGACGAGCTCGCCGCCATCAACATGGCGATCGGCGCCTCCTTCGCCGGGGTCCGCTCGATGACCGCGACCAGCGGCGGCGGCTTTTCGCTCATGGTCGAAGCGCTCGGGATGGCGGGGATGACCGAGACCCCCCTCGTGGTCGTCGATTCCCAGCGGGCGGGGCCCTCGACCGGGCTCCCGACGAAGACCGAGCAGGGCGACCTCAACATGATGCTCGGGGCGGGCCAGGGGGAGTTCCCCCGCGCGATCCTGGCCCCGGCGACTCCCGCCGAGGCGTATCGGGCGATGATCGACGCGTTCCGGCTGGCGGAGGACTATCAGACCCCGATCCTGGTCGCGAGCGACCTGCACCTCTCGGAGAACTTCATGACGGTCGACCGCGAGGAGATCGATTTCGAGGTCCCCGTCCCGTCGCTGTTCGCGGTCCCGTCCGGCGCGCCGAACTACCTTCGGTACCAGTACACGGAGTCCGGCGTGTCCCCCCGGGCGATCCCGGGCCAACCCGGACTTCAGTTCATCGCCGGGTCGGACGAGCACGACGAGCGGGGCCACCTGATCTCGGACATCCACGGAGGCATCCCCCGCTGGATCTCCGAGCGCCAGAAGATGATGGAGAAGCGCATGAAGAAGCTCGAGGGACTCGCGCGGTCCGCGCCGGGGCCGGTCCTCGAGGGGCCGCCGAATGCCCCGCTCACGTTCGTGGCGTGGGGTTCGACGGTCGGGGCCGTCCGCGACGCGCGAGAGGAGTTGAGCGCGCGCGGGAAAGTGACGAACCTCCTGCGCTTCCCTACGGTCTTCCCGATCGCCGCGGAGGCGGCGCGCGCGGCGTTCGCCGCCACGAAGCGCACACTGCTCGTCGAGGCGAACTACTCCGGCCAGTTCGGCCGCCTCTTGCGGGCCGAGCTGGGGGTCACGCTCTCCGAACGCCTGCTCAAGTACGACGGCGAGCCTTTCCTTCCGCACGAGATCGTCGGACGCGCCCTGGAGATGATGTAGGATGGCACAGACGAGCGCGCCGACCCGGCCGAGCGGGCTCGGGACCGCCCTCCCGATCGTGGGCAAGTCCGACATCAAACCGACCTGGTGCCCCGGCTGCGGGGACTTCGGGGTCGTCGCCGCGATCGAGATGGCGGTCAAGCGTCTCCAGCTGCCGAGCCACAGCGTCGTGGTCATCTCGGGGATCGGCTGCTCGTCCAACCTGCCGCACTTCCTGTCGTCCTACGGCTTCCACGGGATCCACGGCCGGGTCCTCCCGGTCGCCGAGGGGATCCGGTGGGCGAACCACGGGCTCACCGTCATCGGCACCGGCGGCGACGGCGACGGGTTCGGCATCGGTGCGGGCCACTTCGTCCACGCGATGCGGCGGAACGTCGACCTGACCTACGTGACGATGGACAACCAGATCTACGGCCTCACGACGGGGCAGGCCAGCCCTACCTCGACGATAGGCCAGAAGACCAAGTCGACCCCGAACGGCGTGATCGAGAACCCGATCGACCCGATCTCGCTCGCGCTCGCGAGCGGGGCCACGTACGTCGCGCGGGGGTTCTCGGGGGACGTGAAGCACCTCGCCGACCTCGTGGCGAACGGGATCCAGCACAAGGGATTCGCGTTCGTCGATGTGTTCAGCCCCTGCGTGACCTACAACAAGATCAACACGTTCGACTTCTTCCGCCAGCGGGTCTACAAGCTCGAGAGCGCCGGCCACAACCCGTCCGACATCGTGGCCGCCTGGCAGCGCTCGCTCGAGTGGGGCGACAAGATCCCGATCGGCCTGTTCTACAAGACCGAGAAGCCGACATACGAAGACCTCGAGGAGGTCCTCGCGGCCGGCCCCCTCGCGCTCCAGCCGGCGGGACTCCACGGCAAAGAGAAGCTGCTGGACGAGTTCGTCTAGGGCGCGGCCGAGCCCGCGCTAGGGGCCGGTCCGGAGGAACAGGTACGCCGTTCCCGCGTGGTAGAGCATGGTGAACTCCGTCCGGTCGGCGAGGAACGGCGCCGGGGAGAACGCGCGCCAGAGGATGCTGTTGTTCCCCGTCACCAGGACGTAGCCGACCGAGAGGTAGGAGAGGGCGGCCTGGCCGCGGGCGTCGAGGGTTCCGTTCGAGAGCTCGTCGACGAGGAGGGTGTAGGAGGAGTTCACCCACGGCCAGCCGGGGGCCAGCGGATAGAGCAGGACGACGTGGGCCGCGTACCCCGGAAGGAAGTCGGCCGCGCTCCCGGGGGCGATCAGGACCCGCGCGCCGTTCGGGAGGTGGCTCCCCGCGAACTCGAGCAGGGCAAGGTCCTGGGCCGAGACGTTGCCGAAGTCGTCGTAGAGCGTCGTGAGGACCGGGGGGAGCGCGACCGGCGTCAGAACGACGCCCGGCACGACGATGATGAGCGCGACCGCGAGCGGGACGACCGCCCGCGTCGGGTCGAACGACGCCGACCCGCGGCGCGCGGTCGAACGCCGGCGTTCGGGACGGTCCGGCACGGCGGCCGGCCTCCGTCCGAGCCACCCCCAGAAGCGTTCCAGGGCGAGGACGAGCGGGATCGCGGCGATCAGCACGTAGACGGTGAACACCCACGTCGACACCTCGCTCGCGCTCGAGACCGCCGAGAACGCGACCGCCGGGCCGAACCCGGAGGAGGCGCCGTAGAGTACGGCGAGGAGGACGACCAGCGCGACCCAAGCCCCGACCGCCAGTCGGCGGAACCCCTCGAGGTAGCGTCCCACGGCGGACCCCGACCCCGCGAGGAGAAGGACCCCGAGCCCGCCCACGAGGAGGATCGCGAGCTCGAGCCGAATCGCAGGGATTGAGGAGAGCGCGGTGTCGCCGGCCCGGAACAGGAACGGGTCGAGGTACCCGAAGAACTGGGCAGCGGTGATCCCCGTCGGGTACCCGGAAGGGGCGGACGCCGCCCCGGGGACGAACCCCGGGCTCGTATGCCCTTGGACAAGGACGTACAGCGACGGGACGACCCCGACGAGCGCGGCCCCGACCGCCGTGGCCCAGCGAGCGAGCCACGTCAGAGGCTTCCCCGACCAGCGCGGGCGGCCGACCGCGCCCCCCACGAGGAGGGCGAGGAGGAGCCACTCCGCACCCACCGGGTTCAACGCGGCCGAGTACCCAACCAGCAGTCCGAAACCGATCGCATCGGAGGTCCGGGGTGGAGGCGAGCGGAACCAGGCCGTGGCCTGGCCCGCCAGCAGTAGGACGAGCGGGAAGGCGAAGACGAAGTCGTTGCTGCCGCCGACCAGCGCCCGCGTCGCGGGAGCGAGCCAGGCGAACACGAGCGCGGTCGCGAGGCCCGCCCGGTCGCTACCGAAGGCCCGGTGCCCGAAGACGAAACCGGCGAGCGGAGCGAGGGCGAAGAAGAGCGGAGTGACGAGGAGCGACGTGCGCGCCGCCGGAAGGCCGAACGTGAGCTGGGCCCACCCGAGCCAGACGGTCGTTCCCTGCGGGTAGAGGATCGCCGGGGTCGCGTAGGGCGAGAACGACAGTGGGATCGAGTGGTTTCTAAGGAGCAGCGCGGTGTAGGTGGTCAGCAGGCCCGAGTCGAAGGTATTCCCCGTTCCGACCGGGAGCGCGACCGCGAGCTCCAGGACGTAGAGCGCGAGCGCCGACCCGAGCACGAGGAGGTAGGCGGGACGGGCCAGGGCGCCGACCGTCCCCGCGAGCCGCTCCCCGAGGCGGTTCGGTCGGGGTCGAAGGGCGACGAGGAGGACGATCCCCACGGCGGCCGCCACGGGCACGCCGTACACGACGGGCGCTACGAACAGGCCGAAGGGGAGCGCCGCGAGAAGGTAGAGAAGGGCGCCGCCCAGGTAGAAGTCGATCAGCAGGCGTTCCAGTATCTCGGGGTCTCTCCAGGACGCGATCCGCCGCGCCGCGACCTCGCGGACGAACTCGCCGACCACCGCGGCGGCCCCGGCCCAGAGCAGAAGCCCGACGGCCCATGCGGCACCCGGAGGTCCGGGGAGGTCCACGCACCGGCGAGCCTCGCGCGACTTAAAGAACCCTGCCGAGGCCCCGCTAGGTATTTACCGTCCGGGAACAGCGAGCCGCCGGGAGAGCGTCGTGGGCACGGATTCCGACTCGGGGGTCCGGGAGGGACTATCGAGCGTGACCCGGGGCACGCTCTGGCTGCTGGTCGGAACGCTCTTCCTTGTCGGGCTCACCTTCGTCTATCGGGTCATTCTCGTCCGGGACATCTCTCCGGGAGCGTGGAGCGCCTTCTCGTTCGGCATCGCGCTCGCGGGCCTGCTCTCCGCGTTCGGAACGCTCGGACTCCCGAGCGCGGTCGCGCGGAACATCCCCTATGCGACCAGCGACGACGAGCGGCGCGGATACGTTCGCGGCACCCTCCTCGTGGGGAGCGTCGCGGCGGCCGGGATCTCGATCGCGCTGTGGGCCTCCGCCCCGGCGATCGGTCGGGCGCTCGGCCAGCCCGACATCGGCCTCGGTCTCCAGTACTTCCCGGTCGCCGTAGCGTGTTCGATCGTCGTGACGCTCATCGCGTCCATCTTCCAGGGGTACGAGGACGTCATCCCGAACGCCCTGTTCGTCCAGGTCGTCAACCCCGCCCTTTTCGTCGCCTTTCTCGGGGTCGCGGTCTTCGACCCCGCGCTCGGCCTCTCCTTCACCGACGCCCTGATCGCCTACGCCCTCGCGAACGCGCTGACCCTGGGGCTCCTGATCGTCTACCTCGCGATCCGGCTCCCTCGGCACCTGCCGGCCGGGCCGCGAGCGCCCGGGGCCATGGGCCGTCTCGTTCGGTTCGCGGCCCCGCTCTTCGTGGTCGGCATTATGGCCACCGTGACCGGTTCGGGCGACACGCTGATCCTCGGGGTCTATCACGCGAGCGAGGTCGGCACCTATGCCGCCTCGCTCACGCTCGCGCGGCTGCTTCAGATCGGGATCGGGGCCCTCGGGTACATCTTCCTCCCGGTGGCGGCGAAGTTCCTCCGGCAGAACGACGGTCGGTCGGTCGTGCTCACCTACACGACCGTGACCAAGTGGATGATTCTGATTTCCCTGCCGCTGTTCCTTCTCTTCTTCTTCCTCCCGAGCGCGTCGCTCGATTTCGTCTACGGTTCGAGCTACAGCCTCGTCATCGTGCCGCTCCAGATCGCGGTGCTGGGGGCGTTCGCAACCACCCTCGTGGGCCCGTCGAACACCGCGCAGGTCGCCTACGGGCAGACGCGGCTCCTGATGTACAACGCGGTGGTCTCCGGAGTGACCGACGTCCTGGTGTCGCTCTGGCTCGTCCCCAGCCTAGGGTACGCTGGGGCCGCGGTCGCGTGGGCCTGCGCCAACGCGCTCTACGCGGCGCTCTCCCTCGCGCAGCTCTCGCTCCTTTCGGGGGTCCATCCGTTCCGACGCCACTTCGTCGTCCCCGTCCTCGCGACGGGCCTACCGGTCGGGGTCCTCCTCGCGGTCTTCCACCCACGGATCCCTCTTCTCGCCCTTCCCGCCCTTGGGCTCGGCATCGCCGGCCTCTTCGTCGTACTGGTTCTGGTCACCCACAGCATCGACGACGGGGACCGGTTGCTGCTCGAGGCCGTGGAGCGCATCCTCGGACGCCCCCTTCCGTTCCTGCGCCGCCTCGGCCGGTACGGGCTCCCGGGCCGGAACTAGCCCGGTGTCGGTTCCGGCCGCGGCCGGTCTCCTCTCGCGGAAGTGGTCGAGCAGCAGGAGGACCACCCCGGCCCCCAGCAGGAAGAAGACGTACTCGGCCAGCGTGTTCGCAGTCGCCGAGTTCCCGACCGCGTCGACCACGGCGGTGATCACCAGGAGGACCAGCGCCGCCCCGATGGGGTAGCGCGCGTCGAGGCGCGCCCAGAACGAGTAGACCATGTAGGCGACGAGCAGCCCGAGGAAAACCTCGGTGTACGGAAATGCCACGCGCGGCCTCGCGGGGCGAGCGGTCGGGGGCTCTAAATCATATCTCACCCTCACCGCCGAGCGCGGGCCGAGAACTTGTCAGGCTGCGTCGACCGTTAGGATAACTCGAGAGGCGGCTCGTCAGGTTTACATAGGGCGGTCTTCATCCCCACTCCGGGAGTATTCTCCCGAGCGTTTCATGGTAACATCCTCCCGTGGCCGACGCATCGTACCGCTCGTGCTGGGTTTGGCCATGTTGGCGGTCGTGGTCGCGGCCGGTCTCACGCCCAACGCCGGGCTCGTGCAAGCCCAGTCGAACTCGCAGTACAACCAGTCCCCTTCCTCCTCCGGTCTCAGTCCTTGGGTCTGGGGTGCGATTGCTATCGTCGCGGTCGCGGTCATCCTCCTCGCCGCCCTCATCGCCCTGCGCCGACGCCGACCGCCGGCGGCCGCGCCCCCTCCGCCGATGGCGGCTTGGCAGGCCGGCCCGAGCGCCCCGACCGCCCCGGCGGCACCGCCGGCTCCCCCTGCCGCACCGCCTCCGCCCGCCGCCGCGCCCGCCTATCTCGAGACCCCCGAGGACGTAGGGGTGCCCCCTCCTTCCGTTCCGGTGTCGAAAGTGGCGGCCGCCGGGGCCGGTGCCGCCGCGGCCGGTGCCGCCGGTGCCGTAGAGGCCGAGCCCGACATCGACTCGCTGATGGCCGAGCTCGACAAGATCAGCGGCGAGATCCTCAAGCGCGCGCCGAAAAAGGGGTCCGGGACCCAGGCCGAGCCGACCGACGAAGAGCCCAAACCCTAGCGCGCCCCTCTTCCCCCCGCCCGGCGCTCTTTATGAGTCCCCGCAAGGTCTTCGAACGATGACCGAGACCGCGGCGGCCCCGAACGACGAGGAGCTCCTGACGGAGCTGCGCCGGGCGATCGGCCGGTCCCCCGAACGTCCCAGCGCGATCGAGATCGGTATCGCACTCTCGATCGCCCTCGGCCGTCGGCGGACCCCGGTGTCGTGCGGCGGATGCTCGGAACCGCTCGCGTTCGAGGGGATACCGGCCCGGACGAACCCCCAACTCTCGGTGCCGTTCCGATTGGTCTTCGAGGGATCCGCCGGGTCCTAGGAACACCCGCGGACCCAGGAGCTCTCCGATGGTATTCTCCCTGATCGGCAGCGTCGTGGACGTCGTCACGACGATCCTGCGGACGATCGGGCTCCCCGGCCTGTTCGCGCTGATGGTGGTCGAGAGCTTCGGCATCCCGCCCGTGCCGGGCGAGGTGGTCCTGCCGTTCACGGGGTTCCTGGTCGCGGAAGGAACGTTCTCCCTGGGAGCGGCCCTCGCCGTGGCGGTCGCCGGCGCGCTCGTGGGGTCGTTCCTCGCCTACGCGGTCGGACGATGGTGGCGCGAGCGGATCACCGGGGCCGGCATCGGCCATCTCCGGCTCGAAGCCCGACACCTCGAGCGAATGGACCGGTTCTTCGCCCGTCGCGGCGAGCTTACGGTGGCGCTCGCGCGTCTCGTGCCGGTCGCCTGCGCCTACATCTCCTATCCGGCCGGGACGGCCCGGATGTCGCCGGTGCGGTTCGGGGTCTATTCGTTCATCGGGATGATCCCCTACACTCTGGCCCTGATCTACGCGGGGATCGTCCTGCGGTCCCACTGGACGGTCATCACGTCGTACTTCCCCGTCCTCGACATCGTCCTGCTCGCCCTCGTAGCGATCGTCGTGGTTTACCTCATCCTCCAGATCGCCGGCGTCCTCGCTCCCGGCTGGCCGCCCCGTCGGGTTTCGCGCGCGCCGGCCGCCTCCCCCGGAACGGAGGGCGCACGACCTATCGCGGGGGAGCCGATCTCGGAGGCTCCTTCCGGCCGCCGTACACCGCCCGGCTAGTCGCGCCCGTCGGTCTCCTCGAGCGACGGGGCCTCGCCGGGAGCGAACTCGGGGCGCACGACCGATCCGGACGGACGGCCCACGTATTCCCCGTCCGCCACGACCCGTTCCCCGTCTCGGTAGTGCTCCCGAGGGAAGATCGCCTCCCTCCCCTCGAAGGCGGTCCATCCGCAGGGGGCGCGAAGCCGTCGCGCGTCGAGCCGGGTCCGGATCTTGAAATCGACGACGATCAGGTTCGCGCGATGCCCGGGGGCGATCCGGCCGAGCGGCTGGCCGAGCCAGCGCGCCGGACGGTCGCAGGCGGCCGCGACCAACATCGCGAGGTCGAGCTCGGCGGCCCGCACGCGTGCGAGGCCGAGCGGGACCATCGTCTCTACTCCGGGCATCCCGCTCGGGGCCTTCGCGAAGGGGAGCTCCTTCGCCGAAAGGGCGTGCGGAGCGTGGTCGCTCGCGAGACACGGGACCTCGCCCCGCTGGAACATCGCCCAGAGCGCCGCGCGCTCCGCCTCCGAACGCAGCGGCGGATTGACCTTGAATCGCGCGTCCCGACCGGACCGTTCCGAGAGGAGCAGGTGGTGAGGGGTGGCCTCGAACGAGACGCCCGCCGCTCGGAGCCGAGCGGCCGTGGGGGCGGTGGTCACGTGGGCCACGTGGAGTCGCAGCGCGGGCGGCGGCGGTAGCAACCGGTCCACGGCCGCCTCTTCCGACGCCGAGGGCCGGGCTGCGTTCCACTCGACCGGGTTCTGGGGAAGGAGGCTGTCGAGGAACCGTTCCGGCGCTTCGGCATGGACGGTGAGGGGCAGGCCGAGCTCCGCGAGACGGGCGAGCAGCGCCGGGAGCTCCGCCGGCGATGGGACCTCGTCGATCCCCGTCGTCGGGCTCAGGTAGAGCTTGAACGCCCCCGCGGTCCGGGCCAGCCGCTCGAGCGCCCGGGGCCGGGTCGGGCTGGCGTACAGGAGGACGTCGACCGCGGCCCTCCCGGTCACGAGACGGGCCTTGTCCTCGAGAAGGTCGGCGTCCGTCACCGCGGGGGTCGTGTTCGGCATCTCGCCGACCAAGGTCACCCCTCCCAGGGCCGCCTCGACCGTGCCGGCGGCGATGTTCTCGACCTCGGCGCTCCCGTCGGGCTCGCGCAGATGCACGTGGAGGTCGGTGGCGGCCGGCAGGATCACCGCGTCCCCGACGTCGTGGTGTCGTCCGCCCGACCGCACCTTGCCGACCGAGAGGATGCGCCCGGAGGGACCGACGGCGATCTCGACCGGTTGCAGGCGCCCCCGAACCCACGCCCGACCCGCCAACACCCACTCGGGGTTCGCCGTGCGCCGGGAGAGGGTCTCCCTCTCCTCTTCCGGGGCCGTCATCGCCGACGGAACGGAGGCGGACGTAAAGAAAGCAACTGCCGCCTCCCGCCGCAGGGCTTTTCTCTCCCGGCCCTTCCGAGGGCGATGGCGACCGTTCCGCCGCGGACGGGGTGGACCTACGCGGCCAGCGGGGTCGACGTCTCGGTCCGCGCTCGCGCGCTCGCGGCCCTCCTGGCCTCGGTGAAGTACCGTTCCCCGCCCGACCATGGCCGACCGGTCTCCGCCCCGGGTCACTACGCCGGTCTCGTTCGGATCGGACGGGAGACGATCGCGATCACGACCGACACGGTCGGTACGAAAGTGCTTCTCGCCGAGCGGCTCGGACGCTGGGAGGAGGTCGGCGAGGACCTCGTGGGCGTGAACGTGAACGACCTCGCCGCGATGGGGGCCCGACCGGCGGCGCTCGTGGACACGATCCTGTGCGGGCGGCCCGACGAAGAGGTCTTCCGCGCGATCGGACGGGGCCTTCATCGCGGACTTCGCGCGGCCCGGTGCGCCCTGCTCGGCGGCGAGACCGCGGTCGTTCCGGACATCGTCCGCACGACGGACCTCGGAGGAACGGCGATCGGGTTCTTCCCGCGGGGCCGACGACCGGTCACCGGTGCGAGGATCCGCCCCGGGGACCGGATCCTGGGCATCCCCTCGAACGGCGTCCACGCCAACGGGTTCACGCTCCTCCGCAAGCTGCTCGACGAATCCCGGATCGACCTCGCTGCGCCGCGCGCGGGGTCCCGGATCCCCGTCGGGGAAGAGCTCCTCCGCCCGACCCGGATCTACACTCAGACCGCGGACCTGCTCGCGGACCGGGCCGAGGTCCACGGGCTCGCGCACATGAGCGGAGGCGGAGTGCGCAACCTCGTCCGACTGCATCCCCGGGTCGCCTTCGTGCTTGACCGGTGGCCGGACCCCCCGTCCGTCTTCCCGTGGATCGCCTCGCTCGGGAGCCTCTCGGCCGAGGAGATGTACCAGACGTTCAACATGGGCATCGGGTTCGTACTGGTCGTCAGCCGGGACCACTTCGCGGAGACCCGTCGGCGCCTCGCCCGGGCCGGAGCTCCGGACGCGGTCGAGATCGGGCACGTGGAACGGGGCGACGGGGTCTCACTGCCGACCCTCGGCCTTCGCTACGTCGGGTATTCCTGAGCGCCGGACCCCGTCAAGGATGATGCCCGCCGCCGGACCCTCACCGCCCGCGGAGAAGGTCACCGGACGGTCGCGAGGGATCGCCGTCGTCCTCTCGCTGGTCGCCGCGCTCGGCTGGTCGAGCTACTACATCTTCGTCCTCTGGATCACTCCCGGGACGGCCCCCTCCGCGATCCTGGTCTATCCGTTCCTGGTCGGCGGGGTGGCGTACGCGGGCTGGGCGGTCGCCGAGGGGCACGGAAGGGAGTTCGCCCGCGTCTGGCGCGACCCGAGCGCGTACCTTCGGACCGGGCTCCTGGTCGGCATGCAGTTCTCGGTGCTCGCCGCGACGTACCTCACCGGACCGGTCGACGCCTCGCTCCTCTCTCTCATCGGCGACGTCGTGGCCACGCCGCTGATCGTGGCCTTCGTGCTCGGGCAGCATCGCAAACAGATCCGCTCCCGACTGTTCGCCGTCGGCCTCGTGGTCAGTCTCGCCGGGGGAACGATGACGATCGCGGGAGGACGGAGCCTGTCCACGGTCCACGGCTGGGGCTGGCTGGTCGTGCCGGCCGTTCCCCTGACGGTCGCGTTCTACTTTCTGCTCACCGCGCGCGCCAACGAGCGGGCGCCGGCGTCCGCCGTGGTCGGGCAGTCGATGCTGGCGGCGGGCCTGTTCTGCCTGGTCCTCGCGCCGCTGGTCCCGGGCGGATGGCCCGGGGTCGCCGAGGTCTCCGCCGGGCCGTTCCTCGTGCTCGCCGTTACCGGCCTCACGAGCTTCTTCCTCGCCCCGGCGCTCTACTTCGTGGCCCTCCACCGCGTCGGGCTCGTCATCCCGCCGATGCTGATGACCGCCATCCCGGTCTTCACGCTCCTGTTATCGGGGATCGTGCTCGGGCTGGCCTTGCCCCTCATCGCGATCCTCGGGATACCGGTGGCGATCGTCGGGGCGCTGTTCACCCTGCGGGCGGAGCGGGCCGAGGGACCCGCGCTCCCGGCGGAGTCGTCCCCTCCGACCGCCTAGACCGCCCGGGACCGGGCTCACTGCCAGTCGCTCAGGCTCTTGTTCGTGGTGCGGCGCTTCGGCCGCGAACCGACGTCGGCGAGCGGGGTGTCGAGCGTAGCGGCGGGTCCCGGCTCGGGCGGAGGAGCCCGCTCGCCTCCGCCGAGCCGACGTTGACGGGTCCCGCCGAGGAGCGCGGCGGCGTCCCAATCGTACACCTCGGTGACGCGGGCCAGGGTCTGCGCGACCCGTTCGGCATAGTAGTCCCAGTCCGCCTCTTTCGTGAACGGGCGCCCCTCCACCCAGGGCTCGATCTCCTGGGGGGTCTTGCGCGAGTCGGTCACGATCCACGCGACGCGCATTCCGGGGATCACATCGTACCCTTCGGCCCGTAGCTGCTTGAACACCCGGAGGAACGGGAGGCCCTCCCGGGTCGACTCGTTGTACTCACTCTCGGGACGGACGGTCCGCGCGATGACGAGACGCTCGACCGGGATCTGCTTGTTCCGGACGGCCGCGACGAGCTCCCGGGCCCGACGCACCAGACCCTCGGTGTCGCCGCGGAGCACGAGGTCAAAGACCTCGAGGAGCGCCTCGGACTGGTAGTCAAAGGCGTCCGTGCGGCGGGTCTCGTATCCGCGAACGACGAGCTCCTCCCGCGGCCAGACCGTCCGACCGACGTAGCGCTTCTTCACGCCGTGGGAGAAGAACGCCTCGTAGACCGACTGGAACTCGAAGGTGACCCCTTCGTGCGTGAACCGCTTCGCCACCGTTTCGCCGAACTCGCGCGCGCCCTCGAGCGAGGCGACCGGGGACCGGACGAAGACCGAGTCGGTGTCGGAGTAGACGACCTCGTGGCCGTCCGCTTCCAGGTCGCGGATGATGGACGTGATCGCCTCCCGGGCGAACGCGGTGATCGCCGCGCCGATGTCCTTGTTCGTGAATCGGTAGAAACTCGAGGCGAGCACGCCGTAGAACGAGTTCATCAGGACCTTCACGGCGTTCTGGAGCCCGTCGTAGTAGTCCGCGAGGTCCTTGGTCGGCGCTGCGCGTCCCTCCCGGCGGAAGCGGTCCCGATCCGCAAGCAGTTCCGCGAGGATCTCGGGAATGAGCCCGCGGCGCACGGAGGGAGCGAGGAAGCGGGCCCCCGACGGCGCCACGGTCGTTCCTTCGGGGGAGAGCGTGGTGAAGCAGAGGTTCCGGGAGATGATGATCGACGGGTACATCGACTTGAAGTCGAGGACGACCACCCAGCGGTACATCCCCGGCCGGATCGCGTGGACGTACCCTCCTTCGATGGGCGCGTCCCGCCCGCCGTAGTGGCTCATCGGGACGCCCACGCCCCGCGAGTCCGCGCGCGGGATGAGCATCGCATCGATGAACAGCGAGGTCCGGCCGTTCATCCCCTCCTCGAGCGGGAGCCGGGCGACCGTGGCGAGGTCCGCTGCCTTCTCGGTCGACCGCAGCCGTTGGAGGATCCGGAGCGCGAGGTCGGCGTCGTGCTCGCAGTACTCCATCACCCGCACCGGGTCGCGGGCCCATTCTTCCTCGATGTTGCGGCGGTCGACCGCGAGCTTCGAGTCCCCCAGCAGGGTCCGCGCGACGAACTGGAGCGTCTCCTGCTTCGGGCGGAGGTCCCGGCGGACGGACCACCACGCGTCCGCGACGGCCCGGCCGGTCACCTTCCAGAGCCGCTCGCCCATCTCGCGCGGTCCGGACCGTTCCCGCCCGAGGGCGAGGGTCCCGAGCCCGGTCGCCTGCGCCCGTTCGACCAGAAGCGGAAAGTCGTAGCCGCCGATGTTGTACCCGGTGATGACGTCGGGGTCATCGTCGATGACCGTCCGGACGAAGTCCTCGAGGATCCCCCGTTCGTTCTCGCCGCCGAGCCGGAAGGTCTTCCGTTCCCGACCCCCTCCCTCAGCGACGCCGCAGATCGTGAAGATCGTCCGCTGGCGGATGGCGTTCTCGATATCGAAGGAGAGCACGCGCAGCGACGGGCGGAACGGCTCGGCGGGGCGGATGTCGTGTCCGTCGGTGGTCACGACCCGGACGACCGTGGAGACGCTATACCGCGACCGGATCTCCTCGGGCTCGTCCTCCGCTTCGAAGGCGACCGTCAGTCCGAGGTGGTGGTCGTAGAGGAACCGGTGGACGAACGGGATGTCGCAGGCGAGCACGCTCGTCTCGTCCCCCCGCCGGCGGTACTGGTCCCGATACTGGGGAACGAGCCAGGGCCGGTGCAGCGTCACCCGGAGGGCCGGGCGGTCCTGGCCGCCGACCCACGTGACGATGTCCCGCACCTCGATGATCTCGGGGTCCTTCGCGAGCCGTTCCCGGACTTCGGGGGTGGGCTCGGTCACGACGAAGTACGGGCGGAAGCCGTAGTAGCGCGCGACGAGGGCCGAGCCGTCCCGGCTCCGGCCGAAGAGCTCGACAACGACGTCGTCGTCTCGAGCCTGGTAGGAACCTTCGAGGACGAACAGCTCGACCGTCCGCACGGAGGAGAGAGCCCGACCCCTGTTAAAGCGTCCGCGTCCCTCGCTCGGCCCACCAGCGGCGGAACGCGGCCAGGTCGTGCGTCCAGCGCTCGGCCCATCGGCGAGAGCGCATCGCGGCCGCCGGGTGGATCAGCGGGAAGATTGGCGGTCTCCGGCCTTCTCGCGGTCGGCCGGCGGCGCTCATCACGCGGGGAGCCCCCGGGTCGAGGGCCTCCAGCGCGTGGGCTCCCAGCGTCACGATCACCTGGGGTTCCAGGAACGCGAGCTGGCGGTCCAGGAACGGCCGGCAGGTTCGGGCCGCGGCCCGGTCGAACCGGTTGGCCGGGGGGCGGCACTTGAGGACGTTCAGGATCCCCACCGAGCCGTCCCCGAACCCCAGTTCCCGGATCGCCGCGTCCAGCCGTGCCCCCGAGCGACCCACGAACGGCAGCCCGAGCCGGTCCTCCTCGGCTCCCGGCGCTTCTCCCACGAACACGACCTTGGGGCGCAGGCTGCCGCGATAGACGACCGCCTGGATGCGGACGGCCCCGAGCGGGCAACGTCGGCACGCCTGGATCTCCTCCGAGAGCCGCTGCCAGGAGGCCGAACGGGCGGTGGAGGCCAGGCGACCGGCCGGGCCCCGGCCTTTCGGGGGCCGGGAGCTCGTGGAGGGGGGTGCACGTGTCATCGTACGGACGGTTTTCGGTGTGTCGTCACGGGACGCGGCACGGACCTTAAATAGGGCCACCCTGTGGCTCGGCCCCTTCGCCGAAAATGCCTCCGCCGTCCGGACTCAACACTGCGGGCCGCTTGGCCCGGCTCCGTCAGCGGAGACGCTGGTCGGACCGGTACTACAAGCGCCGTACCCTCCACCTGAAGGAGCGTTCGGACCCGCTCGAGGGGGCCCCCCAGGCCCGCGGGATCGTGATCGAGAAGGTCGGTGTCGAGGCGAAGCAGCCGAACTCGGCGATCCGCAAGTGCATCAAGGTACAGCTGATCAAGAACGGTCGCCAGGTCACCGCGTTCGCGGTCGGGGACGGGGCGATCAACTTCATTGACGAGCACGACGAGGTGCTGGTCGAAGGGATCGGCGGCCGTATGGGCCGGTCCTACGGGGACATTCCCGGTGTCCGCTACAAGGTGATCCAGGTGAACAGCGTCTCCCTGGACGAGCTCGTCCGGGGACGCAAGGAGAAGCCGGCCCGATGAGCGGAACGCCGGAGCCGATGCTGCCGTCCGAGGCCGTCGAAGAGCCGGGGCCGGTCGTCCAGCGCCCACCGCCGCCCCCGCCCCCTCCGTTCGCCGTGCCGCCGCTGTTCGGCAAGTACCCGTTCGAGGGGGTCGAGGTTCACGACCCCGGCCTTCTTCCGTACATGTACCTCCACCCGGTCTACGCGCCCCACACTGAAGGGCGGCTTACCGGCAAACCGTTCCTCAAGACCCGGATGCATCTCGTGGAGCGCCTTGCGAACCACCTGATGAAGGGCGGTAAGTTCACCGGGAAGAAGTCGAAGGCCCTCGCGACGATCCGCAAGGCGTTCGACGAGATCGCGCAGAAGGAAGGGAAGAACCCCCTGCAGCTCCTGGTCGACGCGGTCGAGAACGCCGCGCCGCGCGAGGAGGTCACCCGGCTCCAGTTCGGCGGGATCTCCGTTCCCCGGGCCGTGGATGCCTCGCCGGCCCGACGCCTGAACGTCGCGATCCGCAACCTGGCCCTCGGCGCCATCCAGGCCTCGCACAAGTCCACGAAGCCAATCCACTCGTGCCTGGCGGATGAGATACGCCTCGCGGCGAAGGGGGACCTGACGTCCTTCGCTGTGGGCCGGAAGGAAGAGGTCGAACGCGTCGCGCAGTCGGCGCGCTAGAGGCCGAGGAGGAGCTCCCATGACGCATATCCGAAGCGAGCTGGCGAAGGCCATTCCCGACATGATGCGGCGGATCGACAAGATCCGCAACATCGGGATCGTCGCGCACATCCATCACGGGAAGACGACCCTCTCCGACAACCTCCTCGCCGCGGCCGGCATGATCTCGGACGAGCTCGCGGGCAAGCAGCTCTACCTCAACTTCGACGAGCAGGAGCAGGCGCGTCTCCTCACGATCAACAACGCGGACGTCACGATCGTCCACGAGTTCGAGAAGGAGAATTACCTCATCAACCTCATCGACACGCCGGGTCACGTTGACTTCGGCGGCGACGTGACGCGGGCGATGCGCGCGGTCGACGGGGCGATCGTGGTCGTCTGTGCGGTCGAGGGCGTCATGGCCCAGACCGAGACCGTGCTCCGCCAGGCGCTGCGCGAGAAGGTGAAACCGGTCCTCTTCATCAACAAGGTCGACCGGGCGATCAAGGAGCTCAAGCTCACCCCCGAGTCCCTCCAGAAGCGGTTCACGACGATCATCGGCGAGGTCAACGAGCTCATCCGAAAGATGGCCCCGGAGGAGTTCGTCGACGAGTGGAGCGTCGACCCCCGGGACGGGTCGGTCGCCTTCGGGTCCGGCTACGAGAACTGGGCGATCAGTGTTCCCTACATGCTCCAGACCGGGGTCAAGTTCCCGGACATCATCGAGTACGTCTCGACCGGCCGCACGAAGGAGATCGCGCAGAAGGCGAAGATCAACGACGTCATCTTCGACATGGTCGTGCGGCACCTGCCGAGCCCCCACGTCGCCCAGCGGTACCGGATCCCCAACATCTGGAAGGGCGACATCTCGAGCACGATCGGCCAGGCGATGGCCAACACCGACTCCGAGGGGCCCACCGCCTTCATGGTCACCGACATCACGATGGACCCGAGCGCGGGCGAGATCGCCACCGGCCGCGTCTTCTCGGGCCGTCTCCAGAAGGGGATGGAGCTGAGCGTCGTCGGGACGAAGATCCGGGACCGGATCCAGCACGTGTCGCTCTTCATGGGCCCCGAGCGCCTGATGGTGGAGGAGGTCACGGCGGGCAACATCGCCGCCGTCATCGGCCTCACGGACGCGTTCGCCGGGACGACCATGGCGTCCTCGCCCGACATGGCCCCGTTCGAGGAGATCCGTCACGTTTCCGAGCCGGTCGTCACGGTCGCGATCGAGCCGAAGCGAATGGCCGACCTGCCGAAGCTCATCGAGGTCATGCGGAAGATCGCCAAGGAGGACGCGAGCCTGCGCGTCGAGATCAACCAGGAGACCGGCGAGCACCTGCTCTCGGGTATGGGCGAGCTCCACCTCGAGATCACCCAGTACCGGATCGTCAACGACTACAAGGTCGAGATCGAGGCGTCGAAGCCGATCGTCGTCTACCGCGAGGTCGTGAAGCATCCGGGCGGGCCGTTCGAGGGGAAGTCCCCGAACAAGCACAACCGGTTCTACTTCGAGGTCGAAGCGCTCCCGCCCGAAGTGATCCAGGGGATCCGGGACGGCGACATCCCTCAGGGGAAGTCGTTCAAGGACACGAAGACCCTCGTCACGAAGATGGAAGCGCTCGGGATCCCGCGGGACGAGGGACGGGGGATCGTCGCGGTCGAAGGGACGAACATCCTCTTCGACGTCACGAAGGGGATCCAGTACCTCAACGAAACGATGGACCTCATCGTGGACGCCTTCAAGGAGGCGATGAACCGCGGACCGCTCGCGAACGAGAAGGTCTACGGCCTCAAGGTCCGGCTCGTGGACGCGAAGCTCCACGAGGACTCGATCCACCGCGGCCCGGCGCAGACGATCCCTGCCGCCCGCTCCGGCATGTACGGGGCGATGGTGCTCGGAGACCGCCTCCTCCTCGAGCCGCTCCAGAAGGTCACCGTGAACGTCCCGCAGGAGGTGCTCGCGGGCGCCACGCGCGAGCTCCAACGGCGCCGCGGCGAGATCCTGGACATGACGAGCGTCGGCGACCTGCAGACGATCGTCGCCAAGGTCCCGGTCGCCGAGATGTTCGGCTTCGCCTCCGATATCCGTAGCGCGACCGCGGGCAAGGTGCTCTGGGCCACGGAGTCGATGGGCTTCGTCCCGGTACCGCCCGAGCTCCAGGTGGGCGTGGTCGCGGAGATCCGCCAGCGTCGCGGGCTCAAGCCCGAACCGTACGACGCAGCCTACTATTCCGGGTAGACCCCGCACGGGGCGGCCGCCGGCCTCGGGACCCCTTCGGTCGGGCGCTGACGGCCTCCGTGCCATAAGAGGGCACACTCCCGTCCTGACCACGCAGCCTCGGTACTCGCGCGGACTCTCGGCCCAAGACCTGCTCGCTCGCTCCAGGTCGACGCGCGCGATGGGCGCGCCTCGGGGAGTCGAGACCGCCGCTCTACCCGCACCAACCGAGCGGCGACCGCTTCGAGCGCCCGGCGGTTACCGACGTAGCCACGGAATCCGAGTCAGGTCCGAAACGGGAACCGCGACGCCTCCGGCGACCGGGAAGCATCGGTGACCGTTGGCCGAGCGAAGGGCTTCCGTCCGGGTCGTGCGAGGGCGGCCGAGCCAACCGCACCGGTCGCACCGAGCACGGAAACTGAAGCTCGGTTCGGGAGGGTTCCCCGGTCCCGGGCGACGCGCGGTGATCTCGATCACGCGAACCGCGCGCGACACGGGTCGGGGCTCCCCCGGGACGTACACCGCGGCGACGAAATGCTCTCCCACCTAATATGGCAACCAGATGCACTGACCGGTGGAACCAGTTCGAGCCGGCACGCTGGCGGTTCGAGCCGTCCCGAATCCGATTCGTAGTGTCGCGATCGGACGGTCGCGCGGTACGACTTCGTGAGATCAATGATGGTTCATCGGTCGCTCCGACCCCGGTGCGTTCCGGGAGCGAGAGACCGTGGATTGGCTACGTGCCCTGTAGTAGGTTGCCGATGGCGGGTTGGCGGTCACTTGCTACAGGCTGTAGTAGGTTCCGTAACGGCGGGCAGAAGCTACTGGGCTACGTGGTACTCTTGGAAGTCCGAAAGGGCGCTGTCGGCGGCTCGGTGAGATTGTCCAACGTCCGCTGGCCTCGGGGTCGTGGTCCCTCGGCCGAGCGGGAGCGGATCGGCCAGGCCCCCTCGTGGTCGAGCAACCAGCGCTTGCGCCAGAGGCCGAGCCCGTATCCGGTGATCGAGCCCCCGACCCCGATGACTCGGTGGCAGGGGATGATGATCGGGATCGGGTTGCGGTGCATCGCCCCTCCGACCGCGCGGGCAGCACCCGGGTAGCCGGACCGCCGGGCGAGCTCGCCGTACGTAGTGGTACGTCCGGCGGGTATGGCGCACAGCGCCTTCCATACGGCGAGGTCGAACGACGAGGCCGAGTCCGGGTCGGTCTCGACCTCGAAGTCGGTCCGTTTCCCTCGGAAGTATTCCTGGAGCTGCCGGGGTGGGCTCCCGGTCGGGAACGGCGGCTTGTGCCGGAGCGCGCCCGGCGGGAGTCCGGTCTGGGCCACGCCGTTCTCGAGCAGGTCGACGACGCGCACGCTCGGGCCCTGGTAGACGACGCGGAACGTGCCGATCGGCGTCGGGACGTCCGCGTAATCGACCACGGTCATCGCAAGGGCAGTCGTCCGGACCCTTATCTCAATTTCAACCGGCCTACGGCCCTTCGAGTCCGGTCCCCGTGATGCGGAACTCGGCCGAGCCCTCGGGGAGGGAGCGGTGCTTGACGAGGACGACCCGTCGGCGGTTCCCCGGAAGCCGGTCGAACCGCAGGATCGTCTTGGCCGCGTGGTTCAGGAACGAGCCGCCGAGCGGCTCGAGCGTCCCGTCGCGGACGCTTCGCCAGACCTGGTTCGTGAGGAGCGCGGGGACCTGGGCACGCAGCGCGGTCGCGACCAGGTCGGCGACCGAGAGGGAGAGCGCCTGGCGCGCGTCGTCCTCGTCCGGGCCCGAGAGCGAGAGCCGATAGTAGTGCGTCCCGGAGTCGACGACGATCAGCCCGACCGGCCGCTTCCCCTCGCGGGCGAGGGCGCACGCCGTCGCGACCGCCCTCGCCTGCTCCTCGAGGTTCTTCGGCGTCGAGAGGAGGAAGCGCTTCAGGAGCCGGTCGAGCGAGTCGCCGGCGATCGCACGCAGTCGGTCGACGCTCACGCCCTCGGTGTCGACGTAGAAGACCCACCGGTCCTCGCGCGCGACCCGGAGCGCGACCTCGAGGCAGAAGAGGGTCTTGCCGCTCCCGCCCTCCCCGTAGATTTCCGTGAGCGAGTCGGTCTCGAGCCCTCCGCCCAGGAGCCTATCCACGGAAGGGATCCCCGTCGAGAGGCGGTCGGCGGCCATCGGCGTCGCACACGGGCGGAGGAGCTTAACCTATCGGCCGGCGACCGGATACGTCGCCCCCAGCTCGGGGTACCGGACGCCGCCGACCGCGGCGCGGAACGCTTCGGGATGCTCGGTGTGGATCGGGTAGACCGCGGTCGGGTGGACCGAGCGGATGATCTCGAAGAGCTCCGAGGCCGACGCGTGCCCGCTCGCGTGCATCTGGTGGAAGGCGAGCCCGAAATGGTCGAGCCAGTTGTGCATCACGTGGTCGCCCACGTCGTCCTCGCTGAACGGCTCGCTCATCGAGTGGATGAACGGCGAGCCCTTCGGGGGTCGCAGGTCGATCAGCTCGGGAAAGTGCATCAGGTCGAGGGCCAGGAGGTACTTTCCGTCGCTCGCCCGGACCTCGTCCGAGGTGAGGGCCCCCTCGAGCAGCGGCCGCTCCCAGAGGAACGTGCGCTTCTTCTTGCGACCGTAGACCGCGAGATCGGCGGACTTCCCGGGCACCGGCACGGTCCCGTCCGGGAAGAGGGGAGCGACCGCCGAAAGGAGGTAGGCGGTGCGAGGCGAGACGACGAGCGAACGGTCGGCGGCCCGGGCGGCCGCGTAGAGCGTGGAGAGTCGGTCGACGTCCCGCGGATAGGTGCACGCGAGCGCGAGGGGAGGCCGACGCTCGAGGAGCCGGTCGACCTCGTGACGGACACCCTCCTCGGAGAGGTTGCGGCGCGGGTCCGGGCCAGCGCGCGTCCCCTCGATCAGGAGGGCCGCTGGCCGCTCCTCGGCCGCGGCGCGGAAGAACGCGTGGGTGTCGGCGGCCCTCGGACCGTGGTGGCGGAAGTCGCCCGTGTAGACGACGGTCCCCTCGGAGGTCCGGACGAGGAATCCGTAGGCGAACGGGATCGAGTGGTCGACCGGGAACGGCACGACCTCGAGGCGGCCGATGCGGACCGGCGTCCGGTCCGCGAAAGTGCGCCAGTCGTGGTCCCCGTACCGCATCAGGGTCGAGCTCTCGATCGCCTTCAGGAGCTCTCGAGTGCCCGACCCCACGTAGACCGGGATCGAGGGGTCGACCAGGTTGAGGTATCCCGCGTGGTCGGCGTGGGCGTGGCTCACGAAGATCCCGTGGACCTCCGGGGCCTTCCACGCGAGTTCCGCGTCGGCGAGGGCCTCGCGGGAGTAGAGCCCTTCCACGCGGGGCAGGAGCCCGAACTCGAGGAGGTCCTTCGCCGGGCTGGTCGACCGAGGCTGGAGGTAGTCGACATAGTACTCCTCCATTTGAGGGGAGAACGAGGGGCCGAAGTCGAAGAGGATCCGGTCCGGGCCGTCCTCGACGAGGATCTTGTTGCCCCCGATCTCCCGGACGCCGCCGAGGAACGTGATGCTCGGGCCCGGCATCGCTGCCCCGAGCGAAGGACCCGCTTAGACGTTTGGCACGACGCCCGGACCGACGGTTTTAGGAGGTCGGCCGGATACTCCGAGCGCGGGGCAGCATGGGGCTGACGTACGTCGGGATCCGCGTCACGGACCTCGACCGCTCGCTGCGGTTCTACGTCGAGGGGCTCGGCCTCGAGGAGGGCCGGCGGGGCACGATGAGCCATGGCGGTACCTTCGTCAGCCTCCGGGACCCCGTGACCAACGTTGAGCTCGAGCTCAACTTCTATCCTCCCGGCTCCCCCTACGCAACGCCCTACGAGCCCGGAGAGGGGCTCGACCACCTCGGGTTCGACGTCGCGGACGCTCGGGCGACGATCGACCGGCTTCGGGCGATGGGCGCCCCGGTCGCGGTCGAGCCGTGGCTCGAGGAAGGACGCTACTGGATCGGCTTCGTCGAGGACCCGGACGGCCTCTGGGTCGAGGTGGAGAGCCCGTTCGGCCCCGCGGGCGCGCCGCCTACCGCGCCTTCAGGACCTTCTTGACGTTCGGGTGTTCCTTCGTGAAGATCTTGCCGCCGCAGTTGTCGCAGCGGACGCCGAACAGATTCGCGTCGGACGGAAGGGCTTCCCCGCAGCGGATGCACCGGAACATCGTCGTTCTACCGAACCGGGGGGCTTAAGCGTTACCGGACCCGGTTCCCTTCTCGGTGCGCGTGATCGGCGGAGGCGCCTGAAAGACGTACGCGTTGGAGGCGAATCGCGTGCCGCAGCGGCGGCATTCGAAGATCCCGCTCGCGACCCGGTGGAGGGTCACGGTGGAGCACCGGGGACAGGCCGAGGCCTTCGCTCGGGCCCGGTCGATCTCGAGCACCCGCCGTCGGATACGGATGCCGTAGCGGGGACCCATCCAGCCGGTCGAGCCGACCTTCTTCGTGCGCTTGCTCACGGCCCGCCTCCTTTCGCCAGCTCGCGCAGGCGCTCGCCGTGGACCAGCGCGCGCCGGGCGATCTCCTTCACGTCGTCGGGCGAGAAGGCGCCGACCAGCCCCTTCTGCATGGCCACGATATGGCCGGTCTCGTCCGTCGCAACGGTGAGCCGTCCTTGCGCCGCCTGCTCCTCGTCGAACGTCGGGTCGACCACGATCGTGTCGCCGAGACGGACGAACGTGCATTCGATCGGGAGATGCTGGACCTCGAGCGGGTAATCGGCCTCGGCGATGCCGAACCGCTTCGCGGGCACGGTCGTGTGCGCGAGCGCGCTGACCGCGGCGAGCAGCGAGGCGTCGATGAGGTTGCCCGAGTGGTCGAGCACGTGGACGTCCGTGAAGCAGGTCCAGCACTTCTCCTCGGGGGTGACGCAGAGGCGGGTCAGGTCGATCGTCTCGGCCGCGCGGATCGCGCGGTCGACGACCCGCGAGACCTCGATCGCCCCGGGCTGCGGGGGACCGGGCTCGAACGTCGGGTTCGAGAGCGGGATCAGTTCCGCGTTGGTCGAGAGCACGCCCGCGTTCGGGGTGTCGGGGAACGGCTTTCCCGGCTCGAGCTTGATGCCGGCCAGGACCGTCGTCTCTCCGAGGTGAACGAGCGCCGAGCCGTCAGCGGACGCGACGTACCCGGGCTCGATCGTGATCTTCCGGTACTCGTCAGGACCGCGCCCGTCCAGGCGCTTCCCCTGGGCAGCGAGGTCGAGGATGTGGGTCGTGCGGATTTCGGCGGCGACCTCTCCGCTCATGCCGGACCTCCCGGCACCGCGGTGATCGAATACCGATCGCGGAGGGCCTGCTTCATCTTCTCGTAGATCGCGCGGCACCCCGTCACGCCCAGGTCGAGGGACTGGGCGAGCTCGTCCTCGGTCATGTGACCCTCCATCTGGAGGAGCACGAGCCGACCGGACTGTGGCACCAGGGCCATCGGAAGGTCGGCCTCACCGAAGTTGTCCTCTTCCTTCCTCAGGTCGAGGGCGATCGCACCGCCGACCTTCCCGACCGCGACCGCGGGCAGGAGGTCGACCATCGGGATCCCGGCGTCCGCGAGCGCGACCGAAGCCGCGACCAGCCCCGCACAGCGGGTGCCGGCGTTCGCCTGAAGGACCTCGATGTAGATGTCGATGCTCGTTCGGGGGAACTCCTCGGCGAACACGACCGACTCGAACGCCTCCGCGATCACCTTGGAGATCTCCTGGGACCGGCGGTCGAGGCCCGGTCGCTTGCGCTCGTCGACCGCGAACGCCGCCATGTTGTAGCGGCACTGGATGACGGCCTTGTTGTTCTGCTGGAGATGGCGCGGGTGGACCTCGCGAGGCCCGTAGACCGCGGCCATCACCTTGTTCGCTCCCCACTCGACGAACGCCGACCCGTCGGCCTGGTGGAGCGCACCGGCCCGGATGTGGATCGGTCGCAGCTCGTCGAGTTTTCGCCCGTCGATCCGCAGGCCCTCGGGGCTCAGCAGGACGGGCACGTCTTTCGCTCCTACGCTTCCCATAGTTCTCTCTCCTTACTCGTGAGTACACGTCAGTTCAGGTCAGGATTGGCGTCGGCATCCTCGGGGCCCTCGTCGGGCTCGGGAGCGCCCTCCCCTTCTTCGTCCGGCGCGCCCGGCGCCACGGGGGCATCGCGGTGGGCGCTCTCGCGTGGCGGTTCCTCGGCTCCGGCCTCGTTCGTGGGCATGGTGGCGAGCAGGTAGCTCT
>Ga0326728_10002146_pt1 | contig 66876 bp, 54 predicted proteins | sample MB3enrmetagenome_FD_207602 | JGI IMG/M metagenome (GOLD analysis project Ga0326728, IMG submission 207602) | Lab enriched peat soil microbial communities from McLean, Ithaca, NY, United States - MB31MN | ecosystem: Environmental > Terrestrial > Soil > Wetlands > Peat | place: USA: New York... | reverse complement strand
ACGGCCAAAAGTTTCTAAGGGGCGGCCTGCAGGCCGATTCGAGTCTACGCAACCATTACCGCTGTCTCGGCCACCTTGCTGCGCGCGCTCGCCAGCACCGCCTGTTTCCGCATCAGCATATCCTTGAAGGCGCGGTGATCGGTGTGCGCGATTTCAGCCAGGAGATCCCGCTCGGCGTGTTCGAGAACTTCGCTGAACAGATCGAGTTCCCACTCCGTAAAGCAAGGCTTCTCTTGCAGAAGCCTGGTGGCAATCGCCTCGAGAAGTTTCGCCGTGTACTGCAGTTCATGCTTGAAGGCAGCGTGGTCGGTGCGGGCGATTTCCTTAATCAATTCGCGATTGCGGCGGGCAACGATTTCCGCCAGCAACTGCCCTTCCTCCGGCGAGAACAGCACTTCTACCGCAGGCCCATTCCCGACTGGGCGTTTCAGGGACTGGCTGGCGGCACCCGCCGGGCGCAACCATTCCTCCTCGTACCCGCGCGCGGCATTTAACAGCGCGCGGTCGAAGAAGCGTTGCACTTGCCGCAGCAATTCGAGTTCTCCGAACAAGTTCAGCGCCTCGTCGGCGACCCGTTCGCTTTGCAGGAACTCCCACAGGTGTTGCTTGGTGATGAGCAGGGCCGCAAAGAAGTGGCTGAAGGCAACCCCTTGCGACGCGCGCCGGCGCCCCAGGTTCTGATAAACGCGCTCGATGTCCTGCTCGGTCTGTTCCAGCAGCCAGTCGCCCAGATTGCGGTAGATTTCGTACGTGCGTTGGTGCAATTCGTCGACAGGCACCTTGCGCAGATCGCTCATGCGGCTTGAGGTCAGAAACTTGTTAAGCAATCCCCGGGCGATTTCGTCGGCATGTTTCTCAATGAGTCGAACTAAGCGAAGGCCGATCATGGCAGTCTCCTTAGGCTTCGGGCCGGACGTGCGTCCGGTGCTGGCGGTTCTCCCGAAGAAATGCTGAGAAATTCCCTGTGAGCGCTGCGGAAAGGCTCTGTGCGGGCACGGATGAACATGGTGCGCACCTCCTTGCGGAGATTCGCTCCCGATATATGCAGAACCTTACTCTAAGCCTAAAGCCATTGCGGTGATATACATCACCGTGCTTCCGCCCGCGAATTTAGGATTTCGGAATTCGGATTTGGGATTGGAGCTGCAACGTCCTAATTACACACCAACTGCACGCGCCGAAAAATCCTGAATCCGAAATCCCCAATCCCAAATTCGCTCCAGCCGCTTCCCGCGGATCGCGAGGCTTCTAATGCACCACCTGCTCCCAGCGCGGGCAGGGACGCTGTGCGAGTGGCGTCTTCCAAGCCTGGTAGTTTGATTGGTCAATCAAGAGCACGGGCACGTCAATCGCCTTCGGTACGGGCTGTCCCCGCAGGTAGCGAATGGCGGCCTCGGTCGCCAGGCAGCCGAGCTTAAAGGTGCTGAAATCGACACTGGCCAGCATGCGGCCGTTTTCGATGAGCTTAATCGCGTCCTCCAGGCCATTGGCCCCGACGATCTTCGCCGTGCGATGGACCTCGTCCAACGCGTCGAGCGCGCCAAACGCCATCACATCATTGGCCGCCCAGATACCGTCAATGTGCGGATACTTCGCAAGCATCGCGGCAGTAAGCCTCCTGGACTCGGAGCGCTGATACATGCCGATCACGGAATCCAATAGTTGAATTCCCGGAAACTCGGCCAGCGCGCGGTGCAGGCCCTTGACTCGGTCACGGCTGGTGGGCGCGCCCGGGTTGCCTGCAATGGCGACGACCCGCCCCTTGCCTCCCAGCGCCTGGAATAACGCTTTCGCGCCCAAATGACCCACGGCGACATCGTCGGAACCGATAAACGTGACGAACTGGCCCTGCATGGGATTGACGAAAAGCACCACCGGTATTTTGGCCGCCGCGAATTTCTGCAGGTCGCTCATCATGGCCGCATCGTCCACCGGGGTGAACAGAACAATATCCGGCCGGTCCTTGAGCGCCTTTTCCACCAGCAGCTTCTGTTCTGTCACATCGTCGGGCTTTTCCGGCACATAGTGAATTGTCTTGGCGCCATACTCGTGGGCGACACGATCAGCCGCCATCCGGGCAGCCGCGTAAGCCGGATTCGTAAAATTCTTGGTAAACACCGCAATCACCGGTTCCTGGGATGACGCCGCGGCCTTTGTGGCGCCAAGGCAAAGCCCCGCAAGAAGAATCAGAGCCAATTTCTGCATGGTTGTTCCTATCGCCCCTAAAGGAATTCATTCCGGCCAGTAGCTCAGGTAGTCTCGCATACTCCGAACCGGCGTTTCTACCGCCGAGGTAACGGTTTCAATACTGATGCGACCAATGCTAGCCGATTTCGACAGCCACCCGCTCCCTGGCAAAAGACTCTCGCAAAATCCTCTTGACACGAATCGATCTGCGAAAGAGAATTCGTCCGCATTTCAATGGAAATCGTTGCGTATTAATAATGACGATGCCGAAAGTACTCAGCATTGGAAGCTGACTGCTGAGTGCTGACTGCGGATGCCGAGGTGCTTCCCATGAATACACCCGCACAAGCTGCCGCCTTAGAGAAGATGGTCTTTCGCAATACCCATTGCAAGCTGGGACGCAACATTTCGGTCACGCCCGCCAACAGCACGAACCGGCATCTCGCCTATGGCCGCATTATTCTGAAGGCGGCCATTTCCGAGGTGAGCTTCGCCAACGGGGAACGCGAGACCGGCCTGATATGTCTTTCCGGCAGCGCCACCGTCCAGGTGGGGGCGCCGCGCTATCAATTGGGAGAGCACGACGCCATTTACATTCCCCGGGACAGCCAGATTGCAGTATCGACCAATGCCGAGGTGGACCTGGTCGAGCTCTCCGCGGATGTCGAAGGCCGCTATCCTTTGCAGTTGGTGTCTTACGCGGAGATTTCCAAGGATCCGTCGCTGAAATTTACCGCCGGCGCGCCCGGCCAGCGCCGGCACCTCAATATCCTGCTGGGGAAGAATGTTGAGGCAGGACGCCTGGTGGCCGGCTTCACGAATTCGGAGCCCGGCAATTGGACCAGTTGGCCGCCGCACGAGCACGGGGCGATGCTGGAAGAAATGTATATCTATATCGACATGCCAGCCCCCGCCTTCGGCCTGCAATTGGTCTACAACAACACTGAATATCCGGAAATGGTGATCCCGGTGCGCGAGGGCGATGCCGTCCTGATGCCCAGCGGGTATCACCCCAACGTCTCCGTTCCGGGACACAGTATTGGCTTCGTGTGGGCGATGGCAGCGCATCGCGAAAAGCTCGACCGGCAGTTCGGAGTGGTGAAGGTCCAGGCCGAGTTCAGCCAGGCGGGTTCAGGCCTGGAAGCCAGCCGTAAGTAAACGGTCTGGCAAACTCAGAGAGTAAGGACAGGTAGTACGTAGTCATTCCCATATATCAATAGAAAGAACGAGGACATGATATGTCACACACTATCGGGTACGCCGCGGTTGGACTGATTTGCGCGGTTTTGCTGGTGTCCCTTCCGCTGCAAGCTGCTGAGACTTCTCCGGCAGCCACCGCGGTTGCCAGCAACGTCGAAGCCCTGCGGGTCGCCATGGTGGCGGGAAACGAGAAGGAGTTGAATGCCCTGACGGACGATCACCTGACGTATGGGCATTCGCACGGGATGGTCCAAGACAAGGCTGCATTCGTCAAGTACCTGCTTGGCCCGAAGGCGCCCGGCAAATTCAAATGGATCAAAATTTCCGATCAGACGATTGATGTGGTCGGCAACGTTGCCCTCGTCCGTCATAAGTTTGACGCGGAAAATGAACTTCCGGACGGCAAGATTACCAAGGCCCACATCCTGGTGCTGCAGGTGTGGAAGAAGCAAAAAGGGAACTGGAAACTGTTGGCCCGGCAAGCCTGTCCCCTGGATTAACCGAATCGCGGGCGGGCAGCGCCGCTACAGCTTACGTACATAAAGCGCAGAGACGGCCACGGCGACAAGCAGCAGGATTGCTGTCGACAGCGCCAGGAACAACTGCTGCGTCGCCGGCGGCAGGGGGGCGTAGTCGCGTCGCAACCATAGGTTGTGACCGACGGCTAAGATCCCCGCGATGACCATGGCCCAGCCGCAGAAACGGTTGGCGCGATACTAGACTTGTGTCGAGGAGAAGGTCTTGCGCGTTCGGTAACCGTAAAACCGATTGGGCGGAACCAGCCCCAGCGCCATCGGTATCCCAAGCAGAACTGCCAGCCCGGGCAGGACATACGCGAGCAAAAGGAGTTTCGGGTCCATCAAGCTGAATGTAGCCCCTTACGACATGGATTTGGGCAACGTTGCGCTATCCGTGATGCAGAGCTTGAACCGGTTCTGCGGAATATAGATTTCCTGGAAATATACCGGCATCCTCTCCGAACTCGCCAGAATGTCCAGCATTAATCCCACCGCCCCCTTGGCCAGCCTGAGCGCGCGGGAAATTGCGTCGGGGAATGTTATCACCTGCATCTGGTAGGACATTTCTGTGAACGAAACATTGCATTCCCGGTGAAGAATAGTCTTAAAGTTCACCGAACTGAGTTCTTTGTTTGACTTTCGCAGGAAAAGTGCATATTTATCTGCCGCTAGAAAGAAGCGGTTGTAAACCAGAAACTCGTCGCCTACGTTGATCTTGCGATCGATTTGAATCAGATTGCCGCCGCGGGGAGACAACAGTTTCGCCCAAGGAGTCATTCGCCGGGTGGTTCTTTTGGATACGACCGAGGGATAGACCGGCAGATTGGTACCCTCCTGGCTGCAAAAACGCAGGTGCCAGGGATCGACCATCTGGGCCCGGTGGCTGGTAACAAAGGTGCCGTGGCCGGGACGGCGCCGCAACACGCCTTCCTCTTCCAAGGCATTGAGCGCTTTTTGTACCGTCCCCAAACTGTAGGGAGTTACCCGCGCGATCTCCACCTCGGCCGGGATTTGTTCCCCCGGTTTCCAGAAACCATCGCCAATGGCGGCGCGCATGATTTCGCGCAGTTCTGCATACTTGGGCAGGCCTTTCAATTCGGCCATGCGATATTTGCCGTAAAAGTCGGTCTTCATAGAATCTTCGCGCGCGGTGTAGCGCTGGCGTCCGCGGAGGCCAGCGCTACCGGATACGGCAACCGCAAATTCGCTCCAGAGCCCGCCCCATTGTATCCGAACGATCGTTTCTCCTGAGCGGCCAACACTCCATAGCTATATAGTGCCACGACACCCTGTCAAGAGCAAAGAACTGCGGTATTTTCGCAGAGAGCCGGGGAGTTGCGGCATTCCGGCCGGGAAAACCGTGTTACATTCGACCCGGTTCAGAACCCAAGATTTGCGACTATCGGCCGCGAAGTTGGGACTGCCTGGCGGCTCAAACCGGCGGTCCCGCCCGCTTTGCTGAAGCGACCTGGAGGCGACACCGGATGCCGGCAAATATGACACAACCCATGCAGTCTCAGCTTATCCTCGATCCGCGCGGTGAGCAGAAGCGTCCTATGCTGAAATTGGCTCCCCGCGTAACCATGGAGACCCTGAAAAAAGGTCCGGTGGTTTTCTTCGACAACACGAAACTCGGATTCTGCAATTACATGCAGGTCTATCGGCGGCTGAAGGCAAACTTCGCCAAGGATGGAATCACCAATCTGGTCGATTACCGGGAAACGGTACGCGGAAAATCGACGCAGGGCCTGAAGGGCGTGGCGGCAAAGCTGGCGTCGTTCAAGCCGGTGGCGGCCATTCTGGCTCTGGGCGATGTCGGTACCAGCCCGTTGACGACCATTGTCACCATCGAGATGGAAGAGCTGGGCATCCCGAGCGTCTATATCACCTCGCCTCCGGGAACCGACCTGGTGAGGGGCGTTGTTTACTACCGTGCCGGCCAACTGTGTGTCTGCCCCATCGACATCTATCAAGGCAGTACCATCGAGGACATCGACAAGAAAGTAGATGAGGTGATGCCCGTCATCTACGATTCCCTCACTCTGCCGCCCGAGCAGATTGGTGAACGGGCCGTGCCGCAGTTTGAACTCGATCCGGTGGCGCCTTCGCCCGATGGTTTTCTCCACCAGGCCGAAGACATACGGCTGGACGCCGCCGCGGCCGCGCAACCCGCGGCGGGAATCGAAGAGATCACCGAGTTATTTCATCAGCTCCACTTGACCGATGGCTTGCCGATCATTCCTCCTACTCCGGCACGCGTGGAGAAAATGCTGTCCTACTGTCCCTTTGACAAGGAACTGGTCTTGGCCAAGGAAATCGGTCCCAGCGGAAAAGACATTACTGTCCGAGATGTAGCCGTCGCCGCGGTGATGGCGGGATGCAAACCGCGGTATATGCCTGTACTGATCGCGGCCTTCAAAGCCATGGCGGATGCGAAGTACAACTTCCTGCAATCGGTGACCACCTCGCATCCTGGCGGAAACCTGGTTCTGGTCAGCGGTCCGCTGGCGCAGGAATTGGGGATTCACGGCGGCGCCGGCTGCATCGGCCCCGGCTTTCCCGCCAATATGACGATTGGCCGGGCGGTGAATCTGGTGCTGATCAACACCTGCCGGTCCGTTCCCGCCCATTGTGATCTGGTATGTATTTCGTCGCAAGCCGAGTTGACCTATTGTTTTGCCGAAGATCCGTCGCTCACGCCCTGGAAAACGATCAATGCCGAACGCTTCGATCAGAAGACCACGACGGTATACGTGCTCAAAGCCGAGCCGCCACACGACATTATCGATTTCCTGAGCATGACCGGCGGCGACCTGCTGGACGGGATTACGGATTGCTGCACCACTTTGGGGTCGAACAATTCCTTCATGCCCGGGCCGCTGATTGTGGTGGTTACCCGCGACCATGCCTGGCTGCTGGCGCGCGACGGGTGGGACAAGGACAAAATTCGCGAGCACATTCACACCTACGCCTATCATCAGGTTCCCATGGTGCGAAACCGCGGCCTGGTTCCGGTTCGGCCAGCCAGTTTTGCGAATCGGCATCCCATGCCGGTAACGCGAACTCCCCGCGACATTGAAATCGTCGTTGCCGGCGGGCGCGGCGGGCATTCCGCGGTCATTCTGCCCTGGGCGTTGCACAGCGAGGCGATTGTGGAGCCAGTGCTTCTGCCCGATGGACGGGTTCCGTCGAGCATAGAAGAATTCCGGGTGAAGTGAAGCGGGAGAACTACGGTGAACACTCAGCCAGCGGATAGCACAGCGCCGGAACCCGCTAAGGTAAATTCCACGCGAAGAACGTTCGTCCTGGCCTTGATCTTTGTTGCCTATCTTTTCTGCTACGTGGATCGCATGGTCATGTCTACGACCATTCCTTACATTGGCAAAGACCTGCACTTGTCCAAGACTGCCATGGGCATGGTCATGAGCGCCTTCTTTATCGGATATACCGCCTTCCAGATCCCCGGCGGAATCCTGGTCGACCGGTTTGGCCCGCGGCTGATCATGACGATCGCCCTCAGCGTGTGGTCTCTCTTCACCGGTGTTACCGGCATGATCGCCAATTTCGGGCAACTGGTAGTGGCGCGAGTGATGTTTGGGGTAGGCGAAGGTCCTTTTCCGGCCGCGTCCATGAAGAGTATTGCGCTGTGGTATGAGCCGGGTAAGCGCGCTACGGCGACCTCGGTCATTCTCTCGTCGAACGCACTGGGGCCGGCGATGGCGCCGCTGCTGGCGGTCTGGATCATGTCGTATTGGGGCTGGCGGGGGACATTTTACAGTCTCGTTCTGCCCGGCATCCTGGTGACCGTGCTGATTGCCTTACACGTGACGGACGATCCCCGTGGCGAGCGGCGTTTGCCATCGCCGGCCAAGGCAGCGGGGGCTGCCGGGCCGATTCAGTACTCGTTCTGGCAAGTCTTGCAGGAGCCCACCGTCTGGAAATCCACGGTCATGTTCTTTGCCTGCAATATTGCCGGATGGGGCTTCAAGTCGTGGCTGCCGACCTATCTGGTTACAGCCCGGCACATGAGTATGAAGACGATGGGGGTGGCAGCCTCGCTGCCGTTTTTTGCCGGCATTGTAGGCTATTTGTTCGGGGGATGGTTGTCCGATGGCTGGTTTAAGAATGAACGTAGAATTCCCGTCGTCATTTTCCAGTTAACCACCGCGGTATTGTTCTATCTCACGTACACCGTAGGCTCGATAACGATGTTGCTCGTCTATCAGACGCTGGCAGGATTTTTTCTGACGGCAATGCTCGCGACGGTCTGGGCTCTGCCCGTCAGCGCTGTACCCAAGGCGATCACCGGCCGGGCGATTGGTATTTTCAATACCGGCGGACAGATGGCTGGCCTGGTGTCTCCGACGATCATTGGCTACCTGGTCGATCTTTCCAAGGGAAGTTTCAATAGTTCCTTCCTTTTTATGATTGCCTGTCTTGTGGTGTCGGCGGCCATCACGCTCACCATCAGGAGCAGGACGAGCGAAGTAGAGTAAGCTCACAACTCGCGAAGCTCTCGTGGATAGCTGGTAAGTATCTCGACGCCATTCCGGGTTACCACCACATTCTCTTCTACGCGCACGCCGCCGAACTCCGGCAGATAGATTCCCGGCTCGACGGTGAACGTGAGGCCGGGTTCCGTAACCATTTGATTGCCTGTGACCACCGAGGGAGACTCGTGTCCTTCGATTCCCAGGCCGTGGCCCACGCGATGAGGGAAGTATTTTCCGTAGCCTGCCTGTTCGACTACCCGGTGGGCCAACTCGTCCAGATGCGACAGGGTTATGCCGGGGCGGATTTCCGCCAGAACCTGCCGGCTGACCTCCAGTTCCAACTGATAAATGCTGGTGAATTCCTTGGGCGCGGAGCCGACGAAGAAGGTGCGGGTGATGTCGCTGCAATATCCGTGCCAGCGGGCGCCGGTGTCGATCATCAGCACATCGCCTTGCTTGACGGGGCGGTCCGAAGTCTTGGTGTGCGGGAAGGCTGATCTCGCTCCGGACGAGACTACCGGCTCCTTGGGCAGCTCTTCCGTGCCCAGCCGCAACATCTCGATCTTGAGTTCGTTGGCAATTTCCCGCTCGCTCATGCCCGGACGAAACCGGTTCATCACCTGTTCCAGCGCCGCTTCGGCGATGCGGCACGCCTGCCGCATGGCCTCTATATCTTCTTCGTCCTTGATCATTCTCAGCGGATCGAGAAAAGTTTCCGCCGGTTCGAACTCGCTCGCCGCTAATCCGTCCAGGAGCAACCCTCTCTCGAACAGGCGCAGGGTGAACTGTTCTGCCGCCAGGCGGGGCGCCTTGGCGTGCGCGCGATCACGAATTATCGCCATCAGTTCCTTGGCGGCTGCCTGCGGACCTTCGGCATCGGTCCAGGAGACAACCTGCGCCTCCGGCCAGCGGGTACGAAAGTCGGGGACTTCGAGACCGGGCAGCGATGCCGCCACCGCTCCGTCCGGGAAGACCGCGTAGATAAGCGGCCGCTTCCTCAACATTTGATTGATCCCAAGGGTGTAGTAGAGGTTGGGGCCGGGCAGCAAAACCAGCGCATCCACGCCGGCAGCGGTAAGAGCGGCGGCCACACGCTTGAGCTTTGGAGCTGCCTTCATTTGTGCAGCCTCCGGCAAAGTTACTTCAGGCGGCATATCGGAACTCCTCATGTAGTGCTAGGTCAAACCAGCAACCAGCAACAAGCAACAAGCCAGAAGCCAGGAGTCACAAGTCACAAGTCACAAGTCACAAGTCAGAGAGCCCTCCTCGCTGCGTTCGGAGATGACAACCCTCAAATTGCCACGTACTTCCGGCTTGTCGCTTGTGGCTTGTTGCTTATTTGTTCTGGCCGATCTCCTCGGCCGTGATCTGTTCCAGCGTCTTGCCCGTCGTTCGAATTCCCAGGATGCCTACGGCGGTTGCCCCTGCCAGCAGCACCGTGGTGGTGATGGTGAATACTCCACCGAATCCTATGTGAGCATAAGTAAGGCCGATTACGATCGGCGCCGATAAGCCTCCCAGGCGGCCGAAAGAAGAGGCCACTCCCATGCCGGTCGTACGGAAGGCGGTCGGATACACCTCCGGCGTGTAAGCATAAATGCCGGCATAGGTGCCGTTCATGAAGAAGGACAGGCAGGACCCGAAGAAAATGATCAAGCCCTGGTCGCGCGTATTGGCCATGCAGAAGGCGGAGCAACCGCCGCCGATCATATACAGGATGATCGTCCACTTCCGGTCCAGCTTTTCGCTGACGAAAGCCGCCGAGTAGTAACCGGGAATCTGGGCCAGATAAATGATGATGCTATAGCCGAAGCTCCGGGTAATCGTGAGGCCTTGCTTGACCAGCAGACTGGGGATCCAGGTGAAAAAGCCGTAATAGGAAAAAGTGATGGAAAGCCACAGGCCCCAGAGCATGGCTGTACCGCGCCTCAGGCCGGGACTCCAGAGTGCGGCCAGATTCTGCAGGAATGTGCCTCCGCGGCGAGAAGTGACAGCGGGCAGTACGACACCCCCTGGGGATGGCAAGTCGCGGCCGATCCGCCGCTGTACCTCGGCTTCCATGCGGCTCACAATTTGCCGGGCCTCCTCCGAGCGGCCGCGCTGAATCAGCCAGCGCGGCGATTCCGGAAGCGCACGCCGCCACCACAGCAGCATGACGATTGGCAACGCCGTAATGACCTGGACGATGCGCCAACCCATACTGCTGGCGGGAACAATGAAGTACCCGAGCAGCGCGGCAAAGACATAGCCAAACGAGAAAAACCCGGAGAGCGATCCAATGTATCGTCCGCGATACCTGCTCTGAATAAATTCCGACAGGAAGGGAGCGATGATCGCGCTTTCCGCGCCATAGCCTACGCCGCCCACAATTCGCGACCAGGAGAGAAATGTCCAGGTAGGCGAGCAGGCCCCAAAGAGGCTGGCCACGGCATAGATGGCCAGCGCGTACATCATTACGTTCTTCCGGCCGATCAAGTCGCCCATGGTGCCGGCCAGGAACGCTCCGAAAAGATAGCCGATGATGCTGGAACTGGCCAGGAAACCGGTATGGGCATTGGTCAAATGAAAAACCACCGCGACCGCCGGCAGGAGGAACGCTATAACGGCCGAATCCATGGCATCGAAGGTGTAGCCCAGACCGCCCATCATCAACAGGCGCCCTTGCACCCACGTCATGGGCAGGCGCTCCAGGCGGCGCAGGGTATCCATATCCGTGGCGGTTAGCTCGGCGGTGACTACCGCGCGGGTTTCGCTCATGCTTCAGCCTCGTTCAGGCAAACTGCCTCTTCTTCGCGCGTCGGGCTGCGGCGCCCTCCTTTTGCCATGCCCTCATTCGGAAGCTCATTCTTGTAAACCGTTCCCTCTTTCATGATCAGCTTCAGGTGGCGTTGCGGATCCTGGACGATGCCCAGGTTCTCCAGGGGATTGCCGTCAAGCACGATCAGGTCGGCCAAGGCGCCCGGAGCTACAATGCCGATCTGGCCCTCCATGCGCAGCAGTTTGGCGGCATTGGTGGTGGCCGCGCGGAGCACCTCGAGCGGCGGCTGAACCTCGCTGCGCAAGGCAAATTCCGTCAACTGCTGTTCCTGCATTGCCCCCAGCAAATCCGATCCGAAAGCAATCGGCACTCCCCGGCGGTACGCCCGCTCCAGAGCGCGGATGCCGGCGTCCAGAACCTCACCGAGCTTGGCATGCAGCCAGCCGGGCAGGCTCTTGTCCCTGGCCAGCGCGTAATAGGTGACCAGAGTCGGCACCAGGAACGCGTCCTTCTGAAGGAACAGGTCGATAGAGGTGTCATCGAGCAGGTTTCCATGCTCGATCGATCTGACTCCGCAGCTCAGCGCCCGGTTGATCGAGCGTGCGGTATAGGCGTGCGCCAGCACATACAGCGATGCCGCTTCGGCTTCTTCCACGATGGCCGTCATTTCCTCCACGGAAAATTGCGTACTGGTGATGCGATCGGTCGGCGAGGCCACTCCGCCGGAGGCCATGAGCTTGATGTGGGTTGCTCCCTGGCGGATTTCGTTGCGGGTGGCGCGCCGGACTTCGTCGACGCCGTCGCAAACCAGTCCCAGACCGGCGCAGAAGCATCCTTCAAAACTGCTGTGATCGCCGGGAGACCGCATGTCGCCGTGGCCCCCGGTTTGCGACAGCGCGTGTCCGCAGAACAAAACGCGCGGGCCGGTCAGATATCCTTCGCGCACCGCATCCGCCAATCCGTAATCGGCGCCGCCGGCGTCGCGAACGGTGGTGAACCCGCGCATCAGCATCCCTGCCAGGATCGTGCTCGAACGGGCGGTGACGTAACTGGGGACCCACCGCGTCAGCGCCGCCAGGTCCGCGGTTACGGCTGTAGTATGCACGTGGGCATCCACCAGGCCCGGCATCAACGTCATTCCCTTCACTTCAAGCTCGCGGGTGTTTGCCGGCAGCTTCAACCCCGGCCCTTCCACTTCGGCAATGCGGCCCTCGTGGACGAGTACCGACTGGTCGGCGCGGATCTCCCCGGCAACCAGGTCCAGCACATTGGCATTCCGGAAAAGTACATTTTCAGCCTTGGTCATTTCCTCCTCGCTTCTGATGCCCCAGGCATCGGGAAAAACCTCCACCGGGTGCTCGGCCGGTGACGTGCGGACGGCAGCGTGGGATGACGGGGAATCACCCGCTCAGACGCCAACCGGCTCCTGCTTTGCCCCCAGTTCTTCGGCGGCAATCTCCTCCAGCGATTTACCGCGCGTGCGCACCCCGAGCACTACCACGGAAATCGCGCCTGCCAGCAAGATTATGGTGCTAATGCCGAACACGCCGGCAAAACCGGCCAGTGGAAATACGTAGCCGACGATAATCGGCGCGCTAATCGCGCCGATGCGGCCAATGGCCGAAGCCACTCCCATGCCCGTGGCGCGGACCTGAGTGGGGAACAGTTCTGGTGTGTAGGCATACAGACCGGCATAGGTGCCGTTCATGAAAAAAGAAAGACAGACACCCGCCACCATGATCCAAAAATTGCTGTGCGTGAGCGAGAGGGCGAGGGCGGAAACCCCGCCCAAAATCATATACACGGAAATCGTGGCCTGCCGCCCGAAGCGTTCGTTGAAAAAGGCGGCCGAATAATACCCCGGCACCTGCGCCGCATAAATCGCGATCGAGTAGTTGAAGCTCTTGGTTATCGTCAGCCCGTTCTTCACCATCAGGCTGGGAATCCAACTGAAGAAGCTGTAGTAGCAGAAGGTGATGGACAGCCATGCCAACCAGGTCATGGCGGTAATGCGGGCCAGCTGCCGCGACCATAGCGCCCTCAAATTACTGAATAGCGTTCCCCGGCTGACCGGCCGCGGAGCCTGGGTTTCAGCCGCAGGCGGAGGAAGCGGCCGGCCCAGTTCCTGCTCGATGGATTGCTCGAAGCGCTCCACGATCGCTTCGGCCTCCTGAATTCGCCCACGCGTTTCCAGCCAGCGCGGCGATTCCGGCAAGGCGCGCCGCCACCACAGGAGCATGACGATGGGCAGCGCCGTGACCACGATGGCCGCCCGCCAGCCCCAGGGACCGGCCGGAACCATAGCGCGTCCGAGCAGCGCCGCCCCGAGAAAACCGAAGGAGAAAAAACCTGCCAACGCGCCGATAAACCGCCCCCGGTAGCGGCTGGCGACAAATTCAGAAAGGAAAGGGGCAACGATAGCGGATTCGGCGCCGGTCCCCATCCCGGCCAAGATTCGCCACCAAAAGAACATGGACCAGCTGGTGGCGAAGGCGGTCACCAGCGAGGCCAGGCAAAAGATGGCCAAGGCCGACATCATCACCCGGCGCCGGCCGATCAAGTCGCCAAAGTTGCCGGCGCAGAACGCCCCGACAAAATAACCAATGAAATTGGCGCTGGCAAGCACGCCGGTTTCCACGCTGGTGAGGGACCACAAGGCCGTGAGCGCCGGCAGAACAAAAGCCACAATGGCGGCGTCCAAGCCGTCGAACGTGTATCCCAAACCACCCATCAGCAACAGCCGGCGATGCGGGCGTGCGAAAGGCAGGCGCTCGAGTCTAGCGGCGATCCGTGACATAATCCGCCTCCTGATCGATGCCGCCGGGAACCTGACTGCGGCGGCACGGAAGATCATTCTTGTAAATGACGCCCTCTTTCATAATCAGCTTCAGGCGGCGCTGCGGATCAGACAACACACTGATGTTTTCCAAGGGATTGCCGTCCACCACCAGCAGATCTCCCAGGGCCCCGGGGGCAACGACACCGAACTGTCCCTCCATGCGGAAGAGTTTGGCAGCGTTGACCGTGGCCGCGCGGATAATGTCGGCAGCCGGCTGGACCTCAGCGCGCAAGGTGAATTCCGTGAGCTGATACTGATGCATCGCCCCCAGCAGATCGGTGCCAAACGCGATCTGCACGCCGCGCCGGTGCGCCAACTCCAGGGCGCGGGCCCCGCCTTCGAGCACCTCGTCCAGTTTTTTCAGCAGCCAGGCCGGCAGCCCGCTTGCTGCCCCGTCCTTTTTTAAGGCCCAGTAGGTTACCAGTGTGGGGATCAGGAAGGCATTCCGCTCAATCATCAGTTCAACGCTGCTGTCATCAATCAGGTTGCCGTGCTCAATGGACCGTATGCCACAACGCAGCGCCTGATTGACGGCCCGCGCGGTGTAGGCATGAGCCATGACGTAAAGCGATGCGGCCTCAGCTTCCTCCACCACCGCCGTCATCTCCTCCACGGAGAATTGCGTGCTGGTAATGCGGTCCGTGGGCGAGGCTACGCCGCCGGAAGCCATGACCTTGATGTGGGTGGCTCCTTTGCGAATTTGGTTGCGGGCAGCGCGCCGGACCTCGGCGACGCCATCGCAGAGTACGTTCATCCCCCGGCCGCAGGCGCAGCTTTGCGGCCCTTCTTCTCCCGGGGAGCGTTTATCGCCATGACCGCCGGTTTGCGAGAGAGAATGCCCGCAGAAAAGCACGCGCGGGCCGGTCAGATATCCCTCGCGGACCGCCTCCGCCACGCCGTAATCTGCCCCGCCGGCGTCCCGCACGGTGGTAAAGCCGCGCATCAGCATGTCGCGCAGGTTGTGGCCGGCGCGCGCCCCCACATAATAAGGCGACCAATGCCTTATAAGACCAATATGCGGCGTGACCGCCATGATGTGCACATGGGCGTCGGCCAGCCCGGGCATCAACGTCAGTCCCTTCAGGTCGAATTCGCGCGCGCCGGAAATTGACTTTAAACCGGGCCCGTCCAGCTCAACGATTTTTCCGTCCCGGACAAGCACCGACCGATCCGCTGCCACTTTGCCGGCAACGGTATCGATAACATTCGCGTTGCGAAAAAGCACAGGCTCAGCTTTGGCCACAACTTCCTCCTGGAAGGCAGGACAGTCTTCTACTGCTGGGGAGGTGAGAGAAAATCATCATAGCGGCCCAACCAGCAACAAGCAACAAGCCGCAAGCCACAAGGAAGTCAGAAGATGGACTCTTCTATTCTGACTTCTGTCTTCTGTCTTCTATGCCCTCACTTGTTGGTGCAACGCTCAACCGCACCATGAGCGGGGGTGGTGCCGAGGTTGTCGGAGCGTCCGGCTTCGAGGCGGGACCACTGGACGATGGGACGTCCATTGATACGGTAAGGGTGCTCGCCTTTCGACCGTTGTGGCCAGCCAGTCGGCGAGTCCTCCCAGCTCTCCTGCCGCCCGTAGACGGTCAAGTCGAGCAACCGATAGCTGTTATCCATCGCCTCGACGCCGCGCCTCGTCGTCCAGTAAGTCTCGAAGACCTGGGATCCTTGTCGCAGGTAGCAAACGATGTGCATCATGCCCACCCGGCGTCCAACCAAGAGGGTCTCGAGCGAGTCCCGGGGGGCCGAGTACCAAGGCGTCTCCCAGCCCATAAAGTCGCGGTACCGGGCGCTCTCTTCGTACGGGCCTTGGCAGAACGTGGCGTAAGTGACGTCGCGAGAATGAATAAAGGACAGCTCGCGGACCTGCGATGTATAGAAGGTGCACCCCTCGCACTGCTCCGGCGCAGGCCGGCCGGTGTGCCACATGAAGTAGTAGGCGATGAGCTGTCGGCGGCCCTCGAACACATCCAATAGTGTCACCGGCCCGCGTTCGCCAATGAGCGGGGTGGCGCCGTCCACTTCGACCATGGGGAGCCGCCGGCGGGCCGCCGCAATGGCGTCGCCTTCCCTGGTATGAGCCTTTTCTCGCACCCGCAACGCGTCCAGTTCCGCCTGGAAGGTGCTCCGATCGACTACCTTTGGGGCCCCAAGTTCATCTCTCATGAAGTTTGTCATCGTTCTCTCCCTTGAGTCGCGGCTGCGAGGTTGCCGAACCGGGCGAAAGCTCGCTGCTACGAATAGTCATTAAAGCTTGCCGCTAAGCCGCCTCTGTAGGGATGACGCGTCAAGGGGAGGTGATTTCTACAAGAGGAAGAAAAAAATTAGCCGTGCTTTTCGAGCAGGAACTCTCTTACTGCAGGGTCTTCGGCCGGTCCGATCGCGCGGCTGCCGCTCCCATCTCAAAGGCCGCACGATAACGGCCTTCGGTGGTGGGTGGAAGCGCCGGTTAGCTCCCGGGGCTAAAGCCCAGAATGTGGCACGTCTTTTCACCGGGCTGAAGCCCGGTGCTTCCACCTAAAGCCCGGTGCACTAAAAAAGCAAATCGCCAGACGTCTCGCGGGCTGAAAGCCCGCGAGGAACACCAAATAGGAGCGAATTTCCGGCACGAGTAAACTCGTGCCCCTCCGAAACCGATTTTTTCCGCAGCCTGTGAAGCCCGGTGCTTCCACCGGAATACAGCAATTGTGTTTTTGCTCTAGTGATGGTTTTGCCCTCTACTTAACTTTGACGTATTTCCGCAGGTTGTGCGCGCCGACGTCGGCGGCGTAGATATTGCCCTCTTCATCGGCGGCAATGCCGGAAGCCGACGTCCCCCAAATCTGTTTGCCGAGATCGGAGGGGTCGGGAATGAAGGCCTTGAGTGATCCGTCCTTCGCGCTGCCGATCACGATGCCTCGCACCACACCTTTCTTTACTTTTGGATCAGCGGATGAGGCGCCCACATAGATGGTGTCGTCTTTCCCGACAAACACGGAACTCGGCTCGCCAAACTGCTTCCAGGCCGCGATAAAATTGCCGTCCTGGTCGAAAACCTGAATGCGCTTGTTCCTGCGGTCGGCCACGTATACCCGGTTCTGGGAACCGCCTATAAAAATGTCGTGCGGTTCGTCGAACTCGCCGGGCCCGCTGCCCAGCCGCCCCCAGGCCTTGATAAACCGGCCGTCCTTGGAAAATTTCACCACCCGCGCCGTCCCGTATTTATTGGGATAGTGGCCGTCGGAGACAAAGATGGAGCCATCGGGCGCCACCGCGATCCCAGTCGGCCGGTCGAACGTGTCCGGGCCGTTGCCGGCTACGCCCTCTTTGCCGAGCACCATCAGCACCTTGCCGTCCGGACTCAGTTTCAGTACCTCCTGGCCCATGACGACGCCATCCGCGTTCTTGGCCAGCATGCCGAGCACCACCTCGGCGTCATTCACATCGCTCGCCCACAAGTTTCCATCTCCATCGATGGTGAATCCGTGCGCATACGCGAACAGCCCTGCGCCGAAGCTCTTCAGAAGTTTTCCGGAGGGATCAAACTCCAGGATTGGCGGGTTCGCCGGCCCCCGATTGATACAGGTGGCATTGCCCGGAGGCACGGTGTTGAAGCAGCGGTGGAATACCCAGATATTGCCGTCCTTGGCAACCTGTACCCGGATGACCTCTCCCCAGTGGCCGCCATTCATGCTCTGGGGAAGTGTCGGCCAGCCTTCTACGAGGCGGTACGGATTAGGCAGTTCCGTGGGATTGGGATATTGGGTCTGTTGGGCCAGCGCCATGCCGCACGTGAAAATGGCGACAGCAACGGCAATGAATCTGAGTACCGCTCGATCCGCACGGGACATGCTTCGCTCCAATCGAGAATTCAGATTTTCTTTTAGAAGGTTTACGCTGCATGCTGTTCTCACGCGCTCCGTCGAATAAGTAGCGCTGGTCTCGCTCTCTGCGGGACCGGTCCCGCCAGGCGGGATGGCGGCGTCCACGCCGGCAGCATGCTCGTGTGCTGGCCTGGAGGCCTGGTGTCGCTTACTTTGCCAATCACGGTGGGTTGGGTCGTGCAACACGTGTCAGGGCACGACTTTAGTCGTGCCGAAAAACGCATAATAGGACTGGGCTTTAGCCCCTGTGCCGCTTGGGACGCCCGATGGACAGGGGCTAAAGCCCAAAGTCCACTGGGAACCTTTGCGGCACGACTAAAAGTCGTGCCCTGACACGTGTGGTCGCTCCCGTGAGTTCGCAAAGTAAGCAACATTAGGCCTGGAGGCCGGCGCTACACAGCTACGCGGTTTTCATTCTTATAGACGACCGCAGGTCCATAGGCCGCTCGGTATTACTTCGAAGTTGCGCCGCCAAGAAGTGGTTTAACCACTGCAGAGATGTCTTTTTCTCCATGCCCTGCGGCCATGCCTTTCTTGAAGTGGTCGAGCGCCGCGCCGACGGTTACCAGTTCCAGCGAAACCTTTTTTCCTTCCGTAATGGCGTAGCCGAGGTCTTTGGCCAGCAGGCGCAAAAGGAAGTTAGGCGCGGCATCGGGCGACGTCATGCGGGCGGCTATGGTTTTCACCAGCGGACTGCCGGGCGCGCCACTGCTGAGAATCTCCACCGCTTGCGTGCGATCGAGGCCGCTGCGTTCGATCATCGCCAGTGCCTCGGCCAATGAGGCTATCTGCACGCCGCAGACGAAATTATTGATCAGCTTCATCAACGCGCCGCTGCCTGCCGCGCCAAGGTGAATAATGGCTTTGCTCATGGCCGCCAGCACCGGCCGCGCCTTCTCCAGCGAGGCGGCAGTGCCGCCAACCAGAAAAGTCAGCTCACCCGACGCCGCCTGGGGCTTGCTGCCCGTCACCGGAGCGTCAAGAAATTCGCAACCGCGCGCGGTCGCCGCGGCGCAGAGCTCGCGCACCCAAGCGACCGAAAGAGTGCTGCATTCGATGCACACCGCTCCGCGCTTGGCGGCTGAAAGCGCGCCGTGCTCGCCCAGCCAAAGCGAACGCGAGGCTTGGTCATCGGCGACCATGCTGATAATGACGTCCGCTTGCCTTGCCGCCTCATCCGGCGACGAAGCGACCTTCGCGCCTTCGGCGGCAAACGGCTTGGCTTTATCGGGGTTGCGGTTAAAGACCGTCACGGGAAAGCCGTTGGCGAGAAGCCGCCGAGCCATGCCTGAACCCATGATGCCCAACCCGAAAAACACGATGCGAGGTTTGTTCATAAACGAGGATTTCCTTTTGATTTTGAAAACGCCACTATTGTACGCATGTCTCAACCTTCCACCCAAGACAAGCTTTTCGGAGCACAGCCCAACACCCAGCGCAGAGACGCAGAGCTCATTTCGGATTTGGGAATTTGGATTTGGGATTCAAAATCCTGGTGCACCCGAATGCGAGGAGGTGATTAAATCCCGAAACGCACTTTGCCCAAATCTGAATTCTCTGTGTCTCTGCGTCTCTGCGCTGGGTGTTAGTTTGAGTAACGATCCGTCTGTATTGTTTTCCCGCAGAATCGATTACGATTGGCAGGAATCGCTAAGGAGATAACGATGAACCTTGTGGCGGACCCTCTTGCGCAGGGCGGGATCGAGTGCTTTGGCCGGCGTTTGCGTGCCGGGGAAATTACCTCTGAACAGGCGACGGCCGCGTATCTGGCGCGCATTGCATCGCTGGACCGCCGTCTGGGCGCCTTTCAATGTGTTGCCGCGGATCGCGCCCTGGCCACCGCCAAGGCGATGGACCAGTTGCTGGCGAACGGCATCGATCTCGGTCCACTGATGGGGGTGCCCATCGCGGTCAAGGACCTGTTTGCGGTCGACGGCATGCCTGTCACCGCGGGCTCGCTGCTGGACGTAAGCGATTTGATCGGCAGCGAGGGCAGTTTCGTCAAATCGCTAAAGAAGGCCGGGTGTGTAATTCTCGGCAAGACCAAAACCGTGGAATTCGCGCTGGGAATTACCGGGGCCAGCACCCCCCGAGGAACTCCCTGGAATCCCTGGGATGCAGGCACGCAGCGTGCGCCGGGGGGATCGAGCTCTGGTCCGGCGGTGGCGGTGGCCGGCGGGCTCTGCGCCTTTGCCGTTGGATCCGATACCGGCGGGTCGGTGCGCGTACCCGCGGCCCTATGCGGAGTTTTCGGGCTCAAGACGACCTTCGGTTTGTGGCCCACCGACGGTGTGTTTCCACTCGCCCCTCATCTCGACACCATCGGCCTGCTCACTAAGTCCGCCAAAGATGCGGCGATCGCCTTCAGTGTACTGGCCGGTCAGGAACGGGCTCGCCCCGCCTGCCTTGGGTGCCTGCGCTTTGGCCGTTCCGATGATTATTTTTTCAAGAATATCGATTCCTCGGTGGCCACCTGCACCTTCGCCGCCTTGTCAGCCCTGGAAAAAAATGGCTTGCAGATAGTTTCCAATGAAGTGCCGGAAGCGAAGGAAAGGGAGAAGTACTTTCCCGTCGTGCTGCCGGCCTCGCTGATCGCCATGCTGGGAAGGGAGCGTTTCCTTGCCGGGCGGGACCGCATGGATCCCATCGTCCGCGCACGAGGAGAAAAAGGACTGGATGTGCTGGCGGCCGATTACCTCCGGCTGGAAATGAGACGCAAGGAACTGGCGCGCACGATCGGGAAACGCTTCCAGAACCTGGATGCCTGGATCAGTCCCACGGCCACCGTGTTGCCGTTTCCGGTAACGGATCTGGACGATCCGCAACGGAGCATGGCCCTGGCGCTGGGCATGACGCAGAATTCCCAACCGGCTAATTACTTTGACCTGTGCGCCACCACGCTGCCGGTGCAGCAACAATTCGGCTCTCCCTTGCCTGTGGGCTTGCAGATTATTTGTCCGGCCGGCGCCGAAAATCGCCTGTTATCCATCGCCCTGGCGGTGGAGGAGGTGATCGGCGAAGGAGCCGTTCCCTCGTTGGGCGGCTTTGTGGGCAGGCCGAACCGGCCGTGAGACCTCTTCACCGCAAAAGACGCAGAGGACGCAGAGGAATTTCGGATTTGGGAGTTCAGATTTAGGATTTGAAAGGATACGCTGCAGTTGGGCGCGAGCTTGGCGACCGCCGCGAACAAAATCCCGATTCCTAAATCCCGAATCCCAAATTTCCTCTGCGTCCCCTGCGGTGAAAGACTTTTCCACACCTTGTTAGTGCCGCGAAAGAGGAGATTATGAAAAACGTGCTCGAGCTGGAGGTGCTCTATAAGAGCGGAGCCAAAGACAAAATTGGGATGGTGGTTGAGAACATTTTCAATGGCGGCTATGCCGGGCACAACCAGGAGCACGTGCGCGAGCACATCGAGGAACTGGCCAAACTGGGAGTGCCGGCGCCCACCACCACCCCCACGCTCTATCCCCTGGCCAACTACAACCTGACAACCGCAAGCGGCATTCAAGTGCAGAACGCGGAGACCAGCGGCGAAATCGAATATGTAATTCTCCGCCAGGCCAACACAACTTATGTGACCGTCGGCAGCGATCACACTGACCGTGAACTGGAAAACTTCAGTGTGGCGAAATCCAAGCAAGCCTGCCCCAACGTTATCCCGCCGCAAGTCTGGCTTTACGACGAAGTGAAAGAGCACTGGGACCGGATTCAGTTGCAATGCTGGGTCACCAAGGACGGCCGGCGCTCGCTTTACCAGGAAGCAACCTTAGCAGCCTTGATGAGCCCGGAAGAATGGCTGCCCATCTTCCGGAAACTATGCATCGCCGATTTGAACAACAGTGTCTTTTTCTCCGGAACAATAAATACGGTGGGCAAACAGTTGATCTTTGCCGATTCCTATGAACTGGAGATGACCGACCCGGTGCTGAAACGTACGCTGCGCCACGAGTACAGCGTGCGCCGCCTGATCGACGGAACCAAGTAGGGAGAAGGGTGGAAGCACCGGGCTTTAGCCCAATACCGTTCAGTTAAGGCGTGCGCAGCGAGTTATGCACTACGCACTCAATTGCAAAGTGAGTCATCCTGGGCGCAGCGATGTGGGGTCATCCTGAGCGCAGCGAAGGATCTGCTTTTTCTGTGCCCTCAACAACATGACCCGGAGTTTCTTTCTCGCTCGTAGCCGCTTGCCGTTCTTAACTGAACGGTATTGGGCATTAGCCCGGTGAATTGGGAAGCGCCAAGAGAGCGGCTTCAGCCGCGGTGGCCAAAGAATTCCAGCTCAGCCGATTGCCTGCGGCGATTTGCTTAGATAGATATTCATCGACTCGGCCAGCCCCGACATCCTTTGGTGAAATGGACCGTTAATGTAAGCCTCGGCCCAACTATTTCCCTCCGGGCTCAAGCCGGTGTAGGTGCGCGTCCAGCACAACTCGCTTTTTCCTGCTGCGCTTTTTGTGACGGTAATATCGAGTTTCTCGACCAGCATTCCCGGAGTGAAGATGACAAACTCGATGGCAAACTGCTCTTTGTCGTAGCGGGTCACCACGTAGGTGGTTTCGCCGCGTCCGGGAGCCGTCGTCGTAAAAACGCAGTTGTTCTCCGCCCATCCCGAATCGGAAAAGATAACCTTCGCCGACCATCCCCTGATCCACTCCGCTTCGCGGACCGGGCACAGCAAAGGGAATACCGCTTCTGGCGGCGCATTCGCAATGTGTCGATAGCGAGCGACAAGTCTGGTGGCGACGAATCCGTTCGTAGACATGCCTGGAACTCTAAAATGAACCGGCAGCCAGGTCGAGCAGAAAATGAAGTCAAAGACCTTTTCACCGCAGAGGACGCAGGGGTACGCAGAGGAAATTTGTGGGATTTCGGATTTCGGAATTAGGATTTGAGAACAATAAGTGGATCGAGCTGCTGGTGGTGAGGTGAAATCCCAAATCCTGGATTCCAAAATCCCAATTTTCTCGTCCTCCTCCGCGTCCTCTGCGGTGAAAAGGCTCAGACTTGACGGCGCGCATCGGGAAGCTCACACTGCCTCTAATAATCTCGATAAACCGGTCGCATCGTTCAAAAGGCGCGGGCGTCTGGAGCAATTTCCTTTCGGCCCCAGGGAGGCACGGCTATGAACTCCGAATTCACCATTGTGGGAACCAGACAGCCAAGAATTGATGCCTTTGAGCGGGTCAGCGGACACGCCCAATATGCTTCCGATATTTACCTGCCTGGAATGCTGTACCTGAAAATACTGAGAAGCCCCCACCCACACGCGCGGATCTTGAGTATCGATGCCTCGAAAGCCCTGGCCTTGCCGGGAGTAAAGGCGGTGCTCACCCACCAGGACATGCCGCCCTATCGCTGGAACCCGTCGATGCCCATTCTTACCGACGTGGCCCGTTTTGTGGGTGACGACATCGCGGTGGTCGCCGCCGTGGACGAGGACACCGCCAGGGAAGCGCTCGACCTGATCAAGGTGGAATATCAGGTCCTTCCTCATGTCCTCGATCCCGAGGAAGCGTTGCAGCCCAATGCGCCCCAGTTGTATCCGAGCGGCAACCTGATCGAAGGGAAGCCTACGGTAGTCAGCCGGGGCGATGTCGAGAAGGGTTTCGCCCAGGCTGATCTGGTCTACGAAGCCAGATATCGCACTCCGATTCTCCAGCATGCAACTTTGGAAAGCCGGGTCTCTGTGGCGCAATGGGAGGCGGGTAAACTGACCCTCTGGGATTCCACTCAAGGGACCTTTCGCATACAAAAGGGTATTGCCCAGGCCCTGCAGATTCCCATGAGCAAGGTGCGGGTCATTTGCAATTTCATGGGCGGCGGATTCGGGGACAAGGGTTCTCCGCAGCGGCACAATGTCCTGGCTGCCTTGCTGGCGCGCCGCACCGGGCGTCCCACCAGAATCGAGCTGGAGCGCGACGAACTTTATGTTGCTGCTACCCACCGCTATCCGGTAATCACGGAATTGAAATATGGCGTCAAGAAAGATGGCGGCCTTACGGCCATCCAAGCCAGGTTGGTTGCCGATATGGGCGCCTACAGTCGCACCCCGGGCGCGGACGGCACCATGCAAATGATGATGTATACCTACCGTTGTCCCAATATGAAAGGAGAGGCCTACTCCCTTAATACCAACAATCCCGACGGCGGCGCCATGCGCTGCGTAGGCCATCCCCAGGGCACGTTTGCCCAGGAAGTTCACATGGACATCCTGGCGGAAAAACTGGGAATCGATCCGGTCGAGTTCCGGCTAAAGAATTTCGCGCGGCGGGAAGATGGCGATCAATTCCGCAAGATTCCTTTCACCAGCAACGGCATGGAGGAATGTATCCAGCGTGGCGCGGAAACCTTTCGCTGGCAGCAGCGCCGGCAAAAACCCGTGTCCGCATCCGGTCCGGTAAAAAGAGGGGTCGGCATGGCTATCCATGCTTGCCGTCACGGGGGCATGCCGCCCGGCGCGGCTTGTTCCGGCATGGTGCGGGTAAACCCGGATGGAACCGTCAACGTGCTCACCGGCACAACCGACATCGGTGGCGGACAGAAGGGAACCATGGCCATCATCGCCGCCGAAGAACTGGGCGTTGCCTTGTCGAGCGTCTCCGTGGTTTCCGCCGACACCGATGTGACCACCGATACTGGCGTTACCGGCGGCAGCCAGCAGACTATGGTCGGCGGCACCGGCATTAAGCTGGCGGCGGCGGACGCTAAAAATCAACTGCTGAACATCGCGGCCGAGGAATTGAAAATCGACAAGAAGGATCTGACGGTTCGTCATGGCCTTGTCTATGCCAAGGACTCCGCCAAGGGGATTCCACTGGTGCAAATGGCGGCTAAGTCGCCGGGACCGATTATTGGCAGAGGACTCTACAAGGTGCCGTCCAATCTTGCCTTCCATAGTCCGGGAGCCGAGTTTGCCGAAGTGGAAGTGGACACGCGCACCGGAGCCATCAAGGTCTTGCAACTGGTAGCGGTTCACGACCTTGGCCGGGCAATCAATGTGCTGGCCGCCGAGAACCAGATCGAAGGCGGCGCCATCCAGGGAATGGCTTTTGCTTTGTTGGAGGAACTGATTCTCGACAAGAATACCGGAGTGTGTGTCAACCCCAACCACGTGCACTATAAATTGCCCGGCATCCAGGACGTCCCGGAGATTTTGCCCAAGCTGGTGGAATCGGTTGATCCCTATGGGCCTTTCGGCGCCAAGGGAGTGGGCGAGCCACCCTACAGCCCGCCGGCGCCCGCCATAGCCAATGCGATTTACAACGCCATAGGTGTGCGCTTTTCCGAGCTCCCCATCACCAACCGCGCGGTCCTCAGCCGTCGGCAACGGGTGAAGGGCTGAATGGATTTGCCTGACCGGCGTCGTCCAAGTCGACTTCTGGCGCGTCTGGCGCTCCGCTACGATCTGGCGATTTCGGTATCCTAGCCAACTTCCCGGTAGTAATCTCAATAACTTCCGAGTTGCCGACCAACCGCTCACAACCCGGGGCCAGCTTCCACTGTTCCGCTCCGCCATCGGCAAGACGAAAAGGCTTCCCGGTGCTCCGATGTCGCGCGGCGATGTCTAGGCCATGATGGCCGCGCTGCCAATGCGGGAATTGCAACCGCGACAGGCTGCCACACCTTCCGCGCCACGGAGATTACCGATTACCTGACCAACGGCGGGCGGATCGAGTCGCGCAACGCATGGGCCGGGCATTCATTCCAACGCCAAAACCACCCGGCCTCTATCACCGGCGCAACGATGGCGTGAGCGTGGGCGAAGTCGAGCGGATTGGGATTTCACATTCGCTTCCACCACCAAGCGCAAAATTGTGCAACTTCATGGGAACGCAAGGCAAGTACCCCCCCTGTTTTCAGTGTATCGGCAGTGGCGCTGTAATTGCGGTATTGGAAAATTCTAGTCAGTGGTTAGACTGTGCGGGCCCCGTGGTGTGACGGGGCGTTTTTCCTAAATTGCAAAGTGGGTCATCCTGACCGCAGCGAAGATCTGCTTTCTTCCGTGCCCTCAACAACATGACCCGGAGTTTCTTTTTCGCTCGTAGCCGCCTGGGTTCTTAACTGAACGGTATTGGGGGTGAAACCGGCCCTGGCGCCCTCTGGACAAAGCGCAGAAAAAACCGGTGATCAGCGTTCCATGATTTCGAAAGGAATGGCGGGCAAGACACCAAGAGGCACGCGACGGCTATTCGCTTGCGGTTTTCCGTCTGCCGATGGCGCGGCCACATCGATGGAAGCGTCTACTATCAGGTTTCCTTTCAGGCCGGGCTTAACTTTGCTCGCGTCTGCCCGCAATCGCAGCGCAAGATCCTTACCCGCGTGCGATATGCTGTCGATCACGATTCCATCCGGGGGAGTGTCCAGTTCCAGGTGAAGGCGCTCGGCAGCCTGTTGTGCGAACGCTCCTGGGGACAGCAGGAGTTGCAGTTGTGCTGTGCCGCCTGCAGGTAGTTTGAGGGGCCGAGCGTCCACGAATTTCCACGGATTATTTCGCCAGCGTCCCGGACCTTTCACTACCACCAGCGCGTTCTTCGCCGGAACAAGATGATGCCAGGCAAACGCCTGCATCATGTCGTCCGCGGGGATGCCCGGGTGGCGTATCGCGTGCCCCTCGATCGTCGCTTCCCCTTCCAGATAGAGTTCGCGGGGGACCTGGATCGGTTGGGCAGGAGCGCTCAGCGTGGCCCGCACGCTGTCCTGGCCGGGCGGAATGCGGCCTCCGGTCAAGACCAGCCCGGGTAGGGCGTCTTTCAATTGCACGATGATTTCGCCGGCAAAGCCGTTACGGCGCAGGGCGTAGATGCTGATCGGCACCGTCATTCCCGGTCGAATATTGATGCTGGACGGCGCGACGCGCAGTTCGAAATCGGGCCGCGCATAGCCGACGCGCAAGCGGTAGGCATAATCCTGGCCACCCTGGTGCTGGGCATCGCCCAGATACAGGTAGTAGGTCCCCGTTGCCGGCAACTTCAGCGCAATCCGGGAGTCTGCCTGGTGGGTGATAAGTGCTGCGCCGGGGTCCTCGAAGTCATCGTTGAACGCCAATTCTTTGCCGCGCGCGTCGGTAAGCTTGAGAACCGAATCCAAAGGAGAGTTCAACCGGCGAGCCAGTACTTCCGCGACGATCTGGTCTCCAGCGCGTCCCGCGAAGCGGAATACCTCCCACTCACCCGCAACTGCGATTTTGCCGTTGACGATGATGGGAAGCTTCAGCGGTTGCGCATGCGCGGCGGTGTGGTTCCTTGGATTTGCGGTGATTTCCGGCAGGGTATCGGCGGCAAAAACTATCGGGTTGGAATTCCAGTGTCCCTCGGCTATAGACACGGAGCGTATTCCGGCCTCGCTGGCGGATTGCGTTATCTTCCTCACGGGAAGATTCCACCCGGTTAAAGCGATTGGAGTAGAACTGCCCACACTGCCGCCGAGGGGAAAAATGCCGGTTACAAACGGCAACTCGCCCACCGTGACCCGGTAAACGAAATCTTCGCGGCCCCGATAGAGAGCATCCCGGATCTGGAGAAGGTATTCCCCGTCCTTCGGGACCTCGTACAAAATGACGGGCTCCTGCTGGAAACGGTACTGATCGGCATAAGCCACTTCGATTCCGGCGCTGTCGTACACGGTAAGCGCCGCCTGGAACCAGCCGGGAACCGCATCGGAAATATAGGGAATTAATGCGCGAGTCTGCGCGGCAATCACCAGGTGCTGGCCTTTGTGCGCCTGGAAATGAAACTGATCGGTCCCGCCAGGCATGATCTCGCCGTTTACCGTGACCGGCAACATGATGTCGGTCGGTGGCTCGCCCGGCGTAGCCCGTGGTTGCGGGTTGCGCAGCGCCTTGGCGTTGCGTTCTTCAAGGGGGATCACGGCCTTCCAGGCAGCTTTCTTCGAGACTTCCCGCAGTTGGCCCACGCAGAAGATCAGGGGGTTGGTCAGGCCGCCGTTTGCGGTCAATCTCAATTCCCGTTCGCCGGGAGTTGCATCGGGCGCGATCGTCACTCGCAGGGTAACCGTCTCGGCAAAGGCAGGATTCTCCCTGCGTTTGATGGTGGTAGCTATCTTCTCTCGGATAGTTGTGGCCGCCTCGGTGTCGGCGGCAGTCCAGGCGCCAGTCGCCCTTTTTTCCTGCAGTTCTTTCAACTGCTTCCTGAGGTTATCGATTTCCAGTGGAGGAAGTGGCCGGAAGAAGCCGATGATCTCGGCTTTTATGCCGGCGCCGGAAACGTACACAGCGTCCGCACCGTCGAGGAATTGTCCGCCGACCGTCACCTCGAAAGTCGCTCCCTGCTGGCCGCCGGCGGGATAGACATAGGCGGCGTGCGGCAGGTTCTGCTGGGCGCGGGCCGCCAGTACCAGCGCCAGCCCAATCCCCAGTACGCGAATTGCACGGCATCGGATCAAGTTCATCGCCCGCTCCAGCCCTACATGATCTCCTTCAGGCGTCCGCCCCGCTTCACCCCTTCGGCTGCTGCCGGAAGTACCTGGGCCGGCTCTCCGAGCGGATGCGGCAACTTGGCATCGATATCGATTCCCAACAGTTCGTAGATGCTGGCGATCAGGTCCACCGGATAAACCGGACGCTCCTTGACCTCTTCGCCTCGGGCGTCTGACGATCCCACCACTTGGCCGCCCTTGAACCCGCCGCCCGCGACCACGGCCGAGAAAACCTGGCCCCAGTGATTGCGTCCGCCGTTCCACGGAGCTTCCCACGCCACCTTGGGCGTTCTGCCAAACTCGCCGCTCCACCAGACGATGGTGGTGCTGAGCAGGCCGCGGTCGGAGAGGTCCTGCAAAAGCGCCGCCATGGCTTTGTCCATCTCCGGCAGTCTTCGGTGCATAAGCTGGAAGTTCTGTTTATGCGTGTCCCAGCCACCGTTGTAGTTGATGGTGATGTACGGGACGCCGCGCTCCACCAGGCGCCGGGCTGCGAGGCAGGACTGCCCGAAGGTGTTCTTGCCGTAGCGGTCGCGCACTTCGTCCTTCTCTTGCGACAGATCGAAAACCTTGCCGGCATCCCCCAGAATCAATTCGTAAGCCTGGGTCTCCGTCTCATGGAGTGCGGCTAGCTGCGGGTTGTCCTGCAGCGCATGATCGAGCGTATCCAGTTTGTGGAGATAGTTGCGGCGTGCCTGCTGCCGCGCGTCCGAGATGTTGGGCGCTACGATGCCTTCCACCGCAAACCGGCTCTGCGCGGGATCGCCGCCGGTGGCAAACGGCTTGTACCGTAAGCCCAGAAATCCTGCCTCCGAAAACCGGCCCTGGGGCAGGGTGAGCACGATGTAGGGCGGAATCAGCCCCTTATACCCGCTGTTATAACCTTTCAGCAGCGAGACCACGCTGCCCACGGAGGGATAGACATCCCGGCCACCCGCGGGGCGCGCCGTCTGTACCAGATAAGAGGCGGTTTCGTGCGCGTTCACTCCATGGGTCATGCTGTGGATGATGGAATACTTGTCGGCTTGCTTGGCCAGTTCCGGCATCAGTTCGCAGATGCGGATGCCGTCCACCTTGGTAGCGATCGGATGGTCCAGCGCGCCGCAGTAATCGCTGCCCGCCTCCGGCTTGGGATCGAAGGTGTCAAGATGCGAGGGTCCGCCCCACATCCAAATCTGGATCACCGACTTCGCCCGGGCCGGCGGCAGCCGCGCGGCAGCCAGCGCGGGAAGGTCGAATCCATTGCCGAACAGCCAGCCGGCGCCGCCCACCAGGCCCAGTCTCAGGGCTTCGCGTCGCGTCATGACGAACCAGCTCGCATTGTCCTTGCTCATTTCGCGTTCGCCTCCAACGGCTGCCCCGCGCTCCGGGTCAATGACGATAAAGAAATTCCGAGGTGTTGATCAGCGCCCAGGCCAGATCCACCAGCGCATCCCGGCGTTTCAGGGCGCCGCCGGAATATGCCTTTACGGTTTCCAATTCTTCATCGGTCGGATAACGGGAAAGGATCGTCAGGTATAAGCCATTGACCACGTCCCGGGGCTGCTTGGCAGTGCGCACCAGGTCCTGGAGCGATTCGCTTTGTTCGATCTTCCGTTGAATGTGGGTCGAATTCAACAGATGAAGCCGTTGCGCGGCGGAGGGCCGATCGCTGCGCTCCGACTCCAGACCGGTATCCCGGGGAGGACGTCCGAACAATTCCAGGAAAGAACTGGTGATGCTGCCGTCGGGCAAGCGGATAGCGCGCTCGCCTGCTGGCATCACCGTGAAGGGTTCCGGCACCGCGCTGGTATATTCCTCGCCGCTGCCGGTGATCTGGCACAGCGCATCGATCAGCACTTCCGCGCTCAGCCGGCGCAGCGGATAATAAGCGAAATTGGCTGCGCCCGCAGGATTATCGGTCGCCGGTATCGATGAGAGCTGATAGGTCTGCGAGTTCAGGATCAGGCGGTAAATACGCTTCAGATCGCAGTGAGAAGCGCTCAGTTCCTGCGCAAGATAGGCCAGGAGTTCGGGGTGTTGCGGCGGATTGTCCGGCCGCATGTCGTCCGGCTCATGGACGATGCCGCGTCCCAGCAACCATGACCAGATGCGGTTGACGATATTGCGCGCAAACCACGGGTTGTGCGGATTGGTCAGCCAAGTGGCGAAAACCAGGCGTGCATCCTGTTCCGGCCGCAACTGCACCCGCACCCCATCCGGTAACGTCGCGCTGCGCGGCGCATGCATTTTTTCGGGATTGAAGAAAACAATCTCCTCTTTCCATTCGCGCGTCGGCTTGTAATCAATTTGGGAGAAGAAGACGGACATCTCGCGCAGCCGGGCTTCCGGCCACTTTTCCGCCCGGACGCCCATGAAGGCCAAAGCCACGGCCTGGGCGATCGCCCGCGGCTCCTTGTTCTGCAAGGCGCGGCAGAAGTTCACTTGCGGCACGCGAAAGTTGCTGCCGTTGGCGGTCAGCATTTCACGAACGAAGAGGTCGTAAGGCCGGTTGTCGCGAATCCAGCTTCGCACCCAGTGATGGTAGGCCTGCGCGGCATTTGGCCACAGGTTGATGGGAAACTCCGCCTTGATGCGCAGCAAGTCACTCCACTTCATGGCCCAGTAATCCGCAAATTCCTGGCGAGCGAGGAGGCGGTCAATCAAGGCACTGCGCTTGCCGGGATTTGCCTCACCCAGAAACTGCGTAGTTTCTTCGGCAGTCGGCAGGGTGCCGATTACGTCGAGATAAGCCCGCCGCACAAACACTGCATCCGAACAGAGGTTGGCGGGGCGAATCGCCAGCCGTTTGAGACGCGAAAATACGAGGTGATCGATGCGGCATGACGGAGCCGGATCGGTAGAGGCTTCAAAAGGAATGACTATGCTGTTTTTCCCTTGCTCGCTGGCCAGAGCCGATGTCCCAACCCGTTCCGAGCTTGGTGCTGAGCTCATATCCAGGGCCCATCCACATCGCGGCGGCCTAGCTGATAATCTCTATTCGCGAGGTATAAACCCGGAGCGGGTTTGTAAGTTGCGGGTGAAACCTCCCACCGCAGAGGACGCAAAGGACGCGCAGGTACACAGAGGAACGAGAACGATGAAAAGAAATGGATATAGATTCCCTCCGTGTCCTCCGCGGTGAAAGGGTCTAGATTTGAGCCGGCTCCTGCCGGCAAGAAAGACGGCATTTATGACACAAAACGGCATTGCATTTCGACAACTGGGCAGCCATGGTCCCAAGGTATTTCCCTTGGCGCTGGGGTGCATGGCCATGTCGGGCATGTATGGTCCTTCCGACGAAGCCGAAAGCATCGCGACCATTCATGCCGCGCTGGACCATGGGGTGAACCTGCTGGATACGGGCGACTTCTATGGCATGGGACATAATGAGATGCTCATCGGGCGTGCCTTGAAAGATCGCCGGCACCAGGCGCTGCTCTCGGTAAAGTTTGGCGCGCAACGGGCGCCGGACGGCGCATGGCTGGGATACGATGCCCGCCCCGCCGCCGTGAAAACCTGGCTGGCTTACACGCTTGTCCGCCTGGGAGTGGACCACGTCGACATCTACCGTCCGGCGCGGCTCGATCCGAAAGTGCCTATCGAAGAGATGGTAGGCGCCATTGCCGACCTGATCAAGGCCGGATATGTGCGCTACGTCGGTCTCTCGGAAGTAGGCGTCGACACCATCCGCCGGGCTCACGCCATCCACCCGATTTGTGATTTGCAAATTGAGTATTCGCTCATTACACGAGAGCCGGAGCAGAAGCTGTTTCCGCTTCTGAACGAACTCGGTATCGGTGCGACCGCCTACGGCGTTCTTTCGCGGGGATTGTTGAGTGGGTCCAATCTCCAGAAAAGTGGCGATCTGCGCACCGTCTTTCCCCGTTTTGCCGGCGAGAATCGCAAGCGTAATGAACGCCTGGTCCAGGCGTTGAATCAGGTCGCCGCCGAAAAGGGGATTACCGCTTCACAATTGGCATTTGCCTGGGTGCTGGCGAAGGGTAAGCACATAGTTCCGCTGGTTGGCGCCCGTAAGCGGGTGCAACTGGAAGAGTCACTCGGTGCTTTGCGTGTGCAGTTGTCTGGCGAGGAAGTGAGCCGGGTGGAACAGGCGATCCCGGCATCCCAGGTGGCCGGTACGCGCTACGGCGAAGAACAGATGCGGATGCTGGACAGCGAAAAATAGGCGTGCGCAATTAGGGGTCCAAAGAAAAATTCGCCGGCATTAGGAACCTCACATATTCACAGGGTTTTCCACAGGTGGGGCCATTCAGCAACTCAGAACTTGAATGGCGGCTGGTCCGATCGGGACTCGGCGTCGACGAACGTCTCCAAATCTCGCCTCTTTGCGGGCTGCTCAATCGTTTGTAAACTGCGCATCTGGCGCCAGGGGCGTCTTCGGTTTTGCCTTTGCCGTATGCCGGGGGCACCTGTGCGCTTTCTCCGCGATGATCAGTATTTCTGGGCGGGAGCTGTACGCAATCGTCTGTAAACATACGGGGCACACAGACTGGGTCACTTGGCCTAAATGAAAATGGCCGGGACGTTCCGCACTGTGTGACACCGGCATACAGGGTCCTTCCTAGGACCGGGGACCGAATGAGACTGCGAAGTGGGGCTGTTCCATTTTATACAATCCGGGTCTACCAGAGAAGCTGAAATTGTCCAAGCCGGAGACCGGGGCCTATTTACCGCTGAGGACGCAGAGGACGCGGAGGTATCCAGAGGAACCAGGACGAGGAAGATTGGGATTCGGGAATCCAGGATTTGGGATTTTCACCCTCCAGCCAGCTCGATCCACTAATTGGTTCCCAAATCGTGAATCCAAAATTCCAAATCGCAATTTCCTAAAAATTCCCTCTGCGTACCTTGAAGCCCGTCCTGAGCTTGTCGAAGGATACTCTGCGGTCAAGCTTTTGGCGCACTTCGGCGTGCTTGCGGGCTGCCCCGGTCCGAGATTTACGTCGCTGCCAGCTGAAACCATAAGCTGAGCTGGTGTAGAATCTCGCCAGTCCGCATTTTGCAGTCGTCCTACGCGCTGAGGCATGCGCCTAATGTGACCTTCATCACGTGAATTAGTGATAGCTACCGCTGGTGGCGAGTGCGTATGTCCACGCCGGGGATGAAGAATCCGTGCAACCATAGTTAGGGCAATGGGAAAGGGGTGCGGAGGCATGGCCGAAAATGTTTCAACCCTTAGCGACGAGCGCATTGCTTACCTGGAAGGACTGGTCACGCAAGCCCGAACCGCCGCTGGCGCCTTCCGCCAATACTCGCAAAAGGACGTCGACCGCATTGTCAAAGCCATGGTCTTGGCCGGCCTGGCGCAGGCCCAGCATCTGGCGCGCCTGGCAATTGAGGAAACCAAGCTCGGGGTGCTGGAAGACAAGGTCATCAAAAACATGGTGGCCACCGAATTTGTCTACAACTATATCCGGGACAAGCGTACGGTCGGCCAGATTCGCGAGTTTCCGGAACGCGGCCTGGTGGAAGTGGCGGAACCGATCGGGGTGATTTTCTCGGTGACGCCGATTACCAATCCGACCTCGACGGTGCTTTTCAAGTGCATCATGGCCATCAAGACGCGGAACGCGGTGATCTTCGGTCCCCACCCCGGCGCGTGGCGTTGTTGTACCGAGGCCGTGAAGGTGATGTACGAGGCGGCGCGGCAGCAGGGCGCGCCGGAAGGCGTGTTCACTTGCCTGGAATCTCCTACCATTTCGGATAATGCCTACCTGATGCGGCACAAGGATGTCGCCCTGATCGACGCTACCGGCGGGCCGGGGGCGGTGAAAGCCGCTTACAGCTCCGGGAAGCCCGCCTTGGGAGTGGGTCCGGGCAATACGCCTGTATACCTGGAAAAGACCGCCGACCTGGACATGGCGGTGGTAGACATCATCACCTCGAAAACCTTCGACAACGGAACCATCTGTGCCTCGGAGCAGACGGTGGTGATCGATGACGAGATTTATGATCTCGTGCTCAAGAAATTCGCCGCGCTGGGCGCCCACATCTGCAACGAGGATGAGGCCAGGCTGCTGGGACGCACGGTGATCAATCCGGAAACCGGCTTGATGCAGCCCATGGCTGTCGGTCAGAGGGCCGCCGACATCGCCCAGGTGATCGGGCTGTCGGTGAAACGGAACACCAAGCTCCTGATTGCGCCCATTCATGGCGTCGGCCGCGAACATCCCCTGTCAGTCGAGAAATTATTTCCGCTGCTTGCCGTCTACCGCGCCAAATCCGTCGACGAGGCGCTGAAGGTGTGTGTCGCCGTGAATCATGCCGGCGGGCTGGGCCACACCGCGGTCATTTTCTCGCGCAATGACGCCATCATCGAAAAATTCGGTGAGATGCTCAATGCCGGGCGGATCATCGTCAACTCTCCCGGCTCCATCGGAGCGCTGGGCGGCGTTTACAACGACATGGTGCCCACGTTTTCCTTCGGCTGTGGGACCGGCGGCGGCAACAGCACGATGGATAACGTGAATATCTATCACTATCTGAACATCAAACGCGTGGCCCGGAGGACACAAGCTCCCATGTGGTTCCGCATCCCCAATCAGATCTACTTCAACATGAATGCCGTGGAGAATGTGCGCCAGTTCCCCTCGCGCTCCACGGTGATCCTTACCACCCGCGGGCGGCTGGAAAACGGGCAGGTCGATATTGTCCAGCGCTATCTTCCGCCCCAGACGGTAGCGCACGTCTGGGTCATCCCCAACACGGAACCTGAGGCCCAGACGGTGATGCAAGGGGTGGAGACGCTCAAGGTCCACCGCGCGGATCAAATTGTTGCCCTGGGTGGTGGATCGGTGATCGATGCCGCCAAGATCATGAAGCTCCTGTATGAATCGCCGCAGGCCAATCTGGAAGAACTGGCCGCGCCTTTCCTGGATCTGCGCAAGCGTGTGGTCCGGTTCCCCACCGAGAAGACCAATCAGGCGCGGTTGATTGCCATCCCGACCACCAGCGGCACGGGCAGCGAAATCAGTCCTTTCGCCGTCCTGCTGGACAAAGCGCGCGGCCGTAAGGTGACCCTGGCCGACTACTCGCTGAGTCCGGATGTGGCGATTGTCGATCCGCAGTTTGTGATGTCCATGTCGAAGACCCTGACAGCCGATACCGGCATCGACTGTCTGACCCATGCCCTGGAAGCTGTGGTTTCGGTTTATGCCTCGCCGTATACCGATTCCAATGCCCAGCAAGCTATCCAACTGGCGTTTCAGTACCTGCCCACCGCCTATGAACAGCCGCAGGATGAAGAGGCGCGCACCATGATGCATAACGCCTCCTGCATTGCCGCCCTGGCATTTTCCAATGCGTCGGTGGGCGTGAATCATGCGCTGGCTCACGCTTTCGGTGCGCGGTTCGGAGTCACCCACGGCCGCGCTAATGCCATTCTGCTGCCCCATGTGATTGCCTATAACGCTGCGGTTCCCACCAAATTCATGCCCTCGCCGAACCAGAAGGCGTATGTCGCGCATAAGAAATATGCGCGCGTCGCCGACCTGCTGGGCCTGGGCGGGAACACAGTAGAAGAGAAGGTGAAGAACCTGGTAGCCGCGGTCGAACAGCTATTGGACCGCCTGGGGTTGCCGCGTTCGATCGCCGAGCTGGGTATCTCGCAGCAAGATTTCGAGCAGGCGCTTCCCGACCTGGTCCAGGTTGCTTTTGACGACCCCTCCTGGCGCGCCAATCCTCGCATGCCCCTGGTGAGGGAACTGGAGAAGTTGTTCCGGACGGCTTACCAAAGACAGGATCTGGCGAAAGGGGCCGCTGCGTCGCAGCAACAAACCCAATAACACATCCACCACAGAGACACAGAGCCACAGAGGAATACGGGTCTTTAATTCCTCTGTGGGTTTCTCTGTGACTCTGTGTCTCTGTGGTAGGTGTTGGTTGCTGGAATCGCTAGCCCGCCGCCTTGTACCCGCCAGTGATATAGGCTTCCAGATGCTGGATATGTTCCGCCTGTTGGGAAATGATCCACTTCACCAGGTCGCCGATCGAAAGCACCCCAACCACCGTGTCGTGTTCCAGCACCGGAAGGTGACGTATGCGGTTGTCGGTCATGATGGTCATGCAGTCATCCACCGTGTGGTTAGGCGTTACGCAGATGACTTTGCTGGTCATGATCTCTTTGACTTGGGTGGCTTTGGAGGATCTGCCTTTCAGGATGATCTTGCGGGCGTAATCGCGCTCCGAGATAACGCCGACCAGTTTGCCGTTGCCGATTACCAGCATGGCCCCTACACCCTTATCGGCCATTGCCTTGATCGCGTCGTAAACCGAGTGTTCGGGATTTACCGACCAGATTTGGTTGCCCTTAATCTTCAATACCGAGCCGATCGTGTCGCTGAGTCTCATGGGTGGGTTACCTGGCTTCGGGCTTCGCGCCCGGCGTGCCTACGACTTTAACCTAAGATGTGTGCTGGTTCGAGCGCGAACGAAAAATAATTTGCGGAAAACCGGCAGCTCACAAAAGCCGTTTCCGGTTTCCCGTTTTCCGTTCTTCGTGGTTTCGGTCGGGGAACGGGGAACGGGGAACGGGTAACGTTCTTCTCACAAACTCTCGCAGGTCTCCCGCACCGCCCGGAGCAGATACCAGGGCGTCTGGGTCGGGATCGTGCAACCTGGGGCCAGAATGAACTTTTCGCGCCCGATCTGGCGGACACAGTCGCGCACCCCTTCGCGTACCTCGGGAATCGACCTCTCGGCCAGCTTGCTCTCGTCGATGCCGCCCATGAGGCATTTGTCGGTCATGGCGCGCAACCCCCGTAGCGACGGATTGCCCGGGAGCCGGTCGGAAACGCTGACCGCCTCCATGGGATAATCCAGCACCCGTTTCATGTCGAGCGAAGTGCCGTGAACGTGCAGTACCCGGATCATCCCGGCCATCGCTTCCAGCATACGAATCTCGAAAGGACGCATCATCGAGCAAAAGATCTCATCGCTGATGCCTCGCGGGTGGGGAGGACAGATGGCGCTGTTGATGGAGAAGAAGACGGCATCGCAACCGGCGCGCCGCACCTCTTGCATGTACTGGCACATGCTCGCGCAAACGGCTTCCAGCATCTCCAGCGTCCGGTCGCGATTGGCCAGCAGCAGTGGCGCCCGCGTATATCCCACCCGCCGCAGGACCTGCTGATAAGCGTCGAAGGTGGTAACCATGATCGGCATGTCCGTGCCGAACTCCGCGCGCAACAGGCGGATGCACTTTAACTCTTCGGCAAAATTCGGGCTGGTCATGGGCGCCCGCCCGAAGTAACGCATGTCTTCCGGGGCGTTCAGCGTTTCCACGCCGTCCGGCAAAGGATAGCGGAAGTCGTTGACCACTTTACAGATGTCCCAGTCGTTGTCCCGCACGAAGCGCGCGTGGCGCAGAGCGTGCTCTGTGCCTCCCAGGTTATCAGTGCCGAAATGGATCCATGCGGTACAGGGAGGACGATCTACTTGCATCCCTTCGACCGCCGCCAGAAATCGCTCGCGTTTATTCATGGCAGTTCTCAGTTCCCGGTTCTCACTTCTCAGTTTACGGAATGAAAACTAAATCCTAGCGCCAAATGCGACAAGTGGAAATTAAGAAGTCAGAGTGCAGAAGGGTTTCAGGCCACTGAGAACCGGGAACCGGGAACTGAGAACTCTCACGCCGAACGCCGCAGTCCGAAGTAAGCCTGGTAAAGAGCGTTGTTGTCGTGGATTTCTGAAACGGTGCCTTGAAAACTGACGCGGCCCCCGTCCAGGGTGTATACGCGGTCGGCCAAGTCAAGAAACTTGACGTTTTGCTCCGCCACCAGCAGCGAGAGTCCGTGTCCCCGGGATTTGTCTAAGGCGCGCACTACCTCCTGGACGAAGACTGGCGAGAGGCCGGCCGAGGGTTCATCCATGATCAGGAGCTTCGGTTTGCCGGCCAGGGCTTTGGCAATTCCCAACATCTTGCGTTGTCCGCCGCTCAGGCTGCTGGCGAGGGCGTGCCGGCGGCGCTCGAGATCGGGGAAGATGGCGTAGAGCCCGCGGGCGCGCGTATTCAGCTCCGCTGCCGGGAGCAGATGGCCGCCTACGCGGATATTTTCGTCAATGGTGAGGCTGGGAAAGACGCCCAGTTCGGACATATAGCCGATCCCAAGGTGGATGCGAAGATCGGTACGCAGGTGCGTAATATCTCTCCCGGCGAAAGCGATACTGCCGTTCCGGGCAGGCAGCAGTCCGACCAGCGCCTTGAGAAGCGCGGTCTTGCCGGCGCCATTCGCCCCCAGCAGCACCACGGTCTCGCCCTCTTCCACGCTGAGGTCGACACCCCACAGGACCTGTACTCGCTGGTAGCCGGTTTGCAATCGATCGGCGCGGAGCAGTTCAGCCGCCATGATTCGTTCCCCCCAGAAACACTTCCACCACCTGCCGATCGCGCACGGCCTGGTCGAGAGTTCCCTCGAAAATCGCGCGCCCGGCATCGAGAACGATCACCCGGTCAGTGACTTCCCCGATAAAGTCCATAAGATGTTCCACCACCAGCAGGGCTATGCCGGACTTGGCGAGTTCACGCAACTTCCGTGCCACCAGGTCCAGCTCTCCGGGATGCAGCCCGGCGGCTAATTCGTCCACCAGCAGCAGCCGCGGCCCGGTGGCCAGCGCCCGCGCCAGATCCAGCATCTTCTGCTGCACGCTGTTCAGGTCGGCGGCCGCGCGCGATTGCTGCGTATCTAAATCCAGCGACGCCAGGATCGCATCGATATCGGCAGGCTCGGAATTCCGCCGCCCATACGCGGCTGCGATTTCTACATTTTCGCGGACGGTAAGTGTGGCAAAGGGCTTGGGTACCTGGAAGGTCCGATTGATGCCGCGGTGCACCCGCCGGTAGGAAGGCAGGCCGTCCAGCACCTGGCCGTCGAATACCACTTCCCCGCCATCGGGATGGATGAGGCCGGAAACAACATTGATGCAAGTGGTCTTGCCCGAACCGTTGGGTCCGACCAGACCCAGGACCTCGCCCGGGAACAAATGGAAGCTCACACCGCTCAATGCGTAAAAGCCGCCAAAACGCTTGATCAGTTTGCCAACCTGAAGCAACGGTGACGGCACCGCGGAAATTTCACGGGACATTCCACCCCCAACGCTTGAACAGCGACACGATCCCATTTGGCAGGAACATGACCAGCGCCATAATTAAGATGCCGTAAAGCAGTTGAAAGTACTGTGGAGTGGTGATTCCCACCGTGTTGTAGATCCCATAAAGAATGCCGACCCCGAGAATCGGGCCGACAATCGTTGCCGTGCCGCCGAACAGGGCGAATACGATGGCAAAGATGCTCAACCCCAAATCGAAGACCGTTTCCGGGTAGAACACCGAAATGTACCAGGCATAGACGGCGCCAATCAGGCCGGCGATCAGCGCGCTCAGCAGCCAAGCGAACATCCGCGCGCGCACCACGTTGATTCCCGCCATGCCGGCGCTGATGGCGTCCTCCCGAATGGCTTGCAGCGAGAGTCCGAAGCGCGAATCCCGCAGGTAAATCACAATGCCAAGGGTCAATCCCAGGATGGCGACCGCCATCCCGTAAGCAAAATTAGGCGCAAAGACGCCGCTCAGGCTGATGCCGTAAGGTCCCCGGGTGATCTCTGTCAGGTTCGGATTGGAGACAATTTGCGCTACCGCTTCCGATGCGGCCAGGGTCGCGAGGGCGAAATAGGGCCCTTCCAGCCGCAGCAAGGGCGTCAGAATCACGCCCAGCGCGGCAGCGGCAGCAGCCCCGGCTAGCAGGCCGGTAAGCGGACGTGCGTGCAGGTGAATGACCACCAGCGAAAAACCATAAGCGCCGGCGCCAAAAAAGCCCACATAGCCGAAAGGCAAGTAGCCCGTGAATCCATAGATCACGTTTACTCCCTGGGCCAGCACCAGGAAGACCACGAAATTGAACAGCAGAAACTGATTGCTGTAGAAGAGCGGCAGGATCGCCAGGCCCGCGACTACCGGAACTAGAATCCAGAGCAGGTGGCGCACGACTTTAGGCACGCCGTACCTTCTTTCCCAGCAGTCCGGTGGGCCGCACCAGCAGGATAAGGATTAAGAGCAGGTAGGGCAGCAGATTGGACCAGGAACTCAAGTAAGTCTGCATCAACATCAAACCTACGCCATAGACGATTCCGCCCAGCACCGTCCCTAGCGGCTGGCCTAACGAGCCGATCACGATCACGGCAAACGCCGTGATGGTAAGCGGTACCCCCATGGCCGGCAGAATGCTGCCGAACATGAAGGGAGCGAAAACTCCGGCGACCGCCGCCAGTCCCAGACTCACCGCAAAGGCTACGGTGGACACCGAATCCACATTGATCCCCGTAGTCAGCGCCTCTTCGCGGCTGGCCATCACCGCCCGCGTCATATAGCCGATGCGGGTACGGTAAAGGTAGGCATAAGTGAGCAGAATGCAGACGCCGCTGGCGATCGCGCTCACCATCCAGGCCGCGGGGAAGGTCTGTCCCGCCATATGCCAGGGTTCGCTCCCCAGCGCCTCTCCGGGAATCGAATATTCGCTGGTTCCGAACCCAATGGTCATCGCCGCCTCCACAATTTGCGAAAAACCGAAAAACAGGATCAGCGAGAGCATTTCCGGATCTTTGGCTTTTTGCAGCCGGGGTAGCAGGAGGTAGTACAGCGGCCAGCCGATCAGGGCGAACCCCGCGAAGGCTACCAGGACCGAAATCAAGGGATTGATGCCATGGAATGTGAATAGCCAGTAAGCAGTGAAGCCTCCCAACATGAGGAAGTCGCCGTGCGCCAGGTTGACGATGCGCAAGACGCCAAAAGCCAGATTCAGCCCCAGTCCCACCAGGCTGTAGTACAACCCGAACAGAATTCCGGCCAGCAAGGTATATTCGAGCATTTAACTCCAAGCAGTGGTCAGTGGTCAGTGGCCAGTGCTCAGCAAGGAAAGCGGTTACCAGTCGCAAATGGCATGCTCAGCTGGCCACTGGCCACTGACCACTGGCCACTGCTAAGGTGCCGGATAAACTGCTTTCCCATTGGCCATATCGTGGGGATAAACCACAACGAACTTGAGTCCGCCTTTGCCGTCGGGAACCAGTTGACCGAGCGGGGTAATCTCGCCAATCTGCGCTCCGGTATCGTCCAGCTCGAAAGTTCCATCGACGGTCTTCAACTTGCCCGAAAGTCCAAAGATCGCTTTTCGCAACGCCAGCTGATCCATGCTGTCAGTAGTTGCCAGCGCCCGTTCCAGCACCAATCCGGTGGTATAGCCGGCAACGGAATTGAAGCCGAACTCCACGTGGCTACCGCTGTATTTCTTGTCCCAGGCCGCCTTGAAGTCGGCCAGGTTCATACCAAAATTAGGCGTATAGTCGATGATGGAAGAGGGGACATAAGTATAGACATACTGCAGGCCCTTGCTGCCCACATTCTTTTCCAGCAGCTCCGTTTCCAAGCCGGGATAGATGCCGAAGAGCCATTTGAACTTGATTCCGCTGTCCTGAACATTACGGAAGAAGGCAATGTCGTTATTGGGGAAACCCAAATGAAGCACCGCATCGGGGTTGGCGGCCCGGATGTTTTGCAGCAGAACTGTGTAGTTGGAGGTATTGGTGGGCACGCCGTTGTCGTACACGATCTGGATCTTGCCCGCCTGTTTCAGGAAGTTCCGCACCGCGGTAGCCTGAGTGCCCGTGAAGTCGTTAGTTTCATACAGGATTGCCGCCTTTCGGATACCCAGCTGATAGCCATCCGTATTGAGGAATTCCGCAGCATATTTCGGCCATATACTGGAGACCGGGACGCAAACCAGCACGATGTAGGGATTGTCCTTGGTGAAGAAGGCGGCGCCGCTTCCCGTCGGATCTATCAGCAACATTTTATGGTCGCGCGCGATGGGCAGCCCGATAGAGGTAAGCACGGAGCCGGAGTCAGCGACCAGAATGTCTACCCGGTCGCGGGTGATGAGCTGGTTGTAAAGAGTTGCGGCCGTCGCGGTGGAACTCTGATCGTCATAGGAGATCAGTTTCAGAGGGATTTTCTTGTTGTAGGGTTTGACAAAGACTCCGCCCTCCGCGTTCTTTTGATCGATCCAGAGCGCCAGCCCGTCATGCACAGGCATGGAAATGGCCGCAAAGGTCCCCGACGAGGCGTATAAGGCGCCAATTCGGATTTCCGATGGCGCTGGCGCCGCAAAGGCCGGGGTCAAAAGGCAAAGCAGAATCAGTACAGGAGCAAGTCGCAGGCTTAGCAATCTCATTGGGGGGCCTCTTACCGTTCACCGGGCGCAGGCGGTTGTATCGGTCTCCACGGCTTCATCCGCACCACAGTGCTTATCCACCCTTTTGGCTCTAGGGCTTGGACGGCTAGGGTGATGCGCTGGTATTTCGTCGAGGTTGCTTTGTTGCTGCCTGGGTGGCCGTGTGAGCTGGCGAAAGCATCGAAAATTTCGATTGAAGCTATTCTGATCTGCCTGATTTTAAGCCCTTTCCGGCGATGTATAGTTTATGCATGCCCTGAAATCCTGGGGAAAGGTTGGCGATGAAAAGTTTGTCCAAGAAAGTGGCTGTATTTGACACTACGTTACGAGACGGAGAACAAGCGGCCGGGACCCGGCTCGGAAGAAGAGAAAAATTAACCCTGGCCCGGCAGTTGGCCCGGCTGAAGGTTGACATTATTGAGGCCGGCTATCCCGCCTCCTCGCCCGAGGATTTCGAGTCGGTCAAGCGGATTGGCCAGGAAATCGAGGGACCGGCAATCTGTGCCCTGTCGCGGGCCGTGCCGGGAGATATCGAAGCCTGCGGCAAAGCCCTGGCGCGGGCCAAACGCCCGCGTATCCACACGGGCATTGGGGTTTCCGACATTCATATCATGGGCAAGTTTCGGGACGACCGGTACGGTAAGACCCTGGGCGAGAAGAAGATCAAGATGATCCGCATGGCGGTCGACTCCGTCAAGCGGGCGCGAAACTATGCCGACGACGTGCAGTTCTACGCCGAAGACGCCGGTCGGGCCGATCCGGCCTACCTGCTGGAAATGCTTTATGCCGCAATTGATGCCGGCGCCACCGTGGTCAATATCCCGGATACGACCGGCTACACCGTACCCGAACGTTTTGGGGCGCTGATCCGACAGATTCGCGAGAACGTCAGCAATATCGACCGGGCTACCATCAGCGTGCATTGTCACGACGATCTGGGTTTAGCGGTAGCCAATTCACTCGCCGGTATCTGCAATGGAGCGCGGCAGGTGGAAGGCACCATTAATGGAGTCGGGGAGCGCGCGGGCAATGCCGCGTTGGAAGAAATCGTGATGGCCATTCGTACCCGGGGCGACTATTTCGGGTTGAGCACCGGGATCGAGCCGCGCGAATTCTACCGCACCAGCCGCCTGGTCTCGGAGATGCTGGGGATTTCGGTTCCGCCTAACAAGGCTGTAGTCGGGGCCAATGCCTTTTCCCACAGCTCCGGGATTCACGTCGATGGGTTTCTGAAAGACCGGCAGACTTACGAAATCATCCGCCCGGAAGACGTGGGATTTGCGGAAAGCCGGGTGGTGCTGACGGCGCGCACCGGGCGTGCCGGCCTGCGCAGCCGGCTGGAGAGGTTGGGCTATACCCTTTCCCCCCAGGAACTGGATGCCACGTATCAGCGCTTTTTGCTCGTAGCCGACAAGAAGCAGGAAGTTTTCGACGAGGACTTGATGGCCATCGTTTACGACGAGCTTCATCCCGTGCCCGAAGACTTCCGCCTTGAATACATGCATATCTACAGCGGCACCGCCGCTATTCCCACCGCCACCGTGCGCCTGGGCATACGCGGAGAAATCAAGGAAGGCGCGGCCATTGGCGACGGCCCGGTGGATGCTGTTTACAAAGCCATCTCCGCGCTGACCCGGAGCTCGGCTAAACTCATGCGTTACGATATTCGCGCCGTTACCAGCGGTACGGAGGCAATGGGAGAAGTGACCGTGCAACTGGAACAGGGAGGGCAGAGAAGCGTCGGCCGTGGGGCTTCCACCGACGTGATTGAGGCCAGCGCCAAAGCCTATGTCGATGGGTTGAATCGGCTGGCGCACGTGGCCATCGGGAGCGGGGGAAAACAGCTGCCAGCAACAAGCAACAAGCAACAAGCGTCAAGCAAGAAGCAAGCGGGAACGCGTAGTTAGCCGCTGGCCGTAGCGTTGCAAAACCCTTCGCTTACGTAGCGCGGGCTTGAAAGCCTAATGTGGCTTACTTTTGCCAATCACAGTGGATTTGGTTGTGCAACACATTGAGGGGCTATTTTCGACCCTCAGGGGCTAAAGCCCAACGTATTTTCAACGCGTTACGGCACGACTAAAGTCGTGCCCTGACACGTGTTGCACGACCAAATCCACTTGTGATCGGCAAAAGTCAGCAACATTAGGCCTGAAGGCCAGCGCCACAGCCGGTCCCGCTTGGCGGGACCGGCGCTACCTTTTTCCGACAAGCCACCCGCCCGCTGGTTTGCTTGCCGCTTGTGGCTTGAGGCTTGTCGCTCCTATTCCTTCCGCCCGACCAGGATTCCTTCCGCTATCGTGAAGAACAATTTATTCTCCGCGGTCTGCGGCGCCCAATATGTGCGCGCGTCTTCAGGCGCCTCCAGCAGCATCTTCCGCAGCTCGGCCTTGGTGGCCTCGTTCGCGCCCATGCGGCGCACCCAGGGCTCGAATTCCATCTGTTTCGTCAGGGTCGTGGAATGGGTTACGGTCAACTGTGCCTCCACAAAGGCGGCCTCCAGTTGCGGCAGGGAATAGGCCCAGTGGTGCGACGGATCGCGCAGCGTTTCAAACCGGTTGATCAATGCCGCCGTGCTTTCCTCGGGTGGAACGATGTTGTCGACGAGCGCGACCAGGCCGCCCGGCCGACACACCCGCGCCATTTCCCGGATGGCGGCGCGCATATCGGAATAGTGGTGTAAGGCAATGCGGTTGGTGACCAGATTGAAATAGTTGCCGTCGAAGGGCAAACGCTGCGCATCGGCCAGGCGGAACTCGACATTCGCCACCTGTCGCTCCTGCGCCAGCTTGCCCGCCGCCTGGAGCATTTCCGGCGTAAGGTCGGTGGCGATGACGCGCGCCACACGGGAGGCAAAGGCCAACGCCGTATGCCCCGCCCCGGTCGAGACGTCGAGAACCAGCCAGGCCGGCTGGGGATTGGTAAGCTCAACCAGGCGCGCCAGGCTTTCCCCTTGGGCATGCACCGTGCTGGTCACGTAGGCGGCGGCGTGGGCGCCGAATTGTTTGCGGACCAAATCACCATCCGGCATCACTTGCTCCTGCGTCTTGGCTGCATGATATATTCGGTTCTCTGAATCCCAATTCATGATAATCAAGGAGAAATCCTATGGCGAGCCGAGGCGCCGCTCCGGAAACACTCTTGCCGTGGTGGAAAGAGCCAACACGGGACCAGTGGAAGACGCTGATCGCCACCTGGGCCGGTTGGTGTCTGGATGTGTTCGACTATTTCCTCCTGGTCCTGGTACTGGGTGAAATCAGCAAGACCTTCGGGGTCTCACTGATTGCCATGGGCACGGTCATTACCGGTACGCTGATCTGCCGGCTATTCGGCGGCGTCATCTTCGGAACCTGGGGCGATCGCGTGGGGCGCAAGCTCCCCCTGATGATTTCCATTTTGACGTTCTCCGTGTTTTCCGCTTTGAGCGGCCTGGCGCCCAGCTTCAAATGGTTCTTCATTCTCCGCTTGTGCTTTGGACTGGGAATGGGCGGAGAATGGGCGGCGGGGACGCCGCTTGCGATGGAAAGCTGGCCGCAGCGCTCGCGCGGCGTCGCCTCCGGCCTTCTCCAAGGCGGCTATCCTTGCGGCTATTTCCTGGCTACTGTTACCTATTTCTTTATTTTCCCAATCTGGGGTTGGCGGGCCTTGTTTCTGGTCGGTTTCCTGCCCGCGCTTCTGCTCCTCTATATCCGTTCCGGGGTAAAAGAATCGCCCGTTTTCGAAGCGCGGCGGCAGGCGCTGCAACAAGCGGGTAAGAAAGAGACCGGCATTTCGGTGGTGCGGCTGTTGAAGCCGGATATGTTGGGCACCAGCCTGCATGCCTTCCTGGTGATGATTGGCGCCATGCTCTCGCAATTTTGTCTGGCGCCGTTGTGGCCCACCTACCTGATCCGGGAGCTGCACCTGACGATTGGGCAGCGGACGCAGTTTCTGATTTTGCTGAACCTGGGCAGTCTGGTTGGCTACTGGTCTGCCGGAGCCCTGTCGGAGAAAACGGGGCGCCGCGTCGCGCTGTCAATTTTTGCGCTTATGGGCGCGCTGTTAATTCCGCTGTATAGCCTGACGCACAGCTATTACCTGGTCATGCTGGGCGGAACCCTGGAGGGTTTCTTTGCGGTGGGTTTCTGGGGCGTCATTCCGGCATACCTGGCCGAGCGATTTCCCACCAGCGTGCGTGGTGTCGGCCCTGGAACCTCGTTTAGCGTCGGTGCTGCCGTTGGCTCCTTCGGTCCAACTGTACAAACCCTGCTGGTGCAAAAAGCCGGTTTCACCCTCGGCCAATCGATCGCACTGGGTACGGTAATCGCACTGATTATTGTGGCGGTGGTGGTGTTCCTCGGTCCGGAACCCAGAGGACGCGACTTTACCGCTGAATAACGTTATCCGTTTCCCGTTACCCGTTGCCCGTTTCCCGACTCCGATTTCCTGTCGCCGTTCCGAATCGGGGAACAGGTAGCGGAAAACGGGTAACGGCTCACAATTAAGTAAGAAGTCAACTAAGCGCGCCGATTATTGTAGCGGTGGTGGTGTTCCGAAACGGCCACGGGAAACGGGAGACGGGAAACGGGAAACGGGCAACGGAAGTCATGAAACCGCGCAAACGAATCGCTGTGGTATGTACCCTGGACACCAAGGGCGAACACGCAAGCTTTATCAAGACCTTCATCGAAGAGCGAGGGCACGAAGCTGTTTTGCTCGACGTCGGCGTGCTTGGTGTGCCGGCACTGGCCGCTACTTTTTCGCGGGAAGAGATTGCTCGGGCGGGCGGGAGTGAACTGGGAAGCCTGGTAGCGGCTCACGACCGCGGCAACGCGCTGCAGGTGATGACCGAAGGCCTGACGCGGATTGTGACGAAGCTGCAGCGGGAAGGCCGTCTAGATGCGGTAATTGGCTTGGGCGGCGGAGGCGGAACTTCGGTGGCGAGCGCGGCCATGCGTGCGCTTCCCATGGGAGTGCCGAAGGTGATGGTCTCCACCATGGCCGCCAGCAACAAGGGGCCCGCCTATGTCGGCACCCGCGACATTGTCATGTTCAGCACCATTACCGACGTCATGGGCATGAATCCCATTCTTCGCAGCGTACTGGCCAATGCGGCGGCCGCGGTCTGCGGCATGGCGGAGTCGGGCGCTACCGGGGGGAACCTGCGCCAAGCCGGCGAGCGTCCCACCGTGGCAATCACCGCTTTCGGAGTTACCACTACTGCGGTCATGCGTTGTTATGCCTTGCTCAGCGAGGCCGGTTTCGACCCGCTGGTGTTTCACGCCAACGGCACTGGCGGACGTGCCATGGAAGAGTTGATTGGGGAAGGAATGATCGATGCCGTGCTGGATCTGACCACGACCGAGTTGCCGGACGAGTTGTGCGGGGGGCTGCTCAGCGCTGGGCCGCACCGGCTGGAGGCCGCGGGAGCGCATGGTATTCCGCAGGTGGTGCTGCCGGGCGCGATGGACATGGTCAACTTCACCACTCCCGAAACCGTTCCTGCCCGGTATGCCGGACGAAAATTCTACCGTCACAGCCCCTACACGACGCTGATGCGGACCACGGTGGAAGAAAATGCCATCTTGGGCCGCTGGGTAGGGGAGAAGCTGGCCAAGGCAAACCCGCGGCCGTTGCTCATTCTTCCTCTGCGCGGTTTTTCCGAATATGACAAAGAGGGAGGAGTTTTCCACGATCCCCAGGCCGACCAGGCATTCATGGATGCAGCAGTGGAGGCGCTGGGCGATCGGGGCGACGTCGTGCGGCTGGAGGCCGGTATCAACGATCCGGTTTGTGCAGAGACGGCGGTGGCGCAGTTGATCCGCCGGTTTCGTTCCCCGGCGGTCCAGGCAGGGCAGACCGCCTGACCACATTGTCGGCAATCAGGAGAAAGCTATGGTGAAACGGTACACACGCAGCGAAGTGGCGACGCGGTTGCAAGCGACACTGGCGGAAGGCAAAGCCATCATGATGGCCGGCGCCGGTAACGGACTTTCGGCCAAATGCGCCGAACTTGGCGGCATCGATCTGATCGTTATTTACAACAGTGGCAAGTTCCGCATGGATGGCCTGCCCTCCATTGCCGGCCTGATGCCCTATGGCAATGCCAACGACATTGTGCTCGAGCTCGGCGAAAGACACGTATTTCCCGCGGTGAAGCATACTCCGGTGCTGGCCGGCGTTTGCGGAACCGACCCCACGCGCGATATGCGGCGTTTCCTCGAGCAGTTGCGGGAGGTTGGATTCTCCGGCGTTATCAACTATCCCACGATCATCCGCTTTGACGGCGGCATCCGGCGCGATCTGGAATCGGTCGGCCTGGGTTTTGCGCGCGAGCTGGAGATGATTGCCGCGGCGCGCGAGCTCGATCTTTATACCACTTGCTATGTGCGTACTCCCGAAGAGAGCCGGCAAATGGCGGAAGCCGGCGTAGACCTGATTGTTCCGCATGTCGGGCTGACGACTGGAGGCACGATTGGGGCAGGCCACGCCCTCTCCATTGACGATGCCGTCAAGGCTACGCAGGACATGATTGCGGCGGCGCGGGCGGTGAATCCGAAGGTGCTCGCCCTGACGCACGGAGGGCCCTTCGAGGGGCCGGAGGAAGTTGCCTATGCTTTGCGGCACACCGACGCGCAAGGCTTTGTTGGAGCCTCCAGCTTCGAGCGCTTGCCGGTGGAAGGGTCGATCGTGCAGCTCGTGCAGGAGTTTAAGAAGCTGCGGGTGGATAGGAAGTAGGCGTTTTCGAAAGCCAAACGCTGGAAGTTCTCAGTTCTCGGTTCTCGGTTCTCAGAAGCTGACAGGTGTTGCACGTAGCAGTCAGCACTCAGCATTCAGCAATCAGCCAAACCCGAAGAGGTGTAGGGCGCCTGCCTGCAACGCATGCGTCCCGCCAGCTTGAAGGGCGCGCCTCGGATTCCTTCTTGATGCACGAATCGCACCTGTACATCGGGCCCCAATGCATGGGTTCCTCGCCCCGCGCCCTGGCGTTATGGCAACTGTCCGGATCATGGCGGGCGCGGGACTCCTAACGACACGGCGGAGAGTATTGCTGATTCTATTGAATTCAGCCGCCGTGTCATTCCCGTTTCAACCCGCAACGCGGGTCGGGTGCTCGGAATGACAATTCTTAAGGTGTTGCGCTCTGGCAGGCTGTTGATGAATCCGATTCTTATTTTCGAGACTACTTCTCAATACAGAGGCAGGAGAACTGAGAACCGGGAACTGGGAACTCTGTCATCCGAGCACCAGGGGTAGCAGGGGGAACAAAGTCTGATGGTGGGCGAGCGGCTCGGGAGCGCCTGCCGGCGCCGCCATCCCAACCCGATTGTGCCAGTACGTCGGCAGTCCGAGTTTGCCGGTGCCGAACAGATCGTAGGCGGATCCGGCAACAAACAGGCAGCGAGGCGCGCTCACGCCCAGCTTATCCAGCGCCTGCTGGTAAGGCCGAGGATCGGGCTTGTAGAACCCGGCGTCTTCAGCCGTGATCACCACGCGAAAATCGATGCCCGTCGCCGTCACCGCCTTGGCTGCTAATCGGTTCGAACAGTTCGTGACCACGCCGAGCGGTAAGTACGAATGCAGTTTGCCGAGAACTTCTCCCACTTCCGGCCAGGGACGCAGTTCGTCATAACGGTCCGCCAACTGTTTGGCGTAGGAGCCGGGCAGTTCGGCCTCCAGCGCGGCTTCTTCTACCAGCGTCTCATATGCCCGGTACGCTCCGGTCGCGTAGGTTCTCCGCAAGTAGGCGTTGCGCCAATTGCGTCCGGCATCTCGCGATCGGGCAATGCTGTCCCACAGCGTCCAGGAGTCCAGCAGACCGGAAAGCAGGTCGAATAAAATTGCGGCGTATCGAGCTTTCGTCGGGGCTTCTTTCATATCAGGCTACCGGTGTACTCAGCCAAAGGTGGGCAGCAGAATCAGGTCGTCCGCCGGAACCGACTCGACCGCATAGCCCGCCTGCATCCAGGCGCGCAGCCCGCCGGTGATCACCTGGGCGTCAATACCATTCTCCCGCATCATGTGCGCCACCCGGGCGCTGGTTGCTTCCCGCACTCAAGTGCAATAGAGGTAGATCACCTGACCCCGGGGCAAGTCCTGCAGGCTGGCCAGCAGATTGTTCGGTTCGACGCGGCGGGAACCCTTGATGCGGACCGCTCCCGGATCATAGTAGCCATGGCTGCGCACGTCCCGAATAGGTACCTGTCTTGGTTTGGCCGCTTCAATAATGCGCGCGAGCTCCTGCACCTCGACCCGCGGTACGGAGAGACGGGATTGCTTCCAGAACAAACGGGCCCGATACAGCAGATAGGCAATGACGCCCAGGATGAGCAGGCCCTTTAGCCCCAGCTCCAACGCATGTAACCTGCGCATCGCGGCAGCAAGCAGATCGGCGGATAGATACCCCACCCCTCCGTAGGCGGTGATGTAGAGGCTTACCGCGAGCAGATCCAGCGACAGAAACTGCCGCAACCCCATTTTCATGCTGCCCGCTAGCGGAGGCGCCAGAACTCCTACCCCGGGAAGAAACTTTGCCAGCACAAGCGTTATTCGCCCGCGACGGTAGAAGGCTTGGGCAGAATGCAGTATGCAAGCCTCTGGATTGGTGGCCAGCCGGCAGAGGATTCCCAACAGCCACCAGCCGGTGGAACGTCCCAGCAGGTACAGGGCGGTGTCCCCCAGCAACAAAGCCGAAAGAGCGAACGTGAAGGCGAGCCCCGGCTGCAAAATATGGCGTGCGCTTGCCGCCCCCGCCGCAATCAGCGAGACGGCCACCGGCAGCGGCACTCCGGAAGCTCCCAAGAAGAGCACCAAGACCAGGACCGCATAGCCATACGTCGATAGCAGCGCGAGAAAACCATCCATATCCAGTAGCAATCATACGTCACAAAGCCACGAGGGTAATACGCGGGGGCGCTCACCAGTTTCCTCGGTTCCCGTTCTGCCCCGCGGAATTTTGTTCTTGCGTTCTAACCGCGGCGGGCTGTGAACCACGGGAGCCAGAAACACCTTGACACCCCTGGGGGGCGGTGTTTTAGTACGTACCTATTCCGTGGAATGCTCCCGAACCCATTGCCTAAACCTGCGCCACGGGCAGCGTGATTATGGGTGCGTTCCAGAGGGCGCACAATTTCAGAGCGCGGGGTTGGTGGTCCCCGCCGCACATCGAGGAACGCGCATATGAGCACAACTGAAATCGGCTCGACGCCGGTAGGACGCCACACGGCGGCGGCTCGTTTGGACCGCCTTCCCATCGGTTCGTTCCACCGGAGAATCATGTGGCTTTTGGCCTACATCTTCTTTTTCGAACTGGGCGACCTGAACACCTTTGCCTTTGCCGCCCCGGCTATCCGCATCGCCTGGAAACTGTCGATTCCTACCATCGGGTTTATCACCTCGGCCGCCTTTATCGGAATGTTTGTGGGCGCGACTAGCGGCGGCTGGTTTTCCGATCAAATTGGCCGGAAGAAAGCCCTGATTATTACCACGATCTGGTACTCCGGCTTCTCGCTGCTCAATGCCTTTGTGTGGAACACGGCGGGATTGTTTATCACCCGCTTGCTCACCGGCATGGGGCTGTCGGCCATGACGGTGATCGGCATTACGTACATCAGCGAGATGTTTCCGGCCAAACGCCGGGGTTCCTACCAGGGCTGGGTGATGACCATCGGCCTGCTGGGCATTCCGATCACCGCCCATGTCGCGGAATATTTGATTCCCGCCGCCAGCTATGGCTGGCGCCTGGTGTTCATATGGGGCTCCCTCGGACTGTTCTTCGTCTTCTTCACCCCGATGCTGGAGGAGTCGCCCCGCTGGTACGAAAACCGGGGACGGCTGGCGGAAGCCGACGCCGTGCTCGACCGGATTGAAGCGCGCCTGCAAGCGGAAGCGGGGCCTTTGCCGCCCGTGCCGGATATCCCGCCGGCTCCGCCGCGCCGCGGCAACTATGCGGAACTGTTCGCCCCCGACGTGCGGTCACGTACCTTTTTGCTGATTCTGGCTTGGATTTTCCAGACGCTCGGGTTTTACGGTTTCATGGCTTGGGTCCCCACGCTGCTGGTAGCCCATGGCTTCTCGCTGGTGAAGTCCCTGGCCTGGACGGCAACCATCCATTTCGGGGCGCCTTTGGGCGCCATTATTGCCGCCCTGATTTCCGATCGCTGGGAGCGCAAGTGGTCGATCACCGTGGTCAGCCTGGTGATTGCGTTCTGCGGGCTGATGTATGGGACCACCTTCAAGACGCTGACCATTATTATTTTCGGTTTCTCGGTGTCGATGTTTATCCAAACCTTTGCGCCGCTGCTGTATGCCTATACGCCGGAATGTTATCCGACTAAGATCCGCAATTCCGGATCAGGATTGGGTTACGGCATTGGCCGGCTGGCGAATGCGTTTGGGCCGCTGATAGTGGCTTTCCTGTTCACGCACTACGGCTATGAAAGCGTGTTCATCTATATCGCAGCCACATGGGTAGCGGTGGCGATCATCGTCGGCATTTTTGGCCCGAAGACGAGAGGGAAGACGCTGGTGTAGGAACAATCGGCCGACCCAACACCCAGCGCAGAGACGCAGAGACACAGAGAACATTTCGGATTGGGAATCTGGATTTGGGATTTAGCCACGTCCTCACATTCGGGCGGGCGAGGATTTTTGAAACCTAAATCCAAATTCCCAATATCTTCTCTGCGGCTCTGCGTCTCTGCGCTGGGTGTTGGGTCGAGCTGCGGGGCGGCTGATTGCCGATTGCTTCCTCACAGCAACAACATTGGTTGTTCCACATATTGGCGCAGCCGGGACATGAATCTCGCGGCCAGCACGCCATCGATCAGCCGGTGGTCAAATGCCAGGCACAGATTCATCATCGGGCGGACGGTCACTGCCGCATCGATCACCACTGGGCGGTCCACCACCCGGCACACCGCAAGGATGGCGCTTTCGGGCGGGTTGATGATTGGGGTGAAATGGTCGACGCCGTACATGCCCAGGTTGGTAACGGTAAATGTGCCGCCGGCATAGTCGTCCGGCAATAACCTGTTCTCGCGCGCCTTGGCGGCCAAGGCGATCCGTTCTGTGCTCAATTCGCGCAAAGATTTCCGATCGGCATTTTTGATTACGGGAACGATCAGGCCGTTATCCAATCCAACGGCGATGCCTAGGTTGATCGCCGCGTTTTCCACCACCTGGCCGTCTTTTAGACGATTATTGACCATAGGGAATTCGGTCAAGCTTTGCGCGGCGCATTTGACGATGATGTCGGTAAAGGAAACTTTGAGGATAGCGGAGAGTTTTTGCTTTAGCCGTACCGCCTCGGACATATCCGTTTCCATCGTGAGATGGACGTGCGGCGCCGTCTGCCAGCTCAGGCTCATCCGCTCAGCGATCACTTTGCGCATGGGGCTGAGCGGGCTGCCGGGGGACGCGGAAGAGGCTAAATCTCCAGTCATGCCGGACTGCGGCAACGAGGCGAGAACGTCGGCTTTCATGATGCGTCGGCCCTGATCCAGAGCGGCCAGGTCGACGCCATGTTCGGCGGCGATTTTTTTGGCCAGAGGGCTGGCTTTCGGCACGGGCGCCGGACGGGCGGCAAAAGCGAGCACGTCCCGCTCCAGGACGCGCTGGTCCGGACCGGTGCCCTTTACCCCGGCCAAATCGATTCCCCGCTGCCGCGCGAGTTTCCTGGCCAGCGGAGATGCCTTGATCCACCCGTCCGTGTCTCTTAGCAGGCCCGGGTCGGTTGGGTTGCCGGGTTCGGTGGCGTTCTCATCCATGTCGCCCAGCGGGATTTCAACGTTTTCACCGGCATTTCCGATCAGAGCCAGCGGCGCCTTAACCGGAGCCGTACCTCCCTCCGCCACCAGAATCTTCAGCAGCGTGCCGGTCGCCGTGGCCTCGATTTCATTGGTAATCTTGTCGGTCGAGACTTCCACCAGCAGATCGCCCGGCACGATCGAATCGCCGACCTTCTTCAGCCACTTGCTTACTGTGCCTTCCGTCATGGTCAGGCCCAACTGCGGCATCGTAAATTCAACGGCCATAGGAAACTCACTCTTGGGGATGGTAGACAACTTTGCAAGCCTGGCCGGTTCTGGCTAACTCGATGCCTTCGCGCCAGCGCGCCAAGGGCAGAACATGAGTCACCGCGGGTTGCACCGCCAGCTTGCCAGTGGCCAACATATTTTCCATGGCCGTCCAGGTGGCAAACATCTTGCGGCCATGGATGCCAACGACCTTCGCTTCTTTGAAAACGATGTCTTTGCCAAGATCGAGGGAAACCGGATCCCCCGGAAGGCCAATCAAGGCTACGCGTCCGCCTTTTCTTAAAAAGCGAAATGCCTGACAGACGGCCTGGCTGTTGCCCGAGGCTTCGATAATGGCATCGACCCCATAAGCGCCGGTGGTGTCCAGGATGGCCTCGATGACCGGCTGCCGAGCTGGATTCAAGGTGAGGCCGGCGCCCATCCGCCGGGCAAGATCGAGCCGGTTGTCAGCCACATCCAGGGCAATGACTTTCGCCGCGCCCATTGCCACCGCGCAAGCAATCGCGAAGATGCCGATCGGCCCGCAACCTATGACGGCTACGTAAGCGCCACCGGCATTCACCTCCTGCGCGGCGCGAAAGGCGGTCCCCAAGGGTTCCATGACGGCGCCCAAATCATAAGGAATGGCTGAGGGGAGCTTGCGCGCGCAGATGGCGGGCAGACAGGCATAGCCGGCAAAGCAGCCGTTCATGTGCACGCCGAAAAGCCGCAAGTGATGGCAGATGTGCTGCTCGCCATTCAGGCATTGTTTGCAGGAGCCACAGGGATAATGGGTTTCGCCGGCAACCTTATCTCCCTCGGCCAGGTTCTGCACCCGATCGCCAACCGCCACCACTTCTCCACAAAATTCGTGGCCCATGATGAACGGGATTTTGATCCCGGCGCTTTGCGCCCATTGATTCCACTCGTAAATGTGGAGGTCGGTACCGCAAAGCGCTGCCGACCGAATCCGAACCAAGACCTGCTGGGGGCCTGGTTCGGGGACTCCTATCTCCCTCCACTCGGCTCCCGACGACGCGGTCTCCTTGATCACCGCCAGCATGGTTTCCATGACGCCGTCCTGCCTCTCCTACCGCTGGATCGGGACCGTCTTGGCAGTTCCGGCTTCGGCGCGGGCGGTCTTGGACTCTACCGCGTCTGTAGGGACTTGCTTTCGAAGCGTAAGAATCAGCAGTCCGGCCGCGGTGAGCGAACAGGCCAGGTAAACGTAGGCGCCGGCAAAAGAGCCGGTCGCGGTCTTGATCCACCCCGTCAGGTACGGGCCGACAAATCCGCCCAGGTTGCCGCACGAGTTAATCATGCCAATAGCGCCCGCCGCGGCTGCCCCGGAGAGGAAGGTCGTCGGATACGACCACCACACCGCCATGGGGGCGTAGGTGCCGATATTCGCCAGAATCACAAAAAAGAAGGCGATTACCGGATTGTGCATGAACACCCCGACGCCCAAGCCGATGGCTCCGATAAACAGGGGGATGGCGCCGTGCCAGCGCTTCTCATTGTGCTTGGAGGAATGGTGGCCGTTGTAGGCGGACGCCAGCAGAGAAATGAGCATAGGGATGGCCAGCAATCCGCCGATGGCAAAATTCGACCAGCCCGACATGCTCTTCAAGACGGTGGGCATCCAATAGTTGAATCCCCAGAAACCGGTGATATACAGGAAGTAAATCAGGGCGAGTTTTAAAACCTCGCGATCGGCCAGCGCCTGCAATACCGAGTAGCGCTTGACTGCGCCTTTGGCAGCCACCTCTCTCTCGAACTGCTCGGTTAGAAACTGCTTTTCCTCCTCGGTCAGCCACCGGGCGCTCCGCGGGTGATCGGCCATCCAGAAGACAATAATGAAGCCGAAGATAATGGCCGGTACGGCCTCGATGAGGAACAGCACTTGCCAGCCTTTGAAGCCGTACAGGGGGATACCCAGCACCCAGCCAGCCAGTGGGCCGCCAATGATGGCGGAGACCTGCAGCGAAGTCAGCAGCAAGGCAATCGCTCGCGCCCGGTCTTTGGCCCCGAAAAAGCGCGGAATGCAGGTAGCGTAGATAACCGGGTAAAGGCTGGCTTCCGCGGCGCCCAGCAGGAAGCGGATGAGATAGAACTGCCAAGCCACGTGCATGAAGGCCATGAGCCCGGAGATTGCGCCCCAGGTGATCATGATCCGCGCCAGCCAGATACGCGGACTGTATTTTTCCGCGATGAGGGCTCCGGGCACTTCGAACAGGAAATAACCGGCAAAAAAAATGCCCGCGCCCATGCCAAACATCTGGGCGGTGAAGCCCAGATCCTTGTTCATGGTCAGGGCGGCGTATCCGATGTTCACCCGATCGATGTAAGCGATGACCGAGGTGATAAACAACGGCAACACGATATTCAGGTAGGCTTTGCGCTTGGCGCTGGCGGCAACGGCTGAAGTATCCATCCCCCACCCCCAAAAGAATTTGGGATTTAGGAATTTCGATTTAGGATTTTCAAAAATCCCCAATCCGAAATCCCAATTCCTAATTTTTCTGCTAGTCCATCATCAGACCACCATCGACATCCATAATTTCGCCGGTAATGAAAGCGGCCGCATCGGAGGCCAGGAAACAAACTGCGGCGGCAATATCTTCAGGTTTGCCGGCGCGTCCTAAAGGCATGGACTGCAAAATGGATTCCCGCTGCTTCCCGGTCAGCCCGCTGGTCATTTCCGTGTCGGTGAGGGCGGGAGAGACAGCGTTCACATTGATGTTGTAAGGAGCGGCTTCCCGAGCGATTCCCTTGGTGAACGCAATCACTCCGCCCTTGGACGCGGCATAGCAGGAGTTTCCCAACAGCCCGCCTCCCCGTTTGCCTGCCACCGAAGCGATGTTGACGATTTTACCGCTACGCTGGGCCATCATGAGAGGTAATACCGCCCGGCAGCAAAGAAAACAGCCCCTCAGGTTCACGGCCATCACCCGGTCCCAGGTCTCGACGCTAAGCTCCGTAACTGGGCCGGTGCTCACGATTCCGGCATTGTTGACCAGGATGTCAATGCGGCCAAAGCGGTCCAGGCAGCGGCGTATCATCTCCTGAACCTGCGCCTCCTCGGCAACATTGGTCTGAACCGCCAGCGCCTCGCGTCCCAGGGCGGAAATTTCGTCGCCCACCCGGGCGGCGCTGTCCCCGTCAAGATCGCTGATGACGACCTTGGCGCCCTCTTTAGCCAGCGCCACTGCGATGGCGCGGCCAATGCCTCGGCCCGAGCCGGTTACCAGGGCAACCTTATTGGTCAACAATGGGGGCCTCGCATCAGCAGCAGATTTCCCGAACGGTTCGAACCACGTCTGCCGCACTGATCTTAACCAGTTTCTCCAGAGCCGGACTGAACGGAATGGGAACGAAGGGAGCGCCCAGCCGCCGGATGGGCGCATCGAGATAGTCGATCATCTCCTCCGCCACTCGCGCAGCAATCTCCGCTCCCACGCCGCCGGTTTTCACCGCTTCGTGGACGATGACCAGGCGTTTCGTCTTCCTTACGGAAGAAAAAATCGTCTCCTCATCGAGCGGGGAAATGGTGCGCAGGTCAATCACCTCCGCCTCGATCCCCTGCTTCGCCAGTTCCTCGGCAGCTTCCAGCGCCACCTGCATCATGAGCGAATAAGAAACGATGGTGACGTCCTTGCCGCTGCGGCTGATCTTGGCCTTCCCGATGGGGACCAGGTGATCGCCCTCGGGAACCGGCCCTTTCATTTTGAACAGGACTTTGTGCTCGAAGTACAGGACGGGATTATCGCTGCGAATGGCGGACTTCAGCAACCCCTTGGCATCTGCCGGATTGGAAGGGATGACCACTTGCAAGCCGGGAACATGGAGAAACCAGGCTTCCAACGATTGCGAGTGTTGGGCCGCCGCGGAGCGAACCATGCCGTCCGGAGCGCGCAGCACAATCGGCACGGTGCACTGCCCGCCGAACATATAGCGGATCTTGGCCATCTGATTGACCACTTCATCCATGGCAATGGTGATGAAATCGACAAAGTGCATGTCCACCACCGGCCGCATCCCCGCCAGAGCGGCGCCCACGCCAGCGCCTATAATAGCCGTTTCGGAAATCGGGGTATCCCTGATCCGCTCGAGCCCGAATTGTTGGGGCAGACCTTTGAACTGACCGAAGATGCCGCCTTGCCGGGCAATGTCCTCTCCCATGAGGAAAACGCGATCGTCACGGGTCATTTCCTCGGCCATGGCTTCCAGAGTAGCTTCGGAAAAGGTGATCTCCCGCATCATCGCACCTCGCTTTGGGCATACAGGCCGGCGTACAGTTCGGAACTTTCGGGGTAGGGCGCCTGGCGTGCCTCGTCCACTGCTTGCGCAATCACGCCTGCGATTTCCGCCTGGATGGCTTCCAGTTCTTCCTGGCGCAGCCATCCAGCTTCTGTGACTTGCTTGACAAAATTCTTCAGCGGATCGTTTTTTGCCAGTTGCTCCTGCACCTCGGCTTTGGTGCGGTACATCTCCGGATCACCCACGAAATGGCCCTTGATGCGATAAGTTTTTGCCTCGATCAGCGCAGGCCCGCCGCCGAGGCGAGCGCGCTCTATGGCAGCTTTTGCCGCTTCATACACCGCAAAAACGTTATTGCCATCCACCACCGTGCCGGGCATACCATAACCGGCGGCACGGTCGGCGATATCGCGTACCGCGGTGGTGGTTTGATAGGGGGTCGTAGAGGCCCACTGATTGTTCTCGTTAACGAAGACCACGGGAAGCTTCCAGACGGCGGCCATATTCAGGGCCTCGTGAAAGGTTCCACGATTGGAGGCGCCATCCCCAAAAAAGCAAACCGCAACCTGGCCGGTCTTTCGCATCTTCGCGGCGAGAGCTGCGCCCACCGCCAGGTTGTAGCCGCCGCCGACTACGCCGTTGGCGCCCAGCATGCCGATGGAAAAGTCGGCGATGTGCATGGACCCGCCTTTGCCCTTGCAATAGCCGGTCCGCTTGCCGAAAATCTCGGCCATCATGCGGTCGATTTGCGCTCCTTTGGCGATGCAATGGCCGTGGCCGCGATGGGTGCTGGTGATGTAATCCGTTTCCGTGAGGTTGGCGCATACTCCCACGGCAATCGCTTCTTCACCCACATACAGGTGGACGAAACCGGGCAGTTCTCCCGCCAGGAACAACTCTCCGGCTTTCTCGTCGAACCGGCGGATCGCCACCATCCGCCGGTATAACAATTTCAGAAATTCCGGATCGTAAGCGGGAGCAAAGGCTTTCTCCTCCCGGTCGCTTGGTCCGGCCGCAATTGTGGACACAGAGCACCTCCCGCAGATAGATCTTCGACGTACGTTAGTTAACAAAGAAGGAGTGCACGATGCATGCCAGTTCGATAATCCGGACCCCATTTCCTAAACAGGGATATGTCTTTGAAATTAAAGACTGATACTGGGGGTTGAAACTTCTGGTTTTGCAGCCCATGTTGCGCATGTTCTATCTCGGAACAAGAAGTGTTCGATTTAAGAGCAGTGGTCAGGGGCCAGTGGCCAGTGGCCAGCAGCCGAGAACCCAAAGGCTAGGGCAAAATCCAGTTGCTGTATCCCGGTGGAAGCACTGGTCCCGCTTAGCTGGACCGGTGAAAAGACGCATTACGTTTTGGGCTTCAGCCCGGGGATTGAACACGGGGCCTGAAGGCCCTTGGAGCTTCAGCTCCGGTCGCTTTCCCGGGCTGGTTGGGTGTTTCCTGTTTTGCCGAGAACCGAAGACCGAGAGCCGAGAGCTGCCTTTCTGTTTCCTGTTTTGCCAAGAGCCAACGACCAAGAGCCGAGAGCTGCCTTTTGTGGCTTTCCCTGGCTGAAGCCGCTCTCTGCGCCTCTGCGCCTCTGCGTTGGGTGTTGCTCCTGGTGTGTTCTGCGATTCTGCGCTTCTGCGTTGGGTGTTTCCTGTTTTGCCGAGAGCCGAAGACCGAGAGCCGAGAGCTGCCTCTCCTGCTTGCTGCTGAAATGTTTCGCGCCAGTCCGGACCTTGCTGCGTTACTGGCAGACAACCCCTGGCCGCGCGCACGGCCGGCATGGTAGGCTGCTTTTGAGAAATCGCGCAGTTCAGGCTTTCCTCTTCCTCCGGCACCGCCTGGAGCTTGAGCTAAGATTGGACCGGGGAGAAGCGCATGAACCGCTTGATTGAAGAAAAGCGCCGGCAACTGGAGCTGGTCTGCCGCCGCCACCGCGTGGCGCGCATCGAGCTGTTCGGCTCCGCCACCGGACCGGACTTCGACCCCGCGGGGAGCGATCTGGACTTCCTGGTAACTTTCCAGGAACTTGGCGCCGATCAATACGCGGATGCCTATTTCGGGCTGCTGGAAGACTTGCAGGCGTTGTTTCGGCGTCCGGTCGATCTGGTGGTCGCCTCCGCCATTCAGAACCCTTATTTCCGTCAAGCGGTTGACTCCACCCGAACCCTGATTTATGCGGCTTGAATCGAAAAAGTACCTTTACGACATAGCGCGGGCAGCCGCGTCTGCGCTGAGCTTTGTCAGTGGCAAGAGCTTTGCGAATTACGCGGCGGATGCGATGCTGTGCTCCGCCGTGGAGCGCCAGCTGGAGATTGTCGGAGAAGCGCTTGCCCAGCTGGCCAGAACCGATCCAGCTACGGCTTCGAAAATCAGCGAATATCAACGGATTATCGCCTTCCGAAACATCCTCATTCATGGTTATGCCGAGATAGACCATCGGATTGTCTGGAACGTACTCGAACTCAAATTGCCGGTTCTCCGCCACGAGGCGGAGGCCCTCCTCAGCGCCGAACAACCAAGCGAAGGAACCAAGTGATGGCGGGCCGCGTCCACGATCTCCGCCGGATTACATCAGGGTCGGGCGCGGAAGCGCAGAAGAAATCAGATTGATATCGTGCTTCCAGTTCCGCCTGTTTTGCCAAGAGCCGAAGACCGAGAGCCAAGAGCTGCCTTTCCTGTCTGTTGCTGGTTCCTGTTTTGCCAAGAGCCAACGACCAAGAGCCAAGAGCTGCCCTTCTGGCTTGTTGCTCTTTCTTTGGCTGAGTGCTGAGTGCTGAATGCTCTGATGAAGCGCGTGTTGGGCACGAAACCCATCGAGGCGGCCGCGTGAGTGGGAAACCCGTCCCAGCAGTGGTCAGTGGTCAGTGGCCAGTGGTCGGCAGCGCCAAACAGGAATAAGCAGCAGGGCGGCCTCAAAACGCCCTTCTAACCTGTTACTTGTCACTTGCGACTCGTTGCTGCCTTTTTAACCTGCTACTTGTTACTTGCGACTCGTTGCTGCTGCTTGTTCCTGTTTGCTGCTGCTGACCACTGGCCACTGGCCACTGACCACTGACCAGGACTTGGCTTGTCGGTTCTGACTGGCCACAAAACTATGGGTTTCTGACCAACTGCAGAACGGCGAGCGCACAGCGTTGACCAGCTCGGAAACAATTACATTCCTCGACCAAAGGGTGTTTATCGGTACTAACGCGGCGGATGAACGGATAATTTCGGCATTGCTTTTGATCGAGCACCAAAAGCGGCAACGTGTGTTACGTTATCTGCTCAAGCTGAGAATTAGAGCCTCGGCGTGCAGAAATGCGCAAGAACGTTCTGAAGCAATATTGCGGGTACCTAACGACGAATCAGGTCGCCGAAGGCATGAGTGCGGCGGCCGCAAACGCCTCTCGTTTGGCTGCCGATGCAAGACTTTTGTTTGAAGCGGAACGTTATCCCAGCGCTGCATCACTTGCGGTCCTTTCGCTCGAAGAATCCGGGAAGGTCAGCATTCTTCGGCAACTAGTAAGTGCGCAGTCAGATCTTGACGTCAAGGATGTGTGGAGCCGGTACCGGCGGCATACAGAGAAAAATTACTTGGCCCTCTTACCCGATCTTGTCGCAGAAGGGGCACGGACGCTAAGAGAGTTCGCAAGGTGCTTCCTGGGCGAAAGCATCTCAGAGCGAATTGCATTTGACGCGGTGAAGCAGCTTGGCTTCTACACGGATTGCTGCGGGGATGCGCACTGGTCAATACCAACCGAGGTCATAACTAAAGACCTCGCCTCTCTTCTCCTTTCGTTAGCGACCGCGCTCTCCAGTAACGAATGTGGTGCAACGGCCAAGGAAATGGAACTGTGGGCTGGGTACATGCACGCCGGTCTCAACAGGGAAAACCTTCTTAAATGGGCGGCGGCAATGGTGAACGCTGGCTTGAAACCTCCCGACTACGTCGAGAAAATGCGTCGATTTACAGAAGGCCTGTAAAAAATCGGTCGCAGACGGAACGACCCTACGCATGTGGGAGTGCCTGGTCGGAGCCGTCGTGGGTTCGTCCGGATTTGGACGAGGCCAATGCCAGCGGCGAAGGACTGTCAAGGGGTCGTCCCGTCTGTCACCGCCTTCTGTCCATGGCGGGGCCCACACTCTGTCTGAGTACCTTGAGTTTTCTTCTTGCTCAGCCATTGCAGAGGGTGGCCGGTTCTTTGGAGGAACTAGCCGCCCGCCCGCCGGAATGGATGCCGTGGAACTATCGCGACGCGTGCCGGTGCCAGCCTAAATCCGGAGTAGAGTAGGATGTTTCCTGTCTGGCCGAAAACAATCGTTTCACTGACATCACGGGTCAGCGCCACAGCCAGGCCATGAGAAACATCAGGGCATACTCGACTACGTCTCCCACATTGTGGCCAAGGATCAAAGCCAGCAGGCTGCCAGACTTTTCGTGTGGAAAGATGATTTCAAAGGCTTGCTGCCGCCGAGACGTGCCTGTTGCCGCTACTCCGCCGAGATGATGGGCGCCCACAGCGAGCAGAAATGCTCGGCCGCAAAGGTCGTGAACGGGGCCGGCGTCGAGGGAGGCACCACCAGCTCCTGCACCTCGTGCGAACCGTTGAAGACGGGCCAGGGCGGCACGCTGGTGCCGACGTTCGGATCGAGGTTGATCACGAAATTCCCGACATAGCTCTGGATGGTCTTGGACAGGGCCAGCTCGTCGGCGCTGAGCGCGGCGGTCTGGAAGATAGTGAATAAGAACGGCAGGTCGGACGCGTGTTCCGACGCGGTGGGATAGCCGTACTGATCGTTCGGCTTTACCGTGACGGCCGGTTCGACCGTCGACGGCGGCGCGTCCGGATCATTGAACTCGTAGGCATAGACCGTCACGAAATTCGTAAAATCGCGGTTCGCGTCGTAGGCATTGCAAGCGAATTGATAGTCAGTCTGGATCTGCGCCAAGCCTTCGTCCGCGCTGGGCGCGCTGGAAGCAAGATACATGTCCGGGAAATTCGTCAGCGGGTAGGTGACGGTGGCGAGCTTCGCATCGAAGGCCGGCGTGTTCTCCGAGGCGGGGACATGGAGCCCTGCGAGATAGAGATTGATCTCCTGCTCATAGCTGCAGGCAACGCCGCCACAATAGGCGTTGGTGTGCGAGAGATCGTAATTGGCAGGTCCGCCGGCGGTGACGATGGTCGCCAAGGACGCTTCGAGCGGGACCTCCTGCGGCTCGAAATACCGGCCCTCGTTGAGATTGCTGCCTTGCAGGACCGGCACCTGGTTGAAGTCACCGCTGGCAAAGGCGCTCTTCTGGGAGCGCGGCACCACGAGCGTGCCGTAATTGGGTGGGATGGCCATCGGGAACTGCGCGGCCTCCACGCTGATCAGAGTCGAGACCGAGGCGCCGCGCAGACAGGTGAGAACGTCATGGCGCGGGCTGCTCGAAGTCAGGCTCGAACAAGTGATCCCGTCGACGACGCCGGTGTCGCCCAGAACCTGATCGACGTATGGGTCGCCGAACTGGGCTTCCGAATCGGCCTGCGACGCGAGAGAGTGGAGATGGAAGGCGCCGCTCGCGATGAGGGCGGCGCGGAACAGGCCCGCACCGGTCGTGGTCGAGGTCAGGTTGAGAAGGACGCTGTCGCCGCCGGCGGATTCGCCGCCGATCGTCACCCGCGTCGGATCGCCGCCGAAACGGGCGATATGGTGCTTCACCCAGCGCATCGCGAATTGCTGGTCCATCAGTCCGTAATCGCCGGCATCGCCGGGATTCTGGAATTCGTTGCCGACGCGCGCGTGGACCGCCCGCTGCGCGAGCCAGCCGAGCTCGCCGAGGCGGTAGTTGATGGTGACGACGACGATGTTGTTCGCGGCGACGAGGTTCGAAGCGTCGTAGATGGCGCCGCTGCCATTCTCAAACCCGCCGCCATGGATCCAGAAGAATACCGGCAATTTCGATGTCGGGGTCGCGGAGGCCGGGGTGAAGACATTGAGCGAGAGGCAATCCTCGGACTGCGACAGGGTGACGCCGTGGACGGAGATGGTCATGGGCTGGGGGCAGACCGCGACATCATCGACGTCCGAAGCATCGAAGGGATTGCTCAGCGGCGCCGGATCATGCGGCGGCTTCCAGCGCTCCGCCGTGGCGTAGGGAATGCCGTAATAAACATTGACCGACGAATCGACCGTCGAGACGGTGCCGTCGATCGTGACGCCATCGACGGTGACGGTCGGGGCCGCCAGCGCAGGTGTGGCGACGAACGCGGCGCACAGCAGGGCGGCTGTGCCGAATATTCGGAAACTCATGGTCGGCCTCTCCTCGCCCTCGCGACTGCCTGGCGTCGCTTCCGAAGGCACCCGCATCGCTGGAGCTCTCGACGTGTGAGGCGAGAATTCGCCAGGAGGTTGCCTCAGCGCCCCCCAAGTACAAAACTGTTCCCGAAACGGTACAAAGATCCTTCTTGCCAAGTAAGCTGGTCCGCGGATAATTCTCCGTAGCCGTGGTTCCCAGAGAGCGTGCTATGCCAACTCGACTGCCCACTACCCTTCACGTCTATCCGTTCAGCCGCCTTGTCAATGCCCGGCCCTCACGCTGGGAAAAGATGCTGGCGGAAATGGAAGCCGACAGAGACAGGGCTTACGTGTATTACCAGCCTATGCGTGAAGCGGTTGTGCGCTTATGTGCCAGCGGTGGGCAAGACCGAGAGCGCATTGTGGCGAAGCTTGCCTCCGATGCGGGGCGTATCCGGCCCGGCAGGGGCCAGGACCCGGTACGTGACAACCTTAAGGCGTTCGACGCCTTTACACAGTTTTTTCTTCCACGTATTGGAAGCTTTAAGAGAAGCTTGTTGCGACAAGATCAAGAGGGCGGGATTGATTTCGAGGGAATTCGCATTACCGGCTTACCGCACTTCATCGCCGAAGACAGGCGTGGCCACTTGCGCTACGTCTTTCTTTATCCTTCCGCATGGGACAAAGACGACCTGAATGCTTACCTGCAGGTGCTGGCCGAGATCATCCGGGTCCGATTTGACGCGAAGCCGGCATCGATGTGGTGCATGAATCTACGCACGGGTAAGACGCATCGGTGGCGCTCGGGCATTCAAACTCGGAATCGTTGTGTCGAGGCCGCTAGGCACTACCGACGTCTGGCCGGTTAAAGGGGAAGATGCGAGAATGCTTGAGCCTTCTAAGCGGTAGGGACGCTGGAGATTGGGAAAAGCGGGGGACGAACGGGACATTTTTCATTCCCGAGAGCAGATCTTGCAGGGCGGCGGAACTTTCCGTCCGGAACGTGTGAAGAAATCGGTTTTTCGGCGCGACGGCATTGTTCTGCTTCCGGGCCCGCAGGGAATCGGGACAGGAGTTGCTGCGGGGTATATAGCGCATAGCTGTCCGCAGGCGGTTAGGACCGGCAAGTAACCAATATTTCGGGCGCAGTAGCCGCTATTGACGGTGCTCACTGCTCAGGCCGCAAGGGCTGCTGTTGCGGCGGCCTTGCGCTGCCGCTGTAGGCTGAACCAGCGGATCAGGTTGTAGCTAAGGCATGCCCACATCGCTTCCATGGATGCCTTCTTTTTGCCTCGGCAGCGGAACTGGCGCAGTCCACATCGCTCCTTGATCCAGGCGTGGGGAAACTCGGCAATACGCGACCGCAGCGCGTAGATCTTTTGTGCCTTCGCAGTTGCCATTTTCGCTTTGAATGCGGTTGTGACCGCCGGTTCCTCGATGCGTCCGACGGATCGTCTCCAATCGGCGCGCACCTTTTTGGCAGCACATTCTTGGCGGCACCGACAGCTGCGGCACGCGGCCTTCGGGGCCTTGTATACATGCGTGCGGACACCATGTCCGCGGTTCAGGATGGCCCCGTGTTGCAGAACTTGACCCATCGGACAGGTAAACCAATCGCGCTCGGCATCGTAAGGAAACGCACTGGAAAGAAAGGCACCGCGGCGACCCTGGGCATCGTGCTCTCCGGGCTTCCAGCTATCTTGCCAGGAGCCATAGAAGTCCACCCCGCTTGCCGCCGCTACCTGTACCGATGCGTGATTCGTATAGTCGCCGTCGGCCACAATCTCCCTGGGGAGAGCTCCCAAGGTCTGCTGGCAACGCTGCAGGGCGCCTTCCAA
>Ga0326728_10002145_pt1 | contig 66895 bp, 43 predicted proteins | sample MB3enrmetagenome_FD_207602 | JGI IMG/M metagenome (GOLD analysis project Ga0326728, IMG submission 207602) | Lab enriched peat soil microbial communities from McLean, Ithaca, NY, United States - MB31MN | ecosystem: Environmental > Terrestrial > Soil > Wetlands > Peat | place: USA: New York... | reverse complement strand
GGTATCAGGCGAACCCCCATCTCGGATGTCCGCAACACCGGTGTTGGGGTCACCCAGGTTATAGTGGTTGGGGAGATTGAAAAAGTCTACCTTGAAGTCCAACTTGGTCGTCTCGCCCACAGGCAATCGGAAGCTCTTCATCACACTCACATCCCAATCTCCGAACCCGGGACCAAATATCGAGTAAGGCGAGGCGTTGCCATAATGCCAAGGTTGGGGAGGAGCATAGGCCGCCGGGCTGAACCATTGGACACCGTCCACGGTGTCATGACCCGTTGCCCGCCCGGCGTAAAGCGGACCGGGCACGCGGTCCGGCCGTGTGGCATACCAACCGATCTCGGTTCCGGGATTCTCGAAGCTCGGCGAGATCGCATCGCCACTGTGGTAGGTGGTAATGCCGGACACACGCCAGCCGCCCAGAACGCCATCTTCGTACTTGTTAGTATTGCCCAGCCATTTCCGGCCCCGGCCCACCGGGAGTTCGTAGACGTAGTAGATCAACCATTTGCTCCGGTACTGGAATTGTTCGTTGCTGTACTCCGCCCGCAGATTCCAGGGGTCCTGTAAAGCGTAAAAAGTGGAGTCGCCATTAACGTTGGTCAGGTTTCGCGAATAGTCATATTCTGTCCGGAACATGAGTCCGTTGGCGAAGTGCTTTTGGACTTCGAGTTGAAGTTGGTTGAAGCTGCTGGTTCCCGGGTAGTTGGTATAGTAAATCCCACTCCAGGGCTGGTAAGGAAGCTGCTGCTGAAGCGGCACGTTGGGTTGTTCGACGGGCGGAAGGTCGAGATTATAGCCATTGGCCACCAGATGGTGGCCCTGGTCGCCCAAATAGGTGGCGCGGAATGCCCAGTTTTCTCCCACTTGGTGTTCTACTGTCAGGTTCCACTGTTGCGATATGGGATTGGGCTCGTTGCGATCCATCACGGTGATGCCGGGGTTCCCCGCCTCACCCTGAACCAACCCGGAAGGATAGGGGTTGGCAAAGGTGATGTCGGGGAGGTAAGCCGAGGTCGGACTCCCCGGCAATTGGGTGCTAAAGTTGGAGGTGAGTTCCCAAGGTATATTACTCATGCTTCCTAGCGGTCCCACCCAGCCGGCATTGAAGGCATAGTAAATCCCCCAACCACCGCGGATGACCGTCCGGTTGTTGCTGAAGGGCCGGTAGGCAAAGCCGACACGGGGCTCCCAGTTGTGCTTGCTGACATTGAAATAATTGATGGGGGCGCCAATGGCTCCGGTGGTCTCGAAGGGATAGGCGGCAAAGGCCCCGGGATCTGCTCCCGGCGGAACGGTGAGCGTGCTGGAGTTTTCCTGAATCACCAGCTTGTTATTGGTGGGGTCCCAGAAGGTCGTGTCATGGTCTTTGTAAGTCCACTGCGGTTGGTACATAAAGCGCGCGCCGTAGTTGAGCGTGAGGCGTGGCGAGGCCTTGAAGGTATCCTGGACGTAAGCTTCCCATACGCGATCATAGAATCTTTGGTTGACGGGAGCTGCGTAGCTTGAACCGCTCGCATCCCCCAGCATGAAGTCGGCGTAAGCGTTTCCGGCCGATTGCCCGTAGGCTCCGCTGGGAAGGTTCCAGCCGCGATTACCCGTCCATTGTCCACCGAAGGTGAAACTGCCTAACGGGGCGTAACAGACGAACTGACAGAAGTCATTCTCTTTGTATCCGGTCTGCTCCATGCCCGCCTTGAGGGTGTGGCGGCCTCGGACTGCGGTGAAGTTATCCACCCAATCCAACGTCTTCTGCTCGGCGTGGGTTTTGCCCACGTCGCTGATCGTACCCCCGGTGTTTGTCCCTCCATAACCACCTATGTTGATCGTCGGCAGGCCTCGATCCGGATTAGGTGGCTCTTGCGGGAACAGGCTCCAGGGCTCAAAACCGAGGTCTTGGCCGTAGGAACGCGTCACCGTAAATACCCCCCCCAGCCGAAACTCGTTAATCATCCCGGGGCCGAAGGTGTGCGTCTCCGTTCCACTATAGTTGTACCAATTATAACCATGGTCCGACCAACTGCCATAACTATTGCAACAGGCATAACCGTAGAACCACGGGTTCCCTTTCGACATCGTGCCGAAGAGCACCACGGAGTCCTTGCTTCCTATCTGGCCATCCAGACGCATTTGGGCGTTGTTGGTTCCGAAGCGCAGAGGGAGTGAGCCGGCCCAATCGTACAGTGCATTGGGCGACCCCTGATTAATCACGTATGGCGTACCGGTGACCGGAGTAGGAGCAAAATTGACGTTGGGCGTGGGCATAAAAGCGCTCAGCACCTTGGATTGAGAGGCAAACATCGTCTGGGGGATCTGATTCATGAGGAATGGCTGCCCCGTCAGCGGATTATACAACTGCTGGCCGTAGGTCGTGTCGGTGCAGAGCCCTTGGCTGTAAGTGTCGCACAAGTTCGAAAAATCCCCTTGGCTCATGGCCGTCGTGGGGAAATTGGTCGTATAGGGTTGGGGGTGTACCTCCCGAATCCCATCGTAGTTGACGAAGAAGAACAGCTTGTCGTGAAGAATCGGCCCGCCCGCATTCGCGCCGAACTGATTGCGGTTAAATGGATTCTGATTTTCGTTATACTTGTTGAGATCGAAAGAGTTGGCGGTGAAAGCTTTGTTTTCATTATACTCGTAAGCAGTACCGTGAAACCGGTTGGTTCCCTGCTTCGTCACCATGGAAAATTCGGTTTGCGAGCGGTACTCAGCGCTTACCACCGAACTGTCAACCTTGAACTCTTGCAGGGTTCCGATGGACGGCAGGTTGGCTTGCACGATCATCTCCGAAGTGCCGATATAGGTGACGTCCCCTCCTCCGCCTTGTCCGGGGTTATTGGTGGTTATTCCGTTCACCGTGAAGTTACTCATTCCATAATAGGAAGCTCCCCCGATGTCGGGATTGGTGTTCCCATTGGTTATCCCTTGCGACATCCCCGGCACGAGGTTCATCAGGCCATCCGTCGTGGTGGTCATGAAGGGGAGGTCGGCCAATTCGCGCGTCTGCAGCGTGCCCCCGATGGTGGGAGAATCCGTCTGCACAAGTTGCACGCGCCCGGCCACCTCCACCGTCTGTATGACCGCCCCCACTTGCAGCACCACGTCCGCCCGGGCGGTCTGGGACGAGAGGAGTTGAATTCCGGTAGCTTGGAAGGTTTTGAACCCCTCCTTGACGGCGATGACCGTGTACATTCCCGCCAGCAGGTCGGGAACGGTATAGGTTCCGGAACTACCGGTTGTGGTTCTGGACTCGATTCCGGTGCCTTCATTCTTCACCGTGATTTGGGTCTGGGGAACCGCCGCACCGCTTGGATCGGTGACATTGCCCACAATGGATCCCCTGATTTCCTGCCCGTAGAGCGCGAGGGCCGCGCCCAAATAAAAAAGCGCCAAAGATGAAAACCAAATGCACTTGAGTCGCATGACCCAACCTCCTTATGAAGTTTTAATGTTCTCCCCAGACTCGACGCTCAATTGCCAGTCCCCTTGTGGCGCAGCCGTGTCAGCGCAGTGAAAGGGGATAAAGGTTAAACCGGGATTTCCATTTTGGGTTCCCAGGTAGCTGCTCGGTAGACTCACACGCCTTTCATATTCTAGTCCTGAGCAACGATTAAAGCCTTCTCGCGGAGTCGCGTCTGTATAAAATTGCACACTTTGCAAATAAGTCCTCCCGCGTTCATTGAACAAATCCCGGCCGCTTCACGGGAATTTCAGCGTGCAACTCGCGCACGATCCGTTCGCGAATAATCCCTAAATAAGAATTAGGCTCATAACGTCGATTGAGATCAATGGTCGCGATGGCGGCGGCGCCTTGCTCCGTTGCGGCGGCGACTTGTTCCCCTTTGGGATCAAGAATCACGGAAGGATCGCCGTAAGCCGAAGTGACGATAAACACTTGATTTTCCATGGCCCGAACCATTTCCACCGGTGCGCTCCCATCCCATATGGGCATGAGAATGATTTCTGCGCCCTGGAGAGCCAGGGCGCGCGCGGGTTCGGGGAACTCAGAGTCCCAACAAATCATCATGCCGACTTTTCCGAAATCCGTTTGAAAGACCGGATACTCTCTGCCCGGCGTGATGCCATCTTCGAATTCGTCGTAGGGGAGATTCACCTTGCGATATTTGCCTACCAACCGGCCCTCGCGATCGATCAGCACCGCGGTGTTATAGAACGCCGTTCCTTCGCGTTCGACCAAGCTGGTGGCGATATAGGTTTTGCGGGCGCGCGCCACCTCGGCTAGCCGCGCCGTCGACGGGCCGGGTATCGGCTCTGCGACCTCGCTATACGGACCCCTGGTTCCAGCCCAAGTGATGGTTTCACCCATCAGGATCACGTCGGTTTGGCCGGTAACAGTTTTGTCGACGACCTCGAGGCAGCGGCGTACCGCCTCAGCGGCGGAGCCTGCCCCCTTGGGTTCGAACTTGATGGTTGCGATCCTGACGGGCCGCGCAGGTGGCGCAGGAATCTCATCCAACAAAATATCGTCCCACCAAATGGTGGCTTGGGGCGCGTTGGCCAGAACGAGCTGTAGCTTCATCGCTACAGCTTTCTCGCGGGCGCGTGCGTCCAGTGTCAAACGCGTCCAACCGCCCTGGGGGTTCACTGAGATGGGGAAGTCAGGGGAGCCCTCCCGCTTACCATCCGCGCCGATCCAGTTGAGTTTGGCGAATGCCTGGACGGGCTCGTAGGTGAGGCCTTCCGCCTTATACCATGCCTCGAAGTGATACCAGGCGCCGGGGCGGACACCCTCGATTAAATACTCCCAGCCACCCAACTCCGCTGGATTGCTGTTGCCACTTACTGCCAGAGAGCCGGGCCCGGTCCGGAAGTGGACCGTATCGATGAAGGTCCGCGGCATGACTTCGGCTCGCGGCGCCCAGGTCTTCCACCCTGGGGGCAATCCACCTTCCGTCGGTTTGAAGCCTGACAGCCGCACATTCAGCGGACCGGCCACGGCCTGCGCCGCAAGGCACAGTCCGATGATGAGTAGGGCGACACGGGGACGCACCAGTACCCATCTCTGCATTCCCCAAACGCCTGCGCTCGACAACAAGTCGCTTCTATTCATGGAAAGTGTGCTCCGGTCGGCACCGGGTACCTAAATCTCGCTGCGGCGCTATCGTTTTGTCCTGCATTGCCTCGGTCTGATGTGTTCACACGCTGGGCAACATCCGAGAGTATCAGCGCCCCATATATGCTTGGCTGACTGGCCTGTCAAGCCAGAAAGCAGGATTTTGTTGGATATGTCCAATAGGCTGGAAAAAATCTAATGTCAGGCTACAAAATGTCGTTTCTCATTATTTTTATAAACATAATGATTCATCATTCGTGACCGATGTCATCGCATCAAAGGTGAGCAACCCTTTGGTCATGCCGTGCACCAGTGGCGGTAGTGGTGTCATTTGCTGTGCCACGGCCATCTTGGCCGTGACCGTTCACGGGCGGGACGCCCGTGCCGCTTCCAAATGACACCACCACCCACCGCAGCCATTCAATTGACAATTTGTCATACCCTTCTTTGGCCTGGTAATTTCAAAGCGGGGGCAATGGTACGCCGATGTAGCCGGAGGCACACCTGCTTTTGGGTCTACCTTCTAATTTCCGATGTTGATCTTCGGATCGAGCGACTTGGCCCGGGCCAGTGCCGCTTCAGCTCTCACCGGGTCATTAACTCGCCGGTAGAGGCGACCCAGCAGGTCGAAGGCTGGGGCAGAGCGCGGGTTCAGTTGCGTAGCGGTTTCGACTTCCTTGATGCCCTCGGCCACGTGGTTTTGTTGTGCCAGCACTTCGCCCAAACCGCAATGCGCCTGCCAGTCGCGAGAATTGAGGCGGACTGCTGTTTCATACTCTTTCTTAGCCTCATCGAACTTGCCCGCCTGGAAAAGAGCCCTCGCCAGGTTGCGGTGCATTTCTGAAGAATCCGGGCTGAGCTCCACCGCCTGTCGAAAATAACCGATCCCGCCGTCCAGGTCGCCCCGCTCCACGAGCCGGATGCCCGTATCGGTGTAAAGTTGGGCCGTCCTGAGAGTGTCACGGTCTTTTCGCAACTCCCCAAATTTTTGCATCGCTTGCCGGGACTCTTCTGTTTTCCCCTGTAGTGCGAGGATCTGGGCGAGATTGAGCAGGGAAGGCCCGTCCGTGGGGCTCAGGCTTATGGCCTTCCGAAATTCCCCTGCCGCGCTCTCCAACTCTCCTCTTTGACGCAAGAGGAGCCCCAATTCGTAGTGGGTTTCGGGGTTCTGCGGCGCCCGTTGGACAGATTTCCTGAATTCATCGAGGGCCTTCTGAGGATCACCCGTACTTTTGAAATAAAGACCCCACACAAAGTGAATGGCCGGATCGTCCGGTTTGAGTCGAGCGGCGGTTTGAAGGGCGGACATCGCCTCCGTGAAGCTGCGTTGTTGCACCAAGACACGCGCCAGGTGAATATGAGCTACAGCCAAGTCGGACTGCAGGCGAATCGCTTCCCGAAATTCGGACATGCCGTTGTCCTCCTCACCCGTAAGCTCGCGAACGACTCCTATGCCATAGTGGGCAGGCGCGTAACGCGGATCGATCTGCAAAGCCCCCTGGAACTCCGCCAGGGCCTCGTCAAAATGTTGAAGGTCCACCAAGGTCCAGGCGAGTTCATTACGGGCTTGGAGGTTCTGCGGCTGGAGGGCCAATGCGGATTGCAACTCGGTCATGGCGCCCCAACGGTCCCCTGTCTCCCGCAGCAAGAGGCCCAATTGGAGGTGGGCGCTGGGATCTCGCGGCTGAAGGCTGAGCAGATTTCGAAAGTCCCTGGTCGCGGCCCGGCGGTCCCCGGCCTTCCACTCCGCCATCGCCAGGTTGTAAAGCGCGTCCGGATAGCCGGGCTGGAGCTGAAGAACCTCCCGGAGTGCCACGACCGCGTCTTGGAAGTCGCCGCGGATGATGAAGGTTTGCCCCAGCAGGTAACGCGGCTCCCATGCTTTCGGCTCCAGCTTCGATGCCAATTGGAATTCTCGAATCGCCTCGCTGAGATTCCCGCTCTCGCGAAGGGCGAAGCCCAGCCCGGAGTGGGCGGCCGCCGAGTTGGGGTCGAGTTTTAGCGCTAATTGGAACTCCCGTGCCGCGACGGCGTAGCTTTTTTGCTCGAGGGCGAGCCTGCCGTCCCTTTCGTATTCGCGCGCTTTATTGTCCGGGGCTTGGGCTCGCGCTGCGGGGACGGGCAAGGCGAGGAGGTACGAGGAAAGCAGGAGGAGGGTAACAGCGGCTGCACCGCCACGCAACTGGTCGTGGGGACACTTCACGTTCTGACTTCCTTGAGCAGGGCAAGCTGTAGGGATAACCTGCAATAGGCTCAGATCATCGAGAGTCCCCGGGCCCCACGTCTCGGACAGCGGATTCTTTCCCGTTGCTTCTTAACCGTGAAGAAATCTGCGCCGCCGTTCGCTTCACCATGCTTGCCATTGCTGGAATACGCTCGTAGGTGACCTGACTTACAGTTCCCGACACGCTGATGGCCGCGATACTCTGGGAGTTACCATCAAAAACGGGTGCCCCAATGCAACGCAGCCCGATCTCGTCTTCCTCATCATCCAAGGAATAACCCAGGGTTCTCACTTGCGCAAGTTCCCGTTTCAAGGCGTGGAGGGCAGTAATCGTATCGTCATTGTGCCTCGGAAAGCCTTTGAGGCGTGCGATCTCGTCGAGTTCTTCCTCGCTAACGAAAGCGAGCAGCGCCTTGCCGACCGCCGTGCAGTTTACGTCCAGCCTCCGACCAACCCACGTGGCCATCCGGATCATACCCGGCGCTTCAACCTTCTCAATAATAACAGCCTCGGTGCGCTCCAGTACGGCCATATGGACAGTGATTTGGGTCTCTTGCATGAGCGAACGCAAGAAGGGTTTAGCCTCTTCCCGCAGGTCCAGGTTTTCGAATGCGTTGCGGCTGAGACTGAACAGCTTCAAACCAAAACAGTATCTGCCGGTTTGACTGTTTTTTTGCAGGAACCCCTGTCGTTCAAGGGTTTCTACGATCAGGTAGGTCGAGCTTTTGGGAAGTTGGAGTCTACGGCTTATTTCGGAAGTCGAAAACCCAGATTTCGACTGAGCGAGAAACTCCAGCACCGCGAGCGCGCGCTCTATGGCCGGAACGGAACAGCCCTTCGCGTCCGACATTGGGTTTTCCCTTTATTTCAGAGCCGATCAGCCCTTTGGGCTTGCAGCCCCATATTAGCACAAATCCTTCCGTAGGCGGGCAGGCTAGAAAGACCCCTTCCGGGTCTTCCCAGGGCATGGTGTGAGCCCGACGAAAGAATCTTCCAACCTGTTGGACGACAGACGCCCAAATGGACGCAATTCAGTTGACAGAAGGGACGCCCACGGTAAACTGCTCCCCACCCTGGTTAGTGGGCAGGTTCGTGATGTGGAGGGACCGCTCCCTTCGCAAGAGGTCATTCACCATGCGAAAAATCTTTTTAATCGGCTTATTAATCGCCTCTGCTCGAGGCCTCGCCGGGCACAATGCGCTGCTGCCTCAGCCCCAAGAGGTTCGATATGGGGCGGCGAAATTGGTTGTGCGTGGACTGGCCGTTTATTTGGCGAGTTCGCCCAGCACGGAAGATCGGTTTGCTGCCGATGAACTCGCGAAAGACCTGTCAGAGATTGCCGGGAGCCCCGTCATGGTTCAGGCGGGCGCCCCACGCCAGCACGGCGTTGTACTGCGCCGCACGGGCTCGCTCGATCCTCTTCCGGCGCCGGGCGAGAGTTCCGGGCCGCAATCCCGTGAAGCGTACACATTGAAGGTGACGGCGGAGGGCGCGGAGATTCGTGCCGTCTCCTCGGCGGGGCTATTTTACGGTGTTCAAACCCTGGTCCAACTGGTGGAGAGTCGAGGCGCGGAGGCGAGTCTTCCCGAAGTCGAAATCCGCGATTGGCCTTCCCTGCCTTATCGCGGAATTATGGTGGACATGAGCCACGGGCCGTTGCCGACCGAAAATGAACTCAAGAAACAGATGGATTTTCTGGCTCGCTGGAAAGCCAATCAGTATTACTTCTACTCCGAAGCGAGCATCGAGCTGAAGGGTTATCCGGTCCTCAACGCCGATGCCCGGTTTTCGCGGGAACAAATCGAGCGCATCATCGCTTATGCCCAGCAACGTCACATCGACGTGGTGCCCTGCGTAGAGCTTTACGGCCACCTGCATGATTTGTTCCGGATTGAGCGTTACGCCGACCTCAGCGCGATCCCCCATGGCAGCGAGCTTGACCCCCGCAATCCTCAAGTCGCCAAATTGCTGGCCGATTGGATTGGGCAATTGACGGAACTTTTCCCCAGCCGCTTTTTTCACATTGGGTTTGATGAGACTTGGGAAACCGCAAAGTCCGTCAGGGCCAAACAAGCTTCGCCCGCCGAGTTGTATCTCGAGCACTTCCAAACGGTGTCGGAGTTGGTACGCCAGCACGGCAAAACCGTGCTGCTTTGGAGCGACATGTTTTCGAAATACCCAGAAATGATCCCCAAGATTCCGCCGGGAACGATCCTCGTCCCCTGGGGCTACGACGCCACCGTCTATGAACCCTATTGGGCGCCCTTCGCTTCACTTCCCATACCCAAAATAATCGCCTCGGGGATCAGCATTTGGAACAGCCTGGCTCCCGATTTTGATGTTTCATTCTCGAACATTGACACCTTCCTCGCCGCCGGCCGTCCTCATGGAATTCTCGGTCTGATCAACACGCTTTGGACGGACGACATCATGGTGCTGATGCGCCCAGCCTTTCCAGGGATCGCTTACGGTGCGGGAGCCGCGTGGCAGCGGGATCCGATGAACCGTGGCCAGTTCTTTGCAGATTACGCGCGGATCCTCTACCCCGCTCCCGCCGCGGCGGAAGTAGCGCCCGGCCTGGAAGCGATAACGCAAGCTCAGACCCATTTGTCCGTTGCGATCGGGGATATGGAAACTTTGCGCCGTTTGTGGGATGACCCGCTTGCTCCTGCCCGCTTGGCAAGGCTCCGCGCGCACCGGGAAGATCTCCGGCAAGCCCGCTTGGCGGCAGAAGATGCCCAGGAGCATCTTTCGGAGGCCTTGCAACGGGGCGGGGACCGCTTCACCCTCGCGGATCTGCTTCTCGAAGCTCGCATGTTGGACTACGCAGGAATGAAGGGTCTCTACGCCGTCGACCTGGCTGATTTCTGGCAGCAACTAGGCTCTCATCCCAGCCATGAGGACGTCGAGTTCTATCTGAGCGGTGAAATGTCGAGCCACGATCACAGCCGTCTTGCCGACCTCATGGATGCCGTTGCAGATCTGCGGGAGGGTTATCGAGAGGCTTGGAAAGAAGCCTATACGCCGTATCGCCAGGGGACTGTGCTGGCAAAGTTTGATAGCGAGTTTCAGCACTGGTGGGACTTGCAGCGCCGATTGCGCCATTTCTGCGACGGATTCCACGACGGTGATCCGTTGCCCCCCATCGAGTCGTTCAGCGCCGAGCGCTAAGGCGCAACCACAGGGGCTTCACCTTTGCGGCCCAGGACCCTGGACCACAGACGTTCGCGGGTCTATTCCGGCGGTTCAGCCGTCTGCGGGAGCGCGATGTTGTCTATGGCCCCCTGGCGAATGGCCCGTCTGTCATCTTCTTTTCGCTTCTGAATATCGCGGAAGATCGCCATTTGCTTCTCCGCTTCTACTCCACGCCCCAGGCGAAGGTAAGCAAACGACAACTGGTAATGTGCCACAGCCTCGCCGGGAGCGATATTCGCAGCCTTCTCAAGCGGCTCGAGGGCCTCGGCAGGCCGGCCCGCGGAAAGGAGGGATTTCCCCAGGCCGATGAGCGCTTGGTAAAATCGCGGGTCGATTTTGGCGGCGCGCACGAAATGCTCGATGGCCTCGTCCCAATGTCGAGCCTCGCGCGCCATTTCTCCGAGCTCGTACTCAGCTCCCTCATCAGCCGCATTGAGTTGCAACTCCTCCTCAAACTCCCTTCGCGCCGCGTCCTCCGTTGCGGGATCACGCTTACCTGCCAGGAGTAAGCGGCCGATTTGGTAGTGAATCCCGGGAACCTGGGGTTCCTTCGCGAGGATTTCGCGATACTCGGCGATCGCCTCAGAAGTTCTTCCCTGCATTTCCAGGATTTCCGCCCGCATTTGTCGGGCCTGATAGGAGTCGGGCATGCCGAGCAGCAACTCTTGCGAGGCGCGCGTGGAGAGCTCCGAGAAAATGTGCATGCGCAGGTAGAGGACCTCAGGGTCCTTCGCAAAATCATGTTGGAGCCATTGCAGAAAGTCGACTGCTTTGTCGGGCTCACCGGCTGACATGGCGCAACGCGCACCATCGAGCCCTACGACGCGACGTAGGGAGGGATCTTCGAGGCGCGGGTAATCTTTTTCGAGGAGGGGAAGCGCCCCGGCGCAATCACCCGCCTCAGATAGGCTGAGGGCCAGGAAATAGTGGGCGAAAGCGAGTGAAGGTTTCAACTTTAAGGCTTTACGACACGGGGCGATGGCATCCTGTGGACGTCGAGTGGAGTAATAAGCCATTCCCAGGTCAGCCTGGAACTCGGCAACATTAGGAGCCATCGCGGTTAGCTTTTCCAGTCGCGGGATGGCGGCCGCGTAATCGCCCTTGTGCAGGGCCTCGGTGGCGGACCTGATGAGCTCGTTGAGCTCCTGAGATTGACCCGGTTCCTCTCGCGTGATTGCCTGGGGGGACGGTACCAGCGGGGTCAAGAACGCCGCGATGAGAATCAATCCCAGACGTGGCCCAGCCATGAATTAACTCCACTTGCCGGAATCGTGCAACAATTTGCTCGCCGACAGAGCCCCGTTACGACGAAACCCGGATTGGCGTTGGTGGGGCGGCAAACTGCTCGCGACTACTGGGAGCCGCCGACGTGCACCCAAAGATGCGTGATGCCCTTCTGGCCCAAGTGGTTCGAGCGCTCCACGCGCACGATGTAATCACCCGGCTTGGAATACGTGTGCGTGGTGACGGCGAAACCATTTGGTGCATGCTCGTCGAGGTCGCCATCGGACTTGGTCTCGGCCGTGGCGCCGTCACCGAAGGACCAGGTCTCTTGTCCGTCCGTCGTGCCAAAGGCGCGAACCTTAAAAGTGACGGGCTTCCCCGGCGCGTTGCCGGTCGTGGGCCAGTACGCTGCCTGGAGAGCCGGGGGCACCTGGTCAGGATGCTTGGGGTCATCCACGTCGACCGTTTCAAAATCGTAAGCAATGCGGCCGTTGTCATCGGTGATCATCAGGATTTCGCTGTAGGTGCCGGATTTCGAGTAAGACCTTTCGACCTTCGAGCCCGAGGCTTTCTCACCGTCTGTGAAAGTCCAATCGTAGCGGGCAATGTGCGACTTACTCCACGATCGCGACCCATCCAGCGTTGCCTTTTCTCCTACGAGGATGGCCTGGTGAGGCCGCGCGACGGCGATCAACGAGGGCTTGTATTGCCTCTGGTAAGCTTCCCACAGGAACGCATACCCTTCCTGAGTCCCCCATTTGCCCGAGGGCTGGCGGCTGAAGATCTCGTAATGGAGGTGTGACCAGCCGCCGCTCGCGCCCTCTTTTCCGAGCGTGCCGATCTTCTGGCCCATGACGACTCGTCCACCCAGCTTCACCGATGGGTCATACGAATACAGGTGCGTGTAGCGATGGTACCAGCCCCGTTCATCCTGCACCCAGATGGTATCGTTGAAACTCCTGTCGATGGTTTGATTGTCTTTTTCTTTGTCAATCACCGCGGTTCCGAGGCCCACCACGAGGCCGTTGGTCGCGGCGATGACATCCACCAAGCCCTCGGCCCCGCCGATATCGAGGCCGGAGTGATAATAGATCTTGGCGGAAGTGATTCTTTCGCCCCCGTCGACGTAGGTCGGTTCGTTGGCCATTTGCGTTCGCGTCGCGAACCAGCGCTGCCGAACGGGATAGACCATCGATCCCGGCGGCATGAAGGGCGAATCCGTCGGCCAGAGGCGCAGGCGGGCGTCTTTTACAAGCGCCCAGTGATCGTCATCGGAATTCTGATAGTAGGCCTTGGTCACCGCGCAATCTGCCTGCACTCCCCCTAAATTTACTGGCAGCCGGTAGTTCCCACAGGAGAGGGTGGCGTGTTCCCCGTTGATTTCGACTTCCGCACGTGCGTCCCAAATCGCGGAGCGAACCTTGTTGCGGCTTTCGCCGAGGGCGAGCAACTTTACCGTCGCGGCCTTGCCGTTGGCTAACTGGATTCGCTGTGTTTCGCCTATCTTGATATCCACGACGCGGAAGAGCGGCTGTTGTGCGACAACCAGACTGGCAAAAAGGAGCATGAACGCAGGTGTTTTGTACACGGTTTGAACCCCTACTCAGAATCCATAACGCCGAACAACCGTCAGACCATACCCCCACTTCCCCCGCTGGTCAAGTTCGGAACGCAGCGGGTGCAGAATCAGCTTGACACGCTGTATATCATATGATAAACGGAGCCCAGATTCAGGGTATAGGTGGTCGGGACTCAGGTTATGTTCAGCCAAGATTCAAGCTACGCACAGCCTAGAAACCTAATATAAGCGGCCAAAATTGCGGCAACTGTGCTAGCGGCTTGGCGTCATGGGGTTTAAAGACGAAAAAAATTGGATTCAATCCGCGGGGGGATTGGCATATGCTGCGAAAATGCTTGGGCTTAATGATGCTCGTCTGCTTGAGTGCCGCCGGTGCGTTCGCTCAGGACACCGCCACAATTGTGGGCACGGTTACAGACACTTCGGGGGCGGTTATCCCCGGCGCCAAGGTTGAGGTAGCGCAGCCTGCGAGAGGTTATCTGCGCGAATTGGTGAGCAATTCGGCGGGAGAGTTTAACGCCCCCGGGTTGCCCATAGGTCTGTATACCGTCACCGCCGAAGCCACGGGCTTTGAAAAACTTGTCCACACAGAAATCGCTCTTACCGCCGGCCAAATCCAGCGCGTGGACTTGAAACTGACGGTGGGCCAGATCACGCAGGAGGTTACGGTGGCTGGAAATGTGACCACCGTGCAGACGGAAAACGCGACCATTTCCGGAGTCGTCTCCGCCACGCAGGTGGAGAATCTCAATCTGAATGGGCGCAACTTCCTGGCTTTGACGTCTCTGGTCCCCGGCGCCGTGCCCGACAACAGTTTCACTGGCGGCGGCCTGCACTTGGGCCACTTGAACTCTTGCTCGGACGTTTACTATGACGGGCTGCGCGCGGAATTCAGCAACCTGGAGATTGATGGCGGTAACAACTCCGACGAAGCCTCCGGCGCCAACGGCGGCGACACCACGCCCTCCCTGAACTCCATCGCGGAATTCCGTCTGTCGACTTCCAACTATGGCGCCGACGTCGGACAGCACGCCGGCCCCATCATCGAAGTGGTCACGAAATCCGGCACCAAAGACTTCCACGGCAATATGCACGAATTTGTGCGGAATGACGTCATGGATGCCAACAACTTTTTCTTGAATCGGGAGATCGCCCCGCCCGGCGGCAACGCCCCCAAGCAGCCCTTGAAGTGGAACATCTACGGTTTCACCTTCGGCGGGCCGTTTTATATTCCGAACCACTACAATACGAGCAAGTCCAAGACCTTCTTTTTCTATTCGGAAGAGTGGGCGGCCTATCGGGAAGGGACGACGATAGCCGGGACGGTTCCTTCCCTGCGCATGAGGCAAGGGGACTTCGGGGAGTGTGACCCGAACTCCTCGGAGGCCAATTCCATCATTATTTCACAGGGATGTACTCTGCCCACCAATCCCCTCACGCATGCAGTCTACGCGGGAGATCAGGTCTCGGTCGATCCCAATGCCACCGCCTTGCTGACGCCCTTCATTCCGGTACCCAATAGCGGCGTGGATTCGTATATATCGGCTCGCACGGTTCCGGAGAACTTCCGGGAAGAGCTGATTCGCGTGGATCAGAATATCAGCGACAAGGCCCGCATTTTCGTCCGTTACACGCATGACACTTGGGAGCGGACCCAAACGCCCGCCCTCTGGTCAGACTCAGTGTTCGACACCACCGCCACGCGAGTTCAAAATCCCGCGGTGTCCGCCGTGATGAACCTTACCTACACGTTCCGGCCCAACTTAGTCAGCGAGTTCGTCGCGGCGTTCGGTGATGATCCCCACGCCTACCTTCCTGTCGCCGGTCCCGCCAACCCCATCAACTCGGTGAACAAACCGTCCGGCTGGACAGCCACGAATCTCTTCCCTGCCAACTCTGCCCAGACTTTGCTTCCCGGTATCAGTGTCTCGGGCGGAATACCAGGGTCGTTCGCCGAGGACTCCGCCCTCTACCCGTTCGTCAACTCCAATCCCATCCCGACTTTTAAGGAAAAGATCGCCTGGTCGGTGGGAAAGCATACGCTCAAAATGGGGATATACCTGGAAAAGTACGAGAAGAATGAAGTTTACGGCGCTGCACCCCAAGGAGAACTGACGTTTTCCAGTTCCAGCGCGATTTCGACCGGCAACGGCCTGGCCGACATGCTCCTGGGAAGGATTGGGCAGTACACGGAGGGCTCACCTTACTATAATGGCGTCGCCGTGGGAGGGTACAACAAGGGACACTATCGTTCCACGCAGTTTGAGCCTTATATCCAGGATGACTGGAAGGCTACGCGGAAGCTGACCCTCAACCTGGGCCTGCGCTACTATTACTTTTCTCCCCTGCACGACGTCTCGCACCCCATCACGGATGCGAATTTTGTTCCCTCTTTCTATAATGCCAGTGACGCCCCGCAGTTGAATCTTGCCGGACTCCTGATTGCGAACCCCAACACGGTGAACTACACCACCTTCGGCAATGGGCTGGAGCAGTGTGGTAAGACGATCCCTACCGGGTGCACCCATGCGCGCCAAGCCAACATTGCCCCCCGCTTCGGCTTTGCTTATGATCCCTTCGGCCATGGGACCAGCGTTATTCGAGGGGGGTATGGTATCTATTATGAGCCACCGAACAATATCAGCACGGAACAGATGGAGGGCAACCCACCGTACAGTTTGACAGATTCCAACTATAACGTCCTCGGTTACCAGAATATTGTTCCCGGGGCCCTGGGGCCAGATACCATGAAGGCCATCCCGCTCTATGGGGTCTCGACTTACAGCCAGCAGTTCAGCCTGGGCATGGAGCATCAGTTCTCCCACAATAATCTGGTGTCGGTATCTTACGTAGGAAGCCTGGGTCGTCATTTACCGCGGCAGCGTAACCTGAACCAGGTTCCCGATGGGGTGGGTATTGAGAATGCACCCGCTCTGGCAGGAACAACCGGATGCGACGCTTCGGGCAACTGCGATGTGCAGAATATTTTGATCAATAATCTCGAACCCACCATCTTTTTCGCCCCTTACCGTGGTTATGCAACCATGAACATGCTGGAGCCTACGGCGATCTCAAATTACGACGCCGTGCAGGGCAGTCTGCGGCATATGGTAGGTCACGGTCTCACCCTCCAGTTGATGTACACGTACGGGCACACCCTGGACGACACCAGCGGTTATGCTCAGAGTTATGGCACGGACGACCAACACTTATCGCGCTGGTACTCCACCTCCAGCATCAACCGTACGCATGTCTTTCAGGCGAGTTACGTCTATGACTTGCCCTTCTTCCAACATACCAGTAACGCCTTCGTGAAAGAAGTGGGGGCCGGCTGGAAGATCAGCGGCATTACCAGCTTCTTCAGCGGTCAGCCCGTCGACGTCACCTGCGGGGTCAGCGGATACAGCACCGGGGTGGGAACGCAGGTTCGTTGTAATTCCATAGGGAGACTGGTCAAACAAAAGGGTGTCTTCGACGACCCGCAGTTTGGCCCGACGGAGACCTTCTTCAACCCTGCGGTCGTCACCCAGCCGTACCTCAGCCAGTTCAGCGCCGACAACCAACCAGGCATGTTCGGGTATCTGGGACGCAACGCGATCGAGGGCCCCGGCCGGAACAGTTCCGACCTTGCCCTGCTCAAGAACTTTCCGACGCCGTGGTTCCGGAGTGAGCACTCCAACTTGCAATTCCGTTTGGAGACCTTCAACACGTTCAATCACACGCAGTTTAACGCCATCAGCTCAGGCTGTAGCTCCTCCATATCCTTCGGTCAGCCTTGTACAAACCTGGGGAATGGTGAGGCAACGGGCGCTTTCAGTCCGCGCCAAATTCAGCTTGGTTTACAATTCGAGTTCTAATAGAGTGGAGGACGAAAGTCCTCCACTTCACCACGGGAAGACCCGCGACCGAACCATCTCGATCGATGGCAAAAGGCCGCGTGGTCTTCCTGGGCGGCCTGGCATGAGTCTCGGAACTCAACGGGTGCTAACGGAACTCGCCGAAAAGTTATCCTGGGTTATTCTTCTCGCCTGCCTCAGTGGTGATTGTCTGGGGGCCCTCGTCGTTGCCTCGCCCTGGTCATCGAGCGACGAAACCCCGCCTGCCGACCTCCAGGAAGTAAAGACCCTCGCCCGCCAACACCGCTGGAGTGAAGCGGCAACCCAGGTCGACGCGCTGCTCAAACAACATCCCGATGACCCCCGGCTCTTCTACTGGCAGGGGGTCGCGCGCTTTCAATTGGCGGACAGCATTGGGGCCATCATGGCGTTTCGCTCGGCGGAGCGAATGGGCCTCGACACCGCGGACCTGCACAAGTCACTGGGGTACGCGTACTGGAAGATTCATCAATATACGCTCTTCGAGCAGCAAATCCAGAAAGCCATCCAGCTCAATCCTTCGGATTATGAATCCTATTATGCCCTTGGACGCCATTACCAAAGCATAAGAGATGACTGCACGAAGGCGGAGGAATATCTCCACAAAGCGATCCAGCTCAAGCCGGATCAGCCGAAGGCCATCTTCAGCCTGGCGGTTTGTCAGGAGATGTTGGGGCACCGCGACGATGCCATGGCGACCTATACCGAGGCCATGAATCTGGTGGAGGCCAAACACGAAAAGTACCCTTGGCCGTTCCAGGAAATGGCCCGGCTGCTGCTCTCGCAAGATCCTGATCAAGCGTTAAAACTGGCGCAAAGGGCGGTGGAATTGGCGCCCCAGTTGAATGCCGCCCACCAGATTCTCGCCAAGGTTGAGGATGCCATGGGCAAGTACCCCGAAGCCATCGCGGAGCAGCTTACTGTGGCGCGCCTGGATCCTTCGAATCCTTCGCCTCACTACGCCCTCTTCGTGCTCTATAAGAAGACCCATGATCTGGAAGCAGCCCAGGCCCAGTTGAAGCAGTTCCAAGAACTTAACGCTCTCTATGCGCAACCTTAGGTTTATTGAAATCGTGTTGGGTTGGAGTATCGTCCTCGCCACGGCGGGATTGAGCGGCACGCCCGGAGCCTTTGCGCAGTTTGGGCCGCTGGTGAACACGATGAATGCTCCTCAGGCGAAGACCGAGGAAGAGCTTGACCTCTATCTGGAATTAGCGGTCAGCACCAACCCGCGAGCCAGCATGGAGATTGCAGAACGTTTCGCCGCGAAATACCCGGAATCTGAACTCTTGGGCCTGGTTTACGAATATGAGATGCAAGCTTGCCAGCGCTTGGGCGACTTTGAAGGAACCCTGCGCGCCGGCAGGAAGGCTCTGGAGCTTCTGCCTGACAACGCCGATACGCAACTGACGCTGGCGAGCGTCATCCCTGACCATGCTCAAGGCAGAGAGGACTCCACCAAGTTGTTGCGAGAGGCCGAGGAATACGCACGCCGGAGCTTGCGCGAGCTCTCCACGATGCGCATTCCCAAAGAGATCTTGCCGGACCGCTGGAAGACTCTGCGTGGCCAGCTCGAAGCACAAGCGCACGAAGCCTTGGGGAAGATTGAAAGAGCCAGGGAGAACCTTGAGGGTACGATCTCGGAATTCGCTTTGGCTGCCTCGCAGAATCCCGTTCCTCAAGGCACGCAATTCCTCGAGCTAGGCGCTGCGTACGCTCAGGCTCGGCGGCCGGAGGAAGCGAAGAAAGCCTTCCAGCGCGCTATAGAACTTGGCCCGGACAGCGTCCGCGGGGTGGCACAGCGTGAATTGGCGAAAATCGCCGGTAACCGAACCCCGTAGCCTCCAACAACTCCCAATGAATGGCAGATTCCTCAGCCCAGCAACGCCCGCGCACGGCGGGGAAGCGAAGAGGCCGCAGGGCAGAGGGGGGACAGTCAAACGATCCGGGGTCACAGCAGGATAAAAGTTTTCGTTGAGAGTGGCTTATGCAGAGGCGGAGATTCCTTAAGAGTTCGGTGCTGGGAGCTTCCATGGTGATGGGCAATCTGGGTGTCGAAGGTTCAACAGCAAAGCCCGCAGCCGCCCCGGAGGCGTCCTCACCGGAAGCGGGCGCAATCAATCAACTGGTTGAAATTCCGGGGAGGAGTTTCGAGAGGACCGATGGCCTAACCAATGTTACGGTCACCGTTACTCTGGGAAAATTCCTCATCTCTCCCACCGAATTGACGCAGCGCGAGTTTGAACTCATCATGGGGTACAACCCCTCATTCCACCGGGGTCCCGACCTGCCGGTCGAGAACGTCACTTGGTGGGAGGCGATTCGATACTGCAACCTGCGCAGCATCAGGGAGAATCTCGAACCCTGCTACAACCTCGAATCAGGATCCTGTGACCTGGAGCAGAATGGGTACCGTTTGCCCACTGACGCCGAGTGGACTTACGCGGCCGATATGGAATCCAACCCGGCCCCGGAAAGCGTCGCCGCGAACCTGGGATCTTCAGACACCAAGAGTGTCGAGCGCATACAAGCAGCGCTCAAGAACGCGAGTACGAAACCCGTCGGCAGCTACCCTGCCAACCGTTTCGGCCTCTATGACATGCTCGGCAATGTTTGGGAGTGGTGTAACGACTACTTCAATCCAGTGCGCACCGTGCAGGCCTCGTACAACCCGGCCGGCCCGCTACGAGGGTTGGCACGAATCATCCGCGGTGGCTCGTTTATGAGCACCACCAGCCCCACCTGGGCGCAGGATTATCGATCATCCATGGAGCCTGAGTATAAGAGTCGTTTCACGGGGTTCCGCGTTTGCCGGACGATAGAGCCCAAGGCGGTGCTCCCAGTATCGCACCGTGACCCCAGATGGTTCGACACGTATCGCCAGCCCCCAGCGGGATATGAAAGTGCCACCGGGGGTTTGTCCTCGCTGGTTTCGGGGGTAAGTACGGTGAAGGAATGGGAAACCCGCCGGCAAGAAATCAAGAATAAATGGTTGAACCTGCTGGGCTCGATGGAAATGAGCCCGGTTGCGCCTCGGAGCAAACTGGTCAAGACGGTCAACGACCAGAATTACACCGCCAAACTGATGTACCTGCAAGTCGAACCCGATTATTGGGAAAAGATTTTGGTCATGATGCCGTGCGAAGCCCTGAAGAAACCACGCCCTGTTGTTATCGTGCCCTTCTACGATGTTGATACCCCGGCGGCGCGGGACTTGTCGGGCCGCGAATTTCTGGGAGCGGGCGCCGATTCCTATGCCTACTCAGCGGTGCAGAAGGGCTACATTGCAGTGGCGATTCGATGGTGCTTCGAAAGCTATGGTGAGGCTTACAGCGAGGCGGTGGCAAATCTCAAGCTGCGGCATCCCCACTGCGCGGGCCTCGGGAAGTGGATCTGGGATGCGCACCGGTTGGTCGACTACGTGTATTCGCTGCCCGAGGTCGACTGCGAACGCATCGGAATCATTGGGCATTCGCTCGGGGGGAAGATGGCGCTGTATGCGTCGGCGTTCGATGAGCGGATCACCGCCGTGGTCTCCAATGAGGGCGGCATCGGCCTTGCTTTCTCGAATTATGAAGACTATTGGTATTTCGGCGACTTCATTCAGAGGCAGGACAAGGCGACGGATCAACATGAACTGCTCGGACTGATTGCGCCAAGGCCGTTCCTGTTGCTGGGCGGCGATGCCTACGATACAGCCAAGAGTTGGTACTACATCAACGCGGCGCGGCAAGTTTATGATCTCTACCATAAGCCCCAGAACCTAGGCTACTTCAACCATCACCAAGGCCACATGCCCACCCCGGAAGCGGTCTGGCGCGCCATGGAGTGGTTGGCACACTTCCTGGGCCCACCCCAATGACGTGTTGGGGTGTGGTTGGGTTGAGGTTTGGCTATTGCCGTGATCAGTGTCTCTGGACCGACCACTCAAATCCGCGGCAGCAAGGTTCAGGCGTTCGGTCGCACCTTGAGGCAAGTCACTGCGAGGATTTCGGGCCAATTGGGATATGAATCGTGAATATGAAATTAGGATGGGAGACTGGTGTCATGAAGAAGACCCCGATACGAATATTAGGACTTTTCGCTATTCTCGTGGCCTGTCTGGTCCCGTCCACTTCCGCTTGGGCAGCCCTGCTTCATAACCCGTTGCTGCCCAGGCCACAACAGGTCGAATACGGCTCCGGCCAACTTGCTTTGCGTGACCTGAGCATTTACTTTGCTTCTCCCCCCACTACGGAGGATCGCTTCGCGGCAAAAGAACTGGCTGGCGCATTGTCGAAAGTGGCGGGCTCTCCAATTGCGATTGGGGAGGGTGTCGCTTCAGGCAAGGCAATTTTCTTGCGTAGGACCGGTCCGGTCGATGCTCTTCCAGGACTGGGTGAGCGCGCCGGGCCAGATTCCCGCGAGGCGTACACGCTGAAAGTCACGTCCGGCGGCGTGGAGATTCAGGCTCGATCGTCGGCGGGCGTATATTACGGGACCCAGACCTTGCGGCAGTTGGTAGAAGGGGATGGCGAGCAAGCAACTCTGCCCGTGGTGGAAATCCACGACTGGCCGGTCGTGGCTTATCGCGGAACGCTGGTCGACGAAGGGAGTCAGGGACCTCAACCTACCGAAGACGAGATCAAGCGGCAGATCGATTTCCTGGCCCGCTGGAAAGCGAATCAATATTGTTTTTACACCGAAGATGGCGTCGAGCTCGATGGCTACCCCCTCTTGAATCCAGAGGCTCGATACACCAAGGAGCAAGTGCGGCGGATTATTGCCTATGCCCGCGAACGGCATATGGATGTGGTTCCCAACCTGGAATTTTACGGTCACCAGCATGGCCTGTTTCGAGTTGAACTCTACTCGGAACTGGCGGACTTCGCGCACGGGGAGGAGTTTGACACGACAAATCCGAAGGCCATGAAGCTCATTGCCGATTGGGTCGATCAGTTCACGCAGCTCTTTCCCAGCCCGCTCGTGCTCATCGGGTTTGACGAAACCGATGAGATTGGCATGGCCGCGGAGAGGCAAGGCACGACACCGGCCGCGTTATTCGTTAAACAGTTGGACCAAGTGGCGCAGCTCTTCCGGCAACGCGGAAAACTCGTAGTCGCGGATGCGGACATGATGGTGAAATACCCGGAAATCGCCCCGAGACTGCCTCCTGGGGTCATGGTCGCCGTGTGGTCCTACCGGCCGGAGGATGATCCCACATACAAGAGATGGTTCGATCCCGTCACTGCCAATCACCTACCCCTCTACCAAGTTGTGACAGGCGTTTCAAGCTGGAACCAGATCTTTCCCGATTTCGACCGAACCTTTGCCAACATCGACACGATGCTGGTCGCCGGGTTGAAGGCCCACGCCCCGAATATGCTGAATACCGTTTGGGAAGACGACCAACAAAACCTCATGCGCATGTCGTGGCCAGGCATGGCTTACGGCGCCGCCGCCCCCTGGCAATCCGCGCCGATGGACCGTTCGAACTTCTTCCGGGATTACGCTCACCTGATGTACGGAGAGGCCGCCACGGCGGATGTGGCCGCAGCACTGGACAAGCTGAACCGCGCGGAAGTACTTCTCCAGAAGGTTCTGGGAGAGGACACGCAGCAGGCTTTCTGGCAAGACTCTTTTTCACTGGCAGGCCTGAAGCGGGTGCGGGACCATCGCGAAGACTTGCGCCAGGTGCGCTTATGGGCGGAAGAGGCGCAGCAGCACTTGTATCGTGTCCTTGCGCGGGGCGGACCACCGGCCACGCTCTCCCCATTGTTGTTGGGCGGGCGACTGCTCGACTATGCCGGAATGAAAGGCCTCTACGCCGTAGAGATAGCCGAGGCTTGGCAAGAGGCCGGCGAGCATCCGACCCGCGAGCAATTATCGGCGCATCTGGGCGAGCATATCTATAGCCGCATTGGGGATTTCCCGGACTTTCTCGGAGGGCTTCGCGAGGCGTACCGGCAGGCCTGGCTAGCAGAATATACGCCCTATCGTTTGGATACCGCTCTGGCGCGATGGGACGCGGAGATCCAGTACTGGCTGCGCTTCCAAACATGGAGGCATAACTTTATGGACGACTTCCACGACGGGGATGTGCTCCCGCCAATTCATGTCGCGGTCCAGTCAGCCCGATGACCGGCGTGAATCAATCATACGGCCGTTGAGATTCGAAATTCGCGGGTGCGACGTCAATGGTATTTAGCGAAGCGATCGGCGAATGTTTAGCCGGTTGCCTGGTTTTCCCGCTGCGTGGGATGCTGGTTCATGATCACACTTCATGTTAGCACCCCACTCGTCTCAGAACCGTTGACGGACTCGCAGGGCGTTGGAAGACGGGGAGAATTGCTGATATAGTCCTTGCCACTATGACTGCGAAATCTCTGGCATTGTCGATTTTATTCGCCGCGCATCTGGGCCTGTTCGGGGCTGAGAATGCGCCGCTTCGCTGGATTACACTTCCCAGTCCGCAGGTTCAGGTGAATGGCCTCCCTTGGTACAGCGAGAATGGCGGCGAACTCTTTCGCCTGCCCGCCAAGCTGAAAGACACCTATCGCCCGCCGGTCTGGGACCTGGCCAAAGACCCCAGCGGAGGCCGTATACGTTTCCGCACCAACTCTTGCGTTCTCGCTATCCGGCTCGAGTATCCGGGGCCGCCCGATATGACCAATATGCACGCCTACGGACAGAGCGGAGTGGATCTGTATGCGGACGGCGTGTATCGCGGAACGGCCATCGCCGATCGTGACGCCAAGCCTGGGAAGACCATCGAGCATACCTATTTCAAGGACGAGCCGCGCATCGACCGCGAGATCACCCTCTACTTGCCGCTTTACATGCCCGTTAAGGTGCTGGGAATCGGCCTCGATGTGGAGGCACACGTTCAACCGGCCAAGCCGTTCGCCGCCGGCGCGCCCCTTGTTTTTTATGGCACGTCGATCACGCAAGGGGGTTGCGCCAGCCGGCCCGGCATGAGCTATCAAGCCATTCTTGGCCGCATGCTGAATTTGGACTTTGTCAATCTGGGATTCTCGGGGAATGGCCGGGGTGAGCCTGAGCTGGCCCACGCGGTCGCGAGCATTAATGCCCTGTGCATCGTGGTGGATTTTGCGCAGAACAATTCCCTGGAATCCCTCACCCAGGCGTACGCGCCATTTTTGGAAGTCCTCCGCAGCGCTCACCCGGAGACTCCGGTCCTGGTCATCACCCCGATTTATGGCGCTCAAGAATCCTGGTCGCGAGACCCGTGGCTTGAGGGCATGCGTGAACTGATCCGCCAGGTGGCGGCCAAACGGATCGCGGCAGGCGACCGCTACATTCAAATCGTCGAAGGTACAGACCTGCTCGGACCGTCGCGCGGAGACGGCTTGGTGGACGGCACTCATCCCAACGACCTCGGTTTCCAGTGGATGGCAGAAGGCCTGGCGGGCCGCATTACCAAGATGCTCAGCCTCCCGGCAGAGCGCTGATCCGCCAGACAGCTTTATGCTCGCAGTCTGAGGCAGAATACGCCTGATCCGGTGGTACTCTGCTCGCGGCGGGCCCGCACGCCTGGTTGGGTCCGGGATAACTGCGGCGGATTCGCCTGCGCGGTGGTGGATTGTTGCCACCGACCCTGTGCGGCGTCCCAGCCTCATCGCCCTCGCCAAACCCCGAGACCAGACCTTGAAATCGAGAAGCCTGAGGGGGACGAGTTGCTTGGAGGACAGTGATCATGAAAAGTGTTTACCGAATCAGATTGTGGAGCTTCTTACTTGTGGCGTGCGCAGTCCTGTTTCCCAGTACGTTCGCCAGCGGAGATGGAAAGTCCCCTTTGGGACCTGTAAGCTCGAGCACCGGCTTGCTGCTCACGGATGATGCCACGGTCCAGCTTATCCACACGAGTTCCGGCGATCTTGCCCATCATTATGTTTCCCACCTGTCACTGTGGAGCCGGGTGGTGGGCACGGATGATTACGAAAAGGCCGCACAATGGGTGGAACAGAAGGCACGCGAGTTCGGTCTGGAAGATGTCCGGATTGAGCGTTTCCCATCTGACGGTTCTACACGTTATTTCAGCTATTTATCGGAGCGCTACTGGAAGGTCCGGAGTGGGGATCTCTGGATGACGTCGCCTTTCGTGCTCAAGCTGACCTCCTATGCGGAACAACCCGTCTCGCTGTGCCGGGACAGCACTTCAGCCGATGTGGAGGCAGAGTTGGTCGACATTGGCAGTGGGATGACGAGCGGTGACTATAAACAATCTGTGAGGGGAAAGATGGTTCTTACCTCCAGCGACCCGGGGGAGGTTGTCGAGAAAGCGGTCTATGAACAAGGCGCCTTGGGCATCGTTTCCTATTGGACGATTCCGGAATGGGACAGGCAAAATCGCTTGCCCGGCGATCATCCGGATCTCGTGGGATGGCGTTATCTGCCCGACCCGGGCGTGCGGAAGGGGACATTTGCCTTCATGATCTCCGAGCGGCAGGCGCACGAGTTGCAGCAAATGGTCGGCGTGGGAAGCTCCATACGCCTGCGGGCCAAGGTGGACGCCGAACTGGCTCCGGGGACTCTGGACGTGGTGAGCGGGGTCATTCGCGGGTCGAAGTATCCCAACGAAGAGATCTTGCTGACGGCGCACCTGGATGAAATCGGCGCGGACGATAATGCTTCGGGGAGCGCTGCCCTTCTTGAAATGGCGCGAACGCTGAATCATCTCATCGAGAGTCACGAACTTTCTCCTCCGCTGCGAACGATTCGCTTCCTTTGGATGCCGGAGTATGCCGGCACCTTCGCCTGGCTTTCGAGACACCTTAATGATCCTGTGCGCCGGGTTGCCGACCTCAACTACGACGAAATGGGAGCAAACCTGCTCACCATGAACTCGACGATCAGCGTGTCGTACTCCCCCGATTCCCAGCCTAGTTTCTTGAACTCGGTTATGGAGTCGATCTTTGACTTCATGAATCGATACAACGACGTCAGCTACCCGGTCGAAAAGCAGTTTCACATCATTTCCGTGAACGGCACGCGCGACAGGCTGCGAGCGCAGATGATTCCCTTCGAGGGTGGAAGCGACGATGAGCTTTACGATCACATCGGAATTCCTGCCACATTTGTCACCGACTGGCCCGGAAACTACTACCATTCCAGTAAGGACACCCCCGACAAACTCGATCCAACCCAACTTCATCGGGGTGTATTCTCAGGGCTGGCGGCGATGTCTACACTTGCTTATGCCGACGAACTAGAAGCGCCGGAACTGGCCCGCTTGGTGTTCGCCCACGCGCTCAAACGTGAGGGTGAAACTGAGAAGATGGCATCGGAACGTATTCTGGCCGCATCGCCAAAGGATCTCCCGAAAGCCACGCACTGGGCGGATGTCCTGCTCCGTCATGTCTACGCACGGGAGATAGCTGCCATCCGTTCCTGCGAGGTATTCGCCCGAACTGCGCAGGCCCGGCACGAGGTCGAACAGGCGGCGCAGGTCTTTGCCGGCGATCAAGAGGCGAGCTGCCAACATATCCGTCAACTTGCCGACATGACGGCCGCCGCGCGAGGGGTGGCCTTGGGACACTATCAACTGACTACAGCAGAAATTGAGGCGGCGCGGCTGGTTCCTTCCCGAAAGCCTGATCAGCAGCTTTTGGGCACGGATTATGTGTTCGATAAACTTGAGTCTGATTCCACCGCCCGCGTCGGTGATATTCGCAAGGGAATGCGGCAAGTTGCGGATGAGATGCGGTCAAGGGGGGCAAGCGATCTTCGCCTGATGGGATTCTGGGACGCGCCCGCCTATTATGCCAATGGCAACAGGTCAATTCTGGACATTCACGACGGCATCGCTTCGGAGTACGCGCCAGTTCCAATCGATCTGCTGGAGCTGTATTTTCGGGCTTTTGAAAAGGCAGGAGTGATGACCATCGCCGCCAAGTAGCACTAGCATTGGCCGGATCGCTGGTCATCATCATTGGCCGGATCGCAGATGACCATTCAGGTTCATGGCCCAGGCTCGCCGGTTGGCCGCGAGAGCGTCTATTACAGACTTCTCAATCATATACCTGGGAGGCTTGAGGGCAGGTATCTCAAAGGTCTTGTCTAAGACGTTTAAAGCAGCACCTAGTAAGCCCGCATCGTCTCCCAGCGTTCCATAAAAGAATTTCAGATTCGCCGTAGAGTTCCCGACTGCCTGCTTCTTTACAGCCCAGGCAATATGTTCCAAGAGATTCTCACCCGCCAATCGCAGCCGCTGATCCAAAACGATGATAGACGGGTTAAAGAGATTTACGAGGGTCGATAGGCCGAGTCCCAAGTACTTTTCCAGTTCCCCGACAATGGCGATACACGTCTTGTCTCCTAGCTTGGCCGTCTGCAAAACGGTCCACCCGGTAATCTTTGCGTCGTCACCGTTGGCAATCTCCAGAGCCCGGGATTTGCTCCCTTCCTGAATGGCTTTACAGCAGCGTGCTTCCAAAGCCGCCAACCCCACCAGCGCTTCCAGACACCCGAAGCTCCCACAATTACAGGCAGGGCCGTTCTCCATCATCGGAATATGCCCGAACTCACCCGCCAACCAATCGTGCCCGTGGAGGATCTTCCCTTCAATAATTATGCCTGCGCCGATACCCCTTCCGTATTCAACATAAATCATATCCTCCGTGCCTGCCCCGACCCCCAGGATGTGCTCGGCTTTTGCCTGAGCTCTGGTGGAACTCTCCAGGACCGCGGGGACTCCAAACTGCTCCTCGAATAGCTTCTTGAGAGGCACGTCTTTCCAAAATCCAAGGTTTCCGCAGACTACTGAGATGCCTTCTGTTACATTAACCAGACCAGGGTCGGAAACGCCGATGCCGATCAATTTCTCACGCTGGATCCCGGCTTGTTGGATGGCCTCGTGGGAACAAGAGAACAACTGACGGACAAGTCCCTCCAAGCCCTCATCTACGCGGGTCTTTTGGGTGACTCTACTCTTTATGGACGGGGCAAGGTTCATCACCGCAGCGGAGACGGTTTCAGGATCGAACATCACCGCCAGGATATAACCGTGCTCTTCATTGAGGCGAAGTAGGGTCTGCTTTCGTCCCATGGGATTGCTGGAGGGGCCGACTTCCAGAAGTATCCCCTCATCAACAAGTTCTCTGACCAGGGGTGAAATGGCCGTCCACCGCAGGCGGGTCAGTTGGCGGATCTCTGCTCGCGATACGGGCCCGTAGTGCCGAACCAGAGCCTCGATAACTGCTTTATCCATTTCTTTCTTTTGGGTTACATGTTTCATTTTTTTCCTACTCTTTAGGAATATCGGTTAATCGGCCCAGCATTTCGTACACTCTGATTAAAGCGCGGTTCAGCATCTGTTCGCCAGCCCCGACTTCCAGCCACGTCGCGTAATTTCCGGCTCCGTAGGACCCCTCGGCGGCTGCCCGGATCGTGGGGATGTAACCGTAGTAACCATTCGCATAGCCTAGGAAAAAGGCATCGTGCACCGGGCAACGGTCCCGCCAATACATCTGAAACTCCGTGAAAGGTTCGCCCGGCATGGTTGTTAAGGCAATCTGCTTGTTGATCAGGACGGTGGTGATGGGCAGTTGCCAGGTATCCCGATCCCCCCGCGCCCAGGAGGGGACATAACCCGGGATTCGTTTCTGGATCTCTTGTCGGCCCTTTTCCGGGTTCCAACGTAAGTGGAAGGGCAGCACGTCTTCTCTGACCTCAATGTCCGGATCGGAGACCGACTTGGTTTGAAGCAACTTGGCCACGCGCGTGGCCTCCACACCCAATTGCTGGCCTGTCCAGGCACACATGCTCTCTCCATTGTGGTCTATCGGGGACTCATCGAAATCGGGGTCGGTATCTCCGGCAGCGCCTTGCAGGAAGAAGGCAAGCGGCTGGTCGTCGAAAGCGTGCTCGATCGTCTTTGTCATCACTCCAGGAAAATCCGCTGAGTACCGGTTGTTGTCACTGCCGTAAACGGCCGGATGGCAGGAATAGTCCACCAGAATCGCCAGCGGTTTCCCAGCCGCGGTATCGACTCGCAGGACGGATACGGTGGGATCAAAGGGCGCGATCAACATCCTGGTGGGGTTGCGCCACATCATGGTGACGGTGCCGTCGGGGTTCAGGTGACGGCGATCGTGCGCGATGTAGCTGACGCCATAGCCCGTACCCAGGCGGACTTCCGTGGCGCTCTGGTGCGCCGCGTCGATGGCTTTCCTAACCTTTTCAAGAGCCGTCATTTCCCATTCCGGCCTGGGGTTGGAAGGGTTATCCCCCGCCACCGCCGGCCCACTGTGAGTGTGCGAAGCCGCAACGATAAGATAAGTAATGCCACTCGATTTTTTGACGCTTTCGCGCAATTGTTGCAACAAAGGTTGACCGAAGGTTTGGACGAGGTCCAAAGTTGCGATCGCCAGGCGTTTTTCCCCACACTCCAAAACCAGGACACGAGCATAGAGGGGATCAAGAACTCCGTTAGCAGGACCTACGCGCTCGGAATAGCCTCCCATTGGCAACCCCACGGGAGGGGTAATTTCCACTTTTGAAACCCCTGCCTTGAGGACATCCGCCCGAAGGGTATGCCCGGCGCCCAACAATATTAAAGAGACCAGCAAAGCAAATTTTAAGAATCGCATTATGACCTCCTCCTTTTCGCCTTACGCGCTAGCGGGAGAGAGAACACCTGCCTGATACCTCCCCACCGATTCGTACAAGCGGCCCATAATGCCTTGGGCTCATTTCTCAGTTACGTGGCGGCCGGACGATACTCTGCTTCCCGTACATGGACGAACTGTACGAGCGCCTTCTGCAACAGGGGTTCGTGCGGGTAGGCATGCCCAAGGTACTGGCGCAAACCCTCCGCGTAGGCAAACCCACATTCCCGTCCGTAATCCGCCGCCCACTTCGTCGTCATGTCCAGATATTCGTCAACCCCGTGATATGATCGAAGCCATTCTCGTTGCGAGGCGTGGCGGGCCAGCATCTCGCGTTTCCTGGAAATTTGCTTGCTGATGTCCACGTAGAAGTGGGGATAGATTCGCATACCCGAAGCGTCCGTCCCCTCCGCGGCATCAGCGTAGTAAAGGGCGGGTGTGGCTTGGCCGACTCTAGCCGGCGGATTCTGCCGAGTGTCGTAGTTGGGCATAGCCATGGCGAAGGCCGCTCCCCGCGCCAGGCGTGAGGCCTCCTCGTGGTCCAGCATGTAGTCAACCGGCGAATGGGTGATTACGATGTCGGGGTCAAAGCGTCGCATCGCCTCAACGACTCGGCGGAGGTTTGGAGCGTTGGCAAACACCTCGATATCCAGCAGGCCGGCGCAGGCGTACGCAGCCCCCAGGAAATCCGCCGCCGCTTGCCCCTCAGCGTAGCGAATCCGCGCGATCTCTTCCCGCGGGGTAGTGTTCGAGCCACAATCTCCTGCGGTCATGGTGAGGATACCCAACCTCCAGCCCAACGCTTTCAAGTGGAATAAAGTTCCTCCGACCAGGATTTCGGCGTCATCAGGATGAGCCATCACTGCCAGTAGGCTACGTGGCCGTGTTTCTGGGGTCATTAGTTAACCTCCGCAACCAAGGGCCCGGCCAGCGCCTTCGTGAAGTAAAGAACACCCTGCTGAGTCGACATCCAGGTGGAAGGAACATGTCTCGTGACCGGGTGGCACAGCCTACTAACCCACAAGGACAGGCCTTGCCACTGCATGCCCCGGCCCAGCTAGCCGTCAGCACTTCCGATCACATAGTCGGCCCGGGTGAAGAAGGCCGGTCCTTTCAAGGCTGTGAGAAGATTTATGAGGGGTTACCTCCCCATGCCAAGCGTTACATTCATCCCCTGACCATCGACTCTACCAGGGCAAATTGGCCTAAGTCCGAGTCAAAACAATCAGCTAGGGAAGAGGGAATTCCTCACTCCGGCTCTCTCCCCTGCTTGCCCACGGACAATATAACACGAATTCTAGAAATAAGTATAGCAATTATTCACCATCCAACACGTATAAATCTATAATTTAAGCAATAATTTCTTGACATGGGCCTTTGCCTCGTGGTAGAAACCAGAGCGCGAAAGGTCTCGCTTCTCAGGGGCCAATCCTGTACTCAATGGAGGAACACTTCGAATGGAGAAACTGGCTATCGAAGGGGGACAAAAGGCGGTTACCAATCGGTTGGCAGGCTGGCCACAGTTCGAAGAAAGAGCAATTACCGCCGTCACGGAAGTATTGAGGTCGGGAAAAGTCAACTACTGGACGGGTAAGAAGGGCATGGAGTTCGAGAGAAAGTTCGCGGAATGGCAGGGCAGCAGATACGCCATCAGCGTGGCGACGGGTACGGCGGCGCTTCATGTGGCCTTAAGTGCTTTGCGGATCGGCCCGGGAGATGAAGTGATTGTTCCGAGCTACACCTTTATTGCCACCAGCTTTGCCGTGGTGCAGGCGGGAGCCATTCCACGTTTTGCGGATGTGAACCTGGAGGATCACTGCATCAGTGTGGAGTCAGCGGAAAAACTGGCGAACAAGCGAACGAAGGCGATCGTTCCCGTGCACCTGTACGGAAACGTTTGTGACATGGACAGGATTCTAGCTTTCGCGAAGCGTCATAATCTATACGTAGTCGAGGACAATGCCCAAGCCTTTGGAGGTATGTATAACGGTAAGAAGACCGGGACACTGGGGCACATTGCGGCTTGCAGCTTTTGCCAGAACAAGACGTTCACGACGGGTGGAGAAGGCGGGATGGTCACGACCGATGACGAGGGCCTGATGTGGCGGGCGCGCAGTTTTCGTGACCATGGTTACGATGTGAAGGAGCGTCTGCACCTGATGGAGATGGAGCAGAAGCTCCCCTACATTCACAACATGGTTGGATGGAACTATAGGATGACAGAGATGCAGTCGGCGATTGGTTTGGCGGAACTGAAGCGCCTGGACACCTGGAACTTGCCCACCCGCCGGCGGAACGCACAAATTTTGATCGAGGCATTGCGCGCCCGGCCGGAGGTCATTTACGGGCCGATTGATACCGAGGAGCGCCGGAATGGTTGGTACACGATGGCGTTCTCGCTGGATATCGAGAACATGCAGTGTGACATCCAGCAGTTCGTCAAAGCGGCGGTGGCGGAGGGGGCGCCCTGCTGGAAGGTCTTCTGGCCGCTGTGTCACACCGAGCGAGCCTACCGGGAATTTAACGCCTTCGGCAAATCAGGGTTCCCGTTCCGCTCGAAGGAATACACGGATCCGGCGAGCGTCGATTACTCCCGGGTGGAGGTTCCCAACGCGGTCTGGCACGAGACGCACACGTTCACGGTTTTCCCTTTTCCGGTCTTCTCGGAAGATGACATGCAACAAATCGCGCACGCCTTAGTGAAAGTGATCGAGTGCTATTCCGTAAGAACAACGATGGCCTGCAAAGTGGGGCGTGCGGGAGGTCGCCGATGATAGGGGACAAGATTCGATGGGGGGTTATAGGGTCGTGCGGAATTGCTCGCCGGCGGACGGTTCCGGAAGGGATCGTTCCGGCAGCGAACGCCCAATTAGTGGGCCTGTATGACTGCAATCGAGGAGGAAATGCTGAGCTCGCCCAGGCCTTTGGCACTCGGGCGTTTGAAAGCCTGGAAGATCTGGTCGCCGCAGAAGAAATTGATGCGGTCTATGTTGCCACGCCGGTGTATCTCCACTGCGAACAGGCGGCGCGGTGCATGCGGGCGGGTAAACACGTGCTCTGTGAGAAACCTCTGGGCCTCAGCGTCGCCGAGGCGCAAGAAATGGTGGCGCTTGCCAGGCGGTGCCAGGTCCAGCTTGGGGTGGGATTCATGATGCGCTTTCATTCCCAACACCAGAGGGCTTTAGAGATTATTAGGTCAGGGAACTTGGGGAAACCAGTCTACGGCCGGGCCCAACTCTCCTGCTGGTACCCGCCGCTTGAGGGCGCGTGGAGGCAGGATCCGAGCCAGGGTGGAGGTGGGCCGCTGACGGACATGGGGGTGCATTGCATTGATTTGCTGGAGTTGTTCTTCGGCCCCGTGGTTTCCGTCAGTTGCTCGATTGGCAATATAGTGCACCCCTACCGCTCGGAGGATTGCGCGGTTGCCACCTTGCGGTTTGAAAATGGGGCATTGGGCACTGTGGATACGTTCTTTTGCATACCGGACGATAGTAGCCTGAATGTCCTTGAATTGTACGGTTCAAAAGGAAGCATTCTCGGCAAAGGGACCATAGGACAGACCAGTCAAGGCGAAATGGTGTATTATCCCCAGCCGCAGGGAAAGGGCTATGAATTCAGGCAGGACCGCGACATGGGCAAGCGGATTGAATTGCGTCCGCAGCCGGTCAACACCTACCAGTCGGAAATTGAGGAATTCAGCCAGGCAATTCTAGAGGGCAGGGAATCGCAGTTAGACTGCGGCGAGGGCCTGCGGAACCAAAGGATACTGGAGGCCTGCTACGAATCGGCCAGAACGGCCCGAACTGTGAGGATTTAGAATCGACGATTTTTGATGAAGGAACTGAATACGGAAGCCAGCCCGCCTCGCCTGCGCCGTGTCTTGAAGATCTGGGACCTGGTCTTCTATGGGATTGTTCTGATTCAGCCCATCGCCCCGGTGGGAATTTTCGGCATCGCTCAAAAGCTCTCTGCGGGCCATGTCTCAGCAGCCGTGCTGGCGGCCATGGCGGCCATGATGCTTACAGCTTGGAGCTATGGGCGGATGGCCGCCATCTATCCTTCCGCAGGTTCCGCTTACACCTATGTCAGCCGAGGTCTTAATCCTCATGTCGGGTCGCTGATTGGCTGGGCGATGGTTCTGGACTATCTCGTCATACCCATCATAAACGTCATCTACCCAGCGCTGACCTTCAAGAGGTTGTTCCCCGCTGTACCGTTTACCGTCTGGGCCGTGCTCATCGTGGGCGTCATTATTTTCTTGAACCTGCGAGGCATCCGGGTTACCGCTCGCGCCAACGAGCTTCTACTCGCCATCGTATCCGTGGTCGTCGTGGCGTTCTTTTTTACGGCGATCCGCCTTCTCCTTCACCTCCATGGCTTGGCCGGACTGTTTTCAGTGGAACCATTCTACAATCCCAAGACTTTTGATTTTGGGGCTCTCCGCACTGCCACGTCGCTTGCCGCGCTTACCTACATTGGCTTTGATGGGGTGACGACATTGGCCGAGGAGGTGGAGAATCCCAAGCGCACGGTTCCCCTGGCCACTGTCCTGGTATGCCTGATTTGTGGCATCCTCAGCACTCTGGAAGTTTACTTGGGAAGCAGAGTGTGGCCCGACTACCACACCTTTCCGAATCTCGAGACCGCGTTCATTGACGTGTGTCGGCGTGTAGGGGGTGCGGCGCTCTTCCAGGCTATGGCCGTGATCCTGATTGTCGCTTGCCTGGGGACGGGCGTGGCGGGAGTGGCTGGTGCGGCTCGGCTGCTGTACGGAATGGGGCGGGACAATCTCCTCCCCGGAAGGTTCTTCGCTCACCTGGATGCGAAACGTCATATTCCGGCGTTTAACGTCATAGTGATCGGATGCGTAGCGCTGATTGGCTCATTGCTTATCAGCTACGAACGGGCCGCAGAGTTGCTCAACTTCGGCGCGTTCCTGGCCTTTATGGGCGTCAACCTCACCTGCATCCAGCATTTTTGCCTTCGCCCCCAGGTTGGCCGGAGGCGAAATCTGATGACAGACCTGTGCGTACCCGGACTGGGGTTCTTGTTTTGCTTGGGGATTTGGTGGAGCTTGCCACGGCCTGCGAAGTGGGCAGGCGGCATTTGGTTTGTGGCGGGTTTTGCGTATGCGGCAATCAGGACGCGCGGCTTCCGGTTGCAACCACCGAAGATGGATTTTTCCGATCTGTAGCAGTGATGAAGACGCTCGTCCCTGCCTGGGGCCGGTAGATCTCGCCGCGCATGGGGCAGCGCCACACATAAAGAAGGGTCACTATGTTTTGCAGTTATCCTCAAATCGCAAATTAATGATTGGTTGTGGCTACCCTTCCGGGTAGGCTGCTGGCTAACGGAGGCGACTGAAGACAGGAAACGGAGAATCATTGCGCAAAACGTGCCAAAGCCGGCGGAGTTTCCTCACCGAGACTCTGGGGGCCATCGCGCTCGCCGACGGCCGGCTGCGCGCCGCCACCCCAGGACGGAATGAGATTCTGTCTCGGGCGGTTGAGCTGAATGTCGGCGAGTCATCGCGGGTTACTCTCTCGAACGGCCGCATAGCTGTGGTGCGCGTAGAAGGTGTTCATGAAACTCGCGACAGCGTGTACTCGGCGCTGCGCGGCGTGGAGGTCGATGTCAGGGTCGAAGGAAGGCCGGTGAGGCTGGAGTGCGCCAACTATCACCTGCCGGTGACGGTAGGTGAGGTCCAGATCGACTGCCCGTTCACGCGCCCTTACCTGGAGGGGGACGTGACGGGGACGTATTGGAGTCTGGAGAAGGATGTGCGCCTGCGGCTCTGGCCCAAGGACTCGCCGCTGGTGGACCCGGTAACCTTCGTGTACCCGCTCCGGCAGCGCTGGTTTGCGTCCGCCACACAGATGGCGAACGAGCCTGTATACGTGGACGGGGGGGAAGATCCTCTCAAGAAGCCCGTCTATTATCACGGTGGCTGCGACCTGGGGGGCGTCGAGGGGGTAACCGAGGTCGTTGCAGCTACCGATGGGGTGATGGTGTCGCTGGGCAAAGCTGCCCTGCCAGGACCGGAGGGCGACCCGCCGAAAGTTCGCTATGGAAATGCCATCGTCGACGCGACCCGTTACGACGTCATCTACCTGCGTGACGATCGCGGCTGGTACTATCGCTACGCCCACTTAAAATCCTTTGCGCCCGGCCTGGAGGTTGGCCAACGCGTCAAGATGGGGCAACTTCTCGGAATTCTGGGCAAGGAGGGCGGCGCCGGTTGGTCTCACACGCACTTCGAGATCAAGGCCCGGCAACCCTCCGGCAATTGGGGGACCGAGGAGGGATACGCCATCCTGTGGGAAGCGTACCAGAGGCAGTACAAGCCGGAATTGATCGCGGTGGCCCGGCCCCATCATTTTGCGCGCGTGGGGGAGAAAGTCGTGCTGGACGGCAGGCGCTCGTGGAGCCGTAGCGGCAAGATCGTTAGTTACGAATGGAGTTTCACGGATGGCGGGCGTGACTCGGGGCCGACGGTGGAACGGTCTTATGCGCGGCCCGGTTATTACAGTGAAGCCTTGAAAATCACCGACAGCCAGCAGCGCACCGACTACGACTTCACCATTGTGCAGGTCGTCGATCCTGCTCAGCTCGGCCGCGTTCCCCTGATCAGCATACACGCCGCCTATGCTCCGACGATGCAAATCCACCGCGGGCAAGTCATAACCTTCAAAGTCCTCACTTTTGGCACGCAAGATGGGGTGGAGACCTGGGACTTCGCTGATGGCACGCCGCCGGTGACGGTGAAGTCCGTGAGCTACGTCAGGGGGGCAGCGGTCAACCCCGCTTACGCGGCAACCACGCATGCCTACGCTAAACCGGGTGATTACCTGGTCCGCGTCGAACGTTCTGACCGTTACGGGCAGAAGGCCGTAAATCGGCTTTTCGTCCGCGTCCAGGCATCCTAAGGCCAGTGATGGGTTAGAAGAATAGTCGACAGTCGAAAGTTGAAGGTGCAGAGCCTTGTGAAGTTCACATTGGGGACTGTCGGCTATCAATTCTTTTACGGCAATGTAGGCTGCTGGCCAAGGGCCAAGGGAAGTGACTGATGGCAGGAGACGAAAGATCAATTCGCAAAACGGGCCAAAGTCGGCGCAGTTTTTTCGCAAAAACACTGGGGGCCATCGTGCTCGCCGAAGGCCGACTGTGGGCCGCCGTCCCAGGACGGATTGAGATTCTGTCTCGAGCGGTTGAACTGAAAGTCGGCGAGTCATCACGGGTTACGCTCTCGAACGGCCGCGTCGCTACGGTGTACGTGGGAGGCGTTCAGGAAGCTCGCGACACCGTGTACTGGGCGTTGCACGGCGTGCGAGTCAAGGCCCGGGTCGATGGGCAGCCGGTGACGCTGGAGTGCGCCAACTATCACTTGCCCGTAACGGTAGGAGAGGTCCAGATCGACTGCCCGTTCACGCGCCCGTACCTGGAGGGGGATGTGACCGGGAAGTATTGGAGTCTGGAGAAGGACGTGCGCCTGCGGCTCTGGCCCAAGGACTCGCCGCTTGTGGTCCCGGGAACCTTCGTGTACCCGCTCCGGCAGCGCTGGTTTGCTTCCGCCACGCAGATGGCGAACGAGCCTGTATATGTGGACGGAGGGGAAAATCCGCTCAAGAAACCAGTCTATTACCACGGCGGCTGCGACCTGGGCGGCGTTGAGGGGGTAACCGAGGTAGTGGCGGCTACCGATGGGGTGATTCTTTCGTTGGGCAAAGCTGCCTTGCCGGGGCTGGAGGGTGGCCCGCCGAAAGCTCGCTACGGAAATCTCAACGTGGACGCGACCCGCTACGACGTCATCTACCTGAGTGATGACCGCGGCTGGCGGTACTCATACGCCCACTTAAAATCCTTTGCGCCCGGCCTGGAGGTTGGCCAACGCGTCAAGATGGGACAACTTCTCGGAATTCTGGGCAAGGAGGGCGGCGCCGGCTGGTCGCACCTGCACTTCGAGATCAAGGCCCGGCAACCCTCTGGCAATTGGGGGACCGAGGAGGGATACGCCATCCTGTGGGAAGCGTACCAGAGGCAGTACAAGCCGGAATTGATCGCGGTGGCCCGGCCCCATCATTTTGCGCGCGTGGGGGAGAAAGTCGTGCTGGACGGCAGGCGCTCGTGGAGCCGTAGCGGCAAGATCGTTAGTTACGAATGGAGTTTCACGGATGGCGGGCGTGACTCGGGGCCGACGGTGGAACGGTCTTATGCGCGGCCCGGTTATTACAGTGAAGCCTTGAAAATCACCGACAGCCAGCAGCGCACCGACTACGACTTCACCATTGTGCAGGTCGTCGATCCTGCTCAGCTCGGCCGCGTTCCCCTGATCAGCATACACGCCGCCTATGCTCCGACGATGCAAATCCACCGCGGGCAAGTCATAACCTTCAAAGTCCTCACTTTTGGCACGCAAGATGGGGTGGAGACCTGGGACTTCGCTGATGGCACGCCGCCGGTGACGGTGAAGTCCGTGAGCTACGTCAGGGGGGCAGCGGTCAACCCCGCTTACGCGGCAACCACGCATGCCTACGCTAAACCGGGTGATTACCTGGTCCGCGTCGAACGTTCTGACCGTTACGGGCAGAAGGCCGTAAATCGGCTTTTCGTCCGCGTCCAAGCATCCTGACGAATCCGGACGGAGAAAGAGAGTTTGTGTGCTTCCCTTGGTCACTCGACAGGCTCGTCGGCCGCTTCCATGGGTAGGTGCTCGACTTCGGATTATCCTGTTGCCGGAGGGCGTGGAACGCTCGGTCCCTACGCAGCATAGCGGTGTGCGCAAAACACCGCGACCCGCTACAGAGATTATAAACGCCGCAAATGCCTCCTCGGCAGGAATGGCAGTCGACGATTTCAGATGCACTCGAGGACGGGCGCCCACTTGTTATTGAATGCCCACGTTTTTTAAGAGTTCGATGAACATGCCCAATCTCTCGAACCGTGTCACCGCCCGCCGGGTCTGGCGCAAAAACCATTTTTTTCTCCCCAAAATGGAGTAATCTATATTTCCGCTGTACTATTTTGTTCCTCCGATTTTGTCTAACCAACTACAATCTAATGAATTAGACCGGAGCAGTAGTCCTCAATTTCGGAACTCAGGCACAGTGAATTCAGGCAGTCACGCGGTGTAGCTCGAACCCTCATTGGGCGCTACAATGACAGAATGTTGTCTACGTCTACGTAAGAAAGTTGCAGTTTTCAACTAAAGCTGTCTCTGGCACATCGGCCCGACTGCTATTTTCCCTCAGCACCAGAGCTATTATACATTATATCGATGCTAAAAGGCCGTATAAAACGTCCTATTAGAGCGATATACCTCTAGTATAGAAAATAACTCTTGACACCAACTCGACCCTATGGTACTAACTTCAGCAAATTCCAGGTAGTTTGAGTATCGATATGAATGAGGTTGTGATTCCGGTTCCGAGCAGTTCCAAATCGATGGTCATTTGGATGACCTCGATGTGGATCAAAAGGAGTAAGTCCACCGAATTTAGATCGCCCAGAAGGCGAGTGCAGAAAGTAGATTTCCCGATTAGTGAAGGCACGTTTAGCCAGAGGATAGTATCGCGTGCGCGACTTACCTCCCTGCTGGGAAATTACCGATATCGAAATGACCGCCGGGAACGAAACCCGGTTACGAAGGAGGATTATCATGGAGGGTGCAAGACTACTGCGTTATGCCGTATTCGTCCTGGTTACCTGTTTGGCAGGCCAAGCATTGCGCGCACAGATCAACAACGGGGGTATCGAGGGGCTTGTAACCGACCCCCAAGGCGCGGTCATGCCGGGGGCCGAAGTGATAATTACCTCGCTCGCCACCAGGGTTAAGGTCTCTGCTAAGACGAACGCCGCGGGCTACTACCGCGTGGCTGATTTGATCCCTGCGAGGTATGGCGTCCGGTTTACCGCGAACGGTTTTACCACTCTGGAATTTGACAATATCGAGGTGACGCCTAGCACCGTGACCCGGGTTGATGCGCAGCTAAGGATTGGGTCGACACTCCAGACGGTGGAAGTTTCCGCCGTGCCGACATCAGTCCAGACGGATGCTGCCAACTTCAGCACCACGCTCGGAACACGGACCATCGACGAGGTGCCCCTGGCAGGACGAGACCTCCAGCAACTTGTGTATCAGATTCCGGGAATCAATCCGGTGAGCGGACCTCCGGGCAGCAACTTCGGCTTTAACAGCTCTTTCGGCACTTTCCCGGATCCCACCAATATCAACGGTTCCAATATCGCCGTGAACGGAGGACAGGCCAGTGCCAATGCCTGGTTCCTGGACGGCAATTTAGATACCTCCAGTTTTGCTCAGAATATGGTTGTAAATCCGAGCCCCGATGCGGTCGCAGAATTCCAAGTCATCGACAGCGCATTCGCCGCCGAGCACGGGCGGACAGGCGGCGCTCTGTTCAACATCGTACTGAAGTCAGGGACGAGCGCGTTACATGGGAACTTGTACGAATTCTTGCGCAACAGCGCAACGAACGCCCGCAACCCGTTCACCTCGATCGACAGCGCGGGCAACCTCATCCCCAGTGCGGTGCTCCACTACAACAACTATGGCGGAACCGTCGGTGGACCCGTCATCATCCCTAAGGTCTATAACGGGAAAGAAAAGACATTTTTTTTCTTCTCTTGGGACGCGCGTGACCTGCACGAAGAAGACGACAACACCCTACTCACCGTCCCCACACCCCTAATGCGTCAGGGCAACTTCAGTGAAGACCCGAACACGGCACAGTTTGGCATTTGGGATCCGCTGAGCACAACGGGGCCGGCCAGTGATGGGACGTACGCGCGGACCGCCTTTGGTACGCCTATTACCCCCAATGGCTGCACGGGCCAGATCATTGCCGATCCCAACAATCCTGGCGGCACGACGACGTTTGCCCCGTCCAGCTCGACGTGCAATTTTTCGCCTACGATACCTCAAAACCGTACGTCCAAGACCGCGGCGTTCTTTATGAACTCGTTCCCGTTGCCCAATTACAATGATCCAAACGCCAGTTGCGTTTTAGCCGCCGGCGGCCAATCCAAGATTTGTAACAACTTCCGAGGTTCGGTAGGCACGGCCCAGGTCCTTCAAAATATCTCGATCAAAGCCGACCACCGGTGGAGTGAGAAGAACGCTTTCTTCTTCGAATATTTGGATAACCCGGGCGAGTACACGAACTATAGAGTTCCCTATACAGGTCCCACCTACTACTGGCGTGCGGGTTTTGGATCTTCGCTGCCGACGGATATCCACAATCAGCTTTTCGGCATCGGCAACACCTATACGATCAGCCCCACGGTGGTGAACGAATTTCGCTATAACTTCAGCCGGCAGCTTTTGGATGACCTGTCCCGGATCAAAAGCTATGCGGACAAGGTAGCCGGTGAGAGCCAGGTGTTGGCGGAGTTGGCGCCTCTTCAGATCCCGACCTCAAATAGCTATCCGGTCCCGGAGATATGGGTACAATCACCGGAGGATGGATATCTGGACTGGGGCTCCGAGGGGTGGGAAGTGACCAAAACGATGTCCGAGTCCCACAACATCCTGGATAACCTGACCATGGTGGTCGGTAAGCACACCTTGAAGACCGGGTTTCAATACCGGCTGGACCATAACGCGTTTGTCAACAACGTCCCGACAGAGATGTACTTTGGGGTTTATAATAATATAACGTCCAACCCCATCACCGGTCTCGGCGGAGGCGGCGGATTGCCCCAATTTGAGTTGGGTGCGATGAACAACGGCTTTGCCGGAGTGATGATCAGCCCATACTTGTTCTGGCGGTATTGGGGGGCTTACGTTCAGGATGACTACCACGTTACCCCTCGGCTGAACGTGCACGTGGGGCTTCGTTGGGATTTTTACGGATGGCCCGGCGTTCGCACCTGGAGGCCGATGGATAATTTCTGCCTCTCATGTGAGAATTCGTATACGGGACTGCCCGGCGAAGTGGTGTATGAGGGCGACCCGGGTTTTTCCAAACGTGAGTATCTGTACCCAGGCAATAAGGGTGACTTCCAGCCACGTATTAACTTTGCCTGGTCACCGTCTACTGACCGCAAGATGGTCATCCGGGGCGGGTACGACCTTTTTTATACCCCGGCAACGGATAGCAATAACTATTCAAGCCAGTTTACGCTCCCAGGCTGGAACTCCTATGGCAGTTGGCAACTTAGCGAGGATCCCAACCAGTGTCCGAACTATAGCGGGTGCGTGGCTTGGTCGCTCGACGATACAAGCACCAACAAGTATAGCCTGCTCTTCCCAACCCCTCAACTGTCTGCGCTCACCCGTAACCCCATGGCCCAGGGATTTAGTTCTTTTGAACTTAAACAAAACCACGATCCCATGGTGCAGGAGTGGAGCCTGCAAGTCGAACGGCAGTTGCCGGGCAACGCCATGGTGAGTGTGGGCTATGTAGGCACAGCGGGGACGCACCTGTTCGGCGACCCGTGGCGGAATTATGCCTATGTCCATACCGCGGACCGGATCAAGTACAAAAACTCGATCTACAACGAGGTCCCGATCACCAGCGTTTATTCGGGGCAGACGGCGACAGCGCTTCAGCAGTTCTATGGCAGTTCGGAACTGCCCTTAAGCATGCTGTTGAACACTTACCCCTTCTGGCAGGGTCTCCCTGCCTTGGCCGGCTACGACGGCAGGAATATTTACCAGGGCCTGAACATAAGAGTTCAAAAGAAATATGCACACGGCCTTGATTTCGCCGTGGCCTACACAAATTCCAAAAATATTACCAACGCCCAAACCGCAGACCTCGGCTCCTATCTCGTGGACCCGATTCACACCTATGAAAATCCCGGCGGCCGGGGAAACTTCACGGTCCACGGCTATAATCCTCAGTACCAGGACCCCGATAACATCAAGGATCGCATGCTCTCTGTGGAAGATATCCCGCAGATGCTCAATATAACAGCCGCCTATGAGTTGCCGGTGGGAAAGGGCAAGGCCCTCTTGAACCAGGGCGGGCCTTTGAATCACATACTCGGGGGATGGAAACTGGTAGGAAATTTCAACGCGGAGAGTGGCATCCCGCTCCAGGTAACGTGTCCCGGCGACGCACTGACCAGCAGATGCGACCTGATCGGGAATCCTAACGCGGTTCCTGGCGGCCAAAACGCCTCACACTGGATCAACGCTGGAGCGTTTCAACCCCCCTTTGGAGGTGACCAGACCTTTTGGGCCAATTACAATCCCAACGACCCGCGCGCGTACCAGTTGGGGACAGCGGGGTTGGTGCTTGGGAACCTGCGTAGTCCCGGAAGTTCAAACTTGGATACATCACTTACCAAGAAATTCTCGCTGAGCGAAAGCAAATATTTTGAGTTTCGGTGGGAGCTGTTTAATACCCTGAACCACATGAACCTGGCCCTTCCCAATACGGGTTTTTGTTTGCCGGCGGGGCCGAACGGACAGACGGACTTGGTCCACCAAGCAGGGTGCTCATTCGGTCGCATTACGAACATCGGTACTGATCCCCGGGCAATGGAGTTCGGCTTGAAGTTTTACTACTAAAGGGGGATCGGTTTTTGATCAAGGCAACCGGCATCGGCTCTGTGTACTCAGCGCCGCTGCCGGTTGCGCGAAAGGGTTGGACCGGTGTTCAGGCATTCCTCCACACCGCACCCCTCTCGGCAGTTTTTCGGTGTAGGACCCACCCGATCAAATTGGAACCGCACTCGAGAAACGAAGGAGGTACTCATGCATAGGAGAAGAGAAACACCAGCCCACGAGACACCGCGGATCGAACGCGCGGGAGTTGACCGAAGGAAGTTCCTGGCTGCCACAGCAGGCTTTGCCGCCACGGCCTTCTCAGCGAAGGCCACGCCGGGCGGAGTGACGCCCGTACCCGTCACCCGAGCCGTGCTCACCGGAGCTCTGGCCATCGAGGGGGGCACGCCGGTCCGGGCAACGAGACTTACCGGGTCAGGAAACCCGGGAACTCAATTCTACGACGATCAGGAACAAACGGAAGTGCGGCAAGCGGTCGAGACCCACAGTCTGTTCCGGTGGTATGGGCCCCAGACTCCTCAGAAGGTGGCGAAATTCGAACAAGAGCTTGCCAAGTATATGGATGTCAAGTATGTGCTGGCTGTGACTTCCGGAACCGCCGCACTGCATTGCGCCTTGACCGCCCTGGACGTGGGCCCGGGCGACGAGGTGGTACTCCCGGCCTTGACTTGGTACTCCTGCTATAACACGATCCTGTTAACGGGCGCGTTGCCGGTGTTCGCAGAGGTGGACGAATCCTTCAACCTGGATCCGGAGGACCTGGAGAAGAAAATCAATCCTCAGACCAAGGCGGTGATGGTGGTGCACTTGTATGGCGCGCCGGCGAACATGGATGGCATTCTGGCTGTGGCGCGGCGGCATAACCTCAAAGTGCTGGAAGACTCTGCGCAGACTATGGGCGGGCAGTACAAGGGCAAGCGGCTCAGCACCATCGGAGACATCGGCATCTACAGTTTCCAGATCAACAAATTGATTACCGCAGGAGAAGGAGGTGCCGTCGTCACGAATGATCGCCGGTTATATGAACGAGCCGTCAGGTTTCATGACCTGGGTCTGCTGAGACCTGCCACCACGGCCGCGCTGGGCAAGGGTCAGATGGCGGGTTTCCTGGGAACCAACTATCGCATGAACGAAATGACCGGCGCGGTCATGCGGGCGCAATTAAGGAAGCTGGATACGATCCTCGATGCCCAGAGGCGGAGGGCCCGCTATGTGAAGGAACAGATCAAAAACTTGCCGGGAATCAGATTGCGGACCAGCCACGATCCGGAGGGGGATATCGGCATCACGGTTTGCATGCTGCTTCCGACTAAAGAGCTGCGCGACAAATTCGCGGCTGCCATGGCGGCGGAAAACATCCCGCTGGGCGCGCCCAGCAGCTCTGTGCCTCTACCCCGGGAGCCGTACATTGAGAACAAGGTGGCTCCCCACGCCGCGTGGCCGACATTCAATACGCCGCGCGGGAAGTCAATCCGGTATGGTGCGGAGTGCTGCCCGCGGACGATTGATATCTGTGAGCACACTGCGACGCTCACCATCGGACCGAAATACAGCGACCGCGACCTAGCCGACATTGTCACGGCAATCGCCAAAGTCCATAATGGGCTGCTCGGACCGAGCTGATTCGGCGCGAACCAGTTGCCCAAAGCGGAAGGAGGCCTGACTTGAAACTTGTAACCCAGACACACGTGCCCGTCCTGTCCCGGTTCCTGGGGACGCTTGGCCTTGTCGCTGCGGCGGTTGTTTTGGCGCAGGAGCGGCCGGCTCTGTTCTTCCGGGAGGACTGGAAGGAAATCCCCGCCGCAACCCCAGTCACTCAGGATCACGTGGCGAATCCGAAGCTTCTATTAGCCCTATATGGCCCCGCCAAAGGCGGGATTAAGAAGAGCCATCACGATCAGATTCCCGGCGACCCCTATTACATCTGGTCAGGCGAATGCAATGGGAACTGGGCCCTGACCCTTCGAGACAAGACTGCCCTGGTTGACCTTTCCGGCCCAGCGAAGATTCGCTGGCGTACTTACCAGGCGGGCTTTCGCCAACTCCACGTTGTACTGAAGCTTGCCAACGGCTCCTGGCTGGTCAGCGACGAATCCGATGGGGCATCGGCAACCTGGCATGAGCGTGAGTTCAAGGTCGCAGACCTTCACTGGCGTAAGCTGAACATCGACAAAGTGGTCGAAGGCGATCGCGTGGATCACCCGGACTTCTCCAGAGTGGATGAGATCGGATTCACCGACTTGATGGCCGGAGGTGGTTCGAGCGCCTGCTCGCGGTTGGATTGGATCGAGGTTTACGGGAAACCGGTGCCACGAGCCTGAACAGAGGTCGATTAATCGTGGGGTAGTGAGCAGCCTCTAAAGCCCCGGCTTGCTATAGATCAGCTTGCCGCCCAGATAGGTCCGTTCCACCTGGATGTCCTTCACCTCGTCAAGAGGGCAGGTGAGGATATCCCTGTCGAGGACGATGAAGTCCGCCAGTTTGCCTTTCTCTAGCGATCCTTTCTGCTTCTCTTGGAAGGTCAGGTACGCGTTGTTGATGGTATACAGCCGTATCGCTTGCTCGCGCGTGATCCGCTGCTCAGGATGCAAAGGTTGGTCTTTCCAGCGCGGCTGGCGCGTCAGCGTGATCCACATCCCCAGAAACGGATTGTACTGATTGATGGAGCGGAGGCTCCCAATCTTCTGCATGTGGTCCGATCCGCCCCCTACCATAACGCCCTGTTCGAAGAGGGTTTTGTAAGGCTGAAAATACTCCAGGCGCGCGTCACCAAACTGCTTCTGAAGTGTGGCGCCGTCCAGGTAAAGCCAATCCGGCTGAAGGTTCGCCACGATGCCTAGTTCCTTCATTTTTTGAATGCTATCTCGCGTCATAAAATTCGCATGGGTAATGGAAGGCCGCAGGTCACGGACGGGGAAGTCCTTATTGACACGCTCATAAGCCTCCACAATGGCTTGCACCGCGCCATCGCCCACCGCATGCACCGTAAACTGAAAGCCGTTCTCGAGGGCCAACCGCGCGAGCATGTACAAGCGCTCCGGCTCGATATACCGCATGCCCCGGTAAGTGGGGTCGGTGATGGAATACACTTTGCTGACGCCCCAGGGTTGCAACATATAGGCGCTGCCGGTCAGCATGCCCCCGTCGAGATACGACTTGATCCCCCGGAGCCACAGCAGGTCATTGTATTGGTGGAGGGGATTTTGGGCGGCCGCATGGATGCGCGCCTCGATTTGGCCCAAGGGGTCGTTCGCGTTGACGTGCAAAACCATAAAGGTCCGGCAAGTCAGTTGCCCCCTCTCCTTGAGCTGGCGGAAAATCTCCACTTCTTCATCGCTAGTATCGCCGTCGCTGATGCTGGTGATCCCTACCGAGTTGTAGTCGGCTAATAACATTCGCGAGCGTTGGAGGTAGTCTTCCCGCGTGGGCTGCTTCGCCGGCGACTGGTATCTGATGAGGCAGTTGCGCAGAATTCCCGTGGGCTCCCCGGTCCGGGGGTCCCGCTCAACCCGGCACGGGACTCCTTCCGGAACCTTGTAGTTCTTGTCAATCCCGTTCAGCTTGAGGGCCAGCGAGTTCAGGACGGCATCCGGCCCGGTGCTGAAGAGGACGGGATTGTTCGGCGCCACCTTATCGAGTTCCTGGCGTGTGGGATACCGTTGTTCCCGCAATCGCGTGATGAAGACCTGCGACAAGGTCACCCATTCACCTTTCGGGAGCGCTTCGGCCCTCGCGTGCAGATAGTTGAGGACATCGCCGAGGGTTTCCATATCAGGGACGGGATGGTCAAACTCGTACATTGCGGAACCGACAGCATGGAGGTGAGAATCAATCAGGCCCGGAAGTACTGTCTTGCCGTGCAGGTCGATTTTCCGGGTCGCGGGTCCGGCAAGGGCGAGAATCTGTTCATTTGAACCCTTGGCAAGAAGGTGACTCCCACGGATCGCCAAGGCCTCGACCGTGTCGAAGTTGGAATCAACCGTGAGGATTTTGCCGTGATGAATAATCAGGTCCGGCTTCTGGCCATGGCGGCAGGCGAGGGAAGCCGCGAGGCAGAGAATTAGCAGCGTGCAAAAAAAACGGCGCCTGTGCGCGATGAGACCCCACACCACCCTGAACTTCATATACCCCCCTCCTCAGTTCATGGAGACTGTCCTAAAGTTTCACCAACCATCCTTCGAGCTATTGGCAGCCTGAAAATCTTGCCAAAAAACCAAAATTCCCAACCTCATCCACAGGGAGCGGTGTGGGGGTGATAGAAATCTTCGCCACTCCGGCTTTCCTGCCGGCCGCCGTCACGGCAGCGGGGCGAGCCGTTACAATGCCTGCCATGGCGAGACCAGCGCATGCTGTGGTCATAAACTCTCGGCGCGTCAAGCCTCTTTTTGTCATCGCTGCACTTCTCCTTGCCGCGACTTCCACCCTATCCGCCTGGCGATTAGCCGGCGGCATTCTAGCACTTGTCGTAAACTCTGCGGCATTTTAGCGCTTCAGCCATCAACTTCGCGCGAGTGGGCATTATTCCATTCCGCCAATATCGAACCGCTATTCCAAAGCTGAAGTTATCAACCGAGTTATCTTTTGACTTCAGGCAGCAATAGACCCATCGTGCTATAATCGCCCCGTTTAGAAGCCCGAGAACGGAAATCCTCGAAAAGGCAGGGGGTAACGCTATGAATCGACGGGAGTTAATAACTGCTGCCATCAGCGGTGTAACTATTGGAAGCACTGTGCTGCTGAGGGCCACGGCCAGAGCCAGTGAGCACCCGGTCCCGGTCAGGAACCCACGCGCCACCTCAGGTGACCCCATCGAACCTTGCTGGAGCGAGTATCTCACAATTACTGTAAGCCCAGAGAAGGCTGACCTGGTTGGTTCAAACGAAAAGGTAATTCAGGCTGCCGTTGACTCAGTGGCGCGATGGGGTGGGGGAACTGTGAAGGTGCTGCCGGGGGTGTACCGCTTCCGCAACGCCGTCTACTTGCAGAACAACGTTCGGATTCTCGGCAGTGGGCTCGATTCAGTGATCATGAAAGAACCCTCCGCCATGGCCCTGCTCTCGGAAAATTCCGATGCCTCTGACCGGGAGATCACCTTCGCAGACGCCAAAGGCCTCGAAATTGGCGACGGGATTTGTATTCGGGTGAAAGACGTGGACCACGGCGCCACCAAGGTCATCAAGCGCACGCTAGTGGCGCGCACTGGTAACCGATTTAAACTCGACCGGGCGTTGCGGGATGATGTGTTCCTTCAGGGTGAACCCGAGGTGGAGAGCCTCTTCCCCCTGTTTAGCGGTGAGAACATAGCGGACGTCACCATCGAGGACATCGCGTTGGACGGCAACAAGGCAAATAATCCGAATCTGGACGGCAATTATGCAGGCTGTATCTGGATGCAGGATTGCCTTCGCGCGACCATGCGCAAGGTTACGGCGCGCAACTATAACGGGGATGGCATAAGCTGGCAGACTTGCCACGACGTTCTGGTAGAAGACTGCCATAGCCACGATAACACCGATTTGGGCCTCCACCCTGGCACCGGCTCCCAGCGTTCGGTAATCCGCAGGAACCGCATGGTCGATAACGGGCGGGGCCTCTTCTTCTGTTGGAGCGTCAAATGGAGCTTGGCTGAGAAAAACTACATCGAAGGCAGTAAGCTCCACGGCGTCTCCATCGGGCACCAGGATACAGACAACATCATCCGCGATAACGAAATCCGGAGTAGCGGAGAAGTTGGCATCCTGTTCCGACAGGAGCCCGCGCCGGCATTCCAAGGTAACCGGAACCTGCTTGAAAAGAACCGGATTCTTGGGCTTACCCAGGATCGCGGAATCGGAATTGATATTCAAGGACAGACGAAGTCTATTACTATCGCCGGGAACGAGATCCGTGAGCCACAAGCGCGGGGACAGCGCGTGGGCATTCGGATTGGACCCGAGGCGGAAGAGATCACGATGGCCGATAACCGGATTGAAGGGTTTGCGGAAGCCGTGCTCGATATGCGCAAGAAGCCGGGTGCGTGAATTCGAATGGCCGGACGGTTGTTGATGAGAATGCCTAAGCACTACGGGGTGGGCCCACTGGAGCCAGTGAGCATTTGAATGAACAAGTCGCGGAGGGTTTCAGATTCGCGGCTTTCTTTGCCTGTCTTGATCTTCTGAAATTTGTCTAACGCCCGCGCGGCGTCATCGTCCCGGCCCGCCGCCCTATAAAGACGGGAGAGCCGGTTCCAAGCCTCCGCGAGATCCGGGGTGGTTCCCACAGCCGATTCCAGGTCGGCGATGGCGGCTGGGTTGTTCCCCATGCGCTCATGCGCCGTGCTCCGAGCGAGATCGCAGAAGCTGCATTTCGGAATGCCCCGGTTGGCGATGGCAAGTTCTGCCAGAATCCGGTTGAAGTCCTCGGATTGGAGCCTTAGCAGAAGATCGGCGTGGAGATAATAGAGATAGGGGGTCGGATGGGGATTGCCCAGACCCGCTGCCGCCGCTTTCTCCGCCTCACCCATTCTTCCCAGTCGGTATAGCGCATAAGCCCTCAGTAGATGGCCCGAGGGGAACTCCGGTTCGAGTTCCTGGAGGCTATCCAGGGTCTTGAGGCACTCCTCGAACCGGCCGTCGAGACATTGGGCGAGGGAGAGGCCCAGGGCGAGAAAAGGCGACGTGGGATTCAGACGGGCGCCGCGGGCAAAGACTTCGTCGGCCTGGCGATAGGCGTGCTGTCGCAGGTAAAACATGCCCAGGTCCAAGGCGTAGTTCTCCTCCTGCGGAGCTTTTGAGAAGGCCTCCGCAAGGTCGTGCCCCGCTTCTTTGGTTTCCCCTAAGGCGTTCTCAATCTTGCCGCGCAGGTATAGTAAGGCCGCGCCTTCTGCTGGGCTCTTGTAGGGTGTGCCTTGTAAAGCCTTAAGAGCTTCCTGATACTTCTGCTGGGCGAAAAACGCCAACGCCAGATTATAGTGAGCTTCCGTGATGTCCGGGTTCTCCTTGGCGCAACGAGCGAAGGATTGCTCCGCTTCCGCATATAATCCATGTTGAGCAAGCTGGATTCCCACCCGCAACAAGATGTCCGGATCGACCTTGTCGCGCACGAGCAACTGCCGCAAGGCCTCCCGTGCCTTGTCTATGCGGCCTTGGGCAAGCGACGTTTCAATAGCACTCGCCAGGGATTCCGGGGATCGAGGGGCGACCTCATTCACGGCTTGGGGGGGCGCATCGACACGCAGAATAGTGGCGGCTCCCATGCCCAGAGGTCCAGTAACCAGAGCACGCGTGCCCCGCGCTCCGGCCTGGGCCTCGGAGACAGCCATGCAGGCCGCCATCAGAACCCAAAGGGTGTCCGCCGGCTTCCATGACTTGCTCATGAATTCCTTGGAGCGATTGAGTAAGGCAAAGATTTTCGCACAGAGGCCACGGAGGCAAAGCACAGAGACCGCCGAGAGGCCCCAGGATATTCTCCGTGCCCCCTGCGGTCGAGGGATCGCGAAATCTGATCGATAAAGCCCTCCGTGAACTCTGTGTGAAACGTTCTTATTGCGGCTGGTCACTCCCCAGAGCATCCAGCGCTTTCCGTGCGACCTGAAGCGACCTCCCGTACCGTTTTGGCGGAGCCCCCTCGAGGAATTTCTTCAGGTACCGCCGGGCCTGCTCGCCTTGCCCTTCATCACGATAGTCGAGGCCCAGGTTAAACCACGCATCCCAATACTCAGGATCGAGTGCCAGGGCTTTTTGGAATTCCCTGGCCGCTTCTGGCCGGCGCCCCTGCCTCACGCGGACCAGTCCGAGGCCATTACAGGCGGAAGCTCGCCTCGGATTCTTTTCCAGCAGATCCTGAAAAGCTCTTTCCGCTTGCGGAAGTCGATCTAATTTCAAATCGCACATCCCCAGGCCGTCCAGGCTTTCGGCGTAATCGGGATTGAGTTCGAGCGAATGTCCGAAAGCCTGTACGGCCCGGAGCAATTCGCCCTCCTCCTCGAGCAGTGTGGCGTAGCGAAAGTACAGTTCGTCGGTTGCGGCGTGATGACGGATGGCCCGCTCATAGACGCCTATGGCGGCTCGGGGGTTGCCGGACAGTTCCGAACAGACTCCCAGCCGGAGATTGAACAAGGGGTTGCCGGGGTCGGCCTCAACCACCTCTTCTAAACGCGGCAAGGCCTCGGTGTATTCGCCGGACGCCATAAATTGGGTCGCCCCTTCAAACTTGTCCAGCAGGTTAATCCGTTTCTTAGGATCCGGCAGCGAACGGTTGACCTTCGGAGTTTCGCTTACACCGGCACTCACGTAGCCGAGTGATGCAAGCTCCTGACGGAGTTCGGCACTCGGCGCATTGTTTTTGATCCCTTGACTCCCCCTATCACCCACGATGCCCGCCATGACCTTCTTATATCGCTCGGCCACGGCTGGATTCGATTGCAGGCGGTTGAGCCCTTCGTGAGAATCGCTCCGTAGATCGTAAAGCTCTTCTTCGGGCGCCTCGATGTATTTCCATTCGGCCGCCCGGACGGCGTGCAACTGGGACCATCCCATTGTTGTTTGAGGATAAATCGTCTCCAGGTAAGCGAACCGGCTTTCGCTCGGCAAGAGGGCCGTGCCCTCGATCAACGACCGCAATGATGTACCCTGCGTTTGGCCGGGAACTTGAAGGTGGCATATAGACAGGATAGTCGGCATCAGGTCAATCGAGCGCACCTGTGACTGCACAACCTGCCCCGCAGGAACACCGGCGCCAGCCAAAATGAAAGGGATTCGGGCTGTAGCGTCATAGAGGAAAATCCCATGCCCTGATTCACCGTGCTCGCCCAGGCCTTCACCGTGGTCGCCTAACACCGCGAAAAGCGTCTTATCGTCCAAGCCTAGCAGTTGGAATGCCTTCAAGAGACGGCCCAGTTGCACGTCCGTGTAGGCAATCTCGCCGTCATAGAGCCTGCCGGCATATTGGCTGCGGTAAGGCTCAGGCGGATCATAGGGTGCGTGTGGGTCGTAGAGGTGTACCCAAAGGAAGAAGCGGCCGGGAGGGCGGCTTCCGAGCCAGGCAAGCGCCCGGGTGATCACCACTTCCGCCCGGATCTCCGCCTCGTGAGCCACTGAAGACGCCAGATCGACGCTCGGCATCCGGTCGTCGTACGTTTCAAAACCGCGATTGACGCCAAAGCGGTGGTCCAGAACCGCCGCTCCTACGAATGCCGCGGTGTGGAATCCCGCCTGCTGAAAAACGGTGGCCATAGTCGGCGGCGAATCGCCCAGCACAAAGCCCAGGTTGTCCCGGACTCCATGGACGAAAGGGTAGGTCCCCGTCAGAATGCTGACATGGGAAGGCAGAGTCAGTGGCACTGCCGTAACCGCCTGGGCGAATCGCGTGCCTCGCGCGCCGAGGGCGTCGACATTGGCGGTGCGCACGGTCCTGTTGCCATAACACCCCAGGTGGTCGGGCCGCAAAGTGTCAATGGTGATGAGGACGACGTTTTCAGGAATTTTACCCGATGCTTCACTGGCGCGGGCCGCATCGGAAGATTTCGAGGCTAGGGCGAGTGTTACAATTATAACCAGGGCCGCTTGGATTTGTGCTTTGGTTTGAATCCGTGCTTTGGTGGAGAAAGAAAACTGATCGTCCATTACAATTCTGCGCTCCCAGCCTCCTCAGACTTCCGGCATTGGCAAGGGATTGTATCATTATTTCCAAACACGGAGGATGCTGCCCGAGGTTTGGGCAGTCCGTCGCAGAGAAGGGTGGCGCGACTGCGACAGAAGGTGAACACCGTGTTGGTACCCCGCAATCAGAGAACGTGGCTGGAAGTACGAAATCGGCTGAACAGCATTCTTTGTGGCTGGTCGAGCTACTTCAGCCACGGCACCCGGTTGCCGGTGTACCGCGCTGTCGATAACCACGTGGCAGCCCGGGTTCGACACTTCCTGAGACGGTGGCAGCAGGTGTCCTCGCGGGGCACGCAACGCTGGACGGGCGAAGTTATCTTCGGGCCACTGGGAGTGTTGCGCCTGCGGCGGGTGCATCTGGGCACCCGTCCGTGAGCCTGACGGTGAACCCTGAAGGAGAGCCGGATGCGGGAAACCCGCACGTCCGGTTCGATGAGCGGGGATGCGCAACGGTGCGACTTTCGTGCTACCGCGCTCATCCTCGACTCTACCCACGGCTTTGGAAGGGTGGGGTTAAGCCCCGTCATGAAGGTATTCAGTTGGAGCTACGCGCGGCGGGAGTACGATAAGTATTCCTGGAAAGTGCGCATTGTGTACTGAAGGTCCTGCCAAACCTGATCATGGATTTTAAGCAGCCCCAGGCATTCCGCTTACCAACTATTTTTCACAAGGGGACAATTGTGAGCACCGACAGCTCAATCCCGTAAACCACCGTTTGGCTTTGTGACTGGCCCGGCCCAAGTTCCCATCAAGTCCGGTGCGTTGAATAAGGCGGATAATATACGCATAAGCTGCGTATATTAAGTCTCGCAGTGCGTGGCATATGTGTTATGATCTACGCATGAGGTGCGTAGAATGGTCCCTTATATCCACCAACTGCCGGAATGGCCGCGTTTTCATTGGAATGAGCGAACTCGCAGTGCGCCGCTAGCCAACGTCCGGCACAGGCAGGGACGTCTGCTTGGACGCATGGAGGCGCTTGGCTTTTCCCTTCAGAAAGAGGCGGAACTTGAGACGCTGACTCTTGACGTTCTGAAGTCCAGCGAAATCGAAGGTGAAAAACTGAATGCCGTCCAGGTGCGGTCCTCGGTCGCGCGACGGCTGGGCATCGACATCGCCGGGGCGGTTCCGGCGGACCGTGGGGTGGAAGGTGTCGTGGAGATGATGCTCGACGCCACGCAAAACTTTGCGAAACCCCTCACAGAAGACCGTCTGTTTGGTTGGCATGCGGCGTTATTCCCGACCGGCCGTAGCGGTCTGCGCAAGATTACGGTGGGCGCTTGGCGCAAGGATGCGGAAGGCCCCATGCAGGTGGTTTCCGGCCCGGTCGGCAAAGAGAAAGTTCACTATGAAGCCCCGGCCGCTGCTCTTCTCGACCGTGAAATGGCCCGGTTCATTGAGTGGGCAAATGAATCAGACAACACGGATATGGTTGTCCGATCCGCGCTCGCTCACTTGTGGTTTGTGACCATCCACCCCTTCGACGATGGCAACGGCCGCATCGCGAGAGCGATTGCCGATTGGTTTTTGGCGAAATCAGAAAACAGTGCACAGCGGTTTTACAGCATGTCGGCGCAAATCCGGCAGGAGAGGAACGCTTATTACGACATCCTTGAAAAGACACAAAAAGGAACGCTCGACATTACGCCCTGGATGGAGTGGTTTTTGGGCTGCCTTGACCGCGCTTTTGACGGGACCGAAACGACCTTGGCCACCGTGCTCCGCAAGGCACGGTTCTGGGAGAGACTTGCAGGCGCGCCGATAAAGGAGCGGCAACATCTGGTACTCAATAGAATGCTCGATGGATTCGAGGGAAGGATGACTTCCACAAAATGGGCGAAGGCCGGGAAATGCTCGCATGACACCGCCCTCCGCGACATCCAATATCTGATTGACAAGGACATTCTCGTCAAAGACGCCGCCGGTGGCCGGAGCACGAGTTATTCTCTCAAGGAAGTTGGGGGTTGGCATTGAGAATGCCCGGAGCAAATGCCTGGGCATCACCACACCGATAGCGCCGGAATCAAGCCCGGCACGTGCCGTCCTCAACGGCGGCGCTTCCCCGTCCGACCGATTCCTGGACACTTCGCGAACAAGTCTGGGCTTATAGTCCGCGCCGTCGCTTCCGATCGGGCTTGAAGCGAGGGAGGGCTGGCGACGAATCCTTTGCGGGGTTCTGGATTGCCCCGCCCAGCGGTGCATCCATCGACTCCGCGATCGCAAATCCCAGCGTCTCCAGCAGGCGGCGAACCTCGCTCAAATGATCATCGTGAATCAAGAACCACTCCGGCGGGATGTGCCCGGCCAGGTGCGGGCGGAAAGTGGGGCTATGCAGCAAGGCCTGTTGTGCGTTTGGCTGTATGATCCGCAGCATTTGGACTTGGCGGAGTTGCGCGCCCTGTCGGCTCGTCCAATTGCGGACGGCCACTTCCAGTAGGGGCGGGACTCCCCCCTTCACATGGTCGCCGAGCCATCCCAGAATCTGTTCCGTCGTCATTCCACCCAAGCGGGCACCCCCGACGGACTGAGCCGTAATCTGCCAGCCCGTTGTCGTGCGGTCGGCGATGCGGGCAAGGCGCAGTTGCGAAATGCTCGTGCGGCTGTTCGTCGCGACGCGGCCCAGTTCATCGGTCGTCCAGCCCCGCTCGGGCTTACCCTCATGATCCAGGATCGTCCAGCCCGAAAACCCCAAGGCCACTATCTTGGCGGTCGACGAAGGCAGCAGAAATACGTTGTTATTCAAGGCCCGGCCGCGAGTTTGGGAATCGAGCGGCCCCAAAGCCAGGACAGTCTTCGTCCGTAAAATCAGTGACTCACGACGGCCCGCCCATTCTGACAGCATCCGCTCGACATTGGCCGGGAGTTCGGTCTTTCCATGCTCGATTAGGAAAGCGCGAACCTGCTCCTGGGTCATGCCGGATTCCAGCGCCCGGTAAAGGGAATCGCGACGGAGTTCGAAGGTTTGGACGGGACTGTCAGCCCGCGAGGCGCTGGCGGCAAACCGGCTTAAGGTGCATACGTGGCGGGCATCGGCTGAATCCAGATACGCCACGACTTCCAGATTCGGCTGCACGGTCAGAAAACGCGTCTCCGCCGACTTGGGAGCGGCCTCCACATCCGGTGCGCCGAACACCACTCGTCCCAGCTCCGTCAGGCGAAAGCACGGGCGGACGTCCTTGCCGGCCGTCTGGCCGCATTCGACCAGCCCCAGGGTGGGCAGCGTGACCATCAGGGCATTCGCCGCCCAGACGGCCTCATCTGCGAGCCAGAACGCCAACAGGCGCTGATCCCCCGCAGGGTATTGCTCCCGCTTCTTGCCTATCTCGAAACCGGGATCCCAGGAGTAGCTCCCCCAGTAGAAGTTGATTTCGGTCTGGCGCGTTTTCTGCCAAAGGTCGCGCAGAAATGTCTCCAGGTCGAGCCAGCAACTCGGCGCATGGGCTACGCCGCATAGCGCCCACACGAGCAATTCACGGGCGTGCGCGAGATCGGAGGGCCGGATGCGAGCCGGAGCGTAATCGCTGTCGCGGTCGGGGACAACGCCAATGCCATCCTGCCACAGATTCATGTAGAGCCAGGCGCGCACCCAGTGCCTGGCCTGTGCAGCGGGTGGCTGCTTAAGGTGCAGGTCCAAGGCTTCCTCGTGGATCCATGAGCGCTTGTCCCCAATTTTCAGCAAGTCCATGCTGTGGAGTAGTTCGTAATAGAACGATTCCGCATCGGGTTGTGACATGGGGTCTTTTTCCGCATCGCGCAGACCCACCTCTTTGTGTAGCCGCGCCCGCGTGGCCTTGGCGGGCGAATCGCCCTTGAGTGTTTGCCAGGTCCCCATCGAGCGCAGGGCCTCCGCCACCCGCCAAAGGTCCAGTCCCACCTGCGCGGAAGAGCGGCGAGCGGCGCTTACCGCATCGGCACATGCGTGAGAAGCGTGCCAGGCAATAGGAGGGGCCGGCACAACCCCCTGCGCGAGCGTGGGATGGAGGGTTAATTGAGGGTAGCGGTGGGGATCGTAACTCGAGTAATACGAATCGTAATAGCTGCTCACCAGAATGAGCTTCTCGCGTAATCCGGGGACGGGGTCACGGTCGCGCCAATCACGCTGTGCTTGGTAGTAGGAGTCTGAGGCTAGATTCTTGGGTGGCGGCGGGATAATCCCGCGGGTGTATAATTCGGTCGTCAACAAGCCGCCGGACACCGTCGGGCCGTAACGCGCGAAGATGCCGAGAACCTGGCGCTCCTTTTCCGTCAAACCGGCCAGCACGCGCCGGGCGGTATCGCCATCGGCCATGGTCCGGGTCAGAGCGGCAATGCACTTCTCCTTGGTAAAGTAATACGCTTCTTTCCCTGCCCAGAATCGCGCCGCCCGTTTCAACTCCGTGGAGCCATAAAGATAGAGGTCGATCTTCACGGCGAGCGAAGATTCGAGGACGTGGCCGAGTTTCATTCCCCATCTCCTGTGAGCACCTTGGGAGTGTGCCCCGCCGCCAAGAGCGCAGCCTCGATTTCCCCGGCGCGGCCGGGATCGACCAGGGCAACGGTGTCCGAAAGGCGCGCCAACAGGAACCTGCGAATGCGCGGATTGGCGGCCAATTCCACCAGTTGCGCCGGCTCCGCCACCTCCACGATGGACGCATTGAGATGCAGTTCCCGACCCTCGGGCTGGAGCAACGGCAGAAGTGAATCCAAGATATCAGTCGACGAGCTCATGCCACCCTGCTCCTCTCCCGCCGAACGGGACATCCGCGGTCATTCCGTTGCGCCATCATTGGCCGGGAAAGGAAGCTCGGGCGAACTCCACTCGGCCAGCTTCTTCCGGCGCATTTGTTCGAAATCGTGAATTTCATACTGATACCCCTGCTCGCAAAGAAATAACTGCCGCTTTAAGGCGAAATCCTGTTCGACCGTATCCTGCGAGACCAGGGTGTAAAAGTGGGCCTGGTTCTCACCCGGCTTCGGACGCAGAATGCGGCCAAGCCGCTGCGCCTCCTCCTGACGAGAACCGAAAGTTCCGGAAACCTGGATCGCCACCGACGCATCGGGAAGATCGACAGCGAAGTTGGCAACTTTCGAAACCGCCAGCAAGCGGATCGCGCCGGATTTGAACTGGGTGTACAACTCATCGCGCCGGCTTTGGCGCGTGGTTCCTGATAAGAGCGGGATCGCGAACTCCTCCGTCAATTCGCGGAGTTGCTCCACATACATTCCGATGATCAGGATCTGTGCCTCCGGGTGAGAGGCCAGAATCTGGCGCACCATATCCTTCTTGAGCGGGTTTTCCGAAGCGATGCGGAACTTGTCGCGCGGGGACGCGATGGCGTAATCCATGCGCAGCGCCTCCGGCATCTCGACACGTACTTCGTAGCACCGGGCGGACGCAATCCAGCCTTGCCGCTCCAGTTCTTTCCAAGGCATGTCGACCTTTTTCGGCCCGATTAGCGCAAACACATCATCTTCCCGGCCATCTTCGCGCACCAGCGTGGCCGTCAAGCCCAGCCGCCGGCGGGCCTGGAGCCCGGCCGTCACCTGGAACACGGGGGCCGGCAGCAGATGCACTTCGTCGTAAATGATCAGCCCCCAGTTGCGATAGTCAAATAACTCAAGGTGGGCGAACGTGTCAGTTCGGTCCGCGCGCCAGGTAAGAATGTTGTACGTGGCGATGGTCACCGGGCGAATTTCTTTCACGTGGCCGGAATATTCTCCGATCGCCTCGGCGGGCAGCGTGGTTTTATCGGTGAGCTCCGCGATCCACTGGTGAGTTGCCGTGACGCTCGTGGTTAACACCAGGGTGGAGGTCTGGAGGCGGGCCATGCACGCCAGCCCGACGATGGTTTTCCCGGCCCCACAGGGCAATACGATCACGCCGGAACCGCCGCGCGCCGTACCTGCGGCGTAGAAGATTTCGGCCGCCTCGCGTTGATAGTCGCGCAGGTGGAAACTCGTCCCCCCTCGCGTCTCTCCACGCAGGACAATCTCCAACTGTTCTCCCGCCTGGTAGCCTGCCAGGTCTTCGACGGGATAGCCAACCTTGATGAGGGTCTGCTTCAAACGCCCCCGTTCCGCCGGGTCAATCAAGAACTCGCGCGGTGCGATACGCTGACCCAGGAAGGATGCCACACTTTCATGGCGAACCAGTTCCTCCGCGAGCGCTGCCGCCGAAATGCTCAGCACGAAACCCCGGTCGTCCCGCGCGAGTTTCAGTTTTCCGTAGCGCGACGCGTACTCGGCAATTTCGATCTCCACATGGCGCGGCACATCGTATTTGGAGAGCCCGCGCAACGTTTCACGGATCCATTCCACCGTCACCCCTGCGGCACATGCGTTCCAAATGGAGAGGGGCGTAATCCGGTAGGTGTGAACATGCTCGGGTGACTTCACCAGTTCGGCAAAACGCGCCAGCGCATCCCGCCCCTCGGCGTAGCGAGGACTGTCCACCTCGACCAGAACCGTGTGGTCACTCTGCACAATGAAGGGATTTTCGTAATGCGTGGCGGACATGCGTTTTCTTCCAGCCTGGCTATTCAATAGAGTGACTTTAAACTCAAATTCCCGGCAGCGCTGAAGAAAGTTGCTCGGATTCGACTGTGGCTTTCAAGTCAAACGGATCCGGCTCCCAAACTTTGGGGATGGCGGTCGTATAGACGGTAGTCCCTCGCTAGAAAACTGAATTTTACAAGTGCAAGCCCGTTTCTACCAAATGAATTGGAGAGACGTAAGCAATTTAGTTCGGAGGGGTTGACGGCGTACGGGCTATCGCCGAGCGTTCGCCCAAGGAAACCGCAGCACCGCACTTAACCATTTCCCGTCAGTGTCTGCGCTCGATGACATTCCGGAAAAGTCAACGCTCGGCGACTTTTGCGATTGCCGCCGAACGCCGACCTTGATACATGGTCGCCGTACGCCCAGCTTGCGACATTCCTTCGCTACAGCCTTGGACGTAGCTGGCGCGCGCATGAAGGTAGCGCAGGAATTGATACACCCCGGCTGGTTTCGCATTGGAGGTGTGGCCCAGGACCTGCCGCAGGGTTGGGACAAGATGATTCGAGACTTTTTGAGTTATATGCCCTCCCGGTTGGCCGAGTATGACAAGGAAGTAATGCAGAACAGCATCTTCCGGGCGCGCACGAAGGGAGTGGGCGGCTGCACCATCGAGGAGGCAATCGAATGGGGCGTTACGGGTCCGAACCTCCGTTCCTGCGGCCTGGAATCGGACTTTCGCAAGAAACAGCCGTACTTAGGCTACGAACAGTTCGAATTTGATGTCCCGGCCGCTCAGGGCGGCGATTGTTATGACCGCGCTGTCGTGCGCGTGGAGGAAATAGGACAAAGCCTGCGCATCCTCGAACAATGCGTTAAGAACATACCCGGCAGCCCATACAGGTCTCTCGAAGAGCTTTCCACGCCGCCCCTGAAGGATCGGCCGGTGATGCACGATATCGAGTCGCTGATTACACACTTTCTTGGGGTGAGTTGGGGACCGGTGGTACCGCCCGGTGAGGCGTTGGGTGCCATCAAGGCCGCCAAAGGTAACAATGGCTATTACCTGGTCAGCGACGGCGGCGGGATGTCGTACCGCACACGCATCCGCACCCCTTCGTTTGCGCATTTGCAGACGCTGCCACTACTCTTTGCAATGTACACCATATCATCGATCGAGGGCCGGAGTGGTTCAAAGGCCTGAGCTACACAGAAGATGGCGGGACCAAGTTCTATGGGGTGAGCGGCAAGGTCCGGCGCCCCGGATTGTGGGAACTGCCCATGGGCACCACGGCCCGGGACATTTTGGAGGGGTACGCGGGAGGCATGCGCGAAGGTGTGAAATTTCGTGGCGTGCTACCCGGTAGTGCCTCTACGGATTTAAAGCGGAAGAACATCTGGACCTGCGGATGGATTTTCACGAGCCGCAAAAGGCTGGAAGCCGCATGGGCACAGGGACCATGATCGTTCTCGACGACCAGAGTTGTCCCGTCGGCATGTTGAAGAATCTAGAACACTTCTTTGCCCAGGAGTCTTGTGGGTGGTGCACGCCGTGTTGGAGCGGTCTTTCCTGGGCCGAGCGCATCCTAGGGGCTCTGGAGGATGGTCAGGGAGAGCCTGCCGACGTCGAGCAGTTGGCCGTGCTGTGTAAGCTGTGCGCGCCTGGGAACACCTTCTGTGCGCTGGCGCCAGGCGCCGTAGTGCCCCTGCAAAGCGGATTGAAGTACTTCGCCGAGGACTTCGCACGGCACCCGGAGGCGGTGGCCCTTCGCGCGGCCGTCATCGAAGGCCTGATCCTCAATCACCCCCACGATTGCCCTGTTTGCGATGAAGGGGGCGAGTGCCACCTTCAGGACATGACGGTAATGACCGGCCACGACTACCGGCGCTATCGGTTCAACAAGCGCACCTTCCAAAACCAGAAGCTGGGTCCCATGGTGCAGCAGGAGATGAATCGCTGCATTCAGTGTTACCGCTGCGTCCGTTTTTTCGCGAGCACGCCAGCGGCCGCGATTTCGACTCCTATGGCAGCCGCAATACGGTCTTTTTCGGCCGGCAACAAAACTGCGTGCTCGAAAGCGAGTTTGCCGGAAACCTGGCCGAGGTGTGTCCCACCGGAGTCTTCACCGACAAGACGCTCAAGCGGCACTACACGCGGAGGTGGGATTTGCAGATGGCACCCTCCATTTGTGTCCATTGTGGGCTGGGATGCAACATCACCGCGGGGGAGCGCTACGGCAGCCTGCGTCGAATTGTCAATCGCTACAATAGCGAGGTGAACGGCTACTTCCTTTGTGATCGCGGGCGCTACGGATACGAGTTCTTGAGTAGCGCGCAGCGAATCCGCGAGCCGCTGGTGCGGCAGGATGGAGTGCTGCTGCCAGCTACGCGAGAGGTAGCGCTGGAACGTCTGCGCGACATATTGTCCGGGAACGAGAACGTCATCGGCATCGTGTCACCCCGGGCGTCCCTCGAAGCCAATTTTGGTCTTCGCGCCCTTTTGGGTCTTCTTCTGTTTTTCTTGGTTTATCCACCATTCAGCTCAAGCTGGTTCGTGCCATGCTCGAAATACTCAGTTCGGGTCCCGCGCGCTCGCCGTCACTTCTCGACATCGAACGCAGCGACGCGGTGCTGGTGCTGGGAGAAGACGTTACGAATACCGCGCCGCGGATGGCGCTGGCACTGCGGCAAGCGGGTCGTCAACAGCCCATGGAAATTGCGGAAAACGCCCATATTCCCCTTTGGCTTGACCACGCCGTGAGGGAAGTTGTCCAGGACCAGAGAGGTCCGCTGTTCATCGCCGCCATGTGCTCCACCAAGCTGGACGATGTGGCCACCGCCACCTTCCGCGCCGTCCCCGACGACCTGGCACGACTGGGATTTGCCATCGCTCACGCGCTCAACAATCAAGCCCCCGCGCCTGCCGGTCTGTCGGGTGAACAGGAAGCGCTGGCGCAACGCATCGCCGGGGGGCGGCGACCCCGGCGTACGACTGTTGGAGCCCCGTAACACTAGTCAAGGCACTTACTTGAGTGCGGCGCCTACGGCGGTCAAATCGCCTGAAGACGAGTGGCTGGTGGTCCCGCTCTATCACGTCTTCGGCTCGGAGGAGTTTAGCCGGTTGGCGCCAGCGGTAGCGGAATGGGTGCCCAAGCCTTATCTGGCGTTGAATCCGGAAGACTCCCGGATTCTTCAGCTTACGGCCGGAGACGAAGTCGAGCTGAAGGTCTCCGGTTCGGCCTGTCGCCTGGTCGTGGAAATCCGTTCCGAAATACCTCGGGGAATGGCAGGCGTCGCGGCCGGCCTAACGTCACTGGGAGGTACGAGCCTGCCCGCCTGGGGCCGAATAGCTCGAGTGTTATGAATGCACTGGACTCCATCGTGACCGTATTCTGGGTCCTGTTTGTGGCGCTCAGCGTCTCGGCCTTGCTGATCTGGGTCGAGCGCCGCTTGCTCGCTCTTTGGCAGGACCGCTATGGACCGGATTGAGTTGGGCCATTCGGGTTGCTCCAAGTGTTGGCCGAAGCGCTGAAGATGTTCTTCAAGGAGGATTGGTTCCCACCCTTTGCGGACAAAGCAGTCTTCGTCCTGGCCCCGGCAGTTGCGGTCGTGACGATGCTGATGTCGTATTCGGTTCTACCCATCGCTCCCGGCGTCAGCGTGGCGAACCTCAACATCAGGCTGCTCTTCTTTCTCGGGATGAGCTCACTCGGGGTTTACAGCGTGGTGCTGGGAGGCTGGGCCTCGGATAATAAATACTCTCTACTGGGGGGATTGCGTGCAACGGCACAAATGCTGAGCTATGAAGTGGTTATGGGACTCTCGATAATGGGTGTGGTGCTGCTCGCGGGCTCCTTCAATCTCCAAGCCATTGTTGAGGCGCAGCGGAAGACGTGGTTCGTTGTACCCCAGTTCCTGGGCTTCGTTCTTCTTGTCATTCCCGGCGTCGCGGAGACTCGCAGGACACCTTTTGATTTCCCCGAGGCGGAAAGCGAGTTGATCGCGGGCTACCACTCCGAGTACTCTGGGATGAAGTTCGGCATGTTCTTCGTCGGTGAATACCTTGGCGTAACCCTCACCTCAGCCAAGATTTCAGTGCTGTTCTTTGGCGGATGGCTGGGACCGGTGCTGCCTCCGGCGGTTTGGCTGCTCATCAAGACATTCTTCTTTATCGGGTTCTTTATTTTGCTGCGCGCCGCTCTTCCCCGGCCGCGCTTTGACCAGCTTATGTCGTGGGGAGGGGGGCTGATGCTGCCTCTGACGCTGGCTGACCTATTGATAACAGGCGGCCTGGTGGTGGCGTTCCAATAGTTGAACGGAGCTCGCACGGTCGTTGCCGAATACTGAACCGCACCGGTGGGCAGTTCGAAAAGGAGTGATGTTGGAATGCTGAGCTTACTCCGAACCATTTGGAACGTCTTCCTGCACACCCTCAAGCCAAGGGCAACCGTGCGGTACCCGGAGCAGAAGCCGTATTTGCTTCCCCGGCACCGGGGCAGAATCATCCTGTCCCGTGATCCGAATGGTGGCGAGCGCTGCGTTGGCTGTTACCTTTGCGCGGTTGCGTGCCCGGTCGGCTGCATTGCCCTCCAGGCAACTGAGGATGAGCACGGGCGGCGTTACCCTGAGTTCTTTCGTATCAACTTTTCGCGTTGTATTTTCTGCGGTTATTGCCAAGAAGCCTGCCCCACCTACGCCATTCAACTGACTCCTGATATCGAAATGAGCGAGTCCAAGAGGCCCCACCTCGTTTACGAAAAGGAAGACTTACTGATCAGCGGTACAGGAAAGTATCCCAACTACAGCTTCTGGCGGGTCTCTGGCGTCGGGATCGGCGGAAAAGGCAAAGGCCAGTCCGAACTGGAGGACCCGCCCACCGAGGTGCGTCAATTGCTGCCTTGAGGCAGGCACATGAACAGTGTCTTTTATCTTTCCGCGGCCGTCGCCATCGTTTCCACGGTGCTGATGCTGACCCGCCTGAATGCAGTGCACGCACTGCTCTACTTGATCTTGTCGCTGCTATCGGTCGCGGTGATTTTCTACATCAGCGGTGCGCCGTTCGCAGCCGACCTGGAGTTGATCATTTATGCGGGCGCCATCATGGTCCTCTTCATTTCCGTCGTTATGCTGCTGAATCTGGGGGGCCGGGCATCGGCCCAGGAGCGTTCGTGGCTCAAGCCCAGCATGTGGGTTGGTCCTGCCATTCTGGCTTCAATTCTGGCCGCCGAGGTTGCTTATTTATTGTTACATGAACCGGCGCAGAGTCTGGCTCCACGCGCGATCGCCCCGAAGGTGGTTGGCATTGCCCTGTTTGGCCCGTACATGATCGGTGTGGAACTGGCCTCGATGCTGCTCACGGCTGCTCTGGGGGGGGCCTACCACTTGGGATCGCGCCATGCGGAAAAATCGGAATTGCGCAGCCTGCATCAGCTGACAAAACAGGAGGCTCACGATGCCGATTTCGCTCAACCAGGAATTGCTTTTGGCGATGATCTTGTTCGCGTTGGGAACGGTCGGTCTGCTGGTGCGCCGTGACCTGCTCTTCATCCTCATGTCGATTGAGGTGATGCTGAACGCGGCGGGCCTGGCATTTGTGGCGGCCGGGGCCCGCTGGGGGCAACCCGACGGACAGGTCATGTGTTTCGTCTGCCCAAAAGCCTGGGCGGGTTTCACGAAGTCACTTAATTCAGCGAATGGCGAAAGACCGTCTCTGACACCGGTCATTCGTCATGGTGCCCGCGAAAACCTCGGTTTGATCCTCAGGACCGAGTTCTATTTTGCCGACTGCCCAAGACTCTGGCTGACGGGTGGTTTAACGACCGAAATCGCGAAATTTCCCAGGATGGTTGGATCCACCGGTACCCCGATAGTGGATAGTCCACCAATGTTAGGAAATGCCTGCGGATGCCAGAGTCCGCAGTTTGACGTCATAATTGAGTGTATTCGGACTATTTGTCCCATTTGGCGTGAGAGGCTGGCGGAGGCCTGCGGACCCTTGGGCCCTCGTGGCTAATTCCCGGGCAGGCGAATCAAGGACTTTCGGGCATATTTGCTTTGAATTAGGCAACACGAAGACAAAATAGGGACTTCATGCCTCAACAATCCCCCACCGATCTATGCCCCAGTGATGTCCCAACGCAATGCCCCACCGGTCTATTACACAGTTTCCAAATTAATGGTATGCTCTCCCATAGTGGTACAGTTTGAACTTCGGGGTAGAGGCCCAGTTTGAATTTTGGACGGGTTTCTCAGTTTGAATCCCAACCCGCCGACTGTCAAACACAAGGAATCAAGGACGACCTGTCCTTTCCTTGAGTCGCACTCGTGCTGGAGACCCAGTGTCAGGTAAGGCGACAATACAGCCAAGTGCTTGCTGGTCGCGGACAAGCCTGCCAATATTTTAAGCTCCAGAGGGCCGTAAATTCAGCCCCAGAGGGCTGTTGATTCAGGGCGTTGATTCAGCCCCAGAGGGCCGTTGCCTTAGCCCCAAAGGGACGAAATAACAAAGCCCGGCCAACGGCCTGGGCTTAGATCCCCCCCAATTTCACCCCCAGCCCTGAAAGGGCGAGATAGGTGTTCCCCCACGCCGCAATCACTGGACGCCCACGGAATCGCCTACGACGAACGGTACGTGTGGGATTGAGGAGGATTGTTCCGCCCCCTTCGCTCCGCTCAGAGTAGGCTCTTCAGGGTCGGGTATCGGTTTGGGTCCCGCTGACCCAGGCCGTTTGACCTGGGCTTCGTTATTTCGTCCCTTTGGGGCTCACCTGCCCCTCAAAAAAAACCCATGACAGGTTGTTTACGCTTCGCACACCCGATATACTGGCGCCATGGGATCACGGGTTGTAGAGGCTGAATACGAGAAGGGCATGCTCAAGCCGATCACGCCGTTGACGCTTCGTCCGGGAGAGCGTGTCCATCTGATCGTGATGCGGCCGCCGGATCCGAAGCGATGGGACCTGTCCCGTCGGGCCGAGAGCCCCGCGGCCGATGAAGCGGTTCTCGCCGAGCAGGGCCCAGAGGGCTGGGCGGCGAACCTCGATGCAGAGGATCGCTGATCACTTACGTGCAATTCCCCAGCCCGTAGCGCAGACCGCCGGGTTTGCGGTCTGCGGCTCTTCGCTCTCCAGAAAAAAATCCGGGACTTAACCGAAGAGGAAACGGCTGAACTCGAACTGGCCACCCACGAGGCTCTCGGTAGGGTCGAGCCACCCCCCAAGTATACAGAGCGTCATAAATAATTGCGCATGTTGGGGAAGCAAAGCCACATAAACACTGGGTACCGATGACATTCATCCGCGTTTATTTGTGGCGTCATGTATAGCAGCACCCAAACCCCGGGGAGGGAAAAGGGTCCCTGACAGTGCGCCGGGATAAACCGGCATGCAGTAGAGAATGAAAGAGTCTTACAGGAAAGGAGTAGCGAACCGCCTGGCCTCGAGTCTTGCGGAGGCAGTCGCGAGGCTGCCGTCG
>Ga0326728_10002144_pt1 | contig 66898 bp, 70 predicted proteins | sample MB3enrmetagenome_FD_207602 | JGI IMG/M metagenome (GOLD analysis project Ga0326728, IMG submission 207602) | Lab enriched peat soil microbial communities from McLean, Ithaca, NY, United States - MB31MN | ecosystem: Environmental > Terrestrial > Soil > Wetlands > Peat | place: USA: New York... | reverse complement strand
TTCGTAGCCCTCGGGCCGAATCACCACGGTCTCTCCAGTGGGGGAAAGCATTGCGACCGGCTCCTTTATTTCTTCTAGTCCGAAGATTGACCGGAAGCTGTTGGCCGCGCGGCGATACTTCTCCTCTCTGGAAACTCCATCCTTATCGGTGTCAGGCTCTTGCAGTTGGTAGAAGAGGTCCATGGCGATTTCACCCATTTCGCCCGCCACCCCCTCGTGGTGCAGTTTCTTCATGACGTCCAGGTCCTCGACTGGGGTGACATAGTGCCAGCACGCCACGGAGCGGGCGAGTGAGCGCAGAGATTCCGCCGTCATCTTGAGACGCATCATCCGCGCGTGCAGCCGGTTGTCGCGTCCCCGGTCGGCGCTTTGGGCGCGGCGTAGCGCGGCGCCCTCCTGCGAACGTTCGGAACGCTCCATGAGCCACAGGACCCGCGCCAGGCGGATGACCAACTCCTCCTGCAAGGTGCCGGCGGGCGTGAATTCTTCGCGGAGTCCGGCGAGCAGTTCCTCGAAGTGGGCCGGGTCTTCGCCCAAACCGCGCAAAGCGGTTTCCTGGGCCTTCGCATAAAAGCCGTGGCGAAGGCGGGCGGCGCCGCTGCGCTCTCTCCTCTCCGCCGTCGCCGGGCCTTGCGAATGACTTGTATTGTGCCGGTTGGCGGCAATTTTCTTTTCGGTCAGGGTGGGTTTCTTGACGAGCGCCATGGAGGGCCTCCGAAGTACAGTGGTTAGTGGCAAGTGGTTAGTGGTCAGGGGATAGCGGTCGCGTGGGGAGCCAGCCTACTGCCTTGTGCCTGCTGTTCTATGATTTGCGCTGACCCCTTGAATAGGTTGGCGGTGTTTCCGCCAGCGGGTGCTGGCACGGGTAGCGGTGTACCATAATTATTGCATTTGTCAATTACATGATGTGGATATATTCTAAACACTATGACCTACGACAAAATGGCCTGGACAAATTCGCTAGACAAAATCGCTGGACAATTTCACTAGACCTGCTATTAGAGCGGTTTTGATTTAAGTGCTTACATGCCTCGTAGCGCTCAGCGCTAGGACGTTGTTGTCGCGCCAAGATTTCGTGCCACGGGCGTCCCGCCCGTGCCCGGGCACGGGCGGGACGGCCGTGGCACGTCGCTGGCTGCGGCTTCGCAGGAGGAGCAAAACTCGATGAGGAGCGCCAACGCCTCTTTGCTGTCATCCTGAGCCCGGACTTTGGGCGAAGGACCCCTGCATTTGGTTCTTCGCAATGCGCGGCGACGCGCCAAAAACGGTGTGCCGCCGACACAGCGAGGCGACGACGCGCCTGCTTACCGCAGGACATGAATCGGTATGCCCAGTTTGAGATTTTTCCAGTCCTTGTCGGTGGTATAAACGGGCGCGCCGAGCACCATGGCCAGCGCCAGGCAGGCGCGATCCCCCAAGGAAAGTCCCAGCGGCCGGGTTTGTCCTACCAGCGTACCGGCGATTTTTGCTTGCTCGCTGGTGAACGGCTCCGCTTCCGAGATGGGAGCGTGAGCAAGTTCCCACGCCTCGTCCGGGTCAGCGCCTTCGCGGACCAGCTTCGCCTGCACTTCGGCAAGGTTGACCGTGCTGGCGGTTGCCTGACGCAAAAGTTCCAGAGTCAGCTTTTGGGCGCCGGGTTCCTGGTTCAGCAGGGCAAGTAGGGCGGAGGCGTCCAAAACGACCTTACTCATGCCGGGCTGCCTCGCGCCGCTCCGCGATCAATTCCTTCGCGAGCGACCGTCCCGGCTTGACCAATCGGCGGAGGCGTTGCTGGGCACGCGCCAGGCGAGATTTCAATGTTGAGAGGCGTAGTTCGTTGTCCTCGATTCGCAGCTCGACCTCGTCGCCCACCTTGATGTCCAGCGCCTCACGGAATGAGGCAGGAATGACTACGCGCCCCTTTTCGCCGACGCGAGTTCGCGCTTGCTGATCCATGTGTCCCTCATGCACCAAAGTGACACCAATATACATCTGTGACACGCGAATCGCAAGGTGGGCCCTAGCGTCCCATGTTCTACGTATCTGTGTTGGTATGCGTCCTCAAACCAGCATTGCGGCAGCGGGAATTCCGTTTGGTTTGGTTCGCAGTGAAGTAACCCCTCACCCGTCGGCGCATGGCCGACACCCTCTCCCCCGGAGAGGGCAGGAAACCGGCACGGCTTGCCTCTCCAGGCAAGCACGATTCCCTACCTTCTCCCTTGGGGAGAAGGTGGCTGAGGGACGAGGCCGGATGAGGGGCTTTGTGAATCCGCGATTCAATCTTCGGATCAGGTGGCTGAAAAGAGCCGCGGATCAAAAGAACAGGTCCGCGCTACGCGTGCTCCGTGCTACACACTGGAGGGCGAGTCCCAAGCTTTCCGTCAAAAAACACCGATTCCGGCGCGTTTTGCGGCCCTTTGCAAATCGGTGTCGAGGGTCGCGACGGGGCAATTGTTTCGTAGGGCCAACTCGAGGTAGGCGGCATCATATGCCGAAAGGCCACGTGCCAGGGGCAAAACCTTGGCAACGCTTTCGCTCACCGTCTGACTGTCCTGAGAAATTGACAAACTCTCAAGCAAAGCTACGAAGCGCAAGATCTCCGGGTGTTTTAATCGCTTGCGCCGCTCACCGACTAAAATGGCATTGGCGATTTCCAATGTCCAGACCGCCGGGACCAAAATGGTGATTCCCTTCAGTGCTGCCAGGATCCGGTCAGCCTCTTTGCTGCCCTCACCCGGGAAACACCAGGCCAATGCCACCGAGGCGTCGACCACGGCGCTGGTCATAGCCGCCGTCCCTCATTCACCATCTCTCGGACGCTCATGCGGTCCGCCTTTACGCGCTTGCGCAATTCCCGCATTCCCTCAACAATTTGCTCATGGGTCAGCTTACCTGCCGCCTCATGGACGGGAACCAGCATCGCGGCGGGAATGCCGTGCCGTGTAATCGTAATCCTTTCGCCCTTCGCCACGCGGTCGAGCAGGGCCGAAAGATGTGTTTTCGCCTCAAACGCGCCAACCGCTTTCATAGAGAGGCCCTCCGACTAGTTTAAACTAGTTTATTATGCGCCAAGTCGCGTATCGCCGTCAACCTGGTTACCCAGCGTTCATAGGGTCGGAAACCGGAACGGCTTGCCGCTCCAGACAAGCCGGATTCCCTACCTTCTCCCTTGGGGAGAAGGTGACTGAGGTACGAGGCCGGATAAGAGGTTTTGTGAATTCGCAAGCAACCGTGGAGTCTTATCCGCCGCAGGGAAGAGGCGCGGACCTACCAAACAGGTCCGCGCTACACGCGGTCGTGTCCACTGACCCATGTACCCACACCCCGCTAAACCTGAAAGCGCTGCACGACGAGTCCTGGAATAAAATCGAAGTGCTTCACATTACCTGTGGCCAGCGTCTCTTTGCGGTCCAGCGCATTTGCCGCAATGAGCATGTCATCGACGCCGGGGTGGTGGGCTAAGGCGAACTGCGCCATGAATAAGACCGCGAAATCGCCAATTTCGGGTTTAAGTGGAATGACTTCGGTAAACCATTCCTCCATGAACTCCTTAAGATCATTGGCCTCGCGCCGATTGCGGCAACCGCGGAGTACCTCCAAATAGGAGACCACGGACACGTTGCGTTCCGCCGGGTCAATCGTCCGGGCGAATCGCACTGCCTTGGGGTGCCCTCGGAGCATCCAAATGACGACGTCTGAGTCAAAGATCAATGTAGTTTATACCGAGGTTTGCGGATTCTTCTGACCCACGCGCTAGGGTCTTTCATATCTTTTCGGTCGGCCCACATTCCAATCGCGCGATATTCCCGCAAATCCTTCGCGGGCTTTTTCGCCACAAGTGAAGAGATTTTCGCAACGGGTTTGCCCCTCAGGGTGACGGTCACTGAGCCCGCGCGCTGCACAGTCTTCAGGATCTTTGAGGTTTGCAGCCGGAGTTGTTTAGCGGTAACTACCATGAATTGCCTCGCTGGGCCAAGTGTACACTCCGAAGTGTACACTTTGTTTGTATGCAGGTCAATCGAATCCAAGAAGGGCTAAATATCCAAGTTCTTCACATCCAGCGCGTTATCTTCGATGAACTGACGGCGGGGTTCGACGACGTCGCCCATGAGCACGGTGAAGATGGAATCGGCTTCCACCTGGTCCTCGACCTTCACCTGCAACATGGTGCGCTGTTCGGCGTCCATGGTGGTTTCCCACAACTGGGTGGGATTCATTTCGCCCAGACCCTTGAAGCGCTGCACGGTGAAGGACTTTTTTCCGACCGACATGACGTGGTCCACCAGTTCCTTGCGGTCCTCGATGGCCAACTGGTTGCCATTGGAGGTGATGGTGAAAGGCGGCCGGTCATATTCATGCACGCGCTTGTGCAAGTCGAAGAGGCGGCGGTATTCGGGGCTGGAGAGCAGTTCCCAGTCGAGGGTCCGTTCCGGCTGCGTTTCGCTGTGAAACGCCAGGAAATGAATACTGTGCTCCTCGTCCAGCTTGATATGGGTTTTGAAACCCTCCGCCCTTAAGTCCTTCGCCACCTTTTCCAGCTTCACCTGATTTTCGAGTTCGGCTTTTTTGGAGAGCTCGGCGCGCAGCAAGGCGTCAATGGGCCGCCCATCGCCAATACGTTTTTCCAGCTTGCTGTAAAGGTCGATGTATTCGCCAAAAGCCATCAGGAAATTGGTCAGTTCGCCGCCTTCCAGTTTCAGCTTTTTGCTGCCTTCGCCGAATTCCACGGCGTGATCCTCGGTGGCGCGGCGCAACACTTCCCGGCGGAATTCCTTCTCATCGTGAATGTATTGCGATTTCTTACCCTTCTTAATCAGGTAGAGCGGCGGTTGCGCAATGTAGATATTGCCGTGCTCCACCAGTTGCGGCATCTGGCGATAAAAGAAAGTGAGGAGAAGCGTGCGAATGTGCGAGCCGTCCACGTCCGCGTCGGTCATGATGATGATTTTGGAATAGCGGAGTTTGGCGATGTCGAAATCATCCTTGCCGATGCCGGTTCCCAGCGCCGTGATCAAGGCGCGAATTTCCTCGTGCCCCAGCATCTTGTCGAAGCGCGCCTTCTCCACGTTCAGGATTTTTCCGCGCAACGGCAGGATGGCCTGATAGCGGCGGTCGCGCCCCTGCTTGGCCGAGCCGCCGGCGGAGTCGCCCTCCACCAGGAACAACTCGCAGCGCTCGGGGTCGCGCTCCTGGCAATCGGAGAGCTTGCCGGGCAGGCCGCCGGAATCGAGCGCTCCCTTGCGCCGCGTGAGTTCGCGGGCTTTGCGCGCGGCCTCGCGGGCACGCGAGGCATCCACAGCCTTGGCGCAAATCTTGCGGCCCACCGTGGGGTTCTTTTCGAAGCTCTCCATCAACTTCTCGTAGACGAAGCTGGCCACGGTGCTCTGGATATCGCTGTTGAGCTTCCCCTTGGTTTGCCCCTCGAACTGCGGCTGCGGCAGCTTCACGCTCACCACGGCCACCAGGCCTTCGCGCACGTCCTCGCCCTGGAGGTTCTCTTTCACGTCCTTGAAGAGCCCTTGATTCTGACCGAACTGATTGATCGCCCGTGTCAGCGCGGAGCGGAAACCGGAAAGGTGAGTGCCGCCGTCGACGGTGTTGATGTTGTTGGCAAAAGAAAAAACATTCTCCGCATATCCGTCGTTATATTGCAGGGCGAACTCCATGTGGATGTCGTCGCGGTCGCTTTCCGCGTAGATGGGCGTCGCGTGCAGCACGTCTTTGTTCTTGTTGAGGTGCTTGACGAACTCGGAGATGCCGCCGTTGTAATGAAACTCACTCTGTTTGTTGCTGCGCTCATCCTTGAGGCGGATGGTCAATCCTTTATTCAAAAAGGAAAGTTCGCGCAGGCGTTGCGACAAGGTATCGAAGTTGAACTCGATGGACGGAAAAATCTGGGTGTCCGGCAGGAAAGTAATCTTCGTGCCCTTTTTTTCGGTCTTGCCGGCGCGCTTCAGATCCGCCAGCGGTTTGCCGCGCTCATACGACTGCTCCCAGGTGTAGCCGTCGCGCCAGATTTCGAGTTCCAGCGACTCGGAAAGGGCGTTCACCACCGAGACGCCCACTCCATGCAGTCCGCCCGAGACCTTATAGGACTTGGCGTCGAACTTACCGCCCGCGTGCAGAACGGTCATGACCACTTCCGCGGCGGAGCGGCCTTCCTCCTTGTGCAGGCCCACCGGAATGCCGCGGCCATTGTCGGTGACGGTAACCGAGTTATCGCCGTGGACGACCACGGTGACGAGGTCGCAGAAGCCTGCCAGGGCTTCGTCCACGGAATTGTCGACCACCTCCCAAACCAGATGGTGCAATCCCACCGGCCCGGTTGAGCCAATGTACATCGCCGGCCGCTTGCGAACCGCTTCCAGACCACCCAGAACCTTGATGCTATCGGCATCATAGGCCTGGGCACCGTTCACCTCGGGCTCCTTGGGCTTGCTCACGTGGCTCGAAAACCTCCTGAGGGTCTCCCTCTTAGACGAAAACGCCGGCGGAGAATAAGATTCCCTACCGGCCGCTGGCCATCCGACCATCTCGAGAATCGTAAGATAGTTCCAGTCGGACCATTCCTGCTTTGGTCCTCGGCGCATCGTACGTCCGCGCTGTCGCCCTCCCGCGCTATATCCGCATGGGCATCACCACGTAGCGGTACCGGTAGGCGCCCTGCTCGGCGGGGCGCAACTGCCCAGCGCTCTGCTCGTCTTTTAATTCCAACCGGATCTTTCCGCCATCCCCGACCACCGCCATGAAATCGAGTAGATACTGGTAATTGAACCCGATTTGCAAGGACTCCTGGTCGTAGGCGGCATCCAGCACATCGTGGGCTTCACCATATTCACCGCTGGAAGAAAAAATCTCGACACGGTCCTTCTCCACCTGCATGCGTACGGCATGGGAGCGTTCATCGGCAAGCAGAGCAACACGGCGGATTGCGGCTGCGAACTGCTCCTTGTCCAACTCCACAATGCGGGTGTTGTCGCGCGGCAGAACGGCCTCATAGTTGGGAAATTGTCCGGTCAGCATGCGCGAAATCAAGACGCGCGCGCCAATTTGAAAAAAGAGATGGCTCTCGTCCTTGGACAACTCTACGGGCGCATCCTCCTCAGCATCGGAAAGCAACCGCAGGAGTTCGCCCATGGCCTTCTTGGGGACCAGAACACGTAGTTCATTCTTCAGTCCCTGCACCTGGACATCGCGCTCGACCAGGGCCAGGCGATGGCCATCCGTCGCCACCATGCTGGCGCTTTCCGGTTTGAGCAGCAATAGGGCGCCGTTCAGCGTGTAACGCGACTCTTCGCTGGAGATCGCAAAAATGGTCTTCTGAATCATCGCGCTACAGATATTCGCAGGGAGTGTGGCGATGGGTTTAGGTACCGCCGGCAGCACGGGGAAGTTATCTCGGGCCATGCCTACCAGTTTGAAGGATGAACGCTCGCACGTAACCTGCACCCAGTGATTCTCAAGGAGTTTGAAGCGAACCTCCGCGTCAGGCAGAGAACGGACGATTTCAAACAACCGCTTCGCGGGGATCGTTCCCGATCCTCCCGCTTTCACGTTGGCAGGACATCCGCAGCGAATACCCAGATCGAGATCTGTAGCACTGATGCGCAGGGTGGATTCCTCAACCTCAAACAATAGGTTGGATAGAATAGGAATGGTTGTTTTTCTTTCCACAACACCCTGAGTCAAGGTCAACTCTTTGAGAAGGTCCGCTTTACTTGTGGAGAATTCCATAGGGATTTTCCCTTAACAAATAGTATTTAGTAGTAGTGCTGTGTATTTGTGGAAAAACCGTAAAACTCCATACGCTCCGCGACTTAGGCATGCTTCCCATGTGAATTGCTTCCGGCGGGTTGGCGGATTGCCGCGATGTTTTAACCCAACCCTCGAAATTCACAACTTTCCCACTTAAGTAAGAACTGGATAACATTCTAAATTCAATTCAGACTATCGCGTAGCTTATTGAGAAGCCTGTTTAAATCCCGGTCACCTTCCCGCAAGGCAGTAATTTTATTGATGGAATGCAGGACCGTGGTGTGATGCTTGCCGCCGAACTCCCTGCCGATCTGTGGCAACGACGCCGTGGTCATTTCCTTGGCAAGGAACATAGCAATCTGCCGTGGGTAGGCGATGCCGCGGCTATTATCCTTGGCCTTCAATTGCGGCAGACTGATGCCGAATTCCCTGCACACGGAGCGCTGAATATTCTCGATGGAAACACGACGCTCCTCGACGTCGACCAGGTTCTTGAGCACTTGTTGCGCCATGGAAAGGGTGATGGTGGCGCCGGTCAGAGATGAGTAGGCAACCAGGCGCGTCAAGGCTCCTTCAAGATCGCGGATGCTGGACTTAATTTTGCGCGCCACAAAGTCGCCGACGTCGTCCGGCAGTGCTACTCCTTGACTCACGCTTTTCTTCGCCAGGATGGCCCGTTTCGTTTCGAGATCGGGAGCCTGTAGGTCTGCCGTTAAACCCCAGGCAAAACGCGAACGCAGGCGCTCCTCCAAGCCGGAGATCTCCTTGGGGGGGCAGTCGCTGGTAATGACCACTTGCTTCTGGCCCTCATATAAGGTGTTGAAGGTGTGAAAGAACTCTTCCTGGGTTCGTTCTTTCCCCGCGATGAATTCAATATCATCCATCAGCAGCACGTCCACGTTCCGATATTTGTCGTGGAACGAAACCATGCGGTTGTAGTGGATGGAATTAATCATCTCGTTGGTGAATTGCTCCGACGATATGTAAGCCAGGCGCATTTCCTTCTGCTTGCTTTTGATCGTGTGGCCGATCGCTTGCATCAAATGAGTCTTCCCCAATCCGACGCCGCCGTAAAGGAACAACGGGTTGTAAGCCTTGGCGGGCGTTTCCGCCACCGCCTGGGCCGCCGCATGCGCAAACTGATTGCAATTTCCGACCACGAAGGTATCGAAAGTATAGCGGGGGTTCAGTTGGTGATCGACAGATTCAAAATCCAACTTCGCCTGTAAGGCCTTGCCCTCCCCGGCCTCCAGCGATTTTTTATCCGCACCTTGCTCTATGACGTAGAGGACCTCCTGACTGTCCAATTGGAGATGGACGATGGCTTCCTGGATGAGTTCGCTGTAGTGCTCTTGAATCCAATTCTGAAACTCCCGGTTAGGGACGCGCACGACCAGAGTTCCCTGGTCGACGTGGCTAAAACGGGTCGGCCGCAGCCAAGTCTGGTAACTCTGCGTGTTCACCTTGGTTTTCAAATAGCCCAAGATCTCTTGCCAAGCATTCATGGCGGTTTCAGCGGAAAAATAATCTCTCAGCCCCATCCGGGAGGGGCACTCTTGGTTCGAAACTAAACCCATCTGCAAGCGTGAAAGGACAGGCGTCACTAAGGCGCCTCAAGCTCCACTTGCCGTCCACGGTTTTTCGCACTTTTATATATTGAGGCTGACCCACGAAGGCGCAATAACTTACAGGAAATGAGTCGGTTCACTCTCCTAATATAGCACGAATCCCGATGCGTGCAAACCACGCCGAAGCCTAGAAAATAGCGCCTCCGAGGGCGTAAGCCCGCAGAATATTTCGTCCCGTTTTCCGAGGCGGCGCCGCAAGCTATTTCAACCCAAAAGCCGCGCGATTTCATCACGCTTCGGAACCCGTAAAGGCCTCGCCCGGCCGCCCTCGACCATGGTGATGCCCTGGCTCTCACGGCGAACTTCGCCGATCACCACCGCGGGATTCCCAGTCCGCGCATAACCCCGCAGGAGACGCGAAGCGGATTCGGCGGCGGCAACGATCAGCAGAGCACCGGAAGCTAGCAGTGCGAAGGGATCGAAGCGCAGCACCTGGCTGAACGCGCGGGTCTCTGCCAGAACCGGGATTTTTTCTTTCCACACCCGTAGCCCCACACGGCCGGCTCGCGCGATCTCGTCCAGGCCTGCCAGCAAGCCGCCTTCGGTCGGATCGTGCAGGGCATGGATTTCGCCCCACCGAACCGCCAGGCCCGCGTCATGAACCACACTGATGCCCGGGTCAAAGAGCAATCGCCTGGCCCTCTCGACCACGCGGCGGCCAACTTGGCGTTCCAACTCCGGGCCCTTGGCCCGCGCCAGAATCGCGGTGCCTTCCAGGGCGACGCCGCGCGTTAGAATGACCACGTCGCCGGGCCGCTGGCTTTCTTTGCGGATCAATTTCGCTTTCTCCACCTCCCCCAGCATCTGTCCCACCACGATGGGCCGGGTCAAGCCCGCGGTGATTTCCGTGTGGCCTCCGGAGAGCGTGATGCCGAGCGACCGGCAGGCGCCAAGCGTGTCCCGAAAAATCCGTCGTGCCAGCGCGGGTGTGGAGCGGCCCTCCGGCAGAAGCAGTGTGGCCAGGAACCAACGCGGCCGCGCACCCATGGTCGCAATGTCATTGGCGTTGATGTTGACGGCGTACCAACCGATGCGTTCCTCCGTGAAGGTGATGGGGTCGGTCTTGGCAACGAGGTATTTTTCTCCGAAGTCAATCACCGCGGCATCTTCACCGTAGCGGGGCCCGATGATCACGCGGGACGGCGCCGGGGGCCGGCAACCGCTGAGAAGCGCGCGAAGTACGCGCGCCGGCAATTTGCCGACAGGAAAAGTTGAAGGGGTGCGCATCGACATGCGAGTATAGCGCCCCCGGGCGTATCGGGCCACCTTTCTGAGGCGATCTTGGCGCGGTCCATTCTAGCCCTTGCAAAGCGGCTGCGACTGGGCATAATCTCCCTCTGGCTTCTCACGATGCACAGGGTCCTGGGAGTGATACCGGCGCGACTGGAGTCTAAGCGGTTGCCCTCGAAACCGCTGCGAGCGATCTGCGGCCGGCCGATGATTGCCTGGGTATACGAGCGCGCGCGGCAGGCGGCCTGCCTCGACGATCTCCTGGTGGCAACGGACTCTGGGGAGGTCGAAGCCTATTGCCGCGCACAGGCGATTCCTGTGATGATGACCTCCAGGGACCACCCTTCCGGGACGGACCGGGTGGTGGAAGTTATGACTCGCGAGCCGGCGGAGCTCTACGTTAACATCCAAGGTGACGAGCCCATGATCACTCCGGACCACTTGCAGCGTTTGCTAAGCCCATTCCGTGAAGCGCCGGCGACGCAAGTTTCAACCCTCAAAGTCGCCATCAGCGCGGAAAGTGCGCGTGACCCCAATAATGTGAAAGTCGTGACAGACGCGGGTGGCCGGGCACTCTATTTCTCCCGTGCGCCGATTCCTCACGACCGCGACGGGCGTGGACGCGCATCGTATTTTAAGCACTTGGGGATCTATGCCTTTCGGGCAGCGGCGCTCGAGAAATTCCATCAGTTGCCGCCTTCCCCCCTCGAGCAACTGGAAAAGCTCGAGCAATTACGGTTTCTCGAAAACGGCATCGCCATCGCGGTTGTGGAAACGCCGCACGACACGATCGGAGTGGATACGGAAGAAGACCTCGAAAGGGTCGAGGCGTATTTCCGTCGGCTGCAACGAGAGCCGGGAAGGTAACCCACGATGCGCATCAAGAAAGCGACCAAGAAATATGAAGCATGGGTGGCTAAGCACATCACCATCGTTCCGTCCGACCTGGCGCTGAAACACACCCGGATGGCCGAAGACCCATTCCCCTTTCTGCGTGCCACCTTCTACCGCTGGGTGCAAATGTGGCCGGAGGTCTGTGCGGAGCTCGCGCGCGCACCTCGGGTGCTGGCCGTGGGCGACTTGCACGTTGAAAATTTCGGCACCTGGCGCGATAAGGAATCGCGGCTGATCTGGGGGGTAAATGATTTCGACGAAGCCTATCCCCTCGCTTACACGAACGACCTGGTGCGGCTCGCCGTCAGCGCGCACCTGGCCATCAACGGAAACCAATTGGCCTTGCCGCACGAGGACGCCTGCGCCGCCATCCTGGCGGGGTATCGCGAGGGTCTCGAGTCGGGCGGCAAGCCCTTTGTCCTCGAAGAGAGCCACAAATGGCTGCGCGAGACGGCGACGGGAGAGTTGCGCGACCCGGTACACTTCTGGGGGAAGATGAATGCCCTTCCTTCCGTACGCGGCGAGGTCCCCAAGAGCGCGCGCAAAGCATTGGAGGAACTCCTGCCGGCCCCGAGGCTGGTCTATCGCGTCGCGCATCGCGTGGCGGGACTGGGCAGCCTGGGCCGTGAGCGCTTCGTGGCGCTGGCGGATTGGGATGGCGGCCGTGTGGCACGCGAAGCCAAGGCCCTGCTGCCCTCCGCGTGCGTATGGGCCAAAGATGACAAAGGTTCAAAGAAGATACTCTACGAGGAAATAATTTCCAGTGCCGTCCGCGCCCTCGACCCTTACGTCCATCTGTGCGGGCGCTGGATTGTGCGCCGCCTCGCCCCCCACTGCTCGCGCATTGAGCTCACGGCGGTTCCCAAGAAGCGCGATGAAGAGCGCTTGCTGCACTCGATGGGCTTTGAGACGGCCAACATTCATCTGGGGAGCAAGGCCGCCATCAAAGCGGTGCGCCACGACTTCGCCAAACGTAAATCGGGATGGCTTCATGAGGCTTCCCGGAAGATGGGCGAAGCGGTGGGAAAGGATTGGGAGGATTGGCGCAAGGGCTAATCCTGTTCCAGGGATCTTGCGATGGAGTGGCCACGGGCAGCGTCCCCGGAAAGCATCACTTCACGATGGCCCTCGAGGCGGAGGAGGTCGCACTACCGGCGGATGCTACATTTCCCCGACCAGGTACTTGCAACCCTCCGGCCCCATGCGGGCGGTGTGGCCCGTCTTGGCCGGGATATCGAAGCGCTCACCAGGTTTGTAGGTACGCTCGTGTCCGTCGAGGGTGACGGTCATCTCGCCTTCCAGGATGATGTGAGCCGAGACGCCGGGATGCCGATGCTCCGGGTAATAAACGTTGGGGCCGTCCTCCCAAACGTAAACATCATCGAATCCCTCATCAAGCAACTGCTTCGTCAACTGTTGTTCGTCCATAGTGCGGAATCTCCTTGAGCTTTCCCGGGAAGCTCAGTGTGAAAGGCTCGCCACCCGCCTGAAAGCGTGTCACCATTCTCTCCTAGGAACACTGGAAATGATATTTCACTTCAACTCAGTTCTCTCTGTAGGGGCGGGCGTTTGGCTCACCCTCGTGCGGCAACTGGGCGCGTGTGCTGCCGCCCCGCCGGTCCACCTCTGATGCTCTATCCCGCCACGCCGCCCCCCGCCTGAAGATACCCCTCGACCATCTTGGTGAAGGCGCGAACCCGGGACGGGAGCGCGTGGACGGCAAAAACCGAGCATTGCTTGATCTCTTCGACCGCGCCAATCAGGTCCGCCATCGAGTTGAAGGTGTCCTCCAGCGGGTACGCAACACCTACGAGTCGCGCAGGATTATACCGGACGGCGTTCTTTACTTCGCGCTCAATTTTGTCCGTCGTTACCAACAGGCCTCGCTGCTTTTCGCAGAACGTTTCCCAGGCAGGCCCGGACTGAGGAAATCCCTCCTCAGCATGCTTGTGGCCGTAGTATTCGAGCTCGCATCCCAACCACTCAAGTTCTTGGGCGAGTTGTAATAGCGGCGGCCCTGGCATGCAGAAGTATTGTAATACACCACGTGAATGTGAGAGATTGAAAAGGAGGGTGGTCCGAGCCGGAGTTTCCACCCCGGCGGTTCTCGGCCACCCGTCCAAAGCGGCCCGCCCTCGATCGCACGGCGGTGAAAGTCGAGTCCGGCCGCGGAGCATCCCTGGCGGCATTAAATCCCACGAGGTGAACATGGAGTATCGCACTCTTCCCAAGACCCGGCTCAAAGTTTCGCGCCTCTGCTTCGGTACAATGACCTTCGGGGCACAAACCAACCCAGCCGCCGCACACCGCATGGTGGACATATGTTTTGATGCCGGCATCAACTTTTTTGATACGGCAAATATTTACAATAAGGGAGCGGCGGAGACGATTCTGGGAAAGACGCTCAAGGGCCGACGTGACAAGGTCCTTCTGGCCTCCAAGGTTCGCGGCAAAATGGGAGACGCTCCGGACGACGAAGGCCTGTCGCGCGCGGCCATCGCCAAAGCTCTTGACGCCAGCCTCACGCGCCTGGGGACCGACTACCTCGATCTTTACTACCTGCATCAGCCCGACTATCGCGTGCCGATCGGGGAAACGCTGGAAGCCATCGACGGACTGGTGCGAGCGGGCAAGGTGCGCTTCCCCGCCGTTTCGAATTACGCTGCATGGCAAGTGTGCGAAATTCTGTGGAATTGTGAAAAACACGGCTACAAGCCCTACGGAGTCTCGCAGCCCATGTACAACCTGCTGGCGCGCGGCATCGAGGAGGAATACTTGCCGTTTTGCCAGCACTTCGATGTCGCGGTCGTTCCCTACAATCCGCTGGCGGGCGGGCTGCTGACCGGAAAACACTCGCGTGGCAGCGGTCCGATTGCCGGCACCCGCTTTGACGGCAACAAGATGTATCAAGATCGCTACTGGCTGGACGACGACTTTGCCGCCGTGGAAGAGTTGCGCGCCATCGCTCAGGAGGCGGGCAAAACCCTGGTCGAACTCTCGCTCCAGTGGCTGCTCTCGCAACCCCTTGTTGATTCCATCATCCTGGGCGCATCGCGAGTGGAACAGCTCGAGGAGAACCTGAAGGCCGCCGATGGCCCCCGGCTGGATAAATCCGTCCTGGAGCGTTGCGATGCGGTGTGGAAGCGGCTGCGCGGCATCACGCCGAAGTACAATCGCTGAGGGCTTTTCCCTGGACGGATTTCGGCATTGTGAATTCTTAAACGACTGCGCCACCGATCGTCCGGAATTTCAGGATTCATCCTCAACGATTCTGGATAGTCCACAATTGCCCACCATTGTCCGAACAAAAAGAACCCGCACCCCCAGGGGCAGGTGCTGGTGTCCCGCCTTGGTTCGGACTTTTTGCCCGAACCTCAGGCCCCCCGGGGCCCTACGTCGGCTCCCATTTTAGCGGCCGCGTCCCGCGCAGCGCACGGACCTTGCCTCGCTCTTCCAGGCGATCCATGTGGCCCTTGACGGGAAACATGGCGAGCGTCCAGGAATCGGGCGGCCAGTCGCCCACGGCGTTGGCGACGGCATCGATAAGCTGTTTCAAGGTGAGCCCGGAAGAATTTTGCCCAAGGCTGGTCAGAATCACGCGATCCAGCAAATCGACCGTCTGCCGCGACTCGGCGATGAAGTCGTGGATCTCCTCGCCGCGCATGATGGGCCAATGCCCGGAGTAGAGCACATCCATCGGCACGTGCTCGAAGTAGCGGAGCGTGGAGAGGTAAATATCCACGTAGTAGTAAGTCACGGGGATGCCCATACCGCCGACGGCCTTGGGGCAGCCACGTCCGTGAATGGCGTCGCCCACAAACGCCGCGCGGTGTTGGGGATCATAGAGCGCCAAGTGGCCGTGCGAATGACCGGGCACGTGGAGGACTTCCAAATGCCAGTCCTCACTCAAGCGAATGATTTCGCCTCCCGTAAAGCAAACGTCCATGGCGCGCCGCCGGCCGGCCTCGGGCCGCGGCTCAGCGGTCATACCCACATCATGTTCGGCGCGGAGGAAGTTGTAGCGGATGTCGAAAAGGGTGCGCGGGTCCTCCACCAGTTCCCGGTCGGCGGCGCCGCAACTCAGCCACGTGCCGGGCGAGGCGCGCTTGATCGAGTCATTGCCGCCCTGGTGGTCCAGGTCAGAGTGCGTGGTCACTGCCAGGGTCAGGCGTTCGGGCTTGAGCTGGAGCGAGTCCATGTAAGGAAAGATTACCTTCTCGGGGGTTTCCGCAGTGCCCGTATCGACCAGCACCGTGTTGTCGCCCACAAAGAGGTACTGGAAGAGGTTCCGGCCACCGTACAACGACTGGATCTGATGGACATGAGGATAGAGTTCCATAAGCGGCTCCGTTTTGAGGGTAACTTGGATTCGTACACCAAGTGGAAGCCCGGCGTCAATGGCAGAAAAAGAGCGGGTAGTGGTGTCATTTGCTGTGGCACGGCCATCTTGGCCGTGCCCGTTCACGGGCGGGACGCCCGTGCCACTTCCAAATGACACCACTACCAAAGAGCGGCGCGACCTGACAGGGAGCAGCAGATATCGCGCGGCAGGTGCTTGCCGGCGACGCGTTTTTCCTTCTTGCGCTCCACCCCACGCTCGGCGATGATGTTCGGCCTGCCGGTCGAAGGGGCGTGCGCCCCTTAGGACGCGTCATGAACTTATCGATTCCCATGGCCCTCGTCTGGTTCGCCGCTCCGGACCCCGCCCCCTCCGGCCCGCGACTCATTCTCCTGCATCCGGTGGACATGGCCATCGTCGCCATCTACTTCCTGATGGTGTTAGGGATTGGCTTTTACCTGAAGCGCTATACGAAAAGTGGGGAGGACTTTTTCCTGGCGGGCCGCGAAATGACCGCCTGGGTTGCGGGGCTGAGCTTTATTTCCGCCAACCTCGGGGCCCTGGAACTGATGGGCTGGGCAGCCGCGAGTTACCAGTACGGCATCCTGGCGACGCATTGGTACTGGATCGGCGCCATCCCGGCCATCCTGTTTCTGGGCCTCGTGATGATGCCGTTCTACTACATTTCCAAAACCCATTCCGTACCCGGCTACCTGCAGCTCCGCTACGGTGAATCCACGCGCGCGCTCAGCGCTATTTCCTTCGCCTTCATGACCGTTTTGATGTCGGGCATTAATATGTATGCAATGGCCTTGGTGATGAAGGTCGTTCTGGGCTGGAACATTCATTTCAGCATCTGGGTGTCTTCCCTCACGGTGGCGGTTTACGTCGCCCTGGGTGGGCTCTTCTCCGCGATTTTCAACGAGGTGCTGCAATTCTTCCTGATTTGGCTCGGCGCGTTGTTAATCCCCATCCTGGGCCTGGTCGAAACGGGAGGCTGGTCGGGCCTGGTGGCGCGCATTCACCAGAACTTTCCGCAGGGAGATTACACCCACCTGTGGCGAGACCTCGGACACTTCGCTGATAACCCCATGGGCATCCACTGGACCGGCATTGTGCTGGGTCTCGGTTGGGTGATTTCTTTCGGCTACTGGAACACCGATTTCCTGGTGGTGCAGCGCATCTTTGCCGCCAAAGATATTCGCGCCGCCAAGATGGCGCCCATCATCGGTTCTTATTTCAAGATGGCCGTTCCCTTCATCGTCATCCTCCCGGGATTGCTGGGGCTCGGCCTGTTGCCCTTCAAGTTGTTTCCGGAAAGGGCCTTGGGGCTCGGCCAGCACAGTTACAACGAGGTCCTGCCGTTGATGCTGGCGCGCTACTGTGGCCCGGGCCTGCTGGGGCTGGGTATCACGGCACTGATCGCGGGGTTCATGTCGGGCATGGCGGGGAACGTGAGCGCCTTTGCGACGGTGTGGACTTACGACCTCTATCGCCCGTTCCTTCGCAAGAATGCTTCTGACGGCCACTACCTCAGCATGGGACGCTGGTGCACGATTCTTGGCGTCGTAGTCTCCATTGGCACCGCATACCTCGTCAAGCAGTTCGGCAGCATCATGGATTACGTGCAAGCGCTCTTCAGCTTTTTCATCGCGCCGCTTTTTGGGACCGTGTTGCTCGGCATGATGTGGAAGCGCGTAACCGCCGCCGGCGGCTTCTGGGGGTTGCTCGCCGGCAGCGTTTCTTCGGTGGCCATGTTCCTGCTGGTGAAATTTGATCACCGCATGCTCGCTTACGTGGCGCTTTCGAGCGATGCCAAGGACATGGCCGAGGACATGTATCGCGCCCTGTGGTCGTGGCTGATCTGCGTGATCGTCACCGTGGCCGTCAGCTATTTCACCAAGCCGCGGCCCGTGGAAGAATTGACCGGCTTGGTCTACGGTTGCACCGAACTGCCGAGCGAAGGGCATTTGCCGCTATGGAAGCGGCCTATATTCTGGGCCGCGATCTCCGCCGCGCTGTTTTTGATCCTCCAGTGGATCTTTTGGTAGAACATGTCTAAAGACCATCACATGATTCCGGTCTGGTTCTTTGTGGGGGTGATTCTGCTGATTTACGGGCTGATCATTTTAGGCACGGGCATCTATGAGTTTTCCAGCCCACCGCCCACGGTGCTGGCAAGCACGCATCCTGCCGTGTGGTGGGGAGCGCTGCTGACCGTCATCGGGGGCCTTTATGTTTATCTTTTCAAGCCGAAGAAGTCTTGAGGGCTGGCCGATGGGCGGATGCTGGCGCTTGCGCGCAGGCCGCGGACGGCGCTGCCCGAGAGCCCGCACAGCACAATAACCACCCCGCCGCCTCCGGCGCCACCCCTCCCTTCGACAGGCTCAGGGCAGGCTCTGAATCAGGAGGGGAGTTCTTAAGAAAACTCCCCTCCTCAGATGAGGAGGGGTGGCGCGCTGAGCGCCGGGGTGGTTGAACAGGAGAATAACGCCCTGCTCCAGTGGATCTTCTGGTAGCGGACAGAGCGTGCGGGCGCTTTTCTCATGATAGACTGGGCGGGGAGTAAGAGATGAACCGGGCGGCGGATTGGTTCAAACAAGCGGAAATGGATCTCCAGGCAGCAGAGGATTCGGCTGGCCACGCACACCATGAGTGGGCGGCCTTTCAATCCCAGCAAAGCGCGGAAAAAGCGGTCAAAGCGCTGGTTCAGCATTTGCACGGCGCGGTGCGAGGTCACTCGGTCAAGGGGATTCTGGACCAACTGCCCGCGCCCCTCCAAGCGCCGGCGCCCCTTTTGGACGCGGCCCGCGAGCTGGATAAGGTGTACGTCACAGCACGCTATCCCAACGGCTTTGTTTCCGGGACGCCGTCCGATTACTTCACCGCGAAGAACAGCAAACAACTCATTGGCTATGCCAAAAGCATTCTCGAGTTTTGCCGAAGTCAGATGCATTGACCGCGACCAGATCCTCCAGGACCTTCGCCGAGCCGTGGCGGAGGCCAAGGCCCTGTATCCGGAGATCGTCGCGGTCTACCTTTTCGGATCTCTGGCCGAAGGAACGTGGACCGCAGACAGCGATGCGGATTTGTTCGTGGTGGTTCGGCGAGTCTTCCAGACCTTTTCGGATAGTTGCCGCTACCAAATTTACTCGCCCTCAATACCTACAGACTCGCTCGTCTATTCAGAAGCGGATTTCGAGCTGCTGCGGCAGGACCCCTCTAGCCTGGTCGGCAGAAACCTTCCCTCGGCCATTTGGATGTAGCGCCGAGCGGCGACATGTTAGCGCCCGGCGCGGCCCTGAATCGGTGGGTAGTTTATGTTGCACTTACCGTGGCACACCGGCGCCGCCGCCGTGTGCAGAATCGCGGCCCCTGCTGACCGGCTCATCCACCCAATCGCGTAGGGCGGCGGGATCGAGCCGCATCTGCATGATTACAGCCTCAGTGCGCTCCATCGAGACAATCAACATGTCATAATTCTTCTTACCGTACTCGCGCGCGTAAATGAAGGTTCGCTCCCCACTGTGACTATTGTAGACCCGCACGAAGGGCAGGTAACCAGGTCCCACCAGACCCTCCAGCGAGGATTGAAATTCCTCCTCCGGAGGCCTCTGATCCGAAGAGACGTCCTCGAAGATCGCCATCTGCAAATGGCTGACCCCATGGGGAGTGAAACAGTTGCCGATGAAACTGAGGAGGCCCATGAACGGCAAGGGGCGTTTCTGGTAGTAGGCTGACACCCGGTCCACGAGCAATTTAAACTCCTGGTCTCCCGCGAGCGCTGTGACCGGAAGGAACTGCAGGATCACGGAGAGAAGGATGGCGCGCGCTAATAATTTACTTCTGTGTCTCATGTTGGCCTTCCGGTTTCTTTGCTGGTTCTAGCTTGCCCAGGCGGGGAATTCCCATCTTGCCTTCCAGCGAGCTGAGCTTTTCAATGTCGATGGGGCCGACGATGTTCACAATCGTGAGTTCCCGTGGTTCCGCATCGATGATGGCCATTCCCAAGATGGTTCCCCCGTCACTTGGCGTCATCAGGTAAACCTCGGTGGTCTCGCCTTCTTTCTTGCTTTGCGCCGACACGATGCGGGACCATAAGGGCCTTTGCAACTGCTCGTGAATGGCCTCCACGTCAGCCTGGGAGTACTCGCCGGGCTTGTCGAACTCGAAATTCTTCACGTAAATGCCCTTCAGGTTCTTGATGATCTCCAGTCCCTCTTTGTCATCTTCGTCAGTCATGAACTTGGAGGCGAGCTTTAGCAGCGTCCCGTCCAGGTTGACGTCCACAACCTCGGAGGCTTTCTTCGCGAGCGGCTCCAGGTTCTTGATGTCCAATTTGGGATTCTGCGCGAAGGCCGGCGGGTTGAATGCCCCGAGCAACATCGCCCCGGCCAAAATCAAGGCGGCGTTAATGTGGATTTTTCCTTGGGTCACGTTCATATGATTACTCCTTGCACCCGTTCGTGCACGGCGTGTTACAGGCGGCTGGGAGGCGTCTCCCGGCCGATTTCTTGAACCCTTCTGCGAGCGACGTTGAGTTTCACGCTGGCGATACGCAGCGCTTGCCTGACTTGGGTCCTGGCCATCTCACCTTCCCGGCGCAGGCGTTCTTGTCGCTGGTGGTGAACCAGACCGGCGACGATCAGCAGGCAGACCGCAACTGTCGCCGCAGCCCAGCGGAGTACCGGCAGGGCGAGAAAGGCGCCGAATTGCCGCCAGGTTTTTTCTCCCGGTTGCGGAAGACCCCGGGTGCGCGCCAGGACTTTTTCCGCAAAACCCTCCGAGGGAGCCTTGCGGCGCAGCGCGTTTCGAAGCTTTTCTTCAAAGGGGTTCATCGTTGAATATCTCCCGCCCAGCGGTGGAATTTCTCCCGCAGGATTTCGAGCGACCTTTGCAGCCGGCTCTTCACGGTATTCACCGGGATGTCAAGAATTTCGGCGATGTCCGCCAGCTCCAATTCTTCCTGGTAGCGAAGGATGATGACGGCACGCGCGTCCTCTGAGAGTGAGGCCACCATGCGCCGCAGTCCTTGGGAGAGCAAGGGGTCGAGATCCGGAGACTGGGCTGCAGGTTCCGCGACATCTTCCAGACTGGCGGGTGGCTCCTTGGGTATCTTCCTGACCTCGTCAATCGAGCGGCGGCAGGTTACCTTGCGAAGCCAGAAAACCAGATGCTCTCCCGACTTGATCGAGGCCAGGTGGCGATAAAGACGAAGGAAAACATCCTGCGCAACTTCCTCCGCCCGTCCCCGGTCATGCAGAAAGTGATAGGCGAGGCTGAACACCATGGATTGATGTTCTTGCACGATATCGGCAAAGGCCGTAGCGTCACCCCGAGTAAAACGGCCCAGCGCTTCCTCGCCTGGCGGTAATGTCACGGTGGTCACGCTACCCGCCCGTCTCCGTCATCTTTCCTGCTCATTAGATAGATACGTGAAAAAAACTAAAAGGGATGCAAATTTTTGGCCAGGGGTGAGGACGCCCCCCCTTCTGATTCCTAAGGAGAGTTTAATTTGAATTTACTACCCTTGCCCCGTTGGAGCATAGGGTCCGACAGGCGCTAAACACTATGCTATTCGATGTGTCATTCGCGTGGGGCTTGCGTTGATTCGCCCCCCTCGCAAAGAACAGAGCCGATACGACGGTCGATGTGTCGAAAACCACACGCCGGGTCACGGTGTCCGACGCGCCCAGGAAATGGCGGCCTTGACATCCTCACCGTCAATGTGGAGTTGGGCGAGCCGCGAGCGCGCTTCGTCGGCCCGGCTCTCCTGGAGCGGACCCTCGCGTTGCGTCCTTCACCTCTGCCTTGCGCCATGGCGGATGTGAAGGATTTCAACCCTCTGCGGCCTCTTCAAAACCGGATAGATCACACGATAGGTATGAGGTTTGTGGCCGTAGAGCAAATGCCTGAACTTGGCGTTCTCTGGAGTTACCGGACACCGGTGGGGTTGTTCCTTGAGGCTTAGGATGGCTTCCTTGAGGCCGCAGTACCATTCGAGGGCGGCTTCGGAATTCCCGGCATTGAGGTGCGCATAGAGTTGGATTAGGTCGCGTTCTGCACGCGCAGTGATGTTAACGACGTAGGCCATGGGCGGCTTCAAACTCGTCGAAAAACTCTGCCACGGGCCGCATCCTTTCCTTCTTCGCGTCCTCGAAGCCCTGCCGGATCCCTTCCTTTGCATCGGCGCGCGCGGCGAGGTCGAGCAAACGCTGATAGGCTTCAGCGTCCTGCAAGACTGCCGCCGCCCGCCCTTTGACCGTGAGCACCACCGGACGTTTGCTCTTCTTGAGCTGCTTTATGAAGTCGCCCGAACGGCGGCGAAAAGTCGTCAGCGATTGGATATCCCGCGTGATGTCCAGCATGGCTATGTGATGATCCTAGCACCTTTTTAGGTGCGACGCTGGGAATCCTCACCTTATCGCAAACTCACCCCAATTCCGGTATTCCCAAGTCTTTCGACCCGAGCGGCGACATCTTGGCGTCCGGCATGTATTCTTCGAGCAAATCCAGCGCGATGCGCGCCCGGTGCAGGCGCTCGCGGCCCATTTTGACCGCCAGGTCTTCGATGTGATGTCCGGAGGGATAAATGTCGGGCGCGTTACGCAGGCCGAACTTGAAATAGACCGGGGCGGCCACCTGGATCATCTTGGGCATCTCGTAATAGCGGATGAATCCGCCGAAGTTGTCGGGCACCTCGATGTAAATATCGATGGGGATATCCACGGCCTGGCGGATGGCGCCCATCTGGGCGGGGCTGAGGTCGGTGGGAATGTTCATCGTCGACACGCCACACTGCTCAAAAATCCGGGCGGTGGCGGGATTGGCGGCGGGCAGGGTGACGGAACTCTTGATGACCAGATTTTTCGGCAACTCGCCTTTCTGCTTCATTTCGTGCAGCACCCAGATGAGCCCGATGTCGGCGGGGAGAATGCTGCGGATGCCGAGGTCGCAGGCGCGCCGGACATCCTCGATGGCGTAGACCAGTTGGTCGGCGCCACGATGTTGGAGGCCGATCACTTTGCCCGCGGTCGAGGCGGTTTGCGCGCCGGTTTCAAAGGTGGCGCGCGGACCCACAAACAGACACACCTCGATGCCTTCCTCGTGCCCCATCTGCGCCATCTCGCGAATCTCGTCGCGTGTCAGCAGCATGACGCCGCTTCCCTGGCTGACGCGATGAATCGGCACCTTGTGAACCTTGGCGGCTTCCAGAACTTCGCGAAAAACGCGCGGTCCTTCGACGCTGGGGATCTCAAGGCGATACTGCCCACCGTCTTTGAAGCGCTTGGAACTGGGCTTCAAGGCATGATTGTCTTCCGCGGGGAGTTTAAGTTTGGCGAGGAATTGTTGCGTCTTTTTCATAAACACTCCTAATCGTCGAAGGTCCGTAGTCCGTTGTCCGTTGTCAGATAACGGCCTCCTCCCGCGGTTGCAACGGGCCACGGACGACTGACAACGGACTACGGACGTCCTTACTGCGTATACTTCAAATACACCGTGCGCGTTTCCGTGTAGAAATCGAGCGCTGCCGGCCCCTGTTCGCGCATGCCGAAGCTCGATTCCTTGGTGCCGCCGAAGGGAAGCTGGTATTCGACCCCCGCCGTCGGCAGGTTCACGGTAATAAGCCCGGCTTCGATCCTGTTGATAAATTGATGAACACGCGTGAGGTCGCGGGAGACGATGGAGGCGGAGAGGCCGAACTTCACGCCATTGGCCAGACGCATGGCGTCCTCAAAATCGTCAGCCACCATCAAGCCCAGCACCGGCCCGAAGACTTCCTCCTGGGCGATGCGCATTTCCGGTGTCACGCCGGTAAAGAGCGTGGGCTCAACGAAGAAACCCAGGTCGTAGATCCCTCCGGTCAGACGCTTGCCGCCGCACACCAATTGCGCGCCCTCGTTCTGGGCAATCGCGATGTATTTCAAGTCAGTGTCGAGCTGCGCCGCGTCCACGGCCGGGCCGATCTCGACGCCGGGCTCGAGCCCATTGCCGACTTTCAGCTTGCGAGTCTTGGCGATGAGTTTTTCGAGCAGAGGTTCATAAATCGACTTCTCGATAATGGCGCGGCTGCACGCCGTGCACTTTTGGCCGGTGGAGAAGAACGCGCCGTTCACCAGCACATCGGCGGCGTAATCCAGGTCCGCATCTTTCAGGACCACCGTCGGGTTCTTGCCGCCCATTTCCAGTTGTACGCGCAGCCGGCGCCGCGTGACCTTTTCGTAAAGCGCATTGCCGACCTCGCACGAACCGGTAAAGGATACGGCGCGAATGGCCGGGTGCTCGACTAGGGTGTTGCCGACGGCGCCGCCTGCCCCCGTCACATAATTCAGGACGCCGGCGGGGATTCCCACCTCGTGCAGCGCCTCGACAATGCGATAAGCGCTGAGCGGCGCAAGCGACGCGGGCTTGATCACCACGGTGTTTCCGGCCACTAGCGCCGGCGCCATTTTCCAGGCGGGAATGGCGCTGGGAAAGTTCCAGGGAGTGATGAGCGCCACCACGCCTAAGGGCTTGCGCAGCGTGTAGCAGAACACGTTGTCGCGCTCGGAAGGAATCTGGTAGCAGAACTCGCGCGCGCCCTCGCCCCCAAAGTAGCGCAGGATGTTGATGGCGCGCTTCACCTCGCCCTTGGCTTCGGGCAGCGTTTTGCCCTCTTCGCGCGTCATCTCTTCGCTGACCTTGGCGAGGCGGCTCTCCAGGAGTTCCGCCGCCTTGAAAAGATATTCCCCACGTCGCGGCGCGGGTGCTGCGGCCCAGGCAGGTTGCGCTTTTGCCGCGGCGTCGCACGCCGCCTGCACATCCTCCGCCCCGGAGGCCTGAAAGTGCCCCACGGTTTCCGTAGTATTGGCGGGATTAATATTCGGGAAAGTCTTTGCGGACTTGCTTTCCACCCACTTCCCGTCAATGTAATTACGAAAAAGATCCGACATAAATCCTCCCTTGGAAGGAAAACGGCCCTCAACGCGCCTTGGAGAATGCGCGATTCCTTGCTACGCGAGCATCTCATTATAGTCTCATCAATCGCCGCATTTTCTCCTCCGCCTGGTTCATGGGGTGCGTCTCTGCCTGGGCGCGCAGTTGGGTGAAATGGGGATAGCCCGTAGCCTGGTCGTGGCGCCACTCTTTATCGAACCGGCCGTCGCGTATTCCGGCAAAGGCGCTTTCCATGAAGTCACGAATTTCCTGCGCAAAGCCGATGGCGCCCGCCCGTGACAGAGTTCCGTATTGGCTGGTCTGCGAGTGCAGGCGCATCTGTTTGAAGAACCCTACGTGTGCCATTTCGCGGAGAATTTCCGCCGCCTCCTCTGACCCGTACATTTCCAGCGCCACCATCTCCGGCGGGAAGCCGTGCTCCGTCAGGAATTCATACGACATCATCATGGTTCGAACCAGCAGCGGCCACAGGGCCTGCTCCTGGAAGAGGTCGAGTTCGGTTTCCTGCGCAAAGGTCGTCTTGAAGGCGCCCACGCGGGTTGCGCCAATGCCCCGCGACCAGGCGAGCGCCGTCTCCAGCGCGTGGCCGGAGGCGTCCTGGGCCACGGCGAGGTAAGCGGGCACGCCGCTGCCCTGGACGAATGACTCGCGCACGCGGGCGCCAATCATTCGCGGAGCTACCATGATGACGTCCACGTCCGCGGGGGGCGCGATCAAACCGAAATGGATATTGTACCCATGCGCGAAATCCAAGGTTTGCCCGGCGCGCAGCCGAGCGCTCAGGGTGTCCGTGTAGACCTCACGCTGGACTTCGTCGGGGATGAGCAGCGCCAGCACATCGGCCCGCTCGGCGACCTCCGCGACGGAGCGGACCGCGAAGCCGTCCTTCTCAGCCTGATTGGCGCTTTCATCGCGCAGGCTGCCGATCATGACCTCCAGTCCGGAATCACGCAGGTTCAGCGCCTGCGCGCGTCCTTGATTCCCGTAACCAATAATTCCCAGGGTCTTGCGGCGAAGCACTTCCAGGTTGGCGTCCGGATCGTAGAAAGCTTCCATGTGTTTGTCGGCACCTTTCGTGGACTTGTCGAGCGTCGAAGGGGTTCCATTATCGGCGCAGGGCGGAGGGGTGTCAATCAAGCCCCCTACTGCGGCACTATCGGCAGAATCAGCGCCGAGGGATGCTCGCGGTCGTGATAAACCGCGTTCGTCGCCTTTGCCATGCGCGTCGAATGGCCCTGGTCCTCGCCGGTATTCAAGTTGCGGTCGAAGCGGGGAAAGTTGCTGCTCGAAACCTCCAAACGCAACTTGTGACCGGCCAAGAACACATTGGATGTGGACCAAAGGTTGAGGGTGAGCTTGTACACCTCGCCGGGATTCATGAGCTCAGCTTTTTCCCGCGAAGATCGATAGCGCGCGCGCAAAATTCCTTCCGTCAGATTCCGGGCGAACCCCTGCGGCGCCACATCGACCACCTTTCCGGTAAAGTCCGTGTCCACGGCCGAGGAGCTCACATACATTTCGAGCGTGATGGGTCCCGTCACTTCCGTGTCCTGCTTGAAGGCGGGAGTGGTGTAGACCAACACGTCGTCACGGTTCTCGACGGGCCGCTGGTCGAAAGCGCCGGGAGGCTGGTGAATGGAATCGCAGCAGAGCGGCCCACCGCGGGTGGGGGCCGGGTCCGCGGGGTCGTACACGTACTGGTCGGCGGTCTCCGTGGCGGGGGCTTGCGGGCCCAGCGATCCGTCGCCCCTCAGGCTGTTGGCCTTGCCCGAGGAGTGCAGGTAATAGCGCGTTTCACGGGCGCGCGCGAGGGGCCAGCCTTCCTCCTCCCGCCAGGCATTCTTTCCCATCACCAACAGCTTCACCGGCTTTTCGCTGCCCATGCCGTTATCAATGCCCTTCAGCAGGTAATCGTACCAGCGCAGGGTAAGAGCGTCTTCGCCGACTACAGAATCCTTGCCGAAATCGACCTCGCCGATGATCGGCCCGGAGCCCGCATGGCCACCCACGATCACCAGCAGACGCTGGCCGTTCCGGGCCGTATCGCTGCCGCCGCGGTTCTTGATGCCCAAATAGTTTCGAAATGAGCCGTCCTGGAAGAGGTCATACCAGGCGGCCACATGCAGAGCGGGCACTTGGATCTGCGAGAAGTGTTCTTCAATCGACCACTGTTTCCAATAGTCGTCATAGCCGGGATGCTGTAACCAGTCGAGGTAATAATCCGCCAGGCCGGCGGAGGCGCCAAGATCCAGAAGCGGGTAATGGACAAGCGGAAGCTTGGTGTCCCAGCGGCTTGCGTAAGAATCCTTGGCCAGACGGCGGTCGAAGGTGTTCATCGCCAGGCCCGTCGTCCAGGATTGGTCAAACCATTGTTCGAAGGCACCGCCTTGATAGGTCCAGTTCTCATGATAGTTGGAGGCGGTCACGACCGGCATGATTCCCGCCAGGTGCGGCGGCGTGGCGATGGCGGTGAGCATCTGGGTAGCGCCGACGTAAGAGCCGCCATACGTCCCGACCTTTCCATTGGAGTAGGGCAGGGCGGCGGCCCACTCCACGGTGTCGTAGCCATCGCGCGACTCGTACTTGAAGGGGTACCATTCGCCCTCCGAGGTATAACGCCCGCGCACATCCTGAGCCACCACCACGTAGCCACGCGCCGCAGCTTGCAGGCCAAAGGTCGCCTCGCCGCGTTTGTCGTAAGGCGTGCGGGTGAGGAGCACGGGGAATTTGCCTTCGGCTTTGGGCCGGTAAATATCCGCGCGCAGCACGACCCCGTCGCGCATGGTGGCGGGCATGGCGTGTTCGACGATAACCTCGTAATGTTCCTCGGCGCGGGCCATCGCCGCGCCCCAGGCGAGAGTCAGGATGAAAGTGCAAACCACCGGTCGATTCATGGGAATCCCCTTCGGTTGGGAAAAATGGATGTCGTCTACTCTCCGTCGAGAGAAGCGAGATTATCGGTTACGGAGCGGCCGTACGCAAGCGGCCCGTGGCCCTTTGATCAATCCTCCCACCGCCCCGGCGGCGGGCGGATTCGTTAAGCGCCAGGGGCAAGTTCGCCGAGCGCCGCGAGCAATCGGTCCACTTCCTCTCGGGTGTTGTAGTGCACCAGGCCAATCCGCAGCATCCCGCCGCTCGGCTCGACCCCCAGCCGCTCGCTGAGGTTCAGCGCGTAGTAGTTGCCGTCCCAAGTAAAGATACCGCGTTCGCCGAGGTACGCCGCCAGCTCGCGTGGTGAACGTCCGGCGATGCGCACCGCCACGGTGGGAACGCGCTGGGCGAAACGGGCGCGATCTGTGATGCCGTAAAAGGTGAGCCCGGGAATTTCGAGCAGCGCCGGAACCAGACGCTTGCACAGGCTGCGCTCGTAGGCGCGTATGGCGTCGTAGGCGGCAAGAATCGCGGCTCGGCGGCCGCTCGCGGCGGGGGTATGACGTTGTCCCAACTCCGCGAGGTATTCCACCGCCGCCGCGACTCCCGCCAGACCTTCGTGGTTCTGCGTTCCGGTCTCCCACCGGTCGGGAAGGCGATCGGCGGCGGGGCGCACCTTGTAGGGCAGCAAGCGCTCCAGGTGCTCGCGCTTCCCGTAAAGAGCCCCCGAGTGTGGGCCGAAAAACTTGTACGGGGAACAGACCAGAAAATCGCAGTCCAGGGTTCGAACGTCGATAGGGCCGTGCGGCGCGTAGTGGACCGCGTCGATGTAGGCAAGCGCCCCCGCGGCGTGGGCCAGTCGCACAACCTCCCCGACGTCGTTGATCGTTCCCACCGCATTGGAAGCGTAACCCACGGCCACCACGCGGGTGCGGGACGTCACCTTGCCCCGCAAGTCGTCCATGTCGAGCGTGCAGTCTCGATGGTTGATGTCTACCCAGCGGATCACGCAGCCACGCTCTTCGAGCGCCGTCCAAGGAGAGACATTGCCGTCGTGGTCGAGCCGCGTCACCACGATTTCATCTCCGGACCCTAGCTCGCGACTTAGGGCGCGGCTGAGCGCGAAGGTCAGTGTAGTCATGTTGGGACCGAAAACAATCTCCGCGGGATCGCAGCCGAGCAGATCGGCCATGGCCGCGTGGGCGGCGGCCAGGACCTCATCACTGCGCCGGCTGGTGGCAAATGCCCCGTGGGTGTTGGCGTTCGCGGACTCGAGATACGCGCTTATGGCGTCAATCACGCGCTTCGGCACTTGCGTGCCGCCCGGGCCGTCGAAAAACGCAGCCGGGTGGCCATTCACTTCCATCGCGAGCGCCGGGAATTGCGACCTTACCCAATCAATATCGAACGGGATCATTGAGGACTCCTCCGGAACCGCTCATCATGCGCACGGAAATGGAAAGGTTCAAGGGAAAAACACAGGTAAGGGCGGGAGACCGGTCGGAAGGAACTAAAGGGGATAACCACCCCGTCGGAAAGGAAGTAAAGGGAATAACCACCCCGTCGCCTTCGGTGCCACCCCTCCTGAATCAGGAGGGGAGTTTCGAAAGGGCTAATTTCCTTCCTCTTTCCCTTGATTGACGCGGACGAGCTCGATCAAGGTCTTGTCGCCTTGACTTTTCAGCGCCACCACTTTCTCCTGCTTGTCACGCTTGATCTCGAAGACGGTCTTCCCCTCTTCGTCCTTATCTTTGTAGCGGGTCACCTGATCGCCCAAGCGGTCGTGGTAGAATGTGCGGACTTTTTCCAGGGAATCGGGGGTTTCGAACTTTCCCGCCACGATACGAACCTTGGCCTCTTCCGCGATGTCGATATTCACGGTGGCGGAATCGTGATCCGGCACGCGCGTTGCGCCGGGATAAATCGGCAGGCCCAAGCTGGCCTCATTCAGATCGCGGTTGACCTCCAGCGAGCCGAGGGGCGTTTTGATGGAGACTTCTTTCTTCCCGTTGCCGGGTTGGTCGACTTGCACGTGGACGGCGTTCGTCATGAATCGCAATCCCACCCAAACGGCCATACCGGCGACCACAACAATCAGCGCGAGAAATAGCAGGGCGATGGCGACGATGGTGCTGCTACTGCGCGGCGCCTGCGGCGGCGCGGGAGGCAGTGGGGGCTGGGGAGGGATGGGTGGCTGGGGACCTGTGGCCATGGTTTAGGGCTCCTTTTCTCTGGCTGATGGTATCTACGCCTTCCGGCCCACAAATGTTCCACGCCAATCTCCGGTCGGTGCGGCAGAAAGTTCGCCTTTAGCAATCCTAGCGCAGACCTCCGGGGTTGAGGTCTGCATTGCAATACCGTAATTTCTTGTTTTTTTAGCAAACATTTTGCGCATGATGTAGGGCAGGGCAAGCCCAGCCCCTACAAGACGTGGCACGGGCATCCTGCCCGTGATGTTCATGGCCAGGATGGCCATGCCACGCCTTGGGTTGCGGCCACGCCGCGCTACGCTGGCTGATCAAAGGTCCGGAGCCCGCATCTTGACTGGAGATAGGATTCCCAGGATGCGCCCGGGCGGTCGAAGGGCCCACGAAGCCAGCGCAAAAACCGCGAAGATGAGGGGGGTGATGAATTCGCCCGTGTTATCGCCTATCGCTATCCACGATGCAGCCGCGCCCGTCATGTGGAAAAAGACTCCCGCATAGGCCCACTCCTTGAGCGGCGGGAAACGAGGCACGACCAAGGCTATTCCTCCAAGGAGTTTCCAGATCCCAAGTATCGTGAGCAGATACGCCGGGTAACCGAGATGCGCCAGGACATCGACTACGGGCGGGCCAACCACCAGCACGGATCGCCCATGCACCAAGTCCGCTATGCCCCCTACTAGAAGCTCGAACTCGATGATTGCGGTGGTCACCCAGTAGCCGATCACTTTGGTTTTCATCGTCGTCTCTACTTGCTGATATTTGCCAATCCGCCGGGCTTCGGCACGGCTCTAGCGATGGTGGTGACGGCTCTTTTTCACCGTAGTGGGATCGATAGCGTTCAAAGCGGCGTCCGCACTAAGTTGCTGGCGTTACCAGAAAGACTTTAGCCCCCGTCGAACGGCACACGTCGATCGCGTGCACGACGTCCCCATATGGCAATAACCCATCCGCATTTAAGAGAACCACTTTCTCACGATGGTTCGGGTAGAGGTGCCTTAGCCGGCTTTCAAGATTCGCCCAGGGAATATCTTCTTTGTCGACCTTCAGCAGGGGCTGTCGCTCGCCTGAGTTGAGCATTTGCACGACGGTTGATTCCGCTCGAGAGGGCAGCGGAGGACCTACCCGCACTTCCAAACCTTTCGGGTGCACCAGTTTCCCGGGTTCCGGCGTCTCATCCTGGCCGGTCAGCAGGTTTGGCGCTGTGACGCCGGCGGCACGCACAGCTTCCAGAACCTTCGCTACGTTGGCATACGGAGTACGAGCGTCTGCCTTGATATAGAGCTTCTCCCCGGCCGGGCTGGAGAGACCCTGCTTTTCCGCCAAGGCAGTGGGAGTGATCGGATCGATTCCGAAGTACACGCTGCCGTTGTGGGTAACAGCCACGATGAAGGCGCCGACGTTGTCCGCATCGGGCATCGTAACTGCATTACGGGTGACCGCTAACTCTACGCTGACCCCTTTTTGCAGCGCCTGAGCGGTGCACCTTGAGGCAGCAAACAGCATGGTTATAAACACCACGAACGTGACGCTCCACACCCGGCGCCAGGGTCTTCCCCAAATATTCCAACTCATACCTTCTTCTCCTTCTACGGCCAAGGGTCGGAAACTGCGGCGGTCGCCCTGGCTCAATCTACTTTTCGTCTGACTATCAAGTCGCCACCGTCAGCAGCATTCTTGAAGACGGCTTCGTTCTTCCCGGTTAGTTGCATGCGGAAAGTTTTGATCTCCTGATCAGCCGGATCGGTTGACCCATGTTTTTTGGCATGAGGCACCTCGAACACAAACGTCTTACGTTCTAACCGGGGACTAATCAGAGCGACGGCGTCGGCCCCCTTGACCTTCCAGGAACCGTTCTCGAGCATGAGAAAGTAAAAGATAATGGTCCCGCTCAACTTGCCGCCTTGGTCGTTGACGGTCAACTTGATGCAGGGCTGGTCGTGGAGTTGGGCTGTCCACGTCCCGGCGGTCGGGGAGTCTGAGGTGACGGCCGACACAGCCATCAGTGTGGACACCAGCAGGGTAAGTATCTGCATAACGTCTCCTCCAAATTTTGTTATTGCCCTTTGCCCAGAGCCGCTATGCCCATCATCCCGCCGAGGCCCATGGTTTCGACCACCGAAGAGGGCACAATCACCATGGAGCCCCGCTCCTTGATCGCTTCGTAAAGCATATTCATGGCGCGGAGGTGCAGAGCCACGGGATTATCGCGATAGACCTTGGACGCCTGTTCGAACTTCGCGGAAATCTCCGTCTCCGCCTGCCCGAGAATGATGCGGGCCTGGCGTTCGCGCTCGGCCTGGGCCTGACGCGACATGGCATCTTCGAGCGCCTGGGGAATGTGCACGTCGCGGATTTCTACCGACTGCACGGTAATGCCCCAAGGATTGGTCTTCTCGTCCAAAATGCGCTGCAACTCGTGGCCGAGAATCTCGCGTTCGGTGATCATTTGCGCCAACTCGTGGCGACCGATCGATTCCCGCAGGGCCGTCTGCGCGCTCATGGTAATGGCGTCCACGAAGCTCTCGACTTCCAGAATGGATTTCTCCGCGTTCCACACCACCCAGAACACGATGGCATCCACGTTGACGGGAACCGTGTCGCGCGTCAGGGCTGACTCCGCCGTGACTTTCGAGACGCGCACGCGCTGGTCCACATAGGCGCTCAGCGTGTCGACTACGGGTACGATCATGACCATGCCCGGGCCACGCAGTCCGAGATAACGGCCGAAGCGCAGCACCGCCACCTTCTCCCATTGGCGAATCACCTTGATGGCGAACAGGAAGTAGACGCCCACCAGAATTCCGGCAACCAAGGGGGCGGGATGCTTGGACGCGGCTGTCCCCGCTCCACCGACCGCTGCACAGATAGCGCATACCGTCATCCCCACATTGCTCACTTCTAATTTCATCGGGTTGGACATACATTACCTCCGTCTTTTGCCGTCGGATTCAGGGACGAGCTCCTTGAGACGCTCGACCAGTTCGCCCACCTTGAAGCCACCCGCTCCTGCTCGGGCTGCAACGTCGCGTACGAGTTGATCCAACTGCCGCTCCCGCTCAACCTCATCCGGGGGGACCTGCTTCTCTGCGATAAACGTGCCTGTGCCTTGCTGGGTCTCAATCACGCCGCGGATTTCCAGTTCCCGATAGGCGCGCAGCACGGTGTTGGGATTAATGGCCAGATCCACGGCCACCTGACGCACGGTGGGAAGCTGGTCGCCCTTCGCCAGCAACCCGGAAGCGATGCCGCCTTGCACCTGGTCGATGATCTGGCGGTAGACCGGCACGCCACTCGCGAGATCGAGCCGGAAGGCGAAGGGAGCTCTACGGGTTGGGGCCGTCTTAATCATTTATATGCCTAGTGTACTAGTTAACCAGGACAATGTCAAGAGAAAAATGCCAGGCGGGCCGCGTCTGTCCGGGGAGCGTAGCGGCGGTTCGCGAACCGCCGGCCCTGCGCTGCATGTCTCAGCCTTCCCGTTACCTTGAGAATTCAACGACAACCCCGTACCGGCGGACCCAACCAGCACAAAAAAAGGCTTGACATTACCTATTGCCGTAGTAGAGTTACACACGGATGTAGGAGATCACCAATGGCCGAACCCAAATTGACCAAGCTGGAACTTCAGATCATGGAGACTCTGTGGACTCGCGGCGAAGCCTCCATTCGCGAAATTCAAGAGACTTTTCCAGAGAAGCACCGGCCCGCCTATACGACCATTCAGACGACCGTTTATCGTTTGGAAGGGAAGAAGGCCCTGCGCCGCGTCAAGAAGGTCGGTAATTTTCACATTTTCGCAGCAGCTATCTCCCGCGACGCCGCCGAGCGCAGGCTAATTGACGATTTGCTGGCGCTGTTCGGCGGGCGCACTCAGCCCGTCATGGCGCACCTGATCGAATGCGGCAAACTCACGCTCGCGGATGTGAAGGAAGCCGAGAGAACTCTCCGCAAGCTGGAGAGAAAGTAGCGCTGGGCTTTAGCCCGGCACATGCCGATCTCAAGGTCGGCGCTACAGCCAAGTTGGAGAGAAAGGACAAGTCATGATCCCCAAATACTTGTCGGCAATATGGGCGGCCACGGCACCAGCAATGGGTAATCACTTATGGCAGTCAACGCTTTGCCTCGGCATCGCGGGATTGCTGACATGGGTTTTGCGAAAGAACCATGCCCGCGCCCGCTATGGCCTTTGGCTGGCGGCGTCTGTGAAGTTCCTGATTCCCTTTTCGTTGCTGATCAGTATCGGGGGCCATCTGGCAAGGCCACGCGTTCTCCCGCCAACGGAAGCGGGTTTCTTCTTGGCGATGGAGCAGTTCAGCCAGCCGTTCACGCAGGCGGCGACAGGGTCCCAAGCGGCAGAGAAAAGCCGCAGACCTGCACAAGACGCCGGTCTGCGCTACAAGCTGGTCCATCGGCTCCCGGCAATTCTGGTGGCAATGTGGCTGTGCGGATTCGCGGCGGTGCTTTTCGTAGGGTACGCGCGCTGGCGGCGGATTTACGCAGCCCTGCGGGCAGCGGCGCCCTTACGCGAAGGGCGCGAAGTGGAGGCGCTGCGCCGCGTGGAGCGCGTGGCAGGAATACGGAAGCGGATCGAATTGTTATTGTCGCCTTCTACTCTCGAACCGGGCATTTTCGGCATAGTCCGGCCCTCCCTGGTATGGCCGAAAGGGTTCTCCGAGCACCTTCAGGATGCGCACTTGGAGGCCATTCTCGCCCACGAAGTCTGGCACGTCCGCCGCTGCGACAATCTGGCAGCGGCGGTTCACATGGTGGTGGAAGCCATCTTCTGGTTTTACCCCTTGGTCTGGTGGTTGGGAGCACGTCTGGTGGATGAGCGCGAACGCGCTTGCGACGAACAAGTTTTGGAATGGGGCAGCGACCGGCAGGTCTATGCCGAGAGCATTTTGAAGACGTGCGAATTCTGCGTGGAATCTCCGCTGGCCTGCGTGTCCGGAATTACGAGCGCTGATCTCAAGAAACGAATTGTGCGTATTATGACCGTGCGTATGGGAACGAATCTCAGCATCAGCAGAAAGCTGCTACTGGCGATCGTCGGCATGGCCGTGGTGGCCGGACCGGTCGGATTCGGCCTCGTGAACTCCCCGCAAATCCGCGCGCTAGCGACACAGACAACTGGGGGGACGTTGCCATCCTTCGAGGTTGCCTCAATTAAGCAGAATCGTTCCGGGGACCGCGGCGGTATGGTCGGAATGAAGCCCGGCAGGTTCACGGCAACAAATGAAACGATAAGGATCGTCATCGAAGCGGCGTACAACGTTAGAGATTATCAGCTCTCTGGAGGACCGAGCTGGCTCAACTCCGAAAGATACGATGTCGACGCAAAGATGGACGACTCGCGAGTCAATGAGATGAAGAAACTCACTCACGACCAACAGGAGCAACTCAGATTGAGGCTTCGGTCGCTGCTCGCGGATCGATTCCGTCTGAGGTTGAGTCACGACTTAAAGGAATTCCCGGTTTACGCGCTGGTTGTCGCGGAGAATGGTCCCAAACTTCAGCGGGCAAAACCTGGAGACACTTACCCGGATGGAATCATGCGCCCCTCCGGCCTTCCCGCAGGACCGCACACGTCGGCTGGGCAAAGGGGCCAACTAACAGTTCAAGCGCTTCCCATGGCGAGTGTGGCGCGGTTGTTGTCGCTGCAACTGGGCTGCCACACGGACACCATTCTGGATAAAACTGGGCTTAGGGGTGACTATGATTTAACACTTCAGTGGACGCCAGATGAGAGCCAAACCCAGCCATGTGAACCGCAAGGGATTAACAACGCTCCCCCGCCCCAACCATTTGGACCGTCGATCTTCACGGCGCTCCAGGAACAGCTTGGGCTAAAGTTGGAACCGACAAAAGGCCCGGTGGAAATGCTCGTCATCGATCATATCGAGAAGCCTTCGGAGAATTAGCGGCGGGCTAGCGCAGACCTGTACTCCAAGGTCTGCGTCTCTTCGGGGGGCTTACTTGGACGGGATGTCCACTTCGGCATAACTGCCCGGTGTGGCCTCGGCCACTGTTTGGGCAATCCGGTCAAGATGCAGCCGCACAACCCGCCATGTCGAGTTCCGAAGGACAACAATGGCGATTTTTTGGCCGGTTAAATTTTGCTGATAGCGGATTCTTTTGTCGGTGGTGAGCAAAACGTCAAAGCCTGCGGCCTCAGCTACATTGAATAGTTCGCCGTTGGAAATCCTGTCCCAGCCGCGTTCTATCGCCTCGGTAACATCGTGGCTCGAAAGTGACTTGGCAATGCCGCTGGGGGTGCCGTGGTCAAGGAGAATGCGCATCGCTCAATGTCGCCACGCCCGCAGGAATCGGCGGCGCGTCGAGGCTGCGGACGGCAAATTCGAGCACCGCCTGAATCTGCTCCCGCGTGACATGAAACTGCTCGATGATTTCCTCGATGCTCGAACCCGCCTCGAGATTTTCAAAAACCGTAGCCACCGGCATCCGGGTACCGCGAAATACCCATGCGCCGCCGCGTCTGTCCGCCACGCTTTCGACGGCGGGACATTGGGACCAATCGAGTACTGCCATATTCTTACCCTCTCATCGTAGTTTTATGCCATGGTTGAGCCGCGGCGTCACGTGCGCTGGCGCAGGTGGTCGCCTTTTGGCGACCTCCGGTCGCAGCTTTTGTAACCGTGGGCTTTTCCTTTGATGACGGAGCCACGGCCAATCCCCAAGACGAACTGACCGTGGCCACCTCCGGGTCACACAACCTCAGGCGCCGTTCAAACGGGTAAATGCATTCACGAGATGTAGGGGTTGGGCTTGCCCTACCCGGCGGTCCGCATGGTGAGTGCGGAACCAGGGGGCGGCAAGCCGTCCCCCTACACCTTGCGCAACTCGATCACGACGGTGGGGCCGGCCTCGTGCCTGCCCTCCCCCAGGGCGCCTACGAGGGGCGCCCCTACGTTGTGGCACGGGCGTCCCGCCCGTGACCGACACGGCCAGGATGGCCGTGCCACGATTTGGTTGCGGCTCCGCTGCGCTTCCTGGTTCGGCGGCAATGTACACGGAGGGGGCGGCAAGCCGTCCCCTTACAGCCCCTGCTGTCCCTTACGAGGTACAGCCGAGAGCGAAGCCCAGGGCGGCGCAGATTTCTTTCGTCCGCTCCGGGCTGAGCACTGCCACACGACGGCCCAGATGGGCCTTCGATACCGTGACAACGTTGTGCAGATTAACCGCACACGCGCCCTTCATTCCATCCGCTTCGGTCAAGCGGATTTCGGACGGTACACCCCGGATGGTGGAAGTGATGGGGGCCACCGTGACCGCGGACAAGTACGCGATCGCGCTGTCCCGCGTGAGCACGACCACGGGTCTTCGCTTGTCCGGGCGGGGGAACTGATAGAGGCGAACTTCTCCGCGCGCTATCGCTCCGGCCACGTTGCTGCCCGCTCCCAATCTGCCGCCTCGGTCGAGACATCGGGATGTTCCCCGTAGCCCGTGCGGTCGCGGGCCTCTAGTTCTCGCGTCTCGAGGCGCTTCAGATACTCGCGCAGCGCCTCGCGAACCAGCGCCGAACGGTTCACCCGCGCGCGCCGGGCGGCTCCATTGGTTGCGCGGAGGAGTGTCGAACCCAGGACAACTTGGATGGTTTCCATACTGTGGAGTATATTCCACACTGAACTCAACAGTCTAGGGGGTCGTCGTGCAAATGCCGGCTGGCGCAGACCTGTTTTTCTGCTGTCAGGTGAGCTCCGAAGCCCTACGGCGTGGGCCACAATTTGTCGGCCCAATTTTTCGGTCGTGGGGCGCTCACCCGATTACCGGATCACCGATCTCCCGATGGCTCAGTGGCTCCCTCACCCGCTCCATTCCCGTGCGGCTTCATACATGGCCACGATATTTTCCGGCGGAACGTTGGCCATGATGTTGTGAACTTGTTGGAAGACGAAGCCTCCGCCGGGAGCCATGATTCGGACCCGCTCGCGGACATGTTCCTTCAAGGCTTCGGGCTTGTCAGAAGCAAGTGCGGTTTGCGTGTCACACCCCCCGCCCCAGAAGACCAAGTCCTGGCCAAAATCGGCTTTCAGTCCTGCCGGGTCCATTCCCCGGCAGGAGGTCTGCACGGGATTCACCGCGTCAAGTCCGGCTTCGATCAGGTCGGGGATCAACTCGCGAATTCCTCCGCAGCAATGGAGCATCACTTTCACATTGGCCAGTTGCTTGGCGCGATTCCAGAGGATGCTGTGGCGAGGCTGGAAGAACTCGCGATACATCTTGCGCGACATGAACGGCCCGGTTTGCATCCCCAGGTCGTCGCCGAAGTTGATGACGTCGATATACTCGCCGACGGCTCCCAAAAAGCGCTCGAGGCTGGCCAAGTGGATTTCCACCACCTGGTCGAGAAAGTGGTGTGCCTGGGCGGGTTCGGCCGCCAGCAGCATCAGGAAATTGTCGTTGCGGTAAAGGAATTGCCCCAGCTCGAAGAGATTTCCGCCGAACAGGCCAATGATGGCGCGGTCCGTACTCGCGCGCAGCGCACGCGCCCCCTCGGCCAGGCGGCGCAGGCCCTCCGGGCCATCGGCAAGCGGTCCCGGTGGGGCCCGGCGGGCGGTCCACATGCACTCGTCAATCGCTTCCGGGATGGTCGCGGGCCCGCCCTCCTGGGCAAAGGGAAAATAGGATTGCTCGAAGTAGAGCGCCCCGTCGGGCATGCGCCCCAGGACGTTCCCGCTGGGAGACCGCATCAACCACGCGCCGTCGCCGCGTTCCGGCTTGGCCCACGCGAGCATTTGGCAGGGAGTTCCATCCGGCAAGACCCAGTCCACCCACACGTCATGTTCGAGCGCGAACCCACGGCCGAGTTCGAGGGTGTCGGCGCCAAAGAGATCCAGCACATCCCTGTCTACGATGGCAAGCTGCTGAACCGGGTCGTAAATGCGCGGAGGCTTTTCGGGCAGACGCAAATGTTTTCGCAGCCGGGCGTAGGCGATGGCCGCGATCCCCGACGACCGATGCCCGGAAAGGTCGATGGGAACCCGATCCGGTTGGCGATGATTTAGCGCCGCCAGCACCCGCTCTCGCGATGTCATGCCCTTGCTGCTGGGTTGCGGTTTTGGTTCGCCGGCGTCCGGAGGCTCCTGGGTTCCCATGATTCGACCTCGGCATATGAGTTGACCAACGATCCGCGCCAGTCTAACGCAAGTTGGCGCGGTTCAACAGCCGCATGTTCGCGTTTGCGGGCAATGTGTCTGCTTGAGCAACCCGCAATCCCAGTGCTATGCTCCATGGTTCAAATTCAACTGAGGGGTGTCATCGGAGGCCCGCATGCGTTTCCGCAAGCTCGGTAACAGTCCGCTGATGCTCTCGGCGCTGGGGCTGGGTTGTATGAGCATGTCTGAATACTACGGCCCCCGCCACGATGAGGAATCAACCGCCACGATTCATCGCGCCCTGGATCTGGGAATCAACTTTTTGGACACGGCAGAAGTTTACGGCCGCGGCGACAATGAGGTGCTCGTTGGCAACGCCATCAAAGGCCGCCGCAGCCAGGTGATTGTAGCGACGAAGTTCGGCATGCCGCGCGATGCCGAGGGCCGCTCACTCGGAATCAATGGCCGCCCGGAATACGTCCGGCAGGCGTGCGAAGGGAGCCTGCGACGGCTGAACGTTGAAACCATCGGCCTTTACTATCAGCACCGGGTGGATCGCACCGTCCCCATTGAGGAGACCGTGGGCGCCATGTCGCGCCTGGTGGAAGAAGGCAAGGTGCGTTTTCTGGGACTCTCGGAGGCTGCTCCGGCGACGCTCCGGCGCGCGCACCGGACGCACCCGATCAGCGCGCTACAAACGGAGTACTCACTCTGGACTCGCGACCCGGAGGAAGAAATCCTTCCCGCGTGCCGCGAACTGGGTGTCAGTTTCGTCGCTTACAGTCCGCTGGGCCGCGGGTTCCTGACGGGGCGGTTCAAGAGTCAGGATGATCTCGATCCGGAGGATTGGCGCCGCAGGAGTCCGCGATTTATGGTTGAGAATTTTGAACGCAATCGCGAACTCGTCCGGGGCATCGAGCAGATAGCTGTGGCGAAGGGTTGCACGGCGTCGCAACTGGCGCTGGCCTGGGTGCTGGCGCAGGGCGAAGACATCATCCCGATTCCGGGAACCACGCGGCGTGGGCACCTGGAGGAAAACGTGGCAGCGCTTGAGATCAAGCTGACCGCGGAGGACTTGGCGCGCCTTGCGGGGGTCGCGCCTCAAGGCGTCGCGGCGGGCGAGCGTTACCCCGAGGGCGGTATGAAGCTCGTGAATGGTTGAGACCGCTTACAGCTTCACAGGAATTTAACCAAGCGGCGCCCGACTCGCGGTATCATAAGTGCCTCTCTTTTCAGAAACTGGGATTTTGATACTAATCCATACGACGGTTTTCCGGGCCCTCGGAAGGTGGCCGTGTCTCATTGAGGAGCGACGATGGCGGATTATGACTTCGACATGCTGGTAATCGGATCGGGGCCGGCAGGACAGCGGGGAGCGATCCAGTCGGCGAAGCTGGGAAAGCGGACGGCCCTGGTCGAGCGCAAAGCGGTCATTGGCGGCGTTTGCATCAACTCGGGAACCATTCCCAGCAAAACCCTGCGTGAGGCGGTGCTCTACCTTTCCGGCTACCGCCTGCGGAGCATTTACGGAGAGTCTTATACCGTCAAACAGCATATCACCATTGAAGACCTTCTCATCCGCACCGAATATGTTATTCGCCACGAAATCGACGTCACCCGCCACCAATTGCAGCGTAACGGCGTGGAGGTGATCAACGGGGAGGCGGTCTTCGTGGATCCCCACACCCTGCGCCTGAGCTTGGTGGATCATTCCGGTGAGCGTACGGTGACGGCGGCCAATGTGCTCATCGCGGTGGGGACCGAAGCCACGCGCGACCCCAAGATTCCCTTCGACGGCCAGAACATTTTCGTCAGCGACGATATTCTGGGCATCCAGAAGTTGCCCCGCACGCTGGCCGTCATCGGCGCCGGAGTCATCGGCTGCGAATACGCCAGCATCTTTGCCACGCTGGGGGTGCGCGTCACCTTGGTCGACCGCCAGCGCCGGCTGCTGCCCTTCGTGGATGCCGAGATTGTCGAGGCGCTCGATTACCATTTGCGGCAGAACCGCATGACCCTGCGCTTCGGCGAGGCCGTGAGCGGAATCGAGCTGGCCCAAAACGGCGGGGACGCACGGGTCAAAATCCGCCTGGTCAGTGGCAAGGAAATCGTCGCCGAAAAAGCCTTGTACAGCATTGGCCGCACCGGCGCCACGGGCAGGCTGAATCTGGCGGCGGCAGGACTTCAAGCCGACGAACGCGGCCGTTTGAAAGTGGATGAAAACTACCAGACCGGGGTCCCCCACATTTACGCGGCGGGCGACGTGATCGGCTTTCCCAGCCTGGCCTCAACGTCCCTCGAGCAGGGCCGCCTGGCCGCGTGCCACGCCTTCGGAGTGCCAGCCAAGAGCACCCCTGAACTCTTTCCCTACGGGATTTACACGATTCCGGAGATCTCTTACGTCGGGAAGAACGAGGAAGAACTGACGCAGGCGAACGTCCCCTATGAGATGGGTAAGGCCAGCTATCGTGAAGTTGCGCGCGGCCAGATCATCGGCGACAGCATCGGAATGCTGAAACTCCTCTTCCACCTCGAGACGCGGGAGCTACTCGGCGTGCATATCATCGGCGAAAGCGCCAGCGAGCTCATCCACACCGGGCAGGCAGTGATGAGCCTGGGCGGTACGCTTGACTACTTTATACGTACCGTCTTCAATTATCCTACGCTTACCGAATGTTACAAGATCGCCGCCTTCGACGGCGTCAACCGGCTGAATGGGTGATGCAATTTAGGATTTTGGATTAAAGACCGTGCCGGGACGCGTCCCCTTGCAGCAAGCCGTCCTAAACCCTATCCGGGACGGGGGGGCCTCATGCGCGAGGGTAAGCCTCAGCCTTACTTATACGCCGGCATGCCGGTCACGCGCTCGCCGATGATGAGGGTGTGGATATTGTGAGTGCCCTCATAGGTGAATACCGATTCCAGGTTGCACATATGGCGGAAGATTGGGTATTCATCCGCGACGCCGTTCGCGCCCAGGATGTCGCGCGCCGCGCGGGCCACGTCGAGGGCCATCTTTACGTTGTTGCGCTTGAGCATGGAGACATGGGCAAAGTCAGCCCGGCCCCGGTCCTTCAGGCGTCCTACTTGAAGTGCCAGCAACTGTGCCTTGGTGATTTCCGTGATCATGTCAGCGAACTTCGCTTGCACGAGCTGGTGAGTGGCGATAGGCCGATCATCAAATTGCTTGCGCGCCTTGGCATATTCGAGCGCCTCGTAGTAGCAGGCCATGGCCGCGCCGATGGCGCCCCAGCCGATGCCGTAGCGGGCCTGCGTCAGGCAGCTTAATGGAGCTTTCATCCCCTGCGCCTGGGGAAGCACATTGCGCTCAGACACGCGCACGTCCTCGAAAGCCAACGTAGACGTCACCGACGCGCGCAGCGACCACTTGCCTTTGATGTCCTTGGCGGAATAGCCCGGCGTGCCTTTCTCGACCAGAAATCCCCGGATTCCATCGTCCGCGCGCGCCCACACCAGCGCCACATCGGCAATGGTGCCGGAGGTAATCCACGCTTTCTCACCGTTCAGGATATAGTCACTCCCGTCCTTCACCGCACGCGTGCGCATGCCGGCGGGATTGGATCCGAAGTCGGGCTCCGTCAATCCGAAGCAGCCGATGGCCTTGCCCTGCTGCAACGCCGGCAGCCAGCGATCTTTCTGCTCGTCGGAGCCGTAGGCGTTGATGGGGTACATAACCAGCGTCCCCTGCACGCTCACGAAGCTGCGCAAGCCGCTGTCGCCGCGCTCGAGCTCCTGCATGATCAGCCCATACTGTACATTCGACAGGCCCGCACAGCCGTGACCTTGGAGGGTTGCGCCATAAAAACCCAAATCCGCCATGACCGGAACCAGGTGCCGAGGAAACTTGCCCTCGCGGTTCCACTCTTCGATATGAGGAATGATTTCTCGCTCGACGAACTCGCGCACGGTCTGGCGCACCAATTTTTCCTCGTCGTCCAGCAGGGAATCGATCTCCAGGTAATCCACTCCGCGAAAGGCAAACATAGGTTCTCCTCCTGCTTTTTCTATGGTGCATCCACAGAAGCGTTGATAACCAGGATTCTAGTGGGCGGCCGCGAGCCGGTCAAGGAGCCGGCGTACCGAGCTTTAGATTCGTACGATGCCAGCATATAATCGTAGCCCTTATGGATGAAGGCCAGCGGCTGACCGCAATGGTCAAGGCGGCGGGTTGAGCGGCCAAGTTGAGTCCAAGTATTTTGGACTCGGTGCTCGCCAAGTTGCCCAAACAACTCGACCCCAACGTGCTGGTAGGCTTCGACACCGCCGACGACGCGGGAGTGTATCAACTCTCGCCAGACCTGGCGCTGGTCCAGACCGTGGATTTCTTCACGCCCATCGTGGATGATCCCTACACCTTCGGCCAGATCGCTGCCGCTAATTCGCTGAGCGACGTATATGCGATGGGCGGCCGGCCGATTTCCGCGCTCTCTATTGTCGGGTTCCCCAACGCCGGGCGCGATGTGGAGATTCTCGAGAAGATTCTCCAGGGCGGCCACGCGAAGATGCAGGAGGCAGACTGCACGGTAATCGGCGGGCACTCCATCGGCGACGATGAAATCAAATTCGGTTACGCGGTGACTGGGGTTATTAATCCCCAGCGGGTGCTGAGGAATGTGGGCGCGCAGCCGGGCGACCGGCTGATCCTGACCAAGCGCCTGGGCACGGGGGTGATTGCCACCGCCCTGAAGAACGACCGCGCGTATAAAGCTTCCGTCGATGCGGCCATCGAATCCATGTGCACCCTGAATCGCGAGGCCTGCCGGGTGGCCTTGCAGTTTGACGTGCACGCCGCCACGGACGTCACCGGCTTCGGCTTGCTGGGCCACGCGCGGGAGATGGCGGCGGGCGGCAAAGTGAGTTTGCGGTTGGACTCTTCGCAAATCGAATTCCTGCCCGGCGCGATCGAGTACGCGCGCGAGGGTTTTCTGCCCGGGGGGTTGAAGCGGAACAGGGAATTCGTGGGCGGCTGCGTGGAGTTTGCGGAGAGTGTCGTGGAGGAAACGAGAAGCCTGCTCTTTGACCCGCAGACCTCCGGCGGGCTGCTGCTTTCCGTGGCTGCTCAACAAGCCAGCCAGCTTGTGGCATCTCTGGTTGCGAACGGAGTGGATGGCCGGCAGGTGGGTGAAGTTATCGGAAAAATCCATCCCCTCATTCAGGTGCGATGAACCCGATTCAATAATTCGCGCGCGACACAAATGAAAATCTGCCCCCGTCCGTGGAGAGGCGAGTTTCCCTCGTCAAATGGCGGCGTAAAGCCTCCTCCACATCAAGTTGACCCGCCACGCCAATGCGTCCGGGCAGTGGCGCGGGCAGAAGCCGGAACAGCCGGCCCTGAAACCTGCATTGCGTGTCGCGCCGCACACGGGTTAAGATGGCCGCGATGAAAAGACAGTTACCTACGCAATTAATTGTTGGCCTGGGGATTCTTCTTGTGGGTGGCGGAATCATCGGGGGTGAGTATTTCCTCGTGAGGTGGTATCCGCACCACAAGCTGGCTGTGAAGGAAGAAGCATTGAAGCCCGTACCCTATAAGAATGCCAGCCTGGGTGTGGAGCTGCAGGTGGCGGCGGGTCTGAGCGACCATGTGGAAACCTTTCCCGGCGGCGTGCGGATTTACTCTTCGAGATTCTGGAGTATCGGCCCATCCATCACTCTGACGTCGCAGCCCAATCCCGACCAGAGCGCGGAGTTTAACCCTCAGATTCTGGCCAAGTGGGAAACTGACGGAGTGACTCAGGATCTTCCCCGCTATCACTTTGAGCACACGCGGATCAATAATCGCGACGCCGTCCTCATCTGGCAGTACAAGGACGTTGGGATGCTGCTCACGGGGCGTTTCATCTCGCCGGACCGCATTGTGGAGGCGGATTGTACGCCGGGCCGGGCTGACGAGGATCTTTACATGCAAGCCTGTGATCAGACCGTGCGCACGATCAAAGTGGCGGGGCCGGAGTCCCCACCGCCGGCCGCTTCGGGGGTTTTAGAACTCGCCCCGGGGGAGCAAACGCCGGCGAAGCACTAGGAGTCCGTGTGTCAACGCCGGTTTAGGTTTCTCATTCGGGGAGGCGGTCATCTCTTTACGCCAGTGTCAGCGGGGCTCCACATTGCAATACCGTAATTTCTTATTTTTCTAGCAAGAATTTTGTGCCTTCCGAGGGTTGCGTTCAGGAGTAAATTTCGCTGCTTTGCCGATGGTGAAGGGAGGTCGCTGGGTCGACTTATGCCAAAGTGGGAAATCATCGAAGGTAACCTGGGCACGCCGCTGGGGTTTCGTGGCGCCGCGGTTGCAGCCGGAATCAAGAAAACGCAGGACTCCCTGGATTTAGCGCTGGTCTTTTCGGACGCGCCGGAAACAACTTCGGCGGGGGTCTTTACCACGAACCGGGTTGTGGCCGCGCCCGTCTTGCTCTCGCGGCACAACCTGGTCGAAAGCCGGGGTTGTTGCCGCGCCATTGTGGCCAATTCCGGAAACGCCAATGCCTGCACGGGCCGTGAAGGGCTGCGCACCGCGCAGGAGACGGCGCGCGCCGCCGCCGAGTTGCTGGGCATCAAGCCGAACCAGGTCCTGGCGGCTTCCACCGGGATCATCGGTATTCCCTTGCCGGCGGAGCAGATTGTGAAACAACTCCCCAAACTGCACGGGATGCTCTCCCCGGAGAACGCCGCGGGGGTCGCCCGGGCCATCATGACCACCGACACCGTTCAGAAAACGTGTGTGATCCGGTCGGAGTCGAAAAGCAAGACCGTGCACATCGCCGGCGTCGCCAAAGGCGCCGGGATGATTCACCCGCATATGGCCACCATGCTTTGCTTCCTGACCACGGACGCGGCCATTGGCCCGCGGATGCTGCAGAATCTGCTCAGCGCCGCGGCGGACGATTCCTTCAACCACGTCACCGTGGACGGCGACACCTCAACTAACGATACCGTCTTCGTCTTGGCCAGTGGCCTTTCGGAGGTCTCGGTGATTCCCGGGAACGATAGCCGTGGGTGGTTCATGGAGGGAATTACCCAGGTTTGCCAAACCCTTGCCCGCATGATCGCGCGCGATGGCGAGGGCGCCACCAAGCTGACCACGGTGGAGGTTGTGGGGGCGCGGACGCCGCTCGACGCGGACCGTGCAGCGCGCTCGATTGCCAACTCCCCGCTGGTCAAGACGGCGCTTGCCGGCGCCGACCCGAATTGGGGCCGCATCGCTTGCGCCGCGGGATATTCCGGCGCGAAATTCGATCCCAACAAACTCGACATCCTTGTGAACAGCCTTTTCCTTTGCCGCAAAGGCATCGACGCCGGCTTTGACATGGCGGCGGCTCAGCATGAACTGGGTGGAAGGGAAATCACCATTCGCGTGGATCTGCACGCGGGAAGATCTTCCGCACGCATCTGGACCTGTGACTTCACGGAAGAGTACATCAAGATCAACACGGCGTTCCGCACTTGAAGCCGGAGCGCTCGGGTGGCAGGTGCGGGCGGGCTGGCGCAGACCCCCAAAACCGGGGTCCGCACCAGCCCGCCCGTCCTCATCCCAAGGAGCATGCAATGCCGCAACTAACAGGAGAGGTATTCCAGTCACGCCTCAGTTGCACATATGAACTGCTCGACAGCCTTGCTCAGCTTTGGGACGAGACACTGCGGCATATCAACCGGACAGCCGTGCCCGCGGAAATATTGTCACAGTACCGCAAGCTAACCGAGACCATGCACACGCTGGCAGAGGATGCCGCGAAGCTTGCCGAATCCGCATCCAGAATCACCCCCGAAGACAGCGCCCTGCTCCAGTGACTACCCACCTGATCCAACCCCCCGCGAGCGGGTCCTGAATTTGCGCGGTGCCTGTTACCCTTAGCCACCTCCGAGGGGGCGAGAGTTGTGGGTTCAATTCAGGCGTTGAGCAGCGGGCGCAGGAATTCTGCCGACTGCCGAATCTCCTCGAGGCCGTTCACCCCGTCTTCGATCGAAACCCAACCCTGGAAGCCCACTTCCCGCAAGGTCCGGAAGATTCGGGGGTAATCATTCATCCCTTGGCCGATTACGCCGTGCGCCAGGATCGCTGCGTAGCCGACCGAATCCTCCACCTGCTTCAGTTCTTCGAGCGTATGTCCGGGCTTCAAGTGACGGTCACTCGCGTGCATCGTCACCACACGGTGTTTCACCTTGTCGAGCAATTCCAGGGGATCGTCGCCGGCCACGATGGCATTGGAGGGATCAAACTGCACGCCGAACCAGGGGGAATCGATCTGGTTCACGATCTCCAGGAAGACGTCCTGCTTCTGGGCGAATTCGGGGTGCGCCCAGTAGTTGTCTTTGTAGTGGTTTTCGATGGCGAGCACGATGCCCCGCGCGGAGCTGTATTCCAGGACTTCGCGAATGCACTCCACCACCCAGCGCACTCCCTGCTCGCGCGAGACCTCCGGGCGGCGTTGTCCGGACAGTACGCGGCAGAACTTTCCGCCCAGCCGCGCCGTGATGTCCACGGCGCGTTTCTCCCGCTCCACTTCCGCGCGGCGCTCTTCCGCACTCGGGCGCGTGAAGTCCGGGGAGTAGCACATCATGGGCATGGCCATATTGCGGCGGGCGAGGGCGCTCGAGACTTTTTCCAGGTAAGCTTCTTCGCAGCTCTCCAGGAATCCGTCGTAGAGTTCCAGGCCGTCGATAGGCAGGTCGGCGGCCATCTCGATCCACTGGAAGAGACTCATGGTGCGGTCGCGCACCAGTTCGTCCATGAAGCATTTGGGGAAGGCAGCGAGTTTCATGGCAGGATGGCTCCGGGACTGTCCAGCTCGATCGGGGCCTTGAAAGGGAGCTGTTCATAATCGAGCACGGCGCCGGAAATCAGCTCGTTAGTGGCGAAGAACAGGACGGCGTTGGCGATATCCTCGGGCAGTAACATGCGGCCGAAAGGGCGCGTCTTCAGCGCCTCCTCCAGCCATTTTTCCCCCTTGCCCTCCACCACCGACTGCACGTAGCGTTCCCCTTCGGTCAGCACCCAGCCGGGATTAATTTGATTCACGCGAATGCGGTATTTCGTCATGTAATTTGCCAGATTGATCGTGAAGGTCATCAGCCCGCCCTTCGCAGCGGAATAGGCCAGCAACTTCTTCAGCCCGCAATAAGCGTTTACGGAGCCGATGTTGACGATGCACCCGCTGCGGCGGTCCGTCATGTGGCGCACGGCTTCCTGGCTGACGAAGAACGGGGCGCGCAGGTTGGTCTCCAGGATCTCGTCGTAGAGTTCGGGGGAAGTGTCCTCAATCGTGCCGCGGTGTACCACCCCGGCGTTGTTCACCAGGATGTCGACCCGTCCGAAGCGCTCCACGGTTTTCCAGACGACGTCGCGGCAGTGAGCTTCGTCCCGCAATTCGCCGGTCACCAGCGCCGCGTGGCTTCCGGCCGCTTCAATCGCCTGCACAATTTTTTCGCCGCCCGCCCGCTGGCTTTCTCTTCCGTGCACCAGCACCTGCGCGCCGTGCTCGCCCAGCTTCCGGGCGATGCCCGCGCCGATGCCCTGCGTCGACCCTGTGACAATTGCCACTTGGCCCGTAAGCGGCCGTTGGCCGGCATTCACCTGATCCATGCGCTCCCCCTGGCCATTCACTCCTCACCCGCGTGTCCGCGTGGGTGTCAAGACGGCTTTCACGATTCGCGCGTCACCCATCTCCTCAAAACAGGTGCGCCAATTCGCGAACGGTTCGATCCGGTCCACGATGCGCAGGGGGTCGAGCTTCCCTGCGGCGAGCAACGCGATAACCTTCTCCCAGATCTGAAAATTGTGGCTGAAGCTCCCCTGGAGTTTTACCGCCTTCTGCACCAGCGGGTCGAGTGAAAAGTTGAGCGGCTGCGGTCCCCATCCGACTTTGGCGATTTGCCCTCCCGGCCGGACCGCGGCCAGGGCGGATTTAAGCGCCGCGGAGGCGCCGGCGGCGTCGATCACGACATCCACGCCATATCCATCTCCCAACCCCCGCAGGACTTCACGAAGCTGTTCCTCACCTTCGCTCACCGTGGCGTCGACACCCAACGCCTGAGCGGCCTTGAAGCGCGTGGCGTCCTGCTTCAGCCCCACGATGCCCAGCCAGCTTGCGCCCGAAAGGCGCGCCATTTCCAGGCACAACAAGCCAATGGGGCCCGGACCCAGGACCAGAACGGAATCACCCGGCCGGATTTGGGTCTTGGCGCAGGTGGCATTGTAAGCCACGCAGCACGGTTCGGTGAGCGCGGCCTTTTCAAAGGCCACGGAATCGGGCAGGCGGTGCAGGCAGCGCGCCGGTACCTTCACATATTCCGCCATGGCGCCGTCAACGCCGTAGCCAAAACCCCGCCGCTCGGGGCAAAGATTATACTCACCCGTCCGGCAATAGATGCAGTGGCCGCAAATGCGCGCCGCGGTTTCGGAGACCACGCGGTCGCCCTCGCGAAACCCGCTTACGGCCTTGCCCAGCGCGGCCACGATACCCGTAAACTCGTGCCCCAGGATTACAGGGACGTTTACGGGCCAGCTTTGGGTATTATGAAATTGATGAACGTCGCTTCCACAAACGCCCACGGCGCGCGTCGCGAGCAAGACCTCGTCCTCGGCCAGCTCGGCGGGCTTGGGGACTTTGCGCAATTCTACCGCATGCTCCTCGATCGCGTAGTGAACGATCGCGGCCATGGAGACAGTGGACATTGGTAATCCCTTCTAATGCTTAATTGCATTGATAAGCGATATTTTTAATGGCCCTCGGAAGGGCGGGGCTTTAGCCCCGCCGCCCATGGGCGAAGGGTTGAATAGGCCTTTAGACCCTGAAGCCATGTCTCTTCAGGGGCTGAAGCCCCGCCCTTCCCCCTCCACAAGATAAAATCTCCAACTTCCGCAACCAAGCACCAGGTGCAACATCGAAACTCGAAATTCGCAGGGAGTTTCAAGTTTCGATTTTCGAATTTCGGCCTTGTTCTTGGCCCCGCAGTTTCGCAATAATCTCCCGCAGCAATCCTTCCAGGTCGTGTGCGGGAGATTTGAAAGCGTCTGCATCCACGGTGAGGGGAGCGCCCAGCACCAGATGATAAACGCCGTACTGCGGCAGTTGCAAGACCTGCTCCACCGAAAGTCCGCCCACCGCCTGCACGGGAATGCTGACCGCGTTCACTACCGCCCGGAGTTCGTCGAGCGGGCTGGGCGCGATACCCCCGTGGGCGGCAATCACCGCCGGGTCGCGGCGTTCGTCGTAGCCCACGTGGTGCACAATGTAATCCACTCCCAGGTCCTGCATCATGCGTGAGGCAGCGGGCTTATCTTCGCAGCCCAGATCGTCGCCCATGACTTTCACTCCATAGTCGCGGCCCGCCTGCACCACCACTTTGATCGTCGCCGGATGGGCGCGCGCCATCACCACCACGTGCGTCGCACCCGCTTTGGCCATCATCTCGGCTTCCAGGTAGCCCCCGTCCATGGTCTTCAAATCCGCGACGACGGGATAATCCGGGAACTCGCGCCGCAGCGCCTGGACTGAGCGCAGACCTTCCCCCAGGATGAGGGGCGTCCCCGCCTCCAGCCAGTCCACTCCGGCGCGCACGGCTTTGCGGGCGTGATCGAGAGCTTCATCAATGGTGGTCAGGTCGAGCGATATTTGCACAATGGGTCGAGTCAGAGAGGTCATGGCATCCTCAGGGGATTAAAATATAGCCCTCATGCGAAGGAAGAAGGTACCCCACTTTGGCCCATACCTCAATGGTCCTTTGCAGGGGTACGCGGCGGATTGAGGGCACGAGGCCAGCTACCCCGGAAATCGATTGTCAGGCGAGATGCCGTCCTGTAAGCTCGGCCTGTCATGAATGGGTTGTTGTGAAGAGGGTCCGGGGTGGTTTCTCCTGGCGACGCGGTTGTGCACTGGACCCACCAGATCGAGTTGAGAGGTGGACGATGAATCGCCGTGACTTTTCGAAGACCCTTGCGGGAACGACCCTCGGTACAGCGGCGCTCGCGGTCGAGACCCTCGCTTCTCCTTTGCCCTGGGCGGGGGATAGCGACACTTTGGAAACCCCTTTTAAGGTTTCGGTCATGCTGTGGACGGTCTTCACCAAACTGCCCTTCGAGGAAAGGCTGGAAAAAGTTCGAGAGGCCGGATACCGGGCCGTCGAGTTGGTTCGCGAGCCGGCGAACTGGTCGGAGGAGGACTTTCGCCGGGCCAACCGCAAGCGCCGCGAGTTGGGCATCACGTTCGATACTACCGCCGGCCTTAAGCACGGCGTCGCTGACCCACGCGCGCGGGAGGCATTGCTCGCGGATGTCCGCGACCAGTTGAAAGTCATGGAGAAGATCGATTGCCCCTCGCTAATTATCATGTCGGGTAACGTCATGCCTGACCTCTCCCCGCAAGCGCAGCACGCGAGTTGCGTGGAAGGCTTGAAGCGCGCGGCGGAACTTGTGGAAGGAAAACAGGTGACCCTGTTGCTGGAGAATATCGATCTTGAGGAAAACCCGCAATACTACCTCTGGTCAGTTCCCGAGGCTTTTAAGATCATCGAGGAAGTCAACCATCCCCATGTCAAATTCCTCTACGATTTCTTCCACGCCCAGATTTCCGGGGGGAACCTGATCGCCAACCTCCAGAAGAATGTCGACAAGGTCGGGTTGGTTCACATTGCCGACGTCCCCGGCCGCCACGAGCCCGGCACAGGCGAAATTAATTACTCCAACATCTATAGGAAACTTGCCGAGTTGAAGTACGACCGCTACGTGGCCATGGAATTCCACCCTACGGGCGACCCAATCAAAATTCTCTCCGCCGCGCGCGAAGATGCCCTGCGGACGGGACACGGGGTACGGGACGCGGGATAAGGGGTACGGGACACGGGCACGGGATACGGGACACGGGACTCGCAACCCGGGACTAGGCATTCTGGCGCGGTCCGATCGGCGCGGTCCGATGGTCCACCCTTCACAGCACCGCGAACCTGACCTTGTCGCTATTCCTCAGTTCCTATTTCCGACTCCCGTATCCCGTGTCCCGTATCCCGTATCCCGTATCCCGCTCATTCTAGCTTCCCGAGCCGGGTGGAAACTTCCTTTTTGAAGTTCTCGATGTATCCCAGAATGTAATCCGTGGGGTCGAGCGCCGGGTTCTCAATCAGGGGAGTGAGATCGACGCCGTAGATGATGGCGGTGCTTTCATCGACGGAGTGGGAAGCGAAGTAGGTGGCGTTGGCCCGGCGCCGTCCCCAGGTGGCGAGGTCGTAGCGCTTGCCGCCACAAATCTGGGAATCGAAAACGCCCACCAAAGAGAGGGCCAGATTCTCTCTCGCCTGCACATCAAAGACGACCTTATCTTCATCCTTCAGCCAATCGAGGCTTCGCCACACTTCACATCCGTAAAGACGCTGCGGGCGTGCCCCGCGGGGCAGTTCACCGATCGCGCGGATCACGCGCAACGCCACGGAGACATGGGTGTCGTGCTTGTCTGCGAGGTTGTGGGTATAGATCACCTGTGGGCGCGCGACATCCACGACCTGCTTGAGGTCGGCAATCACCTGCGCGTTCTTGCTATCTTTCACCTCACCGCTCGTGTAATCCAAAAACACCTGCGCCGTATATTCGCCCACGAAGGCCGCCTTCTTCTGCTCCGCGCGGCGCACCTTCTGCATATCTCCATCCGTAAAATGCGCGTAGATGCCCTCGCGCGCGCTGCCCGCGCCGTTGGTCACAGTCAGGTTGGCGAAGTGCCGATCGTTGCGGCCGAAGCATTCCAGGATGCCGTGATATGCCATGATTTCGGTGTCGTCCTGGTGAGCGCCGATGGCCATATGGGTGGTGCGGGCCAATGCTCCTTCCACCGGCGACCCATCCGGGACGTATATTTCTGAAGTAGGCTTGTAGAGGTTCATGCATTTCTCCTTATGTCCGAAGTTCGAGGTCCCCAGCGAACTAACCGGCTTAAGACTTCGGACCCAGGACATCCGACCTTATTTCCGGCAAACTGGCCGCCGCGACCGCCTGGCCCACTCGGCGGCTGGATTCATCGGGAAGGTGGAGGGCCAGCTTGCCCGCGAGATCCGGAAACTCCTTTCCCAAAACCTCGTGAGCGCGCTTGAGGATCAGCGTTCCGCCCTCGCCTGATGTGACCCGTCCGAGGATCAACACATGCCGCAAATCGTAGAAGTCGGCATATTGCGCGATGCCGTAGCCCACGTAGCAGCCGATGGTCTCAAAGATCAACCGCGCGCGCTCATCGCCCCGGGCAAGCAGTTCCTGCACGGATTTGAGCTTTTCCGCCAGGCCCATTTTCGAGTCAAGGATAATACCCGCCGCGGGCGCGAGGCGAAACACCGCCTGTTGCGAAAGGTAGTTGGCGCCCACTCCCCGGTCGCCGGACCACTCGTCGACGGGGGCGGCAGGATCGTAATCCACCGGGCAGAAGGCGAGTTCGTTCAGCCAGGTGGTGAGCTCGCCGGTGGGGGTTACGTAGCCGCCCGCTTCGCTCGAACCCAGCGCCACGCCCAGCACCGCGGCGTCGTTGAGCGACATGGCGCCGGCCAAAGCCGTAACCTCGCCATCGTTAACCACTGCAAAGGGAATTCCGCCCCAAGCCTGCTGCAAATCCGCAAAGAGGTTGCGGATTTTGGCGTCAAACAGGGGCTTGGGAATGCCGCGGTAGAGCGAGCCTACGCGCGGCCGACTGTCGATGTATACCCCGGCGGCGCTGCCTCCCACTGCATCGACACGCGGCAAGTGCCGGGCAGCCGATTGGAGAGCGGCGTTGATCTGGTTGAAGTGATAGCTGGGGTCGGTGGCGTTGCGCGGATCCCAAACCACCTCTTCCGTGTATACGGTTTCGCCATCCATAACCGCCGCCACCTTGCGATCGCTCGCTCCGAGGTCGAATCCGATTCGGCAACCCTCCAGGTGTCCGCCCAGGCGCAGCGTGCCCTCATGAGGCGGCGGAACGTGGCCGGCTGCGGTGATCTCAACCGTGAACGGCTGCTCGTATATTCCCGCCATGAACTCCGCGTCGAAGGCGCGCAGGCCACCGCGCGAGTATACCTGCCGGATGTGTTCGCCCACGCCGCGCGGCCCGCCCACGATAACTCGCCATCCGCCTTTTTGCCAAAGCAGCATTTTCACCACCCGCTCGGCAAAAGGGAGGTTCAGCGTCGCAGACGGCGCGCCTTCGTCAAAACACTCGGTCCGATAAACCGAAACCGAATGGCCACCCCGCTCGAGTCCAATCACCAAGGGGACGGCGCGGCCGGAAGCACGCACAAGATTCCGAAAAACGCGATGCGCCAAGACCGCCGGGGCAAAGCTCGGGTGAAGTGGTGGGACAACCAGTGGCTTGGCGAGCGACATGAGATCAGGCATCCCCGGTTCTCCCCTGCGGAAAAGCGCAAGCAGCCGTAAACATCCGAAATATCATGATAGGAGCGCCGTCCCCATAGGTCAACGTGGCAATAAGTCTGTGGGGATCAGGAGTCGGGGCTAGAAGTTAGGAGCCAGGAGTAAGGAGCCGGGTGCTAGATCCTAAATCCCAGATCCTTAACCCGGCAATATACTTTGCATCACAAAGTACTTGACAACAATATCGTGCTCCTGTATAAATCTCCCATGCCTTGTGCCGGCGCCGTTCGTACTCGTCGCGTTCGCCCCGCCCCGCTGCACGCGCACGCCATTGAGGACCTGCGCTTCATCCGCGAGACCATGGAGAATGCGGCCTCTTTCACCGCTGTCCCCGGATGGGGCGGCGTGGCGATGGGGTTGACGGCACTGGGGACCGCGGGCTTCGCTCCCCGGCCCGCGAACACCAAGGCATGGCTGATCACCTGGTTGCTGGCGGCCGTGTGCGCCTTCGCGTTCGGGGCCCTGGCCATTTGGTGGAAGGCGCAGCGGGTGGGCACGCCGGTGCTCGCGCGGCCCGGCCGCAAATTTGTGCTCAGCTTGTTTCCTCCGCTGCTGGCGGGAGCCATTCTATCTTTTGCACTTTACGGAGCGGGAATGACGCACTTGTTGCCGGGCGTCTGGCTGCTTCTCTACGGCGCCGGTGTCATGACAGCGGGGACTTTTTCCGTGCGCGTGGTTCCGGTGATGGGGCTGTGCTTCATGCTGGCGGGGGCCGTCGCCCTGTTCTGCCCCGCGCTCTGGGGGAACCTGCTCATGGCGTCGGGATTCGGAGGACTGCACCTGGTATTCGGAGCGATTATCGCAAGGAGGTACGGTGGCTAGATCTAACGCCCTTGCTGGGCATCGGGCAAGAGAAACTCGCTGGGTGGTGCCTACCGGACAAGTCGAGCGCAAGGCAGCGCCCGCGCCCGCCGCGCCCGAGCTTGACCGCCTGATTCACGAGCGCATTCGTCTGGGAATTGTCAGCGCGCTGGCCGCGAACGAATCCCTCAGCTTCAACGATTTGAAGAACTTGCTGCGGACCACCGACGGCAACCTGAGCGTCCATGCGCGCAAACTCGAGGAAGCGAAATACCTCGATTGCGCGAAGTATTTCGAAGGCAGGCTGCCCAAGACGGTGTACCGCCTGACCGCGGCCGGGCGGCAGGCGCTGGAGCGCTATCTGGATCAGATGGAAGCGCTGATTCACTCCATGCGCGGGCGCTAGGTCCGCGGGCCCAAATTTTTTTGCGCCATTGCTTTGCGTTGCAAAGTACATTGCGCGGATGCGCGCCAGTGGGTCAGTTTGGTTTGTTGTAGCGGCGGCCTATAACCGCCGATTTCGCAACGGCGATCTGAGATCGCCGAAATAGCATGCTGACGCATTACCGATGCGCTACCTGTTTGACCGGACCTCGCTCTATGGCGTTGGGCGAGGGACGGCAAGGCAGTTTCCAGCGGAGATCAATCATGGCCAACGGCAACGGGGATCAACACCAACATGCGGGCCTGCACGTGGCGATCATTATGGATGGCAGCGGCCGGTGGGCGACCGCTCGCGGGCTGCCACGCTCGGAAGGTCACCGCGCCGGGCGAGCCGCCGTTCTCCGCGTGGTGGAGGCCGCGCCGCGCTGCGGCATTGGCGTGCTAACCCTCTACGCCTTTTCCTCCGACAACTGGGGCCGCCCGGCTGGCGAGGTGGACGAACTATTGCGGATCTTTGAGGGCTTCTTCACCCAGGACGCACCGGCTCTTATCCGGCGCGGCATTCGGCTGACGGCCATAGGACGTCGCGACCGCTTACCCCCGTCGTTAGGGGAAGCGATCGAAACCGCGGAAGCCGCCGGCCGGTGCGAGCGCCAACTCCAGGTGCGCCTGGCCATTGATTACTCGGGTCGTGAGGCGATCGTCCGCGCCGCACGCCAATTCGCTCCCCGGAGTGACGCGCAAGTCTTCGATGGCCTACTCATGCAGGGCGAACATGCGGCCGAGCCGGTCCCCGATGTCGACCTGCTCATTCGCCCCGGCGGCGAACAGCGCCTCAGCAACTGCCCGCTTTGGGAAATTGCCTACGCCGAGTTGTATTTCACTCCGTGTCTGTGGCCGGATTTCGACGCCGCGGACCTCGCGGCCGCGGTCGAAGAGTTTCGGACCCGCCATCGCCGCTTCGGGCGAATCCCGGCCCTGGTGTCCTGATTCGCAAAGGTAGAAATCCTCCTCCAACTCACGAATTTGAGTTAATCTCGTAGCTCGACCAATTGGCGGGAGGACTTGAGATGACAACCGAGCTGAAGGAGAAGGTCGCGGTCGTCACCGGCGGATCGCGTGGCATCGGCTATAGCATCGCGGAGGCGCTGCTCGCCGAGGGCGCCAAGCTTTTCATCTGCGGACGCGATCAGAATTTCTTGCAGGCGGCTTTGGAAAAGCTTCGTTTGGGGGCCCCGGCTAACGTGGATGGAACGGTGGCCGATGTTCGCCGCTACGAAGATTGCCGCAAACTGGTCCGCGCGGCGGCAGAGCGCTTCGGGGGTCTCGATATCCTGGTCAACAATGCGGGAGTCGGCTTCTTCAAGCCCGTCGATCAGCTCAGCGTGGAGGAGTGGGACACGACGATTCAGACGAATCTTTCCGGCGTCTTCTACTGCTGCCGCGAGGCCATTCCGCTGATGCGCAAGCGGGGCGGTGGTTATATCTTCAACATCTCCAGTCTGGCTGGAGTCAACGCGCTTCCCGCGGGTTCCGCCTACAATGCTTCCAAATTTGGCCTGAACGGCTTCAGTGAGGCGATGATGCAGGATGTTCGCTACGATGGCATTCGTGTCAGCTATATCATGCCGGGCAGTGTGGATACGGATTTCGCGGCCGCCCCTGGCGCGAAGCCGCGTGAAACCTGGAAGCTGACCGGTGGAGACATCGCCAAAGCGGTGATTGACCTTTACAAATTCCCCACGACCGCGCTCGCCAGTCGCATCGAGATGCGGCCCTCGCAACCACCGCGGAAAAAATAAATTAAGCAAAATGTGAATCCACTCTCTGGTTCGTGACGGCCTGAGGGCGCGCTCCTCATCTTCGCGGCGAGCGGCGGGCAATAAGGCTGACCGTTAAAGACCCCGGGCCAATGGCCGATGGCACAGGAAACGAGAGCTTCGAAGGAGATGAAGACGATCTGCGATGTCCACCGCACCTGAGCCATTCTTTTCCTGGACAGACAGCTACCTTCTCCATAGCCGAGTTATCGATGGCCAACACCGGCATCTCGTGCACCTGGTATGCGAGTTGCATCAATCCGTCGTCGACCATGAGTCGAAGGAGTCTCAAGTCAAACGCGTAACCAGCCTCCTCAACTTCGCCAAGAGTCACTTTCTGATCGAGGAGCAGCTTCTACGAATGCACCAATGCCCAAGGTACCTCGTCCATAAGGCCGCCCACGAAGGGCTGGCATATGGCTTGATGGGGCTCCGGCAACAAATCGCTTCCGGAGAACGGGAGTTGAGTCTCGAGTATGTCGAACTGATCAAGCTCTGGCTGATCGACCACTTTAGCGAGTTTGATCTGCCCTGCGCGGAGTTCCTCAGCGAGGAGGCCCCCCCAGTCTGCGCTACGCCTGCTAAAGATTCACTGCCTTCCCGCCGATAGAAAACGGGAAGGCCCTTTCCGGACTGCGCGGGGCCCACTGACGGAGGCGACCGTGGCCACAGCAACCACCCTGCTTTTCCCCTGGAACGACACATTCAGCGTGAAGATTGGCATCATTGACCTTCAACACAAGGGTCTGGTGAACTACGTCAACACATTACATCAAGCTATGGCCGGGGGACACGGAAAAGACGCGCTCGGCAAAATCCTTTCACAGCTCATTCAATATACTCAGCTCCATTTCGCCACGGAAGAAAGGCTCATGCAGTCGCACGGCTATCCCGACTACCTTGCCCACAAAGCCGAGCACGAACGGCTGACCAAGACGGTGCTGGATTTCCAACACAAATTCCAGTCGAATGAAGTTGGGTTGACCCTCGGGGTGATGGATTTCTTGAAAGATTGGCTCACCAAGCACATTCTGGGCTCCGACAAGAAATACTCGCCCTTTCTGAACGCCAAGGGTGTGTATTAACGGACCTCAGGGTTAGAAATTCCCCCTAGTCGAGCGGCACCTCGTTCAGCACATCGTCCCAGTGGGCGACGGTCAACTCCCAGCGCCGCTTTTCCTGCCGGTCGTGGTCCTCCCGGTTGGGGTAAAGCTCGCGTTTGATCTGCGGATCGCGCTGATGCGCTTCTTCAAGCGCCGCCCAATCGCGCCACACCATGACCACTTTGTAGTCCCACGCGGGCGTCTCGGCGTGAAAGCGCCGCTCATAGAGCTTTTCGCTCTTGAGGATTCCTTCTTTGATGAGCTGCTTTAGGATCGGATTGTGGTTCTTCTTGTAGAGCGCCAGCCATTCGGACGTGCCGCCGGGCACGAGCTTGTAGTAGTACTCGATCACCACCGGCGCACTGGACTGCTCCGCTCCTGCGGAGGAAGCGAGCGCCAACAAGGGCACCACCGCAAAACTCACAAACTCAATGATTCGCTGCATCGATTCTCCTTTTCGGGCGGCCTTTGGGCTGCTGCAAGGGCGGGGCTTTTGCTCCGCCGAAATCGCGATTCCCGTCCACTGCTCGTCCCGCTCTCCTAGCGGTGCAATTCCACCACATCCTTATCTGCGAGCAGGTGGTCGCGGTTCACCATCTGGCCCTCAAATTTCCCATGTCCCCACAGGCGAGCATACTTCAGTTGCGTCAGGAAATCATGGTGAACATGCGCGGCGAGGTCGATCAGGCGCGATCCCCGCTTGAGGACGTAAGGCGCGGCCCGCTCCAGTTTCTTTCCCGGCGCCTTGGTGTAAATGCGAATAACTTCCAGCATCTCGAACACCGCCTGGCGAAGCTCGTCCAGGCCCTCGCCCGTTTCGGCGGAAACTCGCACCAGGGGGAACCGCGCCCCATAGAGTTCGCGGAGGATTTCAAAATCCTCCTGCGCCCCGCCCGCGTCAATTTTATTGGCGACGAGCAGGGTTCGCTTCCCCAGCCAGCCCGGCGCATGCGGTAAATCCTCCGGACTGAGTTGCACTTTAGCGTTGGCAAGTTGGCCGAGGCTTGTCTCGATATCTTCGAGGAGGTCCGGGTCGCTCAGGTCTACGACCAGCAGCGTGGCGTCGGCGTTGCGAATGATCTGATAAAGCCACGACTCGGGGAAATCGGGATGCACGGGAGGCAAGTCGACGAGCTGGACTTGCACATCTTCAAACGGCATCATTCCCGGCAACGGCTCGCGCGTGGTAAACGGATAGTCCGCGACCTCCGGAGTGGCATGGGTAAGCCGTCGCACGAGCAGCGACTTGCCGCTGTTGGGCGGACCCACCAGGGCCACCTGCCCCGCGCCTTCTTTGTCGACCCGGTGAATGATGCCGATCCGGCTGGTGGGCCGCCGGGCCTGCTCGGAGCGCAGCTTGGAGAGCCGCCGCTTAAGATCGGCCTGCATCTTTTCGGTCCCCTTGTGCCGGGGGATCGTGGCCAGCATCTCTTCCAGCGCCGCGACTTTACCCTCCGTCGTCTTGGCGCTCTTGAACTGCTTCTCGGCTTCCAGGTATTCAGGGGTGAGATTCGCAGGCATGGCAATTCACCCAAGCCACACGCAAGGTTTCCATGGCGCACGCGTAATCCTCATGGCCGGCTCCTCGCAGGCCGCGGCAGGGAGATTTGAAAGGGCTCATTCTAGCACGCGGCGTGGCGGTTTTAGGATTCACAAATGTGCAATCGAGTGGTGCTATGATGCGTGGCGGCGGGAGGATCCTCGGGGAGGGGGAAGTCATGTGGCGACGAAGGCATTTGCCGGTTTTGATCGCGGTTTCAACTTTGATCGGTCCAGCCAGCCTGCTACCGGCGAAAGACCTCAAGCGGGATTCGAATATTGTCCTGCAAGCGCCTGCCGGAAACAAACCGACCAAGATTGATCCCCGCGGAGAGACCGTTCTGCCCAATGGAAGGCTGATCACTCCACTTGGCACGCAAGTCAAAGTTGCGCCCCATCCTTACGGCTTGGCGCTCAGTCCCGACGGCAAGACGCTGGTCACCGTCAACAGCGGCACCAAGCCCTTTTCCATCTCGATCCTCACCGGCCTTGCGAGCGGGCAGCCGCAGGTGGCGCAGATTCCACCCAACTCCCATTCCTCGGATGCCGATCCCGAAAGTGTTTTCCTGGGCGCGGCCATTGCTGCCGACAATCGCACCCTCTATGTTTCCGAAGGCAACAGCGGGAAGATCGGAGTTTTCGATCTCGTCACCCACGCACGGCTCGATTCCCTGAACCTCGACGGCATATATCGCGGCGTGACATACAAGAACAGCCTGACGGCCACGCTCGAACTCGCCCCCGACGGCCGCCACCTGCTGGTGCTGGACCTCGCGCATTTCCGGCTGGTCATCCTGGACACGGCATCAAAGCAAATCCTGTCAAGCACGCCGGTGGGGCGCAAGCCCTTCGGTCTGGCGCTTTCCCCGGATGGAACGCGCGCCTACATCTCGAATGTCGGCATGTTCGAATACTCGCTCATCCCCGGATACGACCCGAGTCGCCCCAAGCAGACGGGTTTGGATTTTCCTCCCTTCGGTTTCCCCTCGAGCGCCGCGACCGAGGGCGCGACGGTCGAGGAGAAGGCGATTCCCGGCCTCGGCGATCCCAACGTTCCCGAATCGAATTCGGTTTTCGTCATCGACATTCGCGACTCGGCGCAACCCAGCGTGCTGGCGAAAGTCCGGACGGGCATTCCCGTGGGCGATCGATCCGTCGGCGGGTCGAGTCCCGGGGCCGTGGTAGCGGGCAGGAAGGAAGTGTTCGTATCGAACGCCACCCAGGACAGCATCACCATCCTGGATGCCCGCTCGAACCAGGTGAAGAAAACCATCGTGCTTGAGCCGGCGGATGTGGTCGAAGGGCTGCGGGGGGTGTTGCCGTTCGGCATGGCTCTTAGCCCCGACGAAAAACGGCTTTACGTAGCGTGCGCGGGAATCAATGCCGTGGCGGTGTTAGACGCGCACAAAGGACAAGTCCTCGGATACGTCCCCACGGCATGGTTCCCGGCCCGCGTTGCCGTCAGCACCGATAATCAAACTCTTTACGTGGCCAACGCCAAAGGATTCGGCGCCGGCCCCAACGCCGGCCCGGATTTCCACGAGGGGCCGGAGGGAACATATATCGGGGAAATCACCAAAGGGATGGTTTCCATCATCTCGCTGCCGCCGCAGAAGGGCTTCATCTCGTTGATTAACTCCGTGTCCGGCACCGCCCGAGTTGTGGCGAACAACGGGTTCTTCCGATCACCCGACCGCGCCCAGGGTGTCGCGGGCCGCGGCGACTTCCCCGTCCCACCGCCGGGCGAAGCCAGCGCGAAGATCAAACATGTGGTCTTTATTGTGAAGGAGAACCGCACTTTTGATGAAGTCTTCGGCGACCTGTATCCGCCGGGGGCCGAGTTCGCAGGTGATCCTGCCTTGGCCCGGTGGGGTGAGAAGGCGGAGGTCAAAGAGAAAGGCGAGCCCACCATCGAGGATGTCCGTGTGACACCCAATCATCACGCCCTGGCGCGGCGGTTTGGCGTTAGTGATAACTACTATGTGGATTCCGACGTTTCCGTCGATGGGCATCACTGGCTGGTGGGGAATTATCCCAACGAAGTTGTCGAGACCGGATGGCCGGCGGCTTACGGCGGCCAGTTCGACTTCCGCGCTGATCCCGACGCGCCCGGCCGGATCGGCATCGGGGCTTCCAATCCCTGGCCGGAATCCTACCTCGAAGCCGGCTCACTGTGGGAGCACTTGGCAAGGCATCAGATCAGCTTTCGTAACTATGGTGAGGGTTTGGGGATGGCTGGGGATGACGAAGGAACCGGCTTGATGCCCACCGGGGTTCGCGAAGCCGTCAACATGCCGATGCCGGAAGTGTTGTTCGAGAACACCTCACGCAGTTACGCCACTTTTAACACCAATATCTCCGACCAGTACCGGTTCGGGCAGTTTGAGCGCGAGTTCCAAGTCCGTTATGCCAGCGGGAAGGAACCCCTGCCGCAATTCATTTACATCTGGCTGCCCAACGATCACACGGCGGATCCGCGGCCTGAGGATGGGTTCGCCTATCGCGCCTCTTACGTCGCGGACAATGATCTGGCGCTGGGCAAACTGGTGGAACTGTTTTCGCACAGCCCCTTCTGGAAGGACATGGCGATCTTTGTGACCGAAGACGACGCGCAGAGCGGGCGCGACCACGTTGACGCGCATCGCAGCGTGCTGATGGTTATCAGCCCCTACGCGGCTCGCGGCCATGTTTCGCACGCGCACACCAGCATCGCCAGCATCCTGAAAACTTTTGATTTAATCTTCGGCTTGCCTTACCTCAACCAATACGACGCGGCATCAACCGACCTCGCCGATTTCTTTACCGATCAACCCGATGTCACGCCTTACGACGCGCTGCCCAGCGATGTGCGCATCTTCGACCCCGCGAAGGTGCGTGAGCCGGGCTTGGAGTTGAATGCGCAGCCGGGCGCCCCGCTCGACGATCCCGCCACGATTCGCCGCGAGATGAAGGACGACGACAATTGAATGGGCCGGCGCGTTAGGCGCTTTGGAGTGCGGCGACTCGCTTCCGCTTTCTTCATGCCAGCTTACTGGCTGAAGATTGGGCAATAGGTTGAAATTCCCGCGAGCAGGCCGAGTCGCGGAGCGGCGACATCGGTAACCACCCCGGCGCCCAAGGCGCCACCCCTCCTGAATCAGGAGGGGAGTTCTTCAAAAAAATCCCCTCCTCAGATGAGGAGGGGTGGCACGCCGAGCGCCGGGGTGGTGCTGACGCCAGCGGTCAGAGACCGCACTCTGTCGGTAGTGGGTCAATTTGATTTGCTGTAGCGGCGGTCTCCGACCGCCGGCTTTTTGATTCAGTAGATTGCGGCGGTCGGAGACCGCCGCTACAGCAAATTGACCCACTGCCACTCTATCCCAAAGCTCGTCAGCCAAGCCACGCATCGTGTACAATGAATTCTCGGGCTCAACCATCATCTTCGCCCGCGGGAGAAGCGTCTTCCCTTACGGACCCGCATGTCCAATCTGCTCGACCAGCTTAATATTCCGCAGCGCGCCGCCGTAGAGCAAACCGAAGGGCGGATGCTCATCCTGGCGGGAGCCGGCAGCGGAAAGACCCGCGTCATCACTTACCGCATAGCTTTCCTTATCGAAGCCAAGGGCGTTCCGCCGGAAAACATCCTGGCCGTCACGTTCACCAACAAAGCGGCGGACCAGATGAAGGAGCGCGTGGCCAAACTTCTGGGTGGCCGGGTGGAGTTGCGCCCGGGCGCGCCGCATGTTTCCACTTTCCATTCCTTCTGCGTCGGCGTGCTGCGCCGCCACATCGACCGCCTGGGGTACAGCCGCGATTTTTCGATTTACGACCAGGACGATCAGCAGCGTTTGATGAAAATCTGCAACCAGGAATTGGGCCTGGGGGAGCAGATCGCCTCGCCGCGCAGCGTGCTCTCACAAATCAGTTATGCCAAGAACCACGGGCTGACGCCGCAGGAAATGTACCGGCAGGCCCCGGACGGCGCGTTGGAGAAAGTCTCTACGCTCTTTGAACGCTACGAACGGAAACTGCAACAGGCAAGCGCGCTGGACTTTGACGATCTGCTGCTGAAAACGGTGGAGCTGTTCTATAAGGCTCCCGAGGTCTGTGATGCCTACAACCGGCGTTTTCGTTACGTCCTGGTGGACGAGTACCAGGACATCAACCGCAGCCAATACGAACTGATACGCCAACTCACCTTGCTGCATCCGAACCTGTGCGTCGTGGGCGATGAGGACCAGTCGATCTATCGCTGGCGAGGCGCGGACATTCAGAACATTTTGAGTTTTGAAAAGGATTATCCCCAGGCCAAAATTATTCGGCTGGAGCAGAACTATCGCTCGACCCAGAAGATCCTGGATGCCGCCGCGGCGGTGGTTGGCCGCAATCTGGCCCGCAAGGGAAAAAAGCTGTGGACGGACCGCACCGGCGGAGAGCGCATCGGCCTCTTCGAAGCCGGGGACAACGAGCAGGAAGCGCTGTTCGTGGCGGGGGATATCGCCCGCGGCCTCACGCAGGATGCGGAGGGGAGTCAGGCCGTTCTCTACCGGACCAACGCGCAATCGCGCGTGCTGGAAGAAGTGCTCCGCCGCCACGGGATCAACTACCGCCTGGTGGGCGGATTCAGTTTTTACGCGCGCGCGGAAATTCGCGACATCCTCGCCTATGCCCGCCTGGCGAGCAACCCGCGAGACACCGCCTCCTTCCTGCGGGTCATCAACACTCCGGCGCGAGGCATCGGCGACGCCACCCTCGAAGCGCTGGAGGCGACGGCCCGCCGCCAGAAGCTGACCCTGTGGGAGGCGCTGGAGCAGGAGCTCCACGAGCGGCAACTGCCGGCCCGCGCGCTCAAAGCGCTGGAGGGTTTCCGCGCCTTGATGAGGGATTTGATGGCGGACCGCGAGCGCCTGCTGATGGGGCAACTCTTCCGCCGCATCCTTGACCGCACCGGTTACCTTGAGACCTTGAAGCTGGAGAACCTGCCGGAATCGCAGGACCGCATCGAGAATCTTCAGGAACTGGTGAACGCCGCCGTGGAGGCGGCGGAGCAGGGCATCACGCTGCCCGAATTCCTGGACCACGCGGCGCTGGTCTCTGACGCCGATGACTACGACGAGCGGGCGCGTGTTACCCTGATGACCCTACACAGCGCCAAGGGGCTGGAATTCAATGTCGTGTTTCTGGTGGGGATGGAAGAGGGTTTGTTTCCCCACAAGCTCTCCCTTAACGATGACGCGGGCATTGAAGAGGAGCGGCGGCTCTGTTATGTCGGCATGACGCGGGCGCGCGACCGGCTGGTGCTCTCCTGGGCGCGGCAGCGGCGCTCCTATGGCCGGGATTCTTTCGAGGGCAGCCGGCGGTCACGTTTCCTTGACGAAGTGCCGGTTGAACTCCTGGAGGTGGTGGGCGGCCAGGCCTTCGCAGTTAAGCCTCGCACGACCTGGGAAAATGCCGTAAACTCAGTCGCCTCGGCGGAGCGGTTCCTGCGCGAGCGTGGGCGCCCAATGGGCGGGCGGGCGGGATTTACTCATCCAGATCCTTTGCAGCACCCCAAGCGATGGAAGCTCGGCAGCAAAGTGCGCCATCCCAAGTATGGGATCGGCACGGTACTCGATTCGGAAGAAGACGGCGAAGATACCAAGCTGACCATCAGCTTCCCGGGCTACGGGCGGAAGAAGCTTGTGGAACGTTACGCGGCACTTGAGAAAGTTTGAATCCCAATTCACTGGACCCCGAGGTCATGAACACAAAAAACATCAAAGACAAGGAAGAACGTAAGAAACTGAAGCGTGCGGCGCGGAAAAAGCGGCCGCCTAAACTGAAGCGGACGGAGCCGCGCGGCTCTCGCAAGCCCAAAGTCAAAAAGAAGGGCCCGGGCGTGGCGCCACGGCGGAAGTGATAAGGCAGTGACGAGTGGGCCATTGCCGATGGCCGATTGACGATTTTCGATTTAGCCCAATCGTCCATCGACAATCGTAAATCGGCAATCTAGCTGGTCGCTCGTCACTAGTCACTCGTCACTGCTTTCTAAAGGTGTCCTTTGGCGAGTCAACTCTTCCAGAAGAAGAGCATCGATAAGCTCCTTGCCGACGCGGAATCCCCCCGGCACCGGCTTCGCAAGACGCTGGGGCCGTGGTCGCTGACCGCGTTTGGCGTCGGCGCCATTATCGGAGGCGGGATTTTTATCCTGACCGGCACCGCGGCGGCAGGCGAGCTCCTGGAAGTACACTCCATCTTCAAGGCGCCCCTGATCGAGGTGCTGCTGCACGGGACGAGGGCGCTCGGCACTGCCGGGAGACCGGGGGCGGGGCCCGGGATTGCGCTCTCGTTCCTGCTGGTGGCCATGATCTGCGCGCTGGCGGGCCTGTGCTATGCCGAGCTCGCCTCCATGATTCCCATCGCCGGCAGCGCCTACACCTACGCCTACTCGACGCTGGGTGAGATCGTGGCCTGGATCATCGGCTGGGACCTGATCCTGGAATACGCGGTCGGCAATATGGCCGTGGGGGTCGGATTCTCCGCTTATATGGATAGTCTGCTGCGCGGCATCGGCGTGGAGTTGCCGCGCGAGATCATGGAGCCCCTCTTCGTTCAAGGCAAATATACGGGCGCCTATTTCAACCTTCCGGGTTTCCTCATTGTCATGATCATCACCGTGCTCCTGGTGATCGGCATTCGGGAGAGCGCCGGCGCCAATATCGTGATGGTGGGCGTGAAGATTTTGGCGATTCTGGTTTTCGTCTTCGCCGCCTCGCGATATATCCACGTTTCAAACTGGAAGCCTTTCATGCCCAATGGCTGGCAGGGTGTGCTCACCGGTGGAGCGATTGTCTTCTTCAGCTACATCGGGTTTGATATGGTCTCTACGGCGTCGGAGGAGTGCAAGAATCCTCAGAAGGATGTCCCCATCGGCATTATTGCCTCG